>Ga0209676_1000514_pt1 | contig 60858 bp, 32 predicted proteins | sample AraplaCvi_mLB_r2_FD_184282 | JGI IMG/M metagenome (GOLD analysis project Ga0209676, IMG submission 184282) | Arabidopsis root microbial communities from North Carolina, USA - plate scrape MF_Cvi_mLB_r2 (SPAdes) (version 2) | ecosystem: Host-associated > Plants > Roots > Endosphere | place: USA... | reverse complement strand
TCCCGAACTCGGAAGTGAAACGCAGCTGCGCCGATGGTAGTGTGGCTCAAGCCATGCGAGAGTAGGTCATCGCCAGGGTTTACACCCAAAAACCCCGCTGCTCACGCAGCGGGGTTTTTTCTTTGCCCCGCCTGGCCCAGGCGTGCCGACCAACGGTCGGCACCTACCGCCCGGATCCGTGCCGGGCACGCGGTAGGGTCGGTTCCCAAACGACCGCCGATAACGGTGATCGGCACGGTGACGCATGGATCCACGTCGGAAGCGTCTCGCTACGTTCGTGGTCATGCCCCAATGGGGTAATCACCACCCCGGCGGTCGATTGGGATGCGACCCTACCGGCATCGAACGCACAGGCGCCGACGGACCGGATCCGTGCCGGGCACGCGGTAGGGTCGGTTCCCAAACGACCGCCGATGACGGTTATCGGCGCGGTGACGCATGGAACTACGTCGAAAACGTCTCGCCCGCGTTCGTGGTCATGCCTCGATGGGGCAGCCACTACCCCGGCGGTGATCGGCCTACCGGAACACTGCAACCGCCTCGGTCAGCGTCGTAGCCTGCTGCTCCAGCTCGCGCGCGGCGGCGCTGGCTTCCTCCACCAGGGCAGCGTTCTGCTGCGTGGCGTGGTCCATCTGCACGATGGTTTGGTTGATCTGGTCGATGCCGGCGGCCTGTTCCTGCGACGCGGCGGCGATGTTGGCCATGATGCCGCTCACTTCCGCCACGCTGCCGACAATATCCTGCATGGTGCTGCCGGCGTCCCGCGCCAGGCGCGCGCCATCGGTAATCTGGTCGACGGAGGCGTCGATCAACTGGCGGATCTCGCGTGCCGCGTCAGCGGCACGCTGCGCCAGGCTGCGTACCTCGCTGGCGACCACGGCAAAGCCCCGGCCCTGCTCGCCGGCACGCGCTGCTTCGACGGCGGCGTTCAGCGCCAGGATATTGGTCTGGAACGCGATGCCGTCGATCACCCCGGTGATCTCCGCGATCCGGCGCGACGCGCCCTGGATGCCATCCATGGTGCTGACCACGTCGCCCACGACGCGGCTGCCGCGCCCAGCCACGTCCTGCGCGGCCTGGGCCAGCGTGCTGGCCGTGCGGGCGTGATCTGCGTTCTGGCGTACGGTAGCGGTCAACTCCTCCATCGAGGAAGCCGTCTCCTCCAGATGGGCCGCCTGGCGCTCGGTGCGGATGGACAGATCGTTGTTGCCGCTCGCGATCTCGGCTGCTGCAGTGCTGATCGACGCCGCGCCTTGCCGGATACCCGCCACCATCGCGCCGAGTTGCACCGCAGTTGCAGTAGCGTCGCGCTGCATGGCCGCGAATGCGCCCTCGTAATCGCCCTGCATGCGCTGGCCCAGATCGCCGTCCGCGAGCGCTGCCAGCACGCACCGGACATCGGCGACGGTGCCGTCCAGCTGCGCAAGCAGCTGGTTGATGCCACGGGTCAGCCCGTCCATGAATCCGCCCTCGCCTTCGCGTTGCGGGAGCCTGCGGGCAAGGTCGCCGCGGGTGGCGCCGGCGACGATGTCGGCGACGGCGTTCTCGAGCAGCAGCTCGTCGGTACGGTCGTGCCACTCGACCGCAAACCCCAGCCGCGCGCCGGCACTGTCGTACATCGGGGTAACGACCTGGGCGAAGTGCACCGGTCCGATCCGGACGCGCCCATGATGGGTCGCCTGCAGGCCGTCGAGGATCGCGCGGATGCGATCCGGGTTGGCGTGGAAGCGATGGATGCTGGTGCCCAGCAGCTGTCCGGCGTCGAAATCGGGGAACGCTTCGCGCAGGCTGGCCTGCTGGTTGCGCAGCAGGCGCACCACGGCGGGATTGGCGTAGCGGATCACATGCTCGGGGTCGGCGATCATCACGGCGGTGCGCGAGACCTCGAGCGCTTCGCGCAGGGTGGCATCGCGCGCGGCTGCACCTGCGTCGACGAAGCGCTGCTCCTGCAGTTCTGCAAGGCGTTGCGTAAGTCGCTGCACGTCGGCAGCGTGAGCGAGCTCACGACGATGTTGCCGGATGGCGAGCGCCAGCAGGGTACCGCCGGAGGCGGCGGCGAGCAGGGGAAGCAGGGGCATGGTGACTCCAGAACAGGTTGGGCTCAGCGCCCATCGAAGCGGTGCGCGCGTGGCTGCGATGCCGGTGCGCAGTGCGAAGGATGGGGCAGGAAAGCGGAGGCGGATGACACACGGCTTCGCTATCGGCGGAGCGGGCGACGACACAGGCGCGCTGCGCGCGCCTGCTGCATCGGTATCGGACGCGTTGCTGCAATGTTGAGTGCGACACGGTGTCGCAGGTGCGTCAAGCGCGTATCGACCAACGGTCGATACCTACCTGGCCAGGAACCTTGCGATCACGTCGGCCACGACCTGCGGGTGTTCCATGTGCAGGTGATGGGTGCCGGGGAATACGTCCAGCCGGCCATCGCGCAGCAGCCGGATGCGGTCGCTGCGCAGCGGCTCGGGGTAATAGCTCTGCGCCGGGGTGGCGTAGATCACCTGGGTCGGGCATTCGATCGCGGCGAGCAGGTCGTCGATCTGCGCTTCACTGAGCCGCGTTGCGGTGGGCAGCATCAGGCGCTGGTCGCTGCACCAGCTGTAGCCGCCTTCCACGGCTTTGACCCCGCGCTCGACCAGCAGGCGTGCGCACGGCTCGCTGAGCTGGTTCGCCATCATCCGCGCCCGTACCGGCGCAGCGAGGTCGGCAAACACGCGCAGCTTCTTCGATGGCAATGCACGTGCGGCGCGCACATGATCGCGCAGGCGCTGCGCGGTTTCGTCCTCGGGCCCGCGCAGGCCACCCAGTGCTTCGATCGCGACCAACCGCTCCACGCGTTCCGGCGCGGCTGCAGCGGTGAGGCTGGCGATGCCGGCGCCCATGGAATGGCCCAGCAGCGTGAAGCGCTCCCAGCCCAAGGCATCGGCGACATCGAGTACATGGCAGATCGCACCGGGGGTGTTGTACTGCGTACCCGGCGGCAGGTGCGCACTGTGGCCGTGCCCGGGCAGGTCGATCGCGACCAGTTGCAGCGCTGGCAGCGCGGCGGCCAGCGGAACGAAGCTGGCGGCGTTGTCGAGCCAGCCATGCAGGGCCAGCACCCGCTGGCCCGCGTCGTGCGTGGAGCGCAGGCCAGCCACGGCGCTGCCGGCCACCTGCAGTGCGAAGGGTTCGAGGATCATGCCAGCGTGGCGACGCTCAGCCGCGACAGCGCCAGCGCATGCGCCGGTGCATCGTTGAGGCAGGGGATGTAACGCATCTGCGCACCGCGCGCGGCGACGGTCTCGGTGAAGCCCAGCGCAACTTCTTCCAGCGTCTCCAGGCAGTCGGTGGCAAAGCCGGGACAGACCACGTCGATCCGATTGATGCCCTGCTCGGCCATCGCCCACAGGGTCGGTTCGGCATACGGCTGCAGCCACTTTTCGCGGCCAAAGCGCGACTGGTAGGTCAGTTGCCACTGGTCGTCCGCGAGCCCGAGCGCCTGCGCGATCGCCTGTGCGCTGGCTTCGCAGCGTTGTGGGTAGGGATCGCCGGCGTCGGCCAGGCGCTGGGGAATGCCGTGGAAGGAAAACACCAGCTTCTCGCCCCGTCCGTTGGCCTCCCACCACTGGCGGATGCTGCCGGCCACCGCGGCCACCCAGTCCGGGTCGACCGCGTAGTCGCGCACCAGGGTGACAGTGACACCGGGGTGTCTGGGCTGCCAGTCGCGCACCTGGTCCTCGATCGAGGCGGTGGTGGTGGTCGAATACTGCGGATACAGCGGCAGCACCACGATCCGACGCATGCCTTCGGCCGCCAGCCGGTCAAGCTCGGCGGTGAGGGCCGGCGCGCCGTAGCGCATGGCGTGGCGAACCCGCAGGTTGGGCATCAGTTGCTGCATGGCCTCGGCCAGGCGGCGGGTGTACACCATCAGCGGGGAGCCGTCGGCCAGCCACACCTGGGCATACTTCGCCGCCGAGCGGCCACTGCGCAGGGGCAGGATCAGCCCGTACAGCAGGGGTTTCCACAGCAGCGGCGGGATCGCGACCACGCGCCGATCGCTGAGGAATTCCGCAAGGTAGCGACGCACCGCGGGAGCGGTCGGCGTTTCGGGTGTGCCTAGATTGACCGCCAGCACGGCGGTGTCGGGTGCGTCGATCATGGGCCCATTCTCGCAGGTCTGCGCGACGGTCGGGATGGAAAGACGCGATGACGGCCATCGAGCGCGTCGATCAGGCGGCGGATACTCATTGCGGATTCATCGGAACCCCACTAATTTCGGGGGAATCGATACTTGTCGACCCCCTTCTGGAGTACCCATGCGCCGATTGACCCTTGCACTGCTGATCACCGCGAGTCTGCTGTCGACCCAGGCGATGGCCGGGCCGACCGAGGACCAGCGCGCCCGCAATGCGGTGCGTGTGTTGAACGATATCCAGGGAATTCCCGAGCAGGGGATTCCGGACAAGCTGCTGGACGAGGCGCGGGCCGTGGTGGTCATTCCCGACACGATCAAGGCGGGGCTGGTCATCGGCGGTCGCCGCGGTCACGGTCTGATGTCGATCAAGAATCCGGACGGGAGCTGGTCCAGCCCGGCGTTCATCAAGCTCACCGGCGGCAGCATCGGGTTCCAGGCCGGGGTGCAGTCGTCCGACGTGGTGCTGGTGTTCCGCAACGACCGCAGCCTGGACAACATCGTCAACGGCAAGGTCACGCTGGGCGCGGACGCCGGGGTCGCCGCGGGCCCGGTCGGGCGCAATGCGGCGGCTGCCACCGATGGCCAGCTGAAGGCGGAGATCTGGTCCTGGTCGCGGGCGCGCGGGCTGTTCGCGGGGGTCGCGCTGGACGGTGCGGTGCTGCAGATCGATGACGAGGCCAACCTGGACGCTTACGGCAGCAACACCACGGCGCGCATGGTGTTCGAGGGCCGGACGACGGCGCAGCCGTCGATGGACGTGGTGGCGTTCCGCGATCGGCTGGAAGAGGCGACGTACTCGGCGCGACAGAACCGGGGCACGGCCGGCAACGCGCCGGCGCCGCGTCCCGCGGGCCAGCCGCCGCAGCCGCAGCCGCAGGCGGCACCGGTGGTAGCTGAACAGGCAGGCACGGGTGCGACGACGGCGCCGTTGCAGGCGGTTCCGGCGCGGCCGGCCCCGCAGCAGGGCTTCCAGCCGGTGGGCGAAGGCGAAGTCCGCACCGAATCGCTGGACGGAAACTGACTTTCGTCACGCGCGCCGCCTGCCCGGCGGTGCGCTATGCTCAACTTCTTGTTTCCGGGTAATGCGAGCGGCACATCATGGGCAGTATGAGCTTGTGGCATTGGGTGGTGGTACTGGTCATCGTTCTGCTGGTGTTCGGCACCAAGAAGCTGACCAGTGGCGCCAAGGACCTTGGCAGTGCGGTCAAGGAATTCAAGAAGGGGATGCGCGACGAGGACAAGCCGACCGCGCACCTGAGCGATGAGTCGCGTCCGCAGGACCCGTCGACGACGTCGCAGAACGAGCACGACCGCGACCGTCGCTGATCAAGGCGGCACGCAGTGTTCGATATTGGGTTCAGTGAACTGCTGGTCATCGCGGTGGTCGCGCTGGTCGTGCTGGGTCCGGAGCGGCTGCCGAAGGCAGCGCGCTTCGCCGGGCTGTGGGTGCGGCGTGCGCGCAACCAGTGGGATTCGGTGAAGCAGGAACTGGAACGTGAGCTGCACGCTGACGAGATCAAGCGGCAGTTCCGCGAGGCGCAGGATTCGGTGCGCGATACCGAGGCGCAGCTGCGTGCGAGCGGGGAAGCGGTCCGCCGCGAGGCCGAACACGTACGGCGGCAGGCGCAGGCGACCGGGGACGCTGTCGCGTCGGACGATGCGCCGGTGATGACTGGTCCAGCGCCGGGTTCGCCGGCCAGCGTGGCCCAGCATGTGGCAGCGCCGGAGCCGGAGGCTGCGGTGGACGCGCCACGTGATGCGATGGCGCCACCGGGCATCGATGGCCAGGCGCCGCGCGATCCCCCGCCGTCCACGCCGGAGGGTCCGCGATGAGCGGCAACGAGAACCCGGAAAGCGGTCTGATCGAACACCTGATCGAGCTGCGGGCGCGCCTGATGCGGGCGTTGATCGGGCTGGGCGTGGTGCTGCTGGGGCTGATGCCGTTTTCGCGGCAGATCTATACGTGGCTGGCGCAGCCGCTGATTTCGCAGCTGCCGAACGCGCAGTCGATGATTGCGATCAATCCGGCGGGGGCGTTCTTCGCGCCGCTGAAGCTGACGTTCTTCGTGGCGCTGTTCGTGGCGGTGCCGTGGCTGCTTTACCAGCTGTGGGCGTTCGTGGCGCCGGGGTTGTATGCGCGCGAGAAGCGCCTTGCGGTGCCGCTGCTGGTGACGTCGGTGCTGCTGTTCTACATCGGCTGTGCGTTCGCGTACTTCCTGGTGCTGCCGGCGGTGTTCCACTTCCTGACCACGTTCCGCCCGGAGGTGATTGCGATCACGCCGGATGCGAATGCGTACCTGGATTTCGTGCTGGCGATCTTCTTCGCGTTCGGCAGCAGTTTCGAGCTGCCGGTGGCGATGGTGATCCTGACGCTGCTCGGCTGGATCACGCCGCAGCAGTTCAAGGAAGGCCGCGGTTACGCGATCGTGGGCATCTTCGTGCTGGCGGCGGTGCTGACGCCGCCGGACGTGGTGTCGCAGCTGATGCTGGCCATTCCGATGTGCCTGCTTTATGAGCTGGGGATCCACGCCTCGCGCTGGCTGGTGCCGGCGAAGAGCGACGAGCCGCAGGCTTCTTGAGGGCGCCAAGAGCGGCGTTTCAGTAGTACGTGCAGGGCGGCCGCCGGGCAGCCCCGCTCCGGGACACGCCGTGAACCCATCCATGGGGGCTTGTCAAAAACATCCATGTTTTTGACAGTCCCTCCGGGGGCTACCCGGCGGCCGCCCCCATACAGGGTCGTGTGCGGATGGAAACAGCAGGCACGCGCAGCGCGCCGTTTCCCTCTCTATGCCGCGAAGATGTTGCCGGGGCCGCTGGTCGGCGGTACCGGCGGCGGGGCGCTGCGGGTGCGGTGGGCGAACATCTGCTTCCAGGCGGCGTACACGGCGCCTACGTAGAGCGGCATGATCACCGTGGCCATGGCCAGCTGCATGACGAAGGCGGCTGCGCCGACGCCGCCGACCAGCATGGCCAGCTGCATGACCACGACCACCAGGAAGTAGATGCACATCGCCGCGATCAGGCCGAGCAGCATGAAGACCGCCATGGCGCCGAAGTTGCGGATGCAGCCCTGCAGGCTCATGCGCAGGGCGTGCATGCCGCTTTGATGGTCGAACACCACCAGCGCCGGCTGGGTGAACATGGCCATGCTCAGCGCGACGAAGGTGCCGAACGCCAACGCCAGCCACAGCAGGATGCGCATGACCGGCACGCCGGCCATCAAGGCCAGGGTCTGTTCGTTGCTCGGGGTGGCGCCGGACTGCTGCAGTTCCTGCATCTTGTGGAACATGTCGGCCGAGGCGGTCAGGCCTTCGGCGCCGAGCATCAGGTACAGCAGGGTGCCGAGCGCGATGATGGCGATCAGCTGGATCGCCAGCGGGACCAGCAGGTGGCTGACGCGGCGGTCGCGGATCGGCTGCAGCAGGTGCGCTGGGGTGGCGCGGTGGCCCTGGTCGACTTCGCTCACCGCGCACAGCATGCCGCCGAACACGAGCGGGCCGACGGCCACCGACACCAGCTGGCCGAGCACGCCGAGCCAGCTCGGCAGGGCCTGTGCGAGGACGAGGATCAGTGAACTGACCAGCATGCCGATCACGCCAAGGACGGCGAGCTGCAGCGGTGCACGGCGATACAGGGAAAACGCGTCCAGCAGCCATTGGGCGCCCGCCGAGGCGGGCAGCTTGCGAATGTCGCTCATACCATTCCGGAACAGGGGAGGAAGGGCGCGCGCGCCCCGGATCGATTCGATTATCCCTGTTTTCCGTGCCCCCCGCCTGAAGGGAAGGAGGTTCGGCGCCGGGCGGTCAGGCGTTGCGCGCCTGGCGCACGAAGCGGCGCAGCAGCTGGCGGGCCAGCGGGGCGGCGCTGACGCCGCGCGCGAGGCTGCGCGCGCAGCCACCGTGGCGGCGGATGCACTCGGCGCGGGCGTGCACGTAGCCGCGCATGTGGTGGGTGGCGAACTCGGGATGGAACTGCACGCCCCAGGCGTTCGGGCCCCAGCGGAAGGCGTGGCAGTTGTCCTGTGCCGAGCGGGCGAGGATCTCGGCCCCCTCGGGGGCGCGCAGCACGGTCTGCAGGTGGGTGGCGTGTGCGGGGAAGCGGGCGGGCAGGCCGGCGAACAGGGGGTCGTCCTGCGCCGGGGGCTCCAGCGCCAGTTCGATCGTGCCCGATTCGCGACCGGCCGGGTTGTAGGCCACTTCACCGCCCAGCGCGTGCGCCAGCAGCTGGTGGCCGTAGCAGATGCCGAACACCGGGCGGTTGTCATGGGCCGCTGCGCGCAGCCAGTGGGCACTGCGTTCGCTCCAGTCGGCGCGGTCGGTCACGTAGGCGGCCGAGCCGCTGATGATCACCCCGGCATAGTCGCGGTGGTCGGGCAGTTCACCGCCCTGCACGACGTCCACCACCACGGTTTCGTCGGCGTCGAGCCCGGCCGCGACCCGGATCCAGTGCGGGAAACGGCCATAGCGGCGCAGCGACGCGACCGGTTGGCCGGTTTCAAGGATCAGGAAGGGGGTGCGGTTCATCTCGCGGCGGCAGTACGGTCAGGACTTCCTCGATTGTAGTCAGCCCTGCCGCCACCTTTTCAAGTGCCGCGCGACGCAGGGTTCGGACCCCTTCAGCACGCGCGGCCTGGCTGAACGCGGCCAGGTCCATGTCCGCGCGGATCAGCCCGCGCAGGCGCGGGCCCAATGGCAGCAGCTCATACAGGCCTACCCGGCCCAGGTAACCGGTGCGCCGGCAGTCGATGCAGCCGGCCGGTGCATATGGCGTGGGCGACTCAGGTAATGCTTCATCGGTATCAGCCAGCACCGCCCATTGCGCCGCGCTGAGCGGCTTGGGCACCTTGCAGTGCGGGCACAGGGTCCGCACCAGGCGCTGCGCCAGCACCCCGTTGATGGTGCTGGCCAGCAGGTAGTGCGGCACGCCCAGGTCGAGCAGGCGGGTGATCGCCGAGGGCGCGTCGTTGGTATGCAGGGTGGACAGCACCAGGTGGCCGGTCAACGCGGCCTGGACCGCCATCTGCGCGGTTTCCAGGTCGCGGATTTCGCCGATCATGATGATGTCCGGGTCCTGGCGCAGCAGGGTGCGCACGCCGGCGGCGAAGTCCAGGTCGATGTTGGTCTGCACCTGCATCTGGTTGAATTCCGGCGCGATCATTTCGATCGGGTCTTCCACCGTGCATACGTTCACGTCCGGGGTGGCCAGCCGCTTCAGGGTCGAATACAGGGTGGTGGTCTTGCCCGAGCCGGTCGGGCCGGTCACCAGTACGATGCCGTGCGGGCGCTCGACGAGGGCGGTCCAGCCGGCCGCTTCCTGCGGGCTGAAGCCAAGCTGGTCGATGCTCTTGAACGCCGCGTCCGGGTCGAAGATGCGCATCACGCATTTCTCGCCGAAGGCGGTGGGCATGGTCGACAGGCGCATTTCCACTTCGCGCCCGCCCGGAGAGCGGGTCTTGATGCGGCCGTCCTGCGGGCGCCGGCGCTCGGCCAGGTCCATGCGGCCCAGCACCTTGATCCGGCTGACCACGGCGGTCATCACCGCCGGGGGTACCTCGAACACCTTGTGCAGCACGCCGTCGATGCGGAAGCGCATGCGCCCCATGTCGCGGCGCGGCTCCAGGTGGATGTCGGAGGCACGCTGTTCGAAGGCGTACTGCAGCAGCCAGTCGACGATATGCACCACGTGCTGGTCGTCGGCGTTGACATCGCCGGCGCGGCCCAGCTCCACCAGCTGTTCGAAGCTGGGCAGGGTGCCGTTGGTCTCGCTGCGCGAATCGCTGCGTGCGCCGCGCACCGAGCGCGTCACCCCGTAGAACTCCATGGTGTAGCGGTGCAGGTCCAGCGGGTTGACCACCGCCAGTTCGATGCGGCGGCGGGTCAGGTGCTGCAGGTCGAGCAGCCATTCCTGCGCCAGCGGCTCGCTGGTCGCCACCAGCAGGCGCTCGCTGTCCACCGCCAGCGGCAGGAAGCGGTGGCGGCGGGCGTAGGCGTGCGAAACCAGTGCGGTCACCGCCGAGACGTCCACCCGGGTGGGGTCGATGCGCAGGTAACGGGTGCCGGTGCGCTCGGCCAGCCATTGGGTCAGCCGCTCCAGGCCCAGTTCACCGCCGCCGACGGCGGCCAGCTTCAGGTTGGCCAGCAGCACCAGCGGGTGCACTTCACTGGCGTTGCGCGCGCCCTGGCCGGAAAAGCGGATACGGTCGACATCGTCGGCGGCCACCAGGCCGTCGGCGACCATGGCGGCAGCGACCTGTTCGAACACCAGCCGGCCCGGCGGCAGGGGCTCCTGGGCGGGAGCGGGGGCAAGCGTTGCCGGTGAACGGTGTTCCATGGCGCCAGAATCCTCGGAGCAGCGGCTGCACGGCGTGATGGCGGTTGCCTGGAATGCCGGCGCGCGGTCCGTCGCTATACTAGCGCACCCCCTTTGCAGGCAAGAATCCGCCGCATGTCCGCGATCCCGACCGTTCCGATCACTTTCCAGGGCCTGATCCAGACCCTCAACCAGTATTGGGCGCAGCAGGGCTGCGTGCTGATCCAGCCGCTGGACCTGGAGGTCGGTGCCGGCACCTTCCACCCGGCGACCTTCCTGCGCTCGATCGGCCCGGAAAGCTGGAATGCCGCGTACGTGCAGCCGTCGCGCCGCCCGACCGATGGCCGCTACGGCGAGAATCCCAACCGCCTGCAGCGCTACTACCAGTACCAGGTGGCGATGAAGCCCAGCCCGGACAACATCCAGCAGCTGTACCTGGATTCGCTCAAGGCGCTGGGCATCGACCCGCTGGTGCACGACCTGCGTTTTGTCGAGGACAACTGGGAATCGCCGACGCTGGGCGCCTGGGGCCTGGGCTGGGAAGTGTGGCTCAACGGCATGGAAGTGACCCAGTTCACCTACTTCCAGCAGGCAGGCGGCCTGGAGTGCAAGCCGGTGCTGGGCGAGATCACTTACGGTCTCGAACGCCTGTGCATGTACCTGCAGAACTGCGACAACGTGTACGACCTGGTCTGGACCTACGGCCCGGACGGCACGCCGGTGACCTACGGCGATGTGTACCTGCAGAACGAGGTCGAGCAGAGCACCTACAACTTCGAATACGCCGACGTGGAAGAGCTGTTCCATCGCTTCGACGCCTGCGAGAAGGAAGCGCAGAAGCTGGTCGAGGTGGGCCTTCCGCTGCCGGCCTACGAGCAGGTGTGCAAGGCCAGCCATTCGTTCAACCTGCTGGATGCGCGTCGCGCGATCAGCGTGACCGAGCGCCAGCGCTACATCCTGCGCGTGCGCGCGCTGGCCCAGGCGGTGGCGAAACTGTATGAGGCCAAGCGCATCGAAGCGGTGGCAGCCAAGGAGGTGCAGGCATGAGCACGATGCTGCCGCTGTTGATCGAACTGGGGACCGAAGAACTGCCGGTGAAGGCGCTGCCGGGCCTGGCCCAGGCCTTCTTCGATGGCGTGGTGGACGGCCTGGCCAAGCGTGGCGTGGCCGTGGAACGCGGCGATGCCAAGCCGCTGTCGACCCCGCGCCGGTTGGCGGTGCTGCTGCCCGGCGTGGCCGTGGAGCAGCCCGAACAGCGCGGTGAAGTGCTGGGCCCGTACCTGAACATCGCGCTGGACGCCGACGGCCAGCCGACCAAGGCGCTGCAGGGCTTTGCGGCCAAGGCCGGGATCGACTGGACCGCGCTTGAGCGCACCAGTGACGCCAAGGGCGAACGCTTCGTGCATCGCTCGGTGACCCCGGGCGCGCGCACCGCTGCGCTGCTGCCGGACATCCTGGCCGAAGCGCTTGCCGGCATGCCCATTCCCAAGCCGATGCGCTGGGGCAGCCACAGCTACGGCTTCGCGCGCCCGGTGCATTGGCTCGTGCTGCTGCATGGCAAGGACGTGGTCGAGGCTGAAGTGCTGGGCCTGAAGAGCGACCGCATGAGCCGCGGCCATCGCTTCATGCACGACAAGACCGTGTGGCTGTCCTCGCCGGAGGACTACGTCAGCTCGCTGCAGGCCGCCTGCGTGCTGGTGGATCCGGAAGCGCGCCGCAGCCGCATCGTGGAATCGGTCAACGCTGAAGCCGCTGCCGCCGGTGGCCAGGCGCGCATCACCGACGACAACCTGGAACAGGTGGTCAACCTGGTTGAATGGCCGTCGCCGGTGCTGTGCAGTTTCGAACGCGACTTCCTGGCCGTGCCGCAGGAAGCGCTGATCGAGACCATGGAAATCAACCAGAAGTTCTTCCCGGTGCTGGACAGCAACGGCAAGCTGACCGAGAAGTTCATCGGCATCGCCAACATCGAATCGAAGAACGTGGCCGAAGTGGCCAAGGGCTACGAGCGGGTGATCCGCCCGCGCTTCGCCGATGCCAAATTCTTCTTCGACGAGGACCTGAAGCAGGGCCTGGAATCGATGGGCGACGGGCTGAAGACCGTGACCTACCAGGCGAAGCTGGGCTCGGTGGCCGACAAGGTGCAGCGCGTGGTGGCGCTGGCCGGCCTGATCGCGCCGCAGGTGGGCGCCGACCCGGTGCTGGCCAGGCGCGCCGCCCTGCTGGCCAAGAACGACCTGCAGTCGCGCATGGTCAATGAGTTCCCGGAACTCCAGGGCATTGCCGGACGCCATTACGCGGTGACCGGTGGCGAATCGCCCGAGGTCGCGCTGGCCATCGACGAGGCGTACCAGCCGCGCTTCGGTGGCGACGACATCGCGCTGTCGGCATTGGGCAAGGTGCTGGCGATCGCCGAGCGCCTGGACACGCTCGCCGGTGGTTTCGCGGCCGGGCTCAAGCCGACCGGCAACAAGGACCCGTTCGCCCTGCGCCGCAATGCGCTGGGCCTGGCGCGTACGATCATCGAATCGGGTTTCGAGCTGGACCTGCGCGCGCTGCTGGGCGCTGCCCTCGCCGGGCTGCCTGCCGCCGTGCAGCCCAGTGCGGAGCGCAAGACCGAGGCACTGCCGCAGGAACTGTACGACTTCATCATCGACCGCCTGCGCGGCTACTACGCCGACAAGGGCGTACCGGCCACGCACTTCAACGCGGTGGCCGAGCTGAAGCCGGCGTCGCTGTACGACGTCGACCGCCGCATCGATGCCATCGGCATCTTCGCGGCGCTGCCGGAAGCCGACGCGCTGGCCGCGGCCAACAAGCGCATCCGCAACATCCTGCGCAAGGCCGACGTCGCGATTCCGGGCATGGTCGATCCGGCGCTGCTGGCCGAGCCGGCGGAAAGCGAACTGGCCGAAGCGGTCGAAGCGGCCATCGACGACAGCAATGCCAGCCTGCACCAGAAGGATTACGTGAGTGTGCTGGCGCGCCTGGCGCGTCTGCGCCCGCAGGTGGATGCGTTCTTCGACGCGGTGATGGTCAATGCGGAAGATCCGGCGCTGCGCGGCAACCGCCTGGCCCTGCTCAAGCGCCTGGGTGATCGCCTCGGCAGCGTGGCGGCGATCGAGCATCTGTCGAGCTGACGGTAACGTCCTGCAGTGCAGGTCCCTTGGAAGCGCCCGGCCGGTCCGGGCGCTTTCTTTTTGCGCGCGTTCTGTTCGATTGCGACGGAAACTGCAATCAATCTGAATATTGATTGAGCTATTCCTGGGAAAAATCGGAAAACGATAAATTCGTGCAATCGGTATTCCTCGGCGCCGCGTGATCATCCGGCCCCGCTCTGCACGGACGTCCCGCCGAATGCCCCTCCCTGATCGCATCGTTGATGCCCCGTCCCGCGCCAACGCATCCGACGCACCCAGCCACTCCCGGACAACGCGGGAGGTGGGCGGTAACGGCACGAACACCCCCAGCCAGGTAAGCAATGCGCGGCCGCCGTACCGGAGCGGCGATGCTCTGCGGAAGGTGGAGCTGACCCCACACGAAAAGGCAGTGCGTAACGCGATCCTGGACACCGGTGCCCCGGAACGCGCCGCACTGGCATGGACGATGGAAACGTACATCGCCCGCGCCGCCACGCCCGAGGCGCGTGAGGCGGTAACCCGGCGGATGGAGGCGGCACTGGCGGCGCGAGGTCGCGACGTGGCGGCGTTGCACCACGTGGGCATCAACGTGCTGGACAGCGCGCTGACGCGGGCCGCGTGGACCACGCTGCTGGCGGCGCTCCCAGGCTGGGCCAGCAGCGCCCTCACCGCAGGACAGTTGGCGCGCAGCGTGTTTACCGGCAGCTGGAGCAGCGTCGCTGCGGTGCTGCCGTCATTGGCGGTTGCGCTTCCGTCGCTGCGCAGCCACGAACAGTTCGATGCGCTGGTGCAGTCGCTGCCCGATGCGATCCGGACCTGTCTGTGGACCGTGCATGAAGCGGTGGCCGAAGCCGATACGCAACTGCGGCCGAATCTAGGCGGCAATCACCTGGTTCCGGCGCTGGCCGTGGCCGCACTGCTGTGGCAGCTGCAACGCGCGCTGCCTCGACCCGCCGGGCAGCTGCAGGGGGTTGCGGGCTTCATTGCCGAGCTGCCTACGCATTGGCAACGCCTTGCGGTGTTGAACGGTGTGGGCGGTGCGGTGCTGGCGCCGGTGGGCGGCGTGGAGGTCATCGATGCGCCCAAGGTGCGCCCGGGCGCGGAAGAGAAAGCGCAACGCATCGCACGGCAGCGTTGGGACGATCAGGACCGGCGCCCCGGTCCGCCGCGCATCCGGCCCACCATCGATGGCTTCGACGCCGTGCCGTTCGATGCCGCCGCCGCACCCGGCGGTGCGCGCGTCGGAAGCGCTATCCGTGCGGTTCCGGTCGTGCAGGCAACCGCGGCCGCTGCAGCGGCATGCTCTCCCGCCTCAAGCCCGCGGCCTGGCTGGTTCTCCGGGCTGGTTGCCGGCCTGCCACTCCTGAAGGGCGCTTACGGCGTCTTCCAGAGCGTGCCGCAGGCAGCGCCGCCAATGGAAATGACCTTGATGGGCGAGTCGGCGCTGAGCGAGGTGGTCAGTGCAGCGACGCCCCTGATGTCGGCGCCGCTGGTGCCCACCACGACCGAAGCGACCAGGAGATTGGTCCGGCGCGCGCCCCTCGCCGCCGCCTGGCTCGCGACATTGGGTGGCGTGGGCGGCGCGGCACTCGCCACGGGACGGTGGCTGTGGCCGGAGACGCCCGCCGGGACCACGCCCGGCGAACTGGCCGCGCAGCTGGCAGGTGACGTGGTCGCACTGCCGGGCGGTATCTGGGGCACCGGCCTCGACCTGCTGCTGGGTGAGCTGGAGCCCGCGGCCGCCGGCCGTCGCGTCCGTCGCGCAGCACCCGGGCCCGCATCGGCGCACATCGCCGAGGGCGCCGCAGACCTGACCCGGTTGCACGGCGTCAGCGCCGCGCAGCTGGACGCCCTGCGCAGCGATGCCGCGCTGCTGGCGCAGCTGCAGAGCCGGCGCCGCCTGTCCGTGGCGGTGGCACGCGACATTGCCACCCACCCCGGCTGGGAGTGGGTGGCGCGGTTGCCGGCGACCGAACAGGAGCTGCTGGTCGGCCAATGGCAGGCGCTGCGCGATCTGCGCCCGGCGCTGGACGCGATCGAGGACGGCGCCGACGCGGCGATGCGTGCGGCGCTGCGCAAGGTGGGCTTCCAGGGCGACTGGCAGGATATCGAGGTGCGCCTGCCGTCCACCCGCGTGGCCGGCATGGACGTCGACGACCGCCTGCCGCTGCTGCAGTTCTGCCTCGCGCGCGCTGCACTGGGCACACCGACCTTCCTGCGCGGCGGTGTGCCGCTCGCGGCCACCGAGCTGGCGCAGCTGACCCGCTTTGCCGGCAGCACCGACGCCCGCCGGCTGCGCGCGGACATCACTGCGCGGACCGAACGGCTGCGCCCGCAGCTGAGCCGTGCATTGCAGGCACGGCTGGTCGTCGACGCACTCAAGGCCAAGGCGAGCGGCGTGCTGGGCAGCGGCAACGCACACCGCCGCGGCGCCGACGTGGTGTTGGGGTTCCTGCAGGGCAGCGGTACGGTGGAACGATCCTCGCTGACCTATGTGGATCGCCTGGCCAATGGCGCGCCGGTCACGGTGCCGGTGCCCAACTACCTGGTGCTGCGCAGCGTCGGCGAGCCCGGCCTGCACGGCCAGGTCGTGCTGTACCGCTCGGACCTGTCCCGCTTCCAGGCGTTCGGCGACGAACAGGCCTTCCGCCAGTTCCTGGACACCCAGCGTGCGCGGATCGGCGCGTTTGCCGAGGGCGGCCGGATCGACGGCACCCTCGCCGGGGATGTCGTGGGGGCCGCGGCGCCGGCACAGCGTGCGGCCGTCGCTGACCTGGTAAGGCGATGGGAGGAGCGGCTTGCCCGGCATCAAAGCGGGCAGCAGGGGGCGCAGGCATGGAATCCCGGCGAGAGTTTCCAGCTGCACTTCGTCCCGGTGGACGAAGCCGCCGGCGCACTCCAGCAGTGGGCCGATGCGCTGGTCGACCACGGCCAGCAGCGGGCGCAGCAGCAGCTGGACCGCAACCTGCTGCGCTGGAGCCCCCTGGGCATTGCCAACGTCGCGGCAGAGCGCACGTACCGCCTGCAGCAGGACGGGACGCTGCAGACCCTGCGCCAGCACGCGCACGACAGCGTTACCGACGCCATGAAGCATGCGCTGCGCACGGCCGGATTCCAGGGCGGGCCGGACGGGTTCGACCCGGACCGCGTGCAACTGCGGGTAGGCAGCCACGAAATGGGCCTCACCGACTGGGCCACCAGCGGTTGGCAACGTTTCGGGCTGCGGCGGCCGTCGCTGCCGGTCAACGTGCCTGACCTGTCGCCGCACGAGATCGGCCTGCCCAACACGCGGCTGGACCCTGCACCGTGGCTGGAGGACGCCACGATGGATGCCCTGCAGCTGGTTGCCTACCCGGGCGCCGCGCAGGGCACGCCGCCGGAGGCGGATGCACTGACCGCAACCCTGCAGGACCCGGCGCTGCGCCGTGCGATCTGCGTCGAACTGGAGGCCTTCGCGGACAGCAACCGCCTCGCCGACGCGTATATCCACCACTTGCAGGCGCTGCCGGGCAGCCCACGCGGCGCTGCGTTCGCCGACGCACTGGCCAACCAGCTGCGCGCACGCAGCGCCTGGATGATCGAGACCGCCCGCCAGGACGGCGCCCTTGATGCGGCCACGCATGCAGCGCTGACCGCCGCGCACGCGGCGCTGGACGCCGATGGCAGGCGCCCGTCCTCCCTGCAGGCGGTGACGCTGCGGGGCCATGTGATGGCGGGCATGTGGGCGCTGCGTACCGCGACCGGTCCGCAGGTGTTCCTGCCCGATACCGCACAGGGCGACCGCCTGCTCGACGATCGCGGCTTCCGCGCGTGGCTGCGCCAGCCGGGGGCCGAGGCATACATCCGCGCGCGCACGCAATACCGGCACCACCCGGACCTGGCGGCGATGTTCGAACACACCTCGGCCCGCCGCGCGCTGCCGGTGGACTATGCCGCCACGCGTGGCCCGCAGTCCGCCGCCGCGGCGCTGATCGCCGCGCGCATCGATGACGTGGACGAGATGACCGTGAGCCAGCTGGAGCGCTTCGCGGAAACCTTCAGCCTGGTCGGTGCGGTCGGCGTGGGTGCGATATGTTCGCTGGCCAGCGCCGGGAGCGCCGCTGCCGTGTGCCTGGCCGGCACGTTGGGACTGGTGGCCGAGAGTTTCCGCGACGCCCTCGACCACTGGGAGCGCGGCCTTTTCAACGACGCGATCCTCATCGCCGGCGCGGGGCTGTTCGACCTGCTGGATCCCGCCCAGCTCAGCGCCATTCCCGGTCTGATGTACCAGCTGGGCAGGCGCGGGGTGGGCACCGTGTCCGAGGCCGCCGATGCGGTGCGCCAGTGGCGCCAGCAGGCGCGCGCGTTCCGTCCCGACGGGCAGGTCGATACCGGCCTCGCCCTTGAAGACCGGTCACTGGCGGCTACCGGCCTGCCGATGCTGGGGCGGCCGCTGGCCGCTGGCGGCACGCTGTACCGGCAGGGCAAGCGGTCGTTCATCCGGCAGGGAGGGCGCTTCGTCGAAGCCGCGGCGGACAACGAGGATGTGCTGCGCCTGCACCTGCCCAAGGCGCCCGATCAGGTGGGGCCACCGGTCGAGTTCCGCAACAACGCCTGGCGGCGACAGGAGCAGCCGCCAGCCCGCCGTGGCACCACCACGCCGTCGCCGGTGGTCAAGCGGGAGTGGGTGAACCGGTTGCCGGAAGCGGAGAACCTGCCGCCGGAGAAGCTCGACGAGCTGGAGGCCGTCTTCGGGGTGCGCTCGCGCGATTCGTCGCCCAGTGCGGACCTGCGCCATGTGGTGCAGGCGCTGACCATCGACCAGCGCATCAAGCGCATCCTCGACGACCCCGGGGCGCTGGGCATTCCCGGTGATGAGGCGATCATCCTGCGCGCCTGGGCCGACAGCTCCGCGCTTGGCAACGGCAAGGGCGTTGAAACCTACGTGGAGACCATCGGCGAGTGGACCCGTGGTGCCCGCTTCGGGCGGGGCCCGGTAGGGCTGATGGTGGAAGTGGCCGACACACGGACCCTGCCCGGCATCGACGCGCTGGTCGACGCTTCGGACACAAGCGCACTGCGCCAGCGGCTGAAGCTGCCTGCCGACAGCGCCCGCGACACGTTGGTGGCGGCGGTGCGTGCCGAACTGGCCCGGGTGATCCAGGCCGATCCGGGGCAGAGCCGTATCACCTGGCAGCGCTGGATCAGCGCACAGCGCAGCCTGCCCACCGCCGCGGACAACCTGGCCAAGCACTTCCCCGAACTGACCAAGGCCGAAGCGGAAGAGATCGTCGCCCGCGCCAACGGCCTGCAGACGCGCGAGGTGGAGTCGTGGATCTTCTCGAAAGACATCCGCGCACTGGTGGCCGACACGCTCACCAGCCGCACCCAGCGCCAACAACGGCAGGCGGTGGTGAATGATGCCTTCGGCACGCTTGCCGATGTGCAGCAGCTGGCCACCCACCTGCAGTCGGCACTTCCCGGCCGCACCCTCAAAGTGCGTGACGATGGCCAGGGGGGTTCGCTGCTGCTGGTCGGCTCGGCGACGCCCGGGGTTGCCGAAGCGCGGCTGGCGTTCCGTCCCGGCGCTGGCGCGATGATCGTGTCGGATGCGCAGGGCAAGGCGCATCCGCACTGGCAGGACGCGCTGTTCGAACAGCTTGCCGCGTCGGAAAAGAGCCGGCTGGGCGACGCGTCCATGCTGCGCCGCGAAGTGGTCGAGCAGATGAAGCAGATGCCGATCGCAGCGCGCTGCAGCGTGCGGGGACCGCTCAAGCCGGTTGCCGGGGGCAGCCCCAACAGTGATGCACGGCCCCATGATCGCGCCCGCCGGTCGCCGGACTGCGACCCACCCGACAGCATCTCGCTGGGCCCGGACATGATCGCCCTGCGCGACGACATGCATCGAAGCCTGGGAGCGATGCGGCTTGAGCTGGACCGGACCTACAGCGGCCTGCGCGCGGAAGAACGCGAACTGAAGGCGCTGACCACCCGCATGATGCAGCTCAAGGTCGAGAAACAATCCCTGCCGCCTGCGGACGCGGCACGGATGAAGGAACTGCAGAAACAGAACTTCCGTACGTTGAACGGATACGACCTGATGAACGCGGCCTGCTACCGCCTGGACGGCATCGCGTACGACGGCATTCCGCTGGGCCCATCACCCGATTTCCCGGACCGCGGGTTCGCCTTGAGTACCGTGCCGCGGGTATGGATGCGTCCGGAGAACTTCGTCACGCCGGTGCCGGTGCGTCGTGTGTTCCTGCCCGCCGCCCAGGCCGAGGGCAGGCCGATGCAGAACGACCTGTTCCGCGCGGACTATCCGCTCGGCGCGGACCTGATGCCGTCGGTGGGCAGGCTGGCCGAAGCGGGGCAGGCGTCGAAGAAGATCACCCTCACCGAACACGATCTGCAGGTGACGGTGCCGGGCGAGAAGCAGGCCCGGTCATTCGCCGAGCTGACCGACGCGCAATTCGATGCACTGGAGGGCAAGGCATTCTCCGACGCGATGCGGCAGTACATTGGCGAGGGCCGCCTGCTGGCAAGCAATGCAAGGACGCTGACGCCCGGCGACTACTACCTGTACCAGATCCGCTCATGCAGCGAGAACAAGATCCTGAAGGGCTGGTTTGACGCATTGAAGAAGGCGGTGCCCGGGATTGCGGACCTTCTCGATGGAAAGGGCCCGGTACCCAAGGTCACCGGAAAGGTGGGCATGCTGTCCGACAGCAACCCTTGTTCCTACAGCTGCGACCGCCGCCTGGCCGAACTGATGGAGATGCTGCCCGAGGTAGACATCACCGTGTTCTATCACTTCGACACGCCGACACAGGCATTGGAGTGGCGGGCGGAGCAGGCCGCGCTGCGGGTGATGGAGAAGCACCGCGCGGCATGGGAGGGCGCAGGACATTCCGAAAGCGACATGCATCAGATGGCGGCCGCCGAGTTGAAGAAGCCCGACGTCCGCCAGTGGGCCGATGAGCAGCTGATTGCTTCGCCGCCGGAGCGTCCGGTGCCGCGGCTGTGGACGCCGAAGCGGGAAGAGGAGGGGTTCTGAAATGCATCCCAGCTGGATGCGGCACCATGTCAACATCCGCCGGCCAGGGTACGAGCCCCGGTCGGCGGTGTACCCACCCGATGTCGAGATAAACGCAATGATCATCAATGGCGCAGGCCGCGTTCCTGTCCTTTCCAGCGCAACGCCGGCAGCTGCAGTGGACTCCCCCCTGCTGGGCGAGGCCCGCGAGCAGGCGCTGGCAAAGCGCGAGCACGACTTCCTGCTGTTCGGCTCCCAGGCCACACCATTCGCCCGCGAGCTGTTCCGCAGTGGGATCGCGGACGACCTGCTGGCTTATCTCGCACAGGGATTCCTGCAGGACGGTGATGCCGGCGGGCCGGTACAGCAGAAGGTGGCAGCCGGGGACGACGACGACGGGCTCGATGCCTGCGGCGGGAATCTGACCCTTCGCGACGGGGTGCTGATCTTCGGCCGCTACAACAACCACGGCAACGGCGACTGCTATTACGCCTGCGTGCCAGGCGTGGCGGCGCCTGCGTTCTTCAGCATCTGCATCGAGTCCGGCATGGACAGCGGTGAGGGCTATGAAATCTCCGTGTCGCCCTCGATGGATTGGCAGCAATTCCTGGCCCACCTTCCACCTGCGTGAATATGGCGTGATGTCCGAGGCCGCATGCGGCGCAGCAACGGGCTTCGTTTTTGGCACGATCCCGCTATCCTGTGCCCATGCCGCCCTTGAAATATTTCCTGCCGCTGTTGTTCCTGTCGCTGGCCGTCGCCTCGACCGCGCATGCGCGCGGCACCATCGAGAAGGTCGACATCACCGGCCTGGACAGGGACGACGATGCCGAGATGATCGAGAACATCGAAGTCTCGCTGTCGCTGTACGACACCATCGGCAAGGTCCAGGGCGAGTCGCGGCTGGAATACCTGCTGTCGCAGGCCGAGCGCCAGACCCGGCAAGCGCTGGAGCCGTTCGGTTATTACAACCCGGTGATCACCGTGGACAGCCCGCGCGAAGGTGACACCGTGCGCGTGGTGATCCATGTCGATCGCGGCCCGCCCACGCTGGTGCGGCGCGAGAACATCGACATCACCGGCCCGGCGCAGCTGGACCAGTACCTGCAGGAAGACCTCGAGAATTTCCGTCCGCGCAAGGGACAGCGCTTCGAGCACACGCTGTACGACGCCAGCCGCGTCACCGTCACCCGGCGCCTGGCCGAGCGTGGTTATTTCGATGCGGACTTCACCCAGCGCCGGGTCGAGATCACCCGCGCCGAGAACGCCGCCGACATCGACCTGACCTGGGACAGCGGCCGCCGCTACAACATGGGCGAGATCCGCTTCCACCAGGATTACTTCGTGGATCGCCTGTTCGACCCGCTGGTGTACTGGGAAACCGGCAGCTATTTCCACGAAGGCAAGCTGGACCGCCTGCGCGAGTCGCTGACCAAGCTGGACTACTTCAGCGTGATCGACATCCAGCCACAGCCGGACCAGGCCGATGAAAACGGCAACGTGCCGGTGGACGTCAACCTGACCCGTGCCAAGCGCACCATCTACACCGCCGGTGTCAGCTACGGCAGCGAGAGCGGAGCGGGTGTGCGCGGCGGCCTGGAGCGGCGCTTCCTCAACAGCCGCGGCCACAAGATGAACACGCAGCTGGACTATGCGCAGAAGCGCAAGAGCCTGGTCACCACCTACCGGATTCCGGCATTCAAGTGGCTGGACGGCTGGTACGGGCTGACCGCCAGCGCCTACGACGAGCAGACCGACTACATCGACCTGCGCAACTTCAAACTGATCGGCAGCCGCAGCGGCGAGATCAACGAACACTGGACCGCGATCGCCTCGATCAACGCGCTGCGCGAGCGCTGGCGCTACGCATCGGGCACCGAGTTCACCAACGCCATCTACAACACCTCCACGCTGGTGTACCCGCAGCTGGTGGCCGACTACGTGAACGTGGACGACCGCCTGGCCCCACGCAGCGGCATCAGCGGCAGCGCCACCCTGCGCGGTGGCATCGAAGGCGCCGGGTCGGACACCAGCTTCGCGCAGGCCAGCATGATGCTGCGCTGGTTCATTCCGGTCGGCGACGCCGATCGCCTGATCCTGCGCGGCGAAGGCGGCACCACCTGGACCAGCGACCTGGTCGCGATGCCGCCGAGCCTGCGCTTCTTCGCCGGCGGCGACCGCAGCATCCGCGGCTACGCATTCCGCGAGGTCGGCCCGCGCACGCCGCCACCGGACAAGTTCGCGCTGGGCGCGAAGAACCTGGTCACTGCGTCGGCCGAGTACGAGCATTACTTCAAGGGCGGCCCGTGGGGCGGGGCGGTGTTCGTCGACACCGGCAGCGCCTTCGACAACGACATCGACCTGCACAGCGGCGTGGGCTTCGGCGTGCGCTGGAAATCGCCGGTGGGACCGGTACGCGTTGACGTGGCGCATGGCCTGAACAACCCGGACTCGAAGTTCCAGCTGTACCTGAGCATCGGAGCGGACCTGTGAGCACGCCGACGCCGACGCCCGCACCACCGCCGCCGCGCAGGCGCTTCTACCGCAGGCGACGCTTCTGGGCGTGGTCCGGTTTCACCGTGCTGGGGCTGGTGCTGCTGGCGCTGCTGCTGCTGTACTGGCTGCTGCAGACCGTGGCCGGGCGCGACGTGCTGCTGGCGCAGGTGGTGGCGCGCCTGCCGGTCGGTGCCACGCTTACCTGGAGCAAGGTCGATGGCCCGGTGGCCGGGCCGCTGGTGCTGCATGACGTGGATTTCCGCTACGACGATATCCACTTCACCGCCGAACGCGCCTACCTGGACCCGGACATCCGTCCGCTGCTGGGCCGCAAGCTGCAGCTGGATGCGTTGCAGATCAAGAATGCCACGCTGAACCTGGCCAAGAGCGATGAGCCGTTCGAAATGCCGTCGTGGCCCGGCTCGCTGCCGCAGATCGAGATGCCGCTGGCGATCCAGGCCGACACCATCATCATCGACGGCTTCCGCATCACCCAGGCGCAGGAACCGCTGGTCGACATCACCAAGCTGCGCGGTGGGCTGGAGATCGCCAACGGTGAGTTCCGCGCCCGCCAGCTGAAGATCGACAGCGACCTGGGCGACTTCCGCGTGGACGGCCATTACCTGCCGGGCAACGACTACACCACCGACATCACCATCGGCGCCGCCTTGCCGGCGCCGCGCGGACGCACCCCGGCCCGGCTGGGCCTGGTCGCGCGCGGCGACCTGGCGCGCATGGAGATCGCCGTGGCCGGGCACGCACCGGCACCGCTGCAGGCCAGCCTGGTGTTCGAAGGCCGCGACGAGCCGGTGTGGAAGGCCAGCGCACGCAGCAAGGAACTGGACCTGGCGCTGCTGGTGCCGGGCATGGACCCGGCCACGCTGCCGCTGTCGCTGGACTTCAGTGCCAGCGGCAAGGGCGGCCAGGCCAACCTGCAGGGCCGTATCCAGCAGGGCGACCTGGCCGTGGAGCTGGCGCCGTCCAACGTCGGCCTGGCCGACCAGGTGCTGACCGTGTCGCCGCTGGTGGTGAAGGGCTGGGGCGGCCAGGCGCGGTTGCAGGGCACCGCCGATTTCCGCAACCGCGAGAACGCCAGCCTGCGCTTCTCCATCGTCGCCAACGACCTCACCTTCGTGCCCGAACCGGACACCACCACGCCGGGCGCGGCCAAGCCGGTTCCGGTGACCCTGAAGGAAGCGCGGATGGGCCTGGCCGGCACGCTCAAGACCTGGGCGGCGGTGGGCAAGGCCTCGGTCGAGCGCGAGCAGCAGCGCGCGGACCTGCAGTTCGACGTGCGCGGCAGCGATACCGCCGCGCAGATCAGGCAACTGCAGGCCAAGACCCCGGGCGGCGCGCTGGATGTGACCGGCCAGGTGGCGTGGGCGCCGCAGCTGGACTGGGACGTGGCCGCCAAGCTGGCCGCGTTCGATCCCGGCTATTTCGTGCCCGGGTGGGACGGTCGCCTGTCCGGCGCCGTCGCCTCCAAGGGTCGCCAGCTGCCGCCTCCGGCGGGCAGCCCGGCCGGCACCGCCGGCAGCTATGAAGCCACCGTGGACGTGCCGGGCATCAATGGCATGCTGCGCAACCGCCGGGTGGACGCGCAGGGCCAGTTCGCGCTGCGCGGACAGCAGGGCGAGGGCAACGTGCGCCTGGCCGTGGGCAACAGCCGCCTGACCGCACGCGGCAGCGTGGGCGACCGCCTCGACGTGCAGGCGCAGCTCGACCCGGTGCAGCTGGACGACCTGATGCCGGGCAGCACCGGCACCCTGCGCGGCCAGGTGCAGGTGCGCGGCCCGCGCACTGCGCCGGACATCACCGCCGACCTGGTCGGCAGCGGCCTGCGCTACGCCGACTACAGTGCCGAAGCGCTGAGCCTCCGCGGCCGCCTGCCTTGGCAGGGCAGCAACGGGACGCTCGCGCTGCAGGGCACCAAGGTGCAGGCCGGCATGCTGCTGGACACGATCAACGTCAACGCCAGCGGCAGCGTCTCCAACCTGCGGCTGGACGCGCAGGCCAACAACGAACTGGGCGCGGTGGCCCTGCAGGGCGGCGTGCGCCAGCAGGGCAGCGCCTGGCGCGGTGACCTCGCCGCGCTGCGCATCGCGCCGGTCAAGGGCGATCCCTGGGCGCTGCGCGCGCCGGCTACCTTCGGCATCCAGGGCAGCAGCTTCACCCTGAGCGATACCTGCCTGGGTGCGGCCACCGGCGGCGCGCTGTGCGCCAGCGCCAACTGGCCGCGCGATGGTTTGAAGATCCGCGGCGACGCCTTGCCGCTGGCGCTGGTGCAGCCGTGGCTGCCCCCGCAATCGGGGCGGCGCCTGCACCTGCGTGGCGAGCTCACCCTGGACGGGCAGATCCGGCCGCGTGGCAACGCCTGGGAAGGCAGCGCGAGGATCGCGTCACTGGAAGGCGGCATCCGCCTGGGCGACAACGCGCGCGGCGAACTGGTGCGCTACGACCAGTTCTCGGCCACGCTGGAGATGACCCCGGCGCAGATCAACGCCAAACTCGGCGTGGGCTTCCAGGGCAACGGCTTCGTCGACGCCAAGGTGCAGACCGGCTGGGATGCCAACGCGCCGCTCAATGGCGAGCTGTACCTCAACATGTCGCGGCTGTACTGGCTGGAACTGTTCTCGCCCGACATCGTGCGCCCCACCGGCCTGATCGAAGGCCACGTCAGCCTGCGCGGCACGCGCGGCACGCCGTCGCTGGGCGGCGACGCCAAGCTGAGCAACTTCAAGGGCGAGTTCCCCGCGCTCGGGTTGACCTTCGACCAGGGCAGCGGCAGCTTCATCGCGCAGCCGGACGGCTCGGCCAGGATCACCGCGCAGGCCAACTCCGGCAAGGGCACGCTGTTCGTCGACGGCGGCCTGTCGTGGTTCGGCGACGCACAGCCGCTGCAGCTGCACATCCACGGCGAAAACGTGCTGTTGTCGAACACGCCGGAACTGCGCATCGTGGCCAACCCCAACCTGGACTTCACCCTGGCCGCCGCGGCCATGCAGCTGCGCGGCACCGTGCACGTGCCCGAGGCCGACCTCGACCTGGAACGGCTGGATCGCGGTACGTCGGTGTCCGAAGACGTGGTGGTGCTGGACCCGGCCGACCCGGAAGAAGGCCCCAGTTCGCCGCTGGACATGGACCTGACCGTGAGCCTGGGTGACAACGTGCGCATGGCCGGGTTCGGCCTGAAGGGCGGGTTGGGCGGCAAGATGCAGGTCTGGGCGCGGCCCGGGCGCGAGATGACCGCCAACGGCGCGCTGGAAGTGAGCGGGCGTTACAAGGCCTACGGCCAGGACCTGACCATCACCCGCGGCAATCTCAACTGGAACTTCAACCCGGTATCGGATCCGCGCATCGACATCCGTGCCGAACGGCGGGTGGGCGATGTCACCGCCGGCATCGACGTGACCGGTCGCGCGCAGTCGCCGCGGGTGGACGTGTGGTCCGACCCGGCGATGTCGCAGTCCGAAGCGCTGGCGTTCCTGGTGCTGGGGCGCAGCCTCACCGGTGCCAGCAGCGACCAGACCCAGCAGGTCAACGCCGCCTCCGCCGCGTTGTCGGCCGGCAGCGGCCTGCTCGCCTCGCAGCTGGGCGCCAAGCTGGGCCTGGACGACGCCGGGGTCAGCCAGTCGCGCGCGCTGGGCGGCTCGGTGATCGGCTTCGGCAAGTACATCTCGCCCAAGCTGTACGTGGGCTACGGCGTGTCGCTGGTCGGCAGTGGCTCGGTGATCACCCTGAAGTACCTGCTGCGGCGTGGCTTCGACATCGAAGTGGAATCGAGCACGGTGGAAAACCGCGGCTCCATCAACTGGCGAAGAGAAAAGTAGAGCCGGGCTCTGCCTGGCTGCTTCACCCCACCAACACCAACCCCGCGACAGCCCGTCAGGGTCGCATCCCGATCGACCACCGATGCATCCACCGCGCCCGGTGGGGCACTGCAATCATCGGCGTCGCGCCTCCGCCGCACGTGCAGTTGCACGGGTCCATGCGTCAATGCGATCGCAATCAAGGTCGGCGGTTGTTTGGGAACCAACCCTACCGGTGCGCAGCACGTGCCAGGCATCGAAACCGGCAGCTGCCTGGGCGTGCATATCGCGCCCGGCTGCCTGCTGCTGAGCACAGCACCCCGGTAGCACGGGTCGCATGTTGGCCGGGATGGTACCAGGCCGCGCAGCGCACCGACCGCGTCCGCTGGTAGGGTCGCATCCCGATCGACCGCCGGCCATGCACCCGCGTCCGGTGATGGCATTGCAATGATCGGCATCGCGCCTGCACCGGTCGAGCGATTGCAGGCGTCCATGCGTCAAAGGGATGGTGCGCGTGCGCAGGCATCAGCGCGTTCGTCCGCAAGTTCCAGCCATGCCGGTCCCCGGCGCATGCGCCTATCTCCGCCCTACCTGCTTCACCGCATCAATGGCCCATAGCAGCAGTGCCATGGCCAGCGAGATCTCTCCGATCATGATGGCCAGGCCAGCCAGCTTCACGAGCGGCCACAAGGCCAGCAGCAGCCAGCCATTGAAGTGCAGCTCGTAACTCCCGCGCCGCCACCAGCGCACCACTGCAAGCAGCAGGGTGGGGACCGCCAGCAGGGTACCGGCCACGCGCTGATCGAAGCCGTGGATGATCACCAGTGAGACGATCACCAGCGCCGGAATGAGCAGCAGACGAAGGTACTTCGCGCGCTGCTGGGGCGCTTCGGGCGCAGACTGCCAGTCCATGAGTCGCCGCAGCGGCAGGACCAGCATGCCGCCCAGCAGAATCGTCAACGCGCCGTAGCCGACGAAGTCGACCAGATGGTTCGGACCCGTCGGGTGCGTGGGCGTGTCGAACACGGCAATCGTGCCAACAACAGCCAACCAGGCCAGCGCGCATACCAGGCTGCGCAGTGCAACCAGCTGCACCTTGGTTGCGTTGATCTGATCGCGACGGGTGAGATCCAGCCAGAAATCCACCTGGGCAGGCCTCAGCGGTGGCGGCGCCTGACCCACTTCGGTTATGCCCAGCTGGGTCAGCATGCGGCGCATGACAGGCACGCGCCCGGGTATGGAGGCCGTCAACAGGCTGCGCAGCCGGTGCCACGGCCGGGTCAGCCATGCCAGTTGAACCTTTGCCTGCGCTGCGCTGACGGCGGCGTCCGGACGATGCAGGAAGTAGGCCAGCCAGGCCGTGTTGGCCGGCTGCACGACCCAGTACCGATGCAGCCGCTGGCGGCATCCATTGGCGACATGAGGGTCCAGGCCGCTACCGATCTCATCCCAACTGAAGCACCGGCTCAATGCATCGAAGTTCTCCATGCGTATGGGCGCGTCGATATTCAGGAGCAGCTCGAGAACGGTGTCGCCCACCCGCGGCTTGTCACGCAGTGACCAGAGCTCCGGCCGCAGATGCAGCCAGCGCTCGAACTCCAGCGGTGGCCCTTCCGCCGCTGCGGCGACCACCCGGTGCGCGAATGCGACCACGTCCAGCGGCCGCTCGACCGTTTCGGTGAGCGGCGTTGCCGGCCGTTGCGGAGGCAGGCTCGGCGGCGCCATGCCGCTGTCCACCTCCCGCACGGGATCATGCTGTGTTTCTACCTGCCCGGGTGCGACATCGATGGCATCCCCGGCGCTGTCTTCGCCGCCGGCATGCCCATCGTCCCCATCGCCCTGGTCGTCCCACTGCGCACGGTACTGCGCCCATGCCAAGGCAGCCTGGTAGGCCTCGTGGAGCTGCTGGAACGCGGCAGGATCTTCATCCGGGCGGGTGCTCCGCAGGCGCCTGGCGTAGGCGCGCTTGATCGCACGTTCGTCCGCATCCGGCTCCAGTTCGAGCGCAGCATGGCCCCAGCTCACGCGTCCTGTTCCAGTGCGTCCATCGCCGCCGACAGCTCACTGCGGTGCTTCTCGATGCGGTCCAGGTCCTGGCTTTCCAGCACATGACGGAACTGCTCCAGCCAGTGCTGCACCAGCTGACGCTGATCGATGAACTCTTCGTACAGGCGCTCGGCGCGGGCCAGCATGGCCACGTTCTGCTGCACGTCACGCGGGTGGATCTTCAGCCCCTGCAACGCCTGCAGGCGCGACTGGATTTCTTCCGGCGACAGCAGGCCCGGGTTCTGCTGCAGCACCAGTTCATGGCGGACGCCGGTGGCGTCCTGGACGACCTCCACCTGCAGCAGCCCGTTCACGTCGTAGGTGAAGCGGGTGGTCAAGCCCTTGTCGGCAGCCTTGCCGGGACCGAGCGGGATACGCAGCTCGCCCAGTTTGATGTTCTTGTCCACCGTGGGACTTTCGCCCTGGTAGACATCAAGGATCACCTCGCGCTGGTCGTCGCGCACCGGGAAGAACTGATCCTCGCGGCTGACCGGCACCACGCTGTTGCGCTGGATGATGGGGTGGAAGTAGCCCGCACGCTCGCTGCCATCCGGTCCCCGGCGGGACACCTGGGTGCCCAGCGTGTAGGGGCACACGTCGGTCAGCACGATCTCTTCCAGCGCCTGGTCGCGGCTCTTCAAGCCGGCGGCCACCGTGGCACCCAGTGCGATGGCCTGGTCGGGGTGGATATGGCGCAGCGGCAACCGCCCGAACATGCGCGTGACAAGCCGGCTGATCATCGGCATGCGCACGGCGCCGCCGACCAGCACGATGTCATCCAGTGCTTCGGGCTTCAGCCGGGCGTCGCGGATGGCGCGTTCGATCGGCGCGCGCATGCGCTGCAGCAGCGGCTCGCACAGCTGCGCGTAGCGCGATTCGTCCAGCTGCCAGGTGAATTCCCGGCCGGCCAGCGCGATCTGCAGTTCGCAGGTGCCCTGCTGGCTCAGCTCGCGCTTGAACTGCTCCAGCCGGCGCTGCAGCTGGGCCTGCTCGACCGCTGCCAGCGCGGTGCGCTCCAGGCCCAGGTCGGCGTGGAACGCGTCCACCACCACCTGCAGGAAGTCCTCGCCGCCCAGGAAATTGTCGCCCGCGCTGGCGTGCACTTCGATCACGCCTTCGAACAGCTCCAGGATCGACACGTCGAAGGTGCCGCCGCCCAGGTCCAGCACCAGCACCCGGCCTTCCTCGCCACGCTGCTGCAGGCCATAGGCCAGCGCGGCGGCGGTAGGTTCGTTGATCAGCCGCTCCACGCGGATACCGGCGAGTTCGCCCGCCGCGCGGGTTGCCTTGCGCTGTGCGTCGGAGAAGTAGGCCGGCACGCTGATCACCGCTTCCTCGATCTTCTGGCCGAGCGCGGCTTCGGCGTCGGCCACCAGCGAGCGCAGCACCAGCGCGGAAAGCTCTTCGGCGCGGAACGCACGGCCGCCGAGGCGCACCTCACGGTCGCTGCCCATCCAGCGCTTGAAGTGCGCGACGGTCTGCTGCGGGTGACTTACCAGCCGCTCCTGCGCCGGTTTGCCGACCAGCACCGTATCGCCGTCCAGGCTGATCACCGAGGGCGTCAACAGGTCGCCATGTGCATTTGGGAACAGTTCCCCTCCCTGGGCCCGGTGCACGCCAATCAATGAATGCGTGGTGCCAAGATCAATCCCTACGATCATCTGCCATCCCCATTGCCAAGCGGCAATTCTAGCCAGCGCTGGCGACCCCTGACCATCGGGCGTTGCCCCACAGGCGTCCAATAGCTAAGGTGCCCGCTCGTTCCGCCGTTCTGGATGCACCCATGCCCGCACGCAAGCCCCTCAGCGCCGCCCTGGCGCTCGGTCTCACCCTCGCCGCCGTCGCTCACGCCGACGAAGGGATGTGGATGCCGACCCAGTTGCCCGACCTGGCCAAGCCGCTGAAGGCGGCCAGCTTCAAGGGCAACCCGGCCGATCTGGCCAACGTCACCGCACCGCCGCTCAGCGCGGTGGTCCGTGCCGGCGGTGGCACCGGTTCCTTCGTGTCCGGCGACGGCCTGCTGCTGACCAACCACCACGTGGCGATGGGGGTGATCCAGTACAACAGCACGCCCGAGCACAACCTGATCGACGGCGGCTTCATCGCCCAGGGTCGCGCCGACGAGCGCCCGTCCAATCCGGACTTCCGCGTGCTGGTCACCACCGGCTTCGACAAGGTCACCGATGAGGTGCTGCGCGATGCCCGCGGCAAGACCGGGCGCGCCTACTTCGACGCGGTGGACCGCGCCAGCAAGCGGCTGGTGGCCGAGTGCGAACAGGAAGGCAACGTGCGCTGCAGCGTGGCCGACATGTACTACGGCACCGACTTCTACCGGATCCGCCAGCTGGAACTCAGCGACGTGCGCCTGGTGTACGCGCCGCCGCGCGCGATCGGCAACTACGGCGATGAGATCGACAACTTCATGTGGCCGCGCCATACCGGCGATTTCACCCTGCTGCGGGCTTACGTGGGCAAGGACGGCAAGCCGGCCGCGTACAGCCCGGACAACGTGCCCTACCACCCGCCGGCGCACCTGAAGATGTCGGTTGATGGACCGAAGGCCGGCGATTTCGCCATGCTGGCCGGCTACCCGGGCATCACCTACCGTCATCGCACCGCCGCCGAGTTCGCCGGCCAGATCGATGCGGTGCTGCCGCGCCGGGTGGCGGTGTTCCAGCAGATGATCGACACCATCGAAGCGGCCACCGCCAGGGATGCGCAGGCGCGCACCCGCTATGCCGCGCAGCTGCAGTCGCTGAAGAACAACCGCAAGCGCGCTGCCGGTGAGCTGGAAGGCCTGCTGCGCAGCGATGCCAAGACCCAGCGTGCCACCGACGAAGCGGCGATGCTGAAGGCCACCGACGCGGCGTACCAGACCGACATCCAGGCGCTGCTCGGCTCACTGTCGCAGGGCGCGGCGATGGGCGAGCGCGATTTCGTGCTCGAACAGGCCGCCACCCAGAGCCAGCTGCTGCGGTCGGCGTTGATGCTGGAACGCCTGCGCATCGAATCGGCCAAGCCGGATGCCGAGCGCGAGAGCGGTTACCAGCAGCGCGACCAGGCCTTGATCGAAGGCACCCTCAAGCAGGTCCAGCGCCGCTACGCGCCGGAAGTCGAAAAGGCGCTGCTGACCAACCTGCTGACTCGCTACCAGCAGCTGCCGGACGCGCAGCGCGTGCCCGAATTCGATGCTGCCTTCGGACGCACGCCGGCCTCGCTGGCCAAGGCGCTGGACGGCCTGTACGCCAGCACCCGCCTGGGCGAGGAAGCCGAACGCCTGAGTCGCTTCGCCGCCGCCAGGGAAGGCAGGCCGCTGGCGCACGACCCGCTGATCGACCTCGCCGGCCCGCTGGTAGCCGCGCAGCTGCGGCTGGAAGACCAGCGCAAGGAACGCGAAGGCGAACAGCTGCGCCTGCGCCCGGCCTACATGCAGGCGCTGTTCGCGTGGCGGGCAAAACAGGGCCGCGCGGTGTACCCGGATGCGAACCGCACCCTGCGCGTCAGCTATGGCCGGGTGGAAGCGCTGTCGCCGCGTGACGCGGTGCACTTCGACCCGGTCACCACGGTGGCCGGCATCGTCGAGAAGAACACCAATGCCTTCCCGTTCGATGCGCCCAAGCCGCTGCTGGCGGCGATCGCCAAGGGCGACTTCGGCAGCACCGCCGACCCGGCGCTGAAGACCCAGACGGTCAACTTCCTGACCAACCTGGACACCACCGGCGGCAACTCCGGCTCGCCGGTGCTCAATGCCCGCGGCGAGCTGATCGGGCTGAACTTCGACAGCAACTGGGAATCGGTCAGCGCCAGCTGGTGGTTCGACCCGCGCTTCAAGCGTGCCGTGCACGTGGACATGCGCTACCTGCGCTGGCTGCTGGCCAAGGTCTACCCGGCGCCGGAACTGTTGAAGGAAATGGGCGTGCCGGCCGAATAAGGCCGGCACCCGCTCAGGCGGGCGGGAGCGGGGTCAGCCCGGTCCAGTCCATCTGCAGCGGCGCGAGCAGCAGGTCCGGCTCGTTGCCCAACGGGTTGTTGGGATCCCAGACGTTGGGATTGTCAGGCGGCGCAGCGCCGTTCCAGGCCACCAGGGTCAGCTTCAAACCACCCTGGTGGAGGCCTGCCGCGGGCGCAACGTGCTGCGTGCCCAGCACCCGGACTTCGGTAGGCTGGAAGCCCAGCCGCTCGGCTTTCTGCAGCAGGCGGGGGGCGATGTCGATGACCGCCAGTTCGCGCCATGCCGGAGTTTCCTGCAGGTCCAGCAGCGCGAACTCGTGGCGCAGCTGGTTGAGCACGTGCGCATGGATCTGGCTCTGCGGTCTGCCCACGGCAGGATCGTCGCCGGGCTGCAGGGGAGGTGCAATGGCCACTTCATGCAGGTAGTGCATCAGGTGCAGCGTGCGGTGTTCCCCGGCGCTGAGGGGGCCCGCCTGCGAACCCGGCACCGGCGCCGCCAGTCTCAGGTACAGCTGGGCCATCGGCCAGGGACTGCTGCGATCGCTGGGCGGCGGCGTCACGGTGGGCGCCTCGAGGTTGCGGACCGAATCCAGCAGGTTGCCGAGCGCCTTGCAGACAATCGTGCGTTGCTCTGGCGGCAACGAGGTTTCCAGGCGGTTACGCAGCATCGGCGTCAGCGGGTCGAGGCGGGCAGTGGCTACAGGCATGCTTGGAGTCCATGTTGATCGGGGCGCTTCAAGCTGCCCGCCGGTCGGGACGCGGACAAGGGGCATCCCCGACGCCGAGGTGTCCGATTGCGCCCGGATGGTCCCGCCCTGCTGCTTTTGTCTGATTTGGCTCACCTGCAGCCCGCGGCTAGACTGCAGCCTGGATCTGGGGAGATGACGCGCCACGTGACGGCAGTACGGGAACTTGAAGGGCTGCAGGTCTGGGTGGTCGAAGACGACGCCGAGCTGCTGGCGCTGCTGCTGGACGACCTGGCCTGGCGCGGCGCGGCCGTGCGTGGCCTTGGCAGTGCCGAAGCCCTGTACCGCGCGCTGCTGAGCGACCGCTGCGACATCGTGGTGCTCGACGTGGGCCTGCCGGGCGAAGACGGCTACGCGGTGGCCAGCCATCTTCGCGCCTCGGCCCCGATCGGCATCGTGATGCTGACCGGCCGCGGCGACCCGCGCGACATGGCGCTGGGACTGACCCAGGGCGCAGACCTCTACCTGGTCAAGCCACCGGACTTGGACGTGCTGGCGGCCGGCCTGCACAGCCTGCGCCGTCGCCTGTCGCCGCCGTCCCCTGTGGCGGCGCCCGCCACCACCGCGCCGCCGCCGCGCTGGCGACTGGCCGATGATGGCTGGACCCTTCACGCACCCACCGCGGCGACGCTGGCGCTGACGGTGATGGAGCGCGGCGTGCTGCAGCTGCTGTTCGCGGCAGACGGTGGCGCCGTCACCCGTGAGCAGCTGATCGCGAACATCACCGACACCCCGTGGGATTTCGATCCGCACCGCCTGGACGTTCTGGTCCATCGCCTGCGCACGCGCGTGCGCGGCGCCACCGACATCGAGCTGCCGATCCGCGCGCTGCGCGGCCAGGGCTATCTGCTTACCCCCTGACCTGTCCGCACGGGCGTGAGCCAGTGTGAGCGTGCGTGAGCTGGCGGCACTGACTTGGCTTCACGGCAACATCACAATGCGCCCCGCCCGGCATCGTCGGCGACGTCTGTCGCCTGAAGGGTCGGGATTCATCTGACAGGGGACGTCTGGACCGGTTGCGTTGGGTACGCATCGCGTGGCGTTCCCTGTGAACGCTGCAACGACCGGAACAGGGGAAAACGCATGTCCAGCCATAGCGATCGCGCAGCCATCTGCGCGACGGTGACGCCGTTCGAGCGCGCGCACGCGCCGTCGTGGCGCACCCGGTTCCGCCGCAGCCTGGCAGCCGTGCTGATGCTGTCGCCGCTGAGCGCGCTGGCCATCGACCTGCAGATCACCGACTTCTCCGATACCGGTTACGACCCGGTGCCCGCGGGCACCACGGTGATCTACAACGTCAAGGTCGAGAACGGCGCCAACGACACCGCCAGCGGCACCGTGACCCTGTTCGACCTGCCCGCCGGCACCGCGCTGGGTGGCACCGCGCCGGCCGGATGCAGCGCCTCTGCTGGCGCGTCCGGCACCACCCGCGTGGTGTGCACGAACCCGGCCTTGAACGCCTCCACGGCGCCCTACGAATTCAAGCTGCCGGTCACCACGATCGCCTCGCAGCCGGCCACGATCACCGTGCGCGCCGCGATCGGTTTCGCCAACGCGCTGCCGCCGGCGACCACGCCGATCAGCACGCTGCAGAACACCGACGCCTTCTTCGGCAGCGATACCAACGTTGCCAACAACCGCACCAGCCAGAACACCACCATCCAAGCGGCGGCCGACCTTGAACTCAGCAAGAGCGCCACGCCCGATCCGGTGATCGGTGGCGGTGAAGTCACCTATACCCTGACCGTGCGCAATGCCGGCCCCAGCGTGACCACCGGCTTCCGGGTGGCCGATACGTTGCCGCCGAACGTCACCCTGGTCGGCGCGCCGACCGGTGCGGACTGGGCCTTCACCCAGCAGAACGGCACCTACAACGGCACCCTGGCGGTAGGCGCGAGCACCAGCTATTCCTTCCGCGGCAAGGTCAACGTCGGCACCGGCAACATCGTCAATTCGGCGGTGGTCAATGCCGGCAACGTGCCCGATCCGGTGCCGGACAACAATGCCGCGCAGGTGACCACGCAGGTTACTGCCGGTGCGGACCTGCTGGTATCCAAGTCGGTGTCGCCGGCGCCTGCGGCCGCGGGTTCGGTGGTCACCTATACGCTGACCGCGCGCAACGATGGTCCCAGCGCGGCCACCAGCGTGGTCCTGCGCGATGCGCTGCCGGAAGGCTTCCAGGTCAACGGGGTATCCGGACCCGGTGGCTGGTCGTGCAGCAACAATGCCGAGCGCACCGTGGTCACCTGCAACGCCGCGAACTTCGCACCGGGCGCGCAGGCGCAGATCGCGATCCAGGCGCAGGTGCCGTCCACCGGCACCAACAGCAGCGGCACGGTGACCAACACCGCCCAGATCAGCGCGGCCACGCCGGATCCGGTGCTCACCAACAACCAGGGCAGCGTCGGCCTGACCGTCATCCCCGACGGCGCCGACCTGCGCATGACCAAGTCCAAGACGCCGGCGCTGGTGCCGGTATGGAACAACACCGGCCTGCGCACCGACAGCGTGATGGCCAGCACCCTGCGCGCGCAGAACCTGGGCCCGCGCACGGTCACCGGCAACCTGCAGCTGGTCGATACGCTTGCCGTGGGCGAAGAGTGGGTCGATGCCAGCGGGCAGCCCCATCCAGCTGGCGTGCCGGTCACCGTGGGCGGTTTCAGCTGCAGCGTGGACCGCGCCTGGAACGGCGCCGCGGCGCAGGTGGTCACCTGCACGCAGACCGCCGGCTACCCGGTCGCGGTCAATGCCAACTCCGCCACACTGACCCTGCATACGCTCGCGCGCCTGCAGGGCACCCTGGCCAACACCGCCTGTACCGGCGGCAGCGGCGGTTCGGCCGAGCCGACCACCGCCGGCGGCATCAACCTCGATCCCAACCCCGGCAATGACTGCACCGGCGGGCAGAGCCGCGCCACCGACGCCCGCGCCGATCTGTCGATCACCAAGCGCACCAATGGCGTCGGTGATGCCGACAACGTGATCCGCGAAAGCGACGGCGGGGTCACCTACACCCTGCAGGTCACCAACAACGGCGCGACCACCACCGGCGTGGTGGTGAACGACCCGATCCCCGGCTTCGTCACCGGCGTCACCACCGTCACCAAGGACACCGTGCCGGCGGGCTGGAGCTGCGACGTGGTCGGCAGCGGCTACATCTGCAACTCCACCACCACCGCGCTGGCCGCAGGCGCCACCGCCACCATCGTGTTCACCGTCAACCGTGGCCTGTTCGACAGTCAGAGCCAGGCCGCCGGTACCTGCGGTGGCGTGCCGATGCAGGCCGGTCGCTTCTGCAACACGGCGGGGGTCAGCATCAACCCGGCGGTGAGCGGCGCGATCGGCGAAGCCAACCCCGGCAACAACAGCGCCTCGGACTGGGTGCAGGTCGACCCGGTGGCCAACATGGCCACCACCGCCAAGGACATCACCTCCGGCAGCCCGGGCCGCGCCGGTGTCAACACCACCTACCGCATCACCTACCAGAACCGTGGTCCGTCCACGGCGCGCGGCGTGGTGTTCAGCGATACCTTCACCCTGCCGGCCAACGACGCCGGTTTCGTGCTCATTTCCGCGCTGCGCACCGGCAGCGGCAGCACGGCATGCAGCGTGACCTCCTACGACCCCGCGATCAACTCGGCGCCCGCGCCGGGCGGCACCTCGTGGTTCAACACCGGCGGTACTCCGGCGACGCTGCGGCTGACCTGCGCGCCGCAGGACATGGCCAACAACTCCACCCAGACCATGACGGTGGTGATCCGCCCGAACGTCAACAGCGGCAACACCGGCCGCCGCTTCACCAACGACGGCTCGTTCCATTTCGATCCGGCCAACACCGGCACCGCGGTGCCGCCCAGCGGCGTCGACGGCAATGGCCGCAGCTACAACTACAACAGCCGCACCGATGACGATATCCGCGCCGCCGCGCTGGATTTCACCGCCGGCGAAGTTGACCTGATCGTCAACAAGATCGACCAGAACTTCGCCGGCGCCGTCGATCCGCTCGGCTTCGATTCGCGCGTCGGCCAGGAAGCCAACAACTACATCCTGTACCAGGTCAGCGTGCGCAACGACGGCCCGTCGCTGGCCACCCGCACCGTCATCGAAGACACCATCACCCCGGCCAGTGGCGCCAATGTCGCGTTCGTCGGCAGCCGCACCGGCAACGCCACCACGCCGCAGGGTGCGCTGGAAGCACCGGGCGTGCGCTGTACCGTTGCCCCGGGCAGCAGCAACCCCACCACGGCGGCGCAGACCCTGTCGTGCAGCATGCCCAGCGTGGGCGTGTCGACCACCGAACAGGGCGCGATCGCGGCCAACCAGACCAGCTACCTGTACCTGGTCTACCAGTACCTCAGTGCGCCGCCGGCGACCGGCGCGACGCTGCTCAACGCGGTCACCGCACGCTCTGCCGAAACCGAACGCGACACCAGCAACAACAGCGCGGTGCAGGAAACCAGCATCCGCACCCGCTCGGACCTGGCGATGACCAAGGCCAGCGTGGTGCTGGCGCCCGATGCCAACCCGACCCAGCCGCTGCCTGCCACGGCCACCACGATCAGCCTGCGCCAGCCGTTCTGGTACGTGCTCGACGTGGTCAACAACGGCCCGGGCCACAGCCTGTCGCGCGACCGCAGCGGCGACAACCCGCTGCGCGGCGATGGCGTGGTGGTGACCGATACGCTGCCGGCAGGCCTGGAAGTGATTGGCGGCGGCGAAGGCACCAGCTGGCAGAAATCCGGCAACACCGCCGACGCCGGCGTGGTCAGCAACGGCAGCGGCAGCTGCGTGTTGAACGGCCGCGCCCTCACCTGCCGCATGGGCGACCTGGCGCTGGACGGCCGCGTCCGCGTGCTGGTGCCCGCGCGCTGGACCACGCTGCCGGCCAACGGTACCGGCATCAACACCGCGCGCGCCACCAGCGACCAGCTCGACCCCACCCCCGGCAATGACGAAGGCACCAGCACCCACACCGTGGTGCGGTCCTCGCTGGCCGGCGTGGTGTTCCAGGATCGCGAGCGCAGCGGCACCGACGGTGGCACGCCGCAGGCCGGCGAGCCGACCATCTCCGGCATCGAAGTGCGGCTTGCCGGCACCGATGCCTATGGCAACGCGGTGGCGCTGACCACCACCACCGACGGCAACGGCGCCTACCGCTTCGACAACCTCGCGCCGGCGGGAGCGGATGGCTACACGCTGACCCAGGTGCAGCCGGCCGCCTACGTCAACGGCCCGGTAGCGCCGCCCGCCAGCGGCGGCCTGGCCCCGTCGGCCGGCGGCACGTATGCGGTGGTCGCCCCGGCGACCAGCGCCAACTCGCTGTACACCGCCATCGCGCTCGGCGCGGGCGTGGAGGGCGTGCGCTACAACTTCCCGGAAGTGCGCCGTCCTTCGCTTTCCGGCTTCGTCTACGTCGACAGCAACTACAGCAATACCCGCAACAGCGGTGACGCCCCGATCGCCAACGCCACCGTCGAGCTGCTCGACGCGGCCGGCACCGTGGTGGCCAGCGCCACCACCGCGGCCGACGGCAGCTACAGCTTCCCCGCGCTGGATCCGCTGCAGACCTACACCCTGCGCGAAGTGCTGCCCACCGGCAGCTATCGCAACCGCCCGAGCGCGATCAACCCGGGCCTGGTGGGCAGCACCGCCTGCGTGGCCTGCACGGTCGCCACCGGTGCGGCCGGCGATGCCGCCAGCACCGACCGGATCGGCAACATCGACCTCTCGCGCGGCGACGACGCCACCGCGTTCAACTTCGGCGAAGACGCGGTCACCGCCATCTCCGGCCAGGTGTACCTGGATCGCAACGGCAACGGCGACTTCGACGCCGGCGATGCCGGTACCCGCAATTCGCAGGCCAATGGCGGTCTGCAGGGCGTCACCGTGACCCTGGTCGGCGCGGGTCCCGACGGCGTGTTCGGTACCGGCGACGACCAGCCGCCGGTGGTGGTGCAGACCGACGCGCAGGGCCGCTACGAGTTCGACGGCCTGGTGGTGGGGCAGAACTACCGCATCACCGAAACCCAGCCGCAGGGCTATGCGAACGCCGCGGAGAACGCGTCCAACAGCATCACCCTGAACGCGCTGCCGTTGACCGGTTCGACCGGCAACGATTTCGGCGAGACGCTCGGCTCGCTCAGCGGCGAGGTCTACGAAGATTTCTCCAACGTCGCGGCCAACAACAACAATGGCCGCCGCGACGCCGGTGAAAACGCCATCGCCAACGTCACCGTGACCCTGTCCGGCACGGATGTGCTCGGCAATCCGGTGACGCTGAGCACCACCACCGATGCCAACGGCGGCTACCGCTTCAGCGACCTGCTGCCGCCGCAGGCCGGCACCGGTTACACCCTGACCGAAACGCAGCCGGCCGGTTACCTGGATGGCAAGCATGCGGCCGGCAATGCCGCCACCCCCGGCAGCACGGCCGTGGCCAACGTCATTTCCGCGATCGCCATCAACGCCGGGCAGGACGCCAGCGGCTACCTGTTCGGTGAACTGGCCAATGCGCCGATCAGCGGCACGGTGTACCTGGACCGCAACGACGACGGCGATAACAGCGCCGGCGACATCGGCGTTCCCGGCGTACTGGTGACCATCGTCGGCAGTGGCGCCGACGGCGTGTTCGGCACGCCCGACGACACCAGCGTCAGCCTGGTCACCAATGCCGATGGCCAGTACAGCTACCCCGGCGCGATCGCCGGCCAGGCCTACCGCATCACCGAAACCCAGCCGACCGGGCTGGGCGAAGGCCGCGAGCAGCCGGGCAACGTCATCCTCATCGGCAACCTGCCGGCAGCCGGTGCCAGCGGCAATGACTTCGGCGAGCTCGCCGCGTCGCTGTCCGGCACCGTGTTCCTCGACCGCAACAACAACGGCGTGCAGGACGCCGGCGAACCGGGCCTGCCCGGTGTGCAGCTGCAGCTGCCGGCCGGCACGGTCGACGCGCTGGGCAACGCCGTGGTCGCCGTGGCGACCGATGCCGACGGCCGCTACCGCTTCGAGCACCTGCTGGCCGGCAGCTACAGCGTGACCGAGCAGGCCGCGCAGCCGTCCTTCAATGGCGGCCCGACCCTCAACGGCCTCACCCGTGCCGGCAGCATCGACGGCACCGTCGTGGGCGTGGCCACCGCCGTGGCGAGCGTGCCGAGCGCGATCAGCGCGATCACGCTGCCGGCCGGCAAGGCCGGCACCGCCTACGACTTCGGCGAGATCCTGCCGGTCTCGATCGGCGGTGCGGTGTTCTTCGACGTCGACAACGACGGCGTGCGCAGCGGTGCAGCTGAAACCGGCATCGAAGGCGTGACCGTGCAGGTCACCGGTACCGACGACACCGGCGCCAGCGTCTCGGTGAGCGTGCAGACCGATACCGATGGCCGCTTCGTGTTCGAAGGCCTGCGCCCGGGCAGCTACACCCTGACCGAGCCGCAGCAGCCGGCCGGCACCAGCAACGGCATCACCACCGCCGGCACCGTGGGCGGCACGCCGCGTGGCACCGCCACCCCGATCACCGCCGTGCCCAGTGCGATCAGCACCATCGACCTGACCACGCCGGGCAGCGCTTCGGTGGACAACCTGTTCGGTGAGATTCCGCTCAACAGCGGCATCAGCGGCAAGGTCTGGACCGACCGCAACAATGATGGCGTGGTCGATGCGGGCGAAACCGGCCTGGCCAATGTGCGCGTCACCCTGAGCGGGACCGACCTCGCCGGCAACCCGATCAGCCGCGACACCGTGACCGACGCCGACGGCAGCTACAGTTTCGCCGAGCTGCCGCCGGGCACCTACGTGGTGGCCGAGCCGGAGCAGCCGACCGGCACCCGCGACGGCCGCACCGTGGCCGGCAGCACCGGTGGCAGCGTCACCGCGCCGGGCACCGCGCCTTCGCAGATCAGTGCCGTGGTGCTGGGCGTGAACCAGCAGTCGGTGAACAACAACTTCGGCGAGATCCCGACCGCGAGCATCGCCGGCCGCGTCTACAACGACAGCAACGACAATGGCAGCGTCGACAGCGGAGAAGGCGGCATCGCCGGCGTTGCCGTGGTGCTGACCGGTACCGACGACCTCGGCCAGCCGGTGTCGGCGACGTTGACGACCGATGCCGAAGGCCGCTACCGCTTCGACGGCCTGCGTCCGGGTACCTATGTGGTGACCGAGCCGACCCAGCCGCCGCAGACGCTCAACGGCATCACCAGCGCCGGCACCATCAACGCCGCCACGGTGGGCGTGCCCAGCGACCGCGCCAGCGTGCCGTCCACGATCAGCCAGATCGTGTTGCCGCTGGGCGTGGATGCGCTGGAGTACAACTTCGGTGAGATCGGCGATTCGCCGGACCTGATGGTCAGCAAGGCGTCCACCAGCGCCCGCTTCACCGTCAACAACCTGGCCGGCTACACGATCCAGGTGCGCAACGCCGGCCAGCAGCCGAGCCGTGGCGAGTACGTGGTGCATGACCGCCTGCCGGCGGGCCTGAGCCTGGACAGCCTGCCGGTGGGGACCGGCTGGACCTGCACCGGCGAACCCGGCGCGACCCGCTTCAGCTGCAGCAGCCAGCGCGTGCTGGCCGCTGGCGCGGTATCGCCGGACAGCATCGCTGTGGTGGTGCGCGTGGCCGTGGCCGCGGCCGAGGCGGGCACCGTCAACAATGCGGTGCTGGTCGAAGGCGGCGGCGAGAACCCGTTCCGCGCCCCGACCGCCGCCGAGCGCGCGGCGTTCGACGGCGAGGTGGGCAACCTGCCGGCGTGCGTGGATGGCATCACCCACAACGCCTGCCGCGTGCCCAACAGCGTGCAGCTGGCCGCCTCGGTCGGCGGCACCGTGTGGTTCGACGTGGGCAGCGATGACCAGCTGCTGGACGGCGGCGACAGCCGCCTGTCGGCCTGGATCGTCGAACTGGTGGACCCGGCCAGCGGCCAGCTGGTCAAGAGCACCGTGACCGCCGCCGACGGCAGCTACCGCTTCGGCGACGTGGTGCCCGGGGTGAAGTGGAACATCCGCTTCCGCGACCCGCGTTCGTCGGTGCTGTGGCCGTTCCCGGTCACCCGCGAAACCGCGGGCGGCGTGCAGGAAGCCTGCGATGCCGCCACGGCGATCGCGCGCGGCGGGGTCAGTGCCTGCCGCACCACCGACAACGGCGCCAGCCAGCTGGAAGTGGTGCTGCGCGCCGGCGACCACCTGGCGCAGCAGAGCCTGCCGGTGGACCCGTCGGGCGTGGTGTATGACGCCACCACCCGCGATCCGGTACCGGGTTCGATCGTGACCCTGGCGCCCGTGGGTATGTGCAGCGGGTACGACCCGCGCACGGCCGTGCTCAATGCCGCCGGTGGCGGTTACCGCATCGACGGCAGCACCATCGCGATGACGGTGGGCAGCGAAGGCTTCTACCAGTTCGCGTTTGGTCCGGCGGCGCCGGCACGCTGCGAGTTCCAATTGACGGTGACTCCGCCGGGTGGCTACACCTTCGTGTCGAACATGATCCCGCCGCAGGCCAGCGCGTTGTCGCCGGCCGGCGGGGCGGGTGCCAACCATGTCGTGCAGGCCACCACCCAGGCGCCGACCGGCGCGGTGGGTACGGCGACCGAGTACTACCTGAATCTGTTCGCGGGTTCGGCCACCGCTTCGATCGTGCACAACCATCTGCCGCTGGATACGGCAGTGGCCACCGGCCTGGCGATCACCAAGACCGGCGACCGCCAGACCGCCGAGATCGGCGACACGGTGCAGTACACCATCACCGTGCGCCAGACCGCCGGCAGTGCGCTGGCCGCGTTGAACGTGATCGACCGCCTGCCGCGTGGCTTCACCTACATCGACGGCACCGCGCGTGCCGACGGCCGTGCGGTGGCCGACCCGGCCGGCAAGCCCGGCCCGCTGCTGGGCTTCGCGCTGGGACCGATCACTGTCGGTGGCCAGATCGTGCTGACCTACCGGGTCCGCGTGGGCGTGGGCGCGCAGCAGGGCGACGGCATCAACCGTGCGCAGGCCCATGGCTGCTCGATCAGCGGCGGCTGCATCGACCCGGTGGCGGTCACCCCGCTGCCCGGTTCGCTGGCCTCCAACCGTGCCGAATACCGCGTGCGCGTCACCGGTGGCGTGTTCACCGAACAGGCCTGCGTGCTCGGCAAGGTGTTCATGGACTGCAACAACAACCACCTGCAGGACCGCGAAGAGCTCGGCATTCCCGGCGTGCGCTTGTACTTCTCCGACGGCACCTGGGTGATCAGCGATTCGGAAGGCAAGTACAGCTTCTGCGGCCTGCCGCCGCAGAGCCATACGCTCAAGGTCGACGGCAGCACGCTGCCGGTCGGTGCGCGCCTGACCACCAGCAGCAACCGCAACCTGGGCGACGCCGACAGCCTGTTGCTGGACCTGAAGAACGGCGAGCTGCACCGCGCCGACTTCATCGAAGGCAGCTGTGCCAACCCGGTGCTGGAGCAGGTCAAGGCCCGCCGTACCCAGGGTGAGGTGCAGGCGCCGGAAACCGAACCGGGCCAGGCGCCGCTGCGCTTCGAGAGCAAACCCGCACGGGCGCCGCAGCAGGCGACCGACACGGCCAACCAGAGACCGATCGTGCATCCCAGAGCCACACCGCCCGCCGCCGCTACGGAGGGCCAGCCATGAGCCGTGCTTCCGTGGTGCGCCAGCTGCCGCGCCTGAGCCTGCTGGCCTGTGCGCTGGCCACGCTGCCTGCAATGGCCCAGAGCGTCGGCACCCCTGGCCGGTTCACGCCGGTGCTGGGGGATGCCAGCACGCTGTACCCGCGCAGCCCGGCCAGCGTGAACGGCGCCCCGGTGACGGTGCGCGCTGCGGCAGGCACGCTGGACCGCATCGTAGTCGAGCTGGACCGCGACGGTGTGCCGGCCGATGGCCAGAGCCCGGTGCACGTGCGCGTGCAGCTGCTGGACCCCAGCGGCCTGCCGCTGGCCGGCACCACCTACGCGACGATTGAAAACAGTGGTGGCCGGATCCGCCTGCCCGGCTCGCGCACCGATGAGCTTGGTCCGGGTGCGCTGGACGCCGACAAGGTCACCCCCGGCGTGCAGCTGCAGGTGGTCGATGGCGTGGCCGAGTTCGACCTGGTCGCGCCGCATGAGCCGCAGGATGTCCTGCTGCGGATCACCGCCGGCGCCGAAACCGCGCAGGGCAGCATCAGCTTCGTGCCGGAAATGCGCGAGATGATCGCCACCGGCCTGATCGAAGGCGTGGTCAACTTCCGTCGCCACGGCAACGGCAGCTTGGTGTCGCCGGTGGAGAACAACGACGCCTTCGACCGCGACATCCGTCGCTGGGAGCGCCAGTTCAACCACGGCAAGGCCAATGCCGCCGCGCGCACCGCGTTCTTCGTCAAGGGCCGGATCAAGGGCGACGTGCTGCTGACCGCTGCCTACGATTCGGACAAGGACACCCGCGGCCGCCTGCTGCGCGACATCCAGCCCGAGGAGTTCTACCCGGTCTACGGCGACGCATCGCTGCGCGGGTTCGACGCGCGCTCGGCCGAGCGCCTCTACGTGCGCATCGACAACCAGCGCAGCTACCTGCTGTACGGCGACTTCCAGACCGGCGACGGCCTTGCCACCGCCACCGGGATCGGCGGCAGCGGCCCGATCCCGCAGCGCAGCCTGGGCACCTACAACCGCACCGCCACCGGGCTGGGCTGGCATTTCGAAAGCGAGCGCGTGCGCAGCAATGTGTTCGCCATCGAAGACTCCCTGCGCCAGGTGATCGAAGAGTTCCGCAGCCAGGGCAGCGGGCCTTACGCGCTGCGCAACAACGCAGTGCTGGAAGGCAGCGAGCGCGTGGAAGTGATCGTGCGCGACCGCAACCAGCCCACCCGGATCGTCTCGGTGCGGCCGCTGGCGCGCCTGGTGGATTACAGCTTCGAGCCGTTCTCCGGCCGGATCCTGCTCAACCAGTTCCTGCCGGCGTTCGACAGCGACCTCAACCCGGTCTCGCTGCGCATCACCTATGAACTGGACCAGGACACCGAGAAGTTCTGGGTGGTCGGCGCCGATGCGCAGGCCAAGCTGACCGACCGCCTGGAAGTAGGCGCGGCGGCGGTCGACGACCGCAACCCGTACGCGGAATTCCGCATGGGCAGCGCCAATGCCAGCTACCGCTTCGGTGACAACACCCTGCTCGTGGCCGAGTTCGCGCGCACCCAGAGCGAGGTCAACACCAACAGCATCAACCAGATCACCTCGCAGGGCCTGAAGGACGTCACCGGCGAAGTGGAAGGCGATGCCTGGCGCGTGGAATTCGCGCACGAAGGCGACACGTTCGACGCGCGCCTGTTCGCAGCCCGCACCGACCCGGCGTTCAACAACCCGGCCGCGCCGCTGTACGGCGGCCGCGGCGAATACAACGCCCGCATGGCTTACCAGGTTGGGCCACGCCTGGAACTGTACGTGGAAGGGCTGCGCAGCGAAGACCGCAACCCGGATGGCGGCAAGCGCGATGCCGGCGGCGCCGGCGTGCGCATTGGCGCGACTGAACGGCTGACCGTGGACCTGGGCGTGCGCAGCATCCGCGAAACCATCGGCGTGACCTCGCCGTGGTCGTCCGGGGTACCGTTCGGTAATGCCGGCGGCCTCACCGGCGGCTTCGCCACCGGTGCCGGTGGCGGCGCGCTCGGCTACGGCCAGCAGGCGCTGGACCCGGCTACCGGGTTGATGGTGATCAACGGCAGCAGCACCGGCAGCCCGATCACCAGCGACCTGCCGGTGGGCACCGAGCTGGAATCGGACAGCGCCCGCTTCGGGCTGGGCTATCGCCTGAGCGACAAGCTCAGCAGTGGTGCCGAGATCGAACACAGCGTCAGCGGCGAAGAGCGCCGGCGCCTGGCCGCCGGGCTGGATTACCAGGTGTTCGAACGCAGCCGCCTGTACGGGCGCTACGAAAAGCAGACCGGCCTGACCAGTGCGTACGGCATCACCACCACCGACCGCGAGGCCGACGCGCTGGTGTTCGGTATCGACAGCAGCTACCTGCGCGATACCCAGACCTTCAGCGAGTACCGCCTGCGCGACGCGATCAGTGGCCGTGATGTGCAGGCCGCCTCCGGCATCCGCAACAACTGGGACATCGCCGAAGGCCTGCGCCTGTCCAGCTCGGCTGAGCACGTGAAGGTGATCGACGGCAGCACCGGCGACAGCACCGGGCTGGCGCTGGCGCTGGACTACGGTGCCAACCCGCTGTGGCGTGGCGCGATCCGTGCCGAGCACCGGATTTCCGAGGACGTGCCCGACACCGAGACCAACGAAGCGTTCAACACCTCGCTGCTGCAGTTCATGCTGGCCCGCAAGCTCAGCCGCGACTGGACCCTGCTGGCCCGCAACTACCTGCTCAGCACGCGTTACGACGCCCGCGGCGATGTGCTGCAGGACCGTTTCCAGCTCGGCGTGGCATACCGCGATACCGACCGCAACCGGATCAACGCGCTGGCCCGTTACGAGTACAAGCTTGAGCGCGACGAGAGCGGGTTGACCCTGGTCGACGGCAGCACCGTCGATGGCAGCAGCCAGGACGTGCGCACGCGTGCGCACATCGTCTCGACGCACGCTGACTGGCACCCGTCGCGGCCATGGTGGTTCACCGGCCGCGTGGCCGGCAAGTGGCAGCAGGACCAGTTCGCTTATGCCGATGGGGGACGGGTGAACAGCCGCTTCCGCGCCATGCTGTTCTCCGGGCGCGTGGTGTACGACATCACCGAAAACTGGGACGTCGGCGTGCTGGCCTCCACCTTCCGCGGCCAGGCGGGTGCGAACCAGTATGCCTACGGCATGGAAGTCGGCCGCCTGCTGCGGCAGAACCTGTGGTTGTCGGCCGGTTACAACTGGACCGGCTTTACCGGCGACCGCGACCTGAACGGCTACGAGTACACCCAGCAGGGCGTGTTCGTGCGCCTGCGCTTCAAGTTCGACGAAGACCTTTTCCGGCCGGACCCCGTCCGCTACCGCGACCCGGCACGCTGAGGATGCCCTGATGAACCACGCCAACCCGACCTACCGTCTCGTGCGCCCGCTGCTGGGCGCGGCGATCTTCGCCGGCCTTGCCGGCGCCGTTTCGGCGCAGCCGGCGCAGTTGCTGCCGCAGCAGCAGCGCATCACCGACGAGGCGATCCACGCCGACCATGCGACCTACGAGGCCACCCAGGGCCGCATCCAGGCGCTCAACGATGGCGGCCGGCCGATCCGCGACTACCATCTGTCCAAGGCACAGTGCTGGCTGGACGTGTCCTTCCACGAATACAGCCGCAACGACCGCAGCGATTTCCCGCAGGCGGCGCTGGGCGAATCGGAGCGGCTGATCATCGGCATGGAGCAGGGCGCCAGCCCGCTGCCGACCGACACGCCGCTGGTCAACAACGCGAAGTACCTGCGCGGCGACCTGTGGCAGCGCCTGCGCGTGCTGCATGGCACGCCCGGCTTTGCCTGCGCGGCGCAGCAGGTGGCCTGCGGCGAGGTCGAGCTGGTGCACGCCGGCAACGAGTTCAACCAGCAGCAGTGGCGGCATTCCAAGCCGTACATCCAGATCGCCGAGGAGCTGGTCAACGACGCCGAAGCGCTGGCCCGCCAGTGCGACGTGGCTCCGGCGACGATCGCCGTACCGGGTCCGCTGGTGGCCAACGTGCTGTTCGAGTTCGACCGCGACGGCTACCGCGACATCCGCACCTACTCGCTGGAAAGCATCGACCGCGCGCTGGCCAGCGTCGCGGGCGAGAAGCTGCAGCTGAAGGAAGTGGTGCTGGTCGGGCATGCCGACCGCCTGCAGGGGCGTGGCTTCGACGCCAACCAGGCGCTGTCCGAACGTCGCGCACGCACCGTGCGGGAGCTGCTGATCGGGCGCGGCCTGGACCCGGCGACGATCCGTTACGAATACCGCGGCGACACGCAGCAGGTGCAGCAGTGCGACGGCGTGCGGCCGCGCGCGGCGCTGCTGGAATGCCTGCTGCCGAACCGCCGGGTGGAAGTGCGTTTCGAGGTCACCCGCTGACGTCGGGCGTTACGCATCCCACCGAATGGGTCGGCTGCCGCTGAGGTGCACCCACCCGGCGGCCATCGCCTCTTCCGGATTTCCCAGCACCGCATACAGATGCGGTGCCTGGGTCCCGTCTTCGCCCCATAGCCCCGCCCACGCATTGCGTCCGCTCTGGCGGGCGCCCTGCAACGCACGATCGGCCGCGCGCAGGCTGTCATCCGGCTGCGCCGGCGCGTCACCGAACAACGGCAGCGGCGCCATGCCCACGCTGGCGGTGAGGGTCAGGTGCTCGCCGGGTGCCAGGTCCACCACGAGCCGCTCGATCGCCAGCCGCAGGTGCCCGGCCAGGGCCTGCGCCGCCTCCGCGCTGGTATCGTGGCGCGCGACCAGGAAGGACGCGCCGCCCCAGCGTGCCAGCAGGTCGTGCCGGTCGCAGGCCGCACGCAGGCACTCACCCACGGCACGCAGCACGCTGTCGCCGGCCGCTTGCCCATGGCGCTCGTTCAGCGCTTTGAAGTCGTCCAGTTCGATCAGCAGCAGCGCACTTCGCGCCGCACCGCCGTGGCCTGCGGCGCGTTCGTCGAGCCGGCGTTCGGCCTCGCGGCGGTTGGGCAGTCCGGTGACGCTGTCGGTGCGGCTGAGCGCGGTAAGCTGGCCGCGCTGCTGGCGCAGCCGCAGCACCAGCACCGTGGCAATCACCGCGACGGCGAGGAAGGCGACCACCGCGCTGTTGCGCAGTACGCGCACGCGGCCCAGGTCCTGTTCCGCATTCACCTGGGCCGGGTCGATGCTGCGTTCTGCCGAGGCCTGCAGCCGGGCCAGCTGGCCAAGGGTCTCGCCTTTGCTGCGCGCCTGGTCCATCGCACGCCCCTTGCGCAGGTACTCCAGCGCCTGCGTACGATCGCCCAGCAGGGTGTGGATGTCGCCGAGCAGGTCCAGCCCGTTGCGCACTTCCTCGACGAATCGCCCTCGCTCGGCCACCGCCTGCGCTTCGGTGGCCAGCGGCAACGCTGCGGCGGCGGCGCCGCGATCCATCGCCAGCCGGGCCAGGCGCTGCAGGGTCACCACCTGGCCCTGTGGATCCTGCGTCGCCTGCCAGGCCACTACGCTGCGCAGGCCTGCTTCGGCGGCATCGCGTTTCCCTGTCATGCGCAGGATCTCGGCGCGGTGGCTGGCGATGCGATGCAGGAACACCTCCTGCCCGCTCAGCCGTGTCCCGATCGCTTCGGCGCGCCTGAACGCTGCGGACGCCTCGTCATTCCGCTGCAGCATCAGCAGCGCGTAGCCGTAGTTGTAGTACAGGATCAGGTCGCCCGGATTGGGCGGCCGGTGCAGGTGGTCGCTGAGCTGGGTGGCTTTTTTCAGATACGCCAGTGCGCCTTCGGCATCGCCCATGGCGTCGCCCCGGATCATCGCGATCTGCATCAACGCGCCGATCTGGCCATGCACGTCGCGCTGCCGTACCGCATCGTCGAGCAGGGTGCCGGTCAAACCGAGCGCGCGTTCATGGTCGCCGCGCCACAGCAGCAGGTGCGCGGCCATCGTGCGGGCGCGCTGGATATCGTCTTCACTGGCGTCGTCGCGCGCTGCGGCCGCGAGCAGGCGGTCGGGCAGCTCGGTGGTCTGCTCCAGCTGGCCCAGCGCCCGGAGGGCTACGCCGAGGCACCCGACCGCGCCTATTTCCATCGAGGTGGACAGCGACGGCGCTGCCAGCAGGCTGCGTGCGAGCTGCAGCGAGGCCTGTGGTTCGCTGGTGAGCAGGGCATGGCACTGCTCCACCTTGGCCATCTGCGGCGCCGCGTCGAGCGGGCGCTGCGCGAGTGCGGGCAGCGCGGCCAGGAACGGCAGGACGGCAAGCGCAGTCAGTCCGCGCCGGACTAGCGACAACATAGGCATGGCGACAACGACTTCCCCGGTCGAGTGCAGACGATCTACAGCGCACTGCTAATATACCCATGTTGCCGCCGCGCGCCGGCGCCGCCCGCCCATTTCCTGCCGCATGCCCGAGCCGTCGCCTTCCGTCCGCGCCGCCGTCGCTGAACGCCCCACCGGGCTGGGTCGGCGCACCGATGCCATGCTGGGCGGGCTGCTGCTGCTGGTGGGGCTGTACCACGTGGTACTGGCCGCCTGGATGGCGGCGCGGCTGGGGACCGGACTGGACATGATGGTCCCGGCCATGGCCGCCTCCCACCTGCTGCTGTGCCTGCTGTGCACGATCGAACACCGTGCCGGCCGCACCCTGCATGCGGCGGCGACCTTCCTCGTCGGTGAACTGCTGCTGCTGGTCCTGGCTTACGGGTACTGGGGCCTGGCCGCCCAGCTGCGGGTGCAGCTGGTGCAACTGCTGCCGGTGCTGCTGGTCGCGGCGGTGCTTGGGCGCCGGCCGCTGGCCTGGACCGCCGCGTGGCTGTGTGGGCTGATGGCGTTGGGTGGCTGGGTCGATGCGGCCGCGGCCCTGTTCCGCACCGAGCGCGTGCTGCACGCGACCACCGACCTGGCAGTGTCGGCTTTCGGAACGATCATGGCCGCCTGGCTGCTCCACCACAGTGTCACCGGCCTGCGCGAAAGCCTGCAGGAGGCCCGCCAGCGCAGCGACGAACTGGCCCGCAAGCGCGATGAGCTGCAGGTGGAGATGCAGGCGCGCGAGCGCTCGCGCGACCAGCTCGTGCACGCCATGAAGATGGACAACGTCGGTCGCCTGGCCAGCGGCATCGCGCACGATTTCAACCACCTGCTGGCGCTGATCCAGGGCTACGTGGCCAAGGCGCGGCGCAGCGAGGGCGAGGCGCTGCACGCCGCCCTGCAGGGCGCGGATTCGGCGACCCGGCGGGCCAGCGCGGTCAGCCGGCGGCTGCTGGATTTCAGCCGGCTCGATCCCGGCCGGCCGCAGCTGCTGGACGCTGCCGCCACGCTGGCCGCGGTGGCGCCCACCCTGCAGCAGGTGTTCGGTGAGCGCGTGCAGTGCGAAGTGGAAACCGGCGACGTGCGGCGGTTGATCCACTTCGACCCGGCACAGCTCGAATCGATCCTGCTCAGCCTGGCGGTCAACGCCAGCCATGCCATGCCCGACGGTGGCCGGTTCACGCTGCGGCTGCAGCCGCCCGACAGTGATGGGCGGCTGGTACTGCAGCTGCAGGACACCGGCCAGGGCATGAGCGAAGCGGTGCGCGCGCGCTGCCTGGAGCCGTTCTTCACCACCAAGCCGGTCGGGCAGGGCACCGGCCTGGGCCTGGCGGTGACCGCCAGCCTGGTCGAGGCGGCCGGCGGTGCGGTGCAGGTGCACAGCCGCCCGGGCGAAGGCACCCGGATCGACCTGCAGCTGCCCTCGCGCCCACTGGCGGCGTGAGCAGGCGCGTGCAGCGGCTACACTGCGGCCTGCGCTTGCGGAAACATGCCCGTGGTTTCTAGCTGGATCCTGCTGCTGGTGTCGGTGGCCTATGCCGCGCTGCTGTTCGGCGTGGCCTGGTGGGGCGACCGACGCCCGATGTACCCCGACCGCCCGTGGCTGCGCCCGGTGGTGTACAGCCTGGCGCTGGCGGTGTACTGCTCGTCCTGGACCTTCTACGGCGCGGTGGGCACTGCGGTGCGCAACGGCATCGGCTACCTGCCGATCTACCTGGGCCCGTTGCTGCTGCTGATGTTCGGCTGGCGCATCATCGAACGGCTGGCGCTGATCGCACGCAGCCAGAACGTGGTCTCCATCGCCGACTTCATCTCTTCCCGCTTCGGCCGCTCGCGGCGTCTGGCCGCGCTGGTGGCAGTGATCGCGCTGATCGGCATCATTCCCTACCTGGCGCTGCAGTACAAAGCGGTGGCGATGAGCCTGCAGGTGCTGACCGGGCATGACGGCCCGACCGGCTACTTCAGCGACCCGGCGCTGTACGTGGCGCTGTTGATGGCGCTGTTCGCCACCCTGTTCGGCACCCGCCAGGTGGACGCCACCGAACACCATCACGGCATGATGCTGGCGATCGCGCTGGAGTCGATGATCAAGCTGATCGCGATGGTGGCGCTGGGGCTGTTCGCCTACCTGTGGCTGGCCGACCGCGGCGAAACCGTGGTGCGCAGCGCGCACACGCTGTTCACCGGCCTGCCGCCGGTGGGGTTCATTTCGCAGACCCTGCTCAGCTTCCTGGCGATCATCTGCCTGCCGCGCCAGTTCCACGTGGCCGTGGTGGAATGCGGCGATGTGCGCGACGTACGCCGCGCGCGCTGGATGTTCGGTGGTTACCTGGTGGTGATCTCGGCCATGGTGATCCCGATCGCCACTGCCGGCGTGACCCTGTTCGGCACCGGCGGCAGCGTCGCCGACGACAGCATGGTGCTGGCCCTGCCGCTGGCCGAGGGTCGCAAGTTCCTGGCCCTGGTGGCCTACGTGGGCGGCTTCTCTGCTGCCACCGGCATGGTCATCGTGGCCTCCATCGCGCTGGCCACCATGGTCAGCAACGACCTGGTGATGCCGGTGCTGCTGCGCCGCAGTGGCGACCACGAAGAAGCGGCCGACGTAGCGTCGCGGGTGCTGTGGATCCGCCGCCTGGCGATCCTGCTGCTGGCGATGGCGGCCTACAGCTACTACCGCGGCAGCAGCAACGACAGCACCCTGGCCTCGTACGGGCTGATGGCCTTCGCGGCAGTGGCGCAGTTCGCGCCCGGGCTGATCGGGGGCTTGTACTGGCGTGGCGCCAGCCGTCGCGGCGTGGAGGCCGGCATCCTGCTCGGCTTCGGCACCTGGATCTACACCCTGCTGCTGCCGGCGCTGACCCATGCCGCGTGGATGGACGCGGGGTGGCTGAGCGACGGTCCGTTCGGCATCGCCTGGCTGCGGCCGCAGGGCCTGTTCGGCATGACCAGCTGGGACCCGCTCACGCACGGCACGTTCTGGTCGCTGCTGGTCAATGCCGCGGCGATGCTGCTGGTGTCCGTGCGCTGGCGCCCGGGCGTGGACGAGCGCCTGCGCGCCGCGCCGTTCCTGGACCCGTATGCCGAGCGGCCCTCGGTGGCCGGCGCATGGCCGGGCCACGTGCACGTGGGTGACCTGCTGGCGTTGGCGTCACGCGTGGTCGGAGACCGCCACGCGCGCCGATCATTCTTCGAACAGGCGCAGTCGCTCGGTAGCGAAATGCAGGCGTCGGCGGCCGCCGACCGCGCCTGGGTGCAGTTCACCGAGCGCCTGCTGGCTGCGTCGATCGGCGCGGCCTCGGCGCGCCTGCTGCTGACCAGCCTGCTGCGCGGCTCGGGGATGGACCTGGGCGAGGTGGTGGCGGTGCTGGACGAGGCCGGCCAGGAGCTGCGCTTCAATCGCGAGATCCTGTCCACCACGCTGGAAAACATCAGTGCCGGCGTCAGCGTGGTCGACCCGGACATGCGCCTGACCGCCTGGAACCGCCGCTACCAGCAGATGTTCGGCTATCCCGACGGCATGCTGTACGTGGGCCGGCCGGTGGCCGACCTGATCCGTTACAACGCCGAGCGCGGCGAGCTGGGCGAGGGCGACATCGACGTGCAGATCAACCGCCGCATCGGCTACATGCGCGCCGGTTCGCCGCACATCTTCGAACGTACCCGCAGCGACGGCCGGGTGATCGAAATGCGCGGCCAGGCGTTGCCCGGCGGCGGCTACGTCACCAGTTACAACGACATCACCGATTACAAGCATGCCGAGAACGCGCTGCTGGAAGCCAATGAAACCCTGGAACAGCGCGTGGCCGAGCGCTCGCACGAAGCCGAAGTGGCGCAGCAGTCCAAGACCCGCTTCCTGGCCGCGATCAGCCACGACGTGCTGCAGCCGTTGAACGCGGCGCGCCTGTTCGCGTCGGCGCTGCGCGACAGCCACCACAACAACGACGAACAGCGCCACCTGGCCGAACGCGTGGATGCGTCGCTGCGTGCGGCCGAGGAACTGCTGGACGGTCTGCTGGACGTATCGCGGCTGGATGCCGGCGGCCTGCACCCGGTGATCGGCGACTTCGACGTCAGCGTGCTGATGCGGGAACTGGCCGCACAGTACTCGCCGGTGGCGGCCGGGCGCGGCCTGCGCCTGGACCTGTTTGCGCGCCCGGCCTGGGTGCGCAGCGACCGTCGCCTGCTGCGCCGGGTGCTGCAGAATTTCATGGCCAATGCCCTGCGCTACACCCGCCAGGGCCGCATCGTGCTGGCGGTGCGCCACCGCGGCGAGGAGATCGAGCTGCAGGTGTGGGACACCGGTCCGGGCATTCCCGAGCACCACATGCAGCAGATTTTCAACGAGTTCCACCGCTACCAGCAGCCGTTCGACTGGGGCGAGCAGGGGCTGGGACTGGGCCTGTCGATCTGCCAGCGCATCTCGCGCCTGCTCGACCATCGGCTCAATGCGCGCAGCCAGGTTGGCAGCGGCAGCATGTTCTCGATCCTGCTGCCACGCGCGCAGGTGCCGGAGCTGCCGCCCAGCGATGCGGCGACGGCCCCGCCCGAGCACGCCACGCGCACCGATTCGCTGGCCGGCATGCGGGTGCTGTGCGTGGACAACGACCAGGAGATCCTCGACGGCATGCGCGCGCTGCTCGGCCGCTGGCAGGTACAGGTGATCACCGCCAGCACCGTGGACCAGGCGTTGGACGAGGTGATGGCACAGCCGGACGTGATGCTGGTGGACTACCACCTGCACGACCGCCTGGACGGGCTGGACACGCTGGTGGCGCTGCGCGAGCGGGCCGGGAGCGACATCCCCGGCGCCCTGCTTACCGCCGATGGCCGTGACGAACTGAAGCGGATGGCCCGCGAGCGCGGATACCGCCTGCTGACCAAGCCGATCAAGCCGGCCTCGCTGCGCGCCTATCTGGCGGCGCACTCGACCCTTAAAGGGTGAACCCGACAGGTGCGGCCCTGCCGCGCCGGCACGCTGGCTATGCTGCGCGGCCGATCCGTGCTGCCGTGGAGGTACCGTGCCTGTTCCCTCGTTGCGATCCGTTTTCACCACCCCGCTGCATTCATCCTGGGCGATCCCGCTGGGGTGCGGCGTGGGTGCGGTGGCCGGCGGCGCGGTATCGCTGGCCCTGCGCGGCTGTGCCAACGTCGTCCCGGACGCCCTGATCGGGGGCTGGTTGGGGATCGGCTGGACCAACGTGCAGCGCTATCTGGACCCGGGCAAGGCGATGGCGCCGCTGCAGCCGCATGAGCGCGCGCTGGTCGATTACCCGGGCGTGCGCCAGCTGCTGCACGACGCCGGCACCAGCGTGGACGACCTGGACGCGTTGAAGCGGCTGGCCGATCAGCTGGAGCGGGATTTCAGCCGGGTGACCGGTGAGTTCAACGCGTACTGCCGCAGCCGCCAGGTGCCGCCGAATCCACTCATCGGTGGAGTCATCCGCCATTTCTGCCTGACCCATTTCCGCGACCGTGCGGTCATGCTGGTGGCAAAGCGCAGCGCGACGGCGTGTTATCTGGTGGCGGCGCGCGAAGGGCAGGCCCCGGCGATCGGCGAGGCGCTGAACCGGGAAGGCACCCGTGCCGGCACCGTGCTGCGGCAGCTGCACTGCCCGTACCTGCGGGTGGATCTTGCCAATTCCGCGCTGCGTGATGCGCAGGCGTTCACCACCGACGAATGCGAGGGCGAGATGCGCGTGCATTCGTTGCATGAGCGAGCCCGGGAAACCGTGGAAACGCTGGCGACCAGTCCGCTGGTGGATGTCACCCATCGCCGACTGCCGCGGCGCCGGTACGTGAGCCACGCCAGCGCCGCGCCCGTGGCGGACATCCCCGCGCCAGCAGGCGCCGACCGCGAACGGATCATCCGGGGGCCGCTGCTGCGCGCAAAGATCGCCGGACTGCCTGCGGGCAATCGTACCTGCAGGGAACTGAGACGGATCGAACAGGACCTCGCAGCGAACCGTCCGTGCGGCCATCCGGTGCGTTACCAAGGCAGGAACTACCTTGCCATCGACATCCACTTTGCGGGCCGGCAGAGCCCCGGCCGCAATGTGTGGCGGCTTCTGCACCGCAAAGGCCCGGCCGGGCACGAACTGGTCGACATCGTCGACTACCACGATCCACGCAGCTGAGGCCAGGCCGCCCGACGCCGCTCAGCCGGCGGCGCCGCTGAGGTGTTCATACAGGATGGCGCTGCCGACGATGATGAGGATCACGCCGCCGGCGATCTCCGCGCGCTTGCCAATCAGGTTGCCGAGTACCCGCCCCAGCATGATGCCGGTCGTGACCATCACCAGCGTGCACAGGCCGATCACCGCCGCCATCACCCCGATATGCACATCCAGGAACGCCAGGCCCACGCCGACGGCCAGGGCATCGATGCTGGTGGCGAAACCGGTGACGGCCAGGTGCCAGAAACCGTGGTGCTTGTCGGGGTCGTCGCTGTCAGCGGCCGGGTCGTGCCGCACGCCGTTGATGATCATGTGCACGCCCAGCGCGCCGAGCAGCACGAAGGCGATCCAGTGGTCGAAGGCCTGCACGTAGGACGATGCAGCGTGGCCGAGCAGCCAGCCGATCACCGGGGTAACGCCTTCGATCACGCCGAAGATGAGACCGGCCCGCAGGGCATCGGGAAAGCGCGGCCTGCGCATGGCAGCGCCTTTGCCGATCGCCGCAGCGAACGCATCGGTGGACATGGCAAAGCCGATCAACAACATCGAAATGGGGGACATCACACGACAGTGCAGGTTGGGCGACGGCGGACAACGGCCCACGTTCGCGCCCAACCTGTCGTTGCGCACGCGGACCGCTGGTCTCGCCAACCATCACTGGCTGCCCGCACCACGGCGCACTGGCCGAGCATGTTGATACGGGCGTTTCCTTCAGCAGGAAACAGGCTACTCCCCAAGGGGACGCGAAGCTTAGCACCGCGGATGCGGTTCATCGCCCAAACCACCGAATTGCGCAGGGCATGCTGGGATGTATAGCTTCGGCTATAAGCCGAAGCAGGCAGAGCGGACTGTTAGTCCGCTGCATGTCTCCGCAGCCGGAGGTAGAGCGGACTGTTAGTCCGCTGCATGTCTCCGCAGCCGAAGGTAGAGCGGACTGTTAGTCCGCTGCATGTCTCCGCAGCCGGAGGTAGAGCGGACTGTTAGTCCGCTGCATGTTTCCGCAGCCGGAGGTAGAGCGGACTGTTAGTCCGCTGCATGTCTCCGCAGCCGACTAACAGTCGGCTCTACCGCAGCCACGCAGCCACGCGGCCACGCAATACGCGATCAATCCTCCTCCGGCGGCAACACCAGCGGCTCGTCGTCCAGGGTCAGCTTGCCGGCCATCAGCACCGCCTGGGTGCGGTTGGTGACGCCCAGCTTGCGCAGGATCGCGGTGACATGGGCCTTGATCGTGGCCTCGGACACATTGAGGTCGTACGCGATCTGCTTGTTGAGCCGCCCGGCGCCCAGCATCTGCAGCACCCGGAACTGCTGCGGGGTCAGCTCGCGCAGCCGCTGCCCCACTTCGCGTTCCTCGCGCCCGGTCTGCGGCACGTTGTGCGCCTCGGGCGGCGCCCAGGTCTCGCCGTCCAGGATCGCGCCCAACGCATGGCCGATCGTGTCCGAGTCGGCGGATTTGGGAATGAAGCCGAACGCACCGTGGTCCAGTGCCCGCCGCATCACGGTGGGCTCTTCGCGCGCGGAGACCACCACCACCGGCAACTGCGGATGCAGTGCCCGCATGTGCACCAGCGCGTTGAAGCCCTGCGCGCCGGGCATGTTGAGGTCCATCAGCACCAGGTCGGCGTCGGCATGATCGTCGGCCAGCTGGTACAGCGCTTCCACGCTGTCGGCTTCGTACAGCTGCACGCCCGGCATCACCCGCTGCACGGCGCCGCGCAGGGCTTCGCGGAACAGCGGGTGGTCATCGGCAATCAACAGGGTAGGCATGGGGGAGGTGGGGTCCAACTATTTGACCTTGCGTTCTTCAACCAGCGAGGCCACCACGGAAGGATCGGCCAGGGTCGAGGTGTCGCCCAGCTGGTCGGGTGCGTTCTCGGCGATCTTGCGCAGGATGCGGCGCATGATCTTGCCCGAACGCGTCTTCGGCAGGCCCGGCGCCCACTGCAGGTGGTCGGGCGAGGCGATCGGACCGATCTCCTTGCGCACCCATGCCACCAGCTCCTTGTGCAGCTCCTCGCTCGGGGCCTCGTCGGCCACCAGGGTCACGTAGGCATAGATGCCCTGGCCCTTGATGTCGTGCGGGAAGCCGACCACGGCTGCTTCGGCCACCTTCGGGTGCGATACCAGCGCGCTTTCCACTTCGGCGGTGCCGATGCGGTGGCCAGACACGTTGATCACATCGTCGACGCGGCCGGTGATCCAGTAGTAACCGTCTTCGTCGCGACGGCAGCCATCGCCGGTGAAGTAGCTGCCCGGGTAGGTGCGGAAGTAGGTGTCGATGAAGCGCTGGTGGTCGCCGTAGACGGTGCGCATCTGGCCCGGCCACGAATCGCGGATGATCAGGTTGCCTTCGGTGGCACCGTCCTTGATCTCGCCATCGGCGTTGACCAGTGCCGGCTGCACGCCGAAGAAGGGCAGGGTGGCCGAACCCGGCTTGAGGTCGGTGGCACCGGGCAGCGGCGAAATCAGGATGCCACCGGTTTCGGTCTGCCACCAGGTGTCCACGATCGGGCAGCGGCCATCGCCGACCACGTCGTAGTACCAGCGCCAGGCTTCGGGATTGATCGGCTCGCCGACGCTGCCGAGCAGGCGCAGCGAGGCGCGTGAAGTGCGCTTGACCGGGGCATCGCCCTCGCGCATCAACGCGCGGATCGCGGTCGGCGCGGTGTAGAAGATGCTGACCTGGTGCTTGTCGATCACCTGCCAGAAGCGGGAGGTGTCCGGGTAGTTCGGCACGCCTTCGAACATCAGCGAGGTGGCGCCGTTGGCCAGCGGCCCGTACACGATGTAGCTGTGCCCGGTGACCCAGCCGACGTCGGCGGTGCACCAGTAGATGTCGTCTTCGCGCAGGTCGAACACCGCTTCATGGGTGTAGGCCGCGTACAGCAGGTAGCCCCCGGTGGTGTGCAGCACGCCCTTCGGCTTGCCGGTGGAGCCGGAGGTGTACAGGATGAACAGCGGGTCTTCGGCGTTCATGCGTTCCGGCTCGCACTGCGCCGGCTGCGGGTCCACCACGTCGTGGAACCAGCGGTCGCGCGGCGCCTGCATGTCGACCGCGCCGCCGGTGTGGCGGACCACCAGCACGGTTTCCACCGTGGTGGTGCCGGGCAGTTTCAGCGCCGCGTCCACATTGGCTTTGAGCGGAATCTTCCGGCCGCCACGCAGGCCTTCGTCGGCGGTGATGATCAGCTTGCTGCCGCAGTCGATCACGCGGTCGGCGATCGAGTTCGGCGCGAAGCCGCCGAACACCACCGAGTGGATCGCGCCGATGCGCGCGCAGGCCAGCATGGCCACGGCGGCGTCGACGATCATCGGCAGATAGATGGTCACCCGGTCGCCCTTCCTGACGCCCAGGTTGCGCAACGCGTTGCCGAGGCGGCAGGTGCGCTCGTAAAGCTCGCGGTAGGTCACGCCCTGCGACGGCGCATCCGGGCTGTCCGGTTCGAACAGCAGCGCGACCTTGTCGCCGCGCTTGTCCAGCTGGCGGTCGAGACAGTTGACGCTGGCGTTGAGCTCGCCATCTTCGAACCACTTGATGCGGAAATCGTCGAGCTGGTAGCTGACATTCCGGATCGTGGACGGCTTCCTGTACCAGTCCAGCCGCTCGGCGGCCTTGCCCCAGAACGCGTCGGGGCTGTCCACCGATTCGCGGTAGAGCTGCTGGTAGGTGTTCTTGTCAATGCGCGCCTTGGCGGCAACGTCCGCCTTGACGGGGTAAAGATCGGCCATGGCACCCTCACTTGCACTAGGACTGGGTTGTGCGATCGCAGCATAACCCGCGATTGTTCCCACCCAGTTTGCCGCATCCACTGCCTCGAGCGGTACGCAGACCCTTAGACCTTCGTATTAACAGCGTAGAGCCACGCCCTGCGTGGCTGCACCTGTCGGACCGGCGCGTACCGACCAACGGTCGGTACCTACCCAGCTGCCTGCGGCATCTGCTGTCCGCCTTTGGCGTCCAGGTATCCGCCCCGGCGGGGCGGATACGACCAATTGCCAATAGCCCGGGTGCGTCAACCGGCCGCACGCTCGGCTCGACCGTGCACCCCACACGCGGCGATCACTTTGCCACCCGGGAGAGAGGGCAACATGAGTACCCGTATGTTGAAGACCAT
>Ga0209676_1000511_pt1 | contig 61174 bp, 60 predicted proteins | sample AraplaCvi_mLB_r2_FD_184282 | JGI IMG/M metagenome (GOLD analysis project Ga0209676, IMG submission 184282) | Arabidopsis root microbial communities from North Carolina, USA - plate scrape MF_Cvi_mLB_r2 (SPAdes) (version 2) | ecosystem: Host-associated > Plants > Roots > Endosphere | place: USA... | reverse complement strand
ATGCTTGGAAACGAACAACTGGTGGAGAAGGAGCGGATCAACGAAGTCCTGCTTGAGCTGAGCAACAGAATGGTGAAAGTGCGTAACCGGAAAGACCTGTTGCACGTCATCAACTCGGATTTGCGAAGGGTGATCAGCTTCACAGCCTGTGTCATGACGATCTTCGATGAGGCGCACCAGACCTACAACGTATTTCTGACGGACCCGGAGTCCAAGCCCGGAGATCACGACGCCTTTAACGAAGCGGTTTCCACGCCTTACCCAATGGCAGACGGTATTTACGACGTCGCGGCAAAATCGGGCAAGCCCGTGTTGTTCCATCTGAAAAATTTTAATGTCGATCACGCGCCGCTATGGTGCAAGCTGCATTACGAGGCGGGTGCACGGGAGATGATGATCAAAGCGCTGCCTGGCGAAGATGCAGGCAGGCACAGCCTCATTCTTTTTTCCGATGAAACCGGTATCTTCGATGACTGCGCCGTCCACATTATCGAGCGCATTTCCAGCCAGCTATCGACGGCCGCCAGCAACATCACTGCCAACGAGGAAATTCTGAACCGCGAAAGCGAAAAATCCTTCCTACTCAATTTCAGCCAGAATATCGCTGCCGTGCGAACGAAAGACGATCTTGAAGCGGCCATTTCCGAAGCCCTGCAGCATTTGCTTGGTACCCGGCTCGCGATGATCCGGGTGATCGAGGACGACGGCGAGACATTGACCCCGTACTTGTGGGACATTTCGCTTTTCAACAATGTGATGGACCTGTTCGATCAGCTTGCCAACCGCAGGGCCACCGTGCATGAATACTTCTTCGCGCAGGTACTCGCGAGTAAGGAACCCATTGTGATTGACATTGCGAAGGAGGAAAAGAAAGGTACCAGTCCGGCTTAGATCGATTTCTGGAAAAGGCTGGGTTTGAATAATGTGTACGCATCGGCCTTGCGCGTAGGCCAGCAAAATGTCGGAACGATGTTTTTCCTCTCCGACCAGCTCAATCTGAATGTGTTAAAAGGGCTTTGTGCGCAAATCTCCATCGCCATCTCAAATATCCGGGCCAATGAAAAGATACTCGCCTACAAACAGCTGCTTGAAATTGAGAACGACCAGCTGAAAGAAGAGATCCGGACGATCTATAACTTCTCGGAGATCGTCGGCAGCGGCCCGGAAATGCAGGATGTGTATCATTTAATGTCGCTGGTGGCCGATTCGGCTTCTACGGTGCTGCTGCTCGGTGAAACGGGCACGGGCAAGGAACTTATCGCCCGCGCCATTCACAATGCGTCGCCGCGGCAGAACAAGCTGATGATCAAGGTCAACTGCGCCGCACTACCTGCCAATCTGATTGAAAGCGAATTATTTGGACATGAAAGAGGTGCATTTACGGGAGCGGTTGAGCGGCGGATCGGCAAGTTCGAGCTGGCCGACCATAGCACATTGTTTCTCGACGAGATCGGCGAAATGCCCCTGGAAGCGCAGGTGAAGCTGCTGCGCGTTTTGCAGGAAAAAGAACTGGAAAGGATCGGCGGAAAAACGACCATTAAAGTAGATGTGCGTGTGATAGCCGCCACCAACCGCAACCTGGAAGAAGAAGTGAAAGCCGGCCGGTTCCGCCCGGATCTCTATTACCGCCTCAATGTATTCCCCATTGTACTCCCGCCGCTCCGCAATCGCCGCGACGACATCATTCCGCTAGCGCATTTCTTTGTGGATCGGTACAATAAAAATTCAGGCCGGAAAGTGACGGGTATCTCACCCAAAGTCATTCAGGAACTGCAAGCCTACCCCTGGCCCGGCAACGTCCGCGAGCTGGAACACCTGATCGAGCGAAGCGTACTGCTGAGCGACGACGTAGTTATCCGGGAAATCCATTTGCCCAGACATCAGCCGGAAAACAAGACACTGCCTGTACTGCCCACGCAAACGCTCTCAGAGGTGGAGCGTGCCTACATCATAGCGGTTTTAAAACATTTTCAAGGCAAAATTTCCGGTCCCGACGGTGCCGCAGAGTTCCTCGATATTCCGGCTACGACGCTTCATTCGAAAATTAAAAAACTCAAAATCAGGAAGGCTGAGTACTTCTGAAACAAAAAAACTGCCTCGGTATTCCGCCATTGGAAGAGAAGGAATTGCTTATCTGCCGCGGGCATCGGCAGGACTGGTTTCTGAGCCTGGCCGCCCGCCAATGAATCACAAGACCCGTTCGGCGGTGGGCGGCAGGCGGCGTCTCCGTTCAGGGATTGGTCTTTATCGAAGCCAGTGTTTTTATGTGGCTAAAACAATCGTCCTGACATCCCCTTCGATTCGGATAAAGCCCATCCGGCCTTCTTCGAAATCTGAAATAGCCTTGCCCAACTCCTCTTGCGAACCCATGGCCATTGCGCCCGCTGAGAAGATCGGCTCGCCCAGTGGCTTGCCGCTCAGCAAAATGACCCTGGCATCGGAAATCGCAGTTAAGAGCAGCGTTTCCTGCCGATCGGAACGCCCTGCGGCCACAACCTGGCCCGTAGCGATATCCACGGACTTGTGATCGTTGGCGAAAACGGCATTTCCGGACACGGTATAAATGATCGCGTTCCACCCCGTCGGCAGATCATGCCTGAACGCCCCGCCCGACTCGATCGCAATGTCAAGGAATGTCAGGCGATCCGGCGTTTCAATGGAATTACTGGCGGCGCCCGTATGCCCCGTAACTACTTTCACCGTAGCTCCGTTCCGGCTATTCACAGGCATTTCGTGGCCGTCGATAAACAACGTCTGCGGCAGCTGCTGCTTCCGGCTCGCGGCTGTGTTTAGAAATACCTGCATACCATGTACACGGGAGCCCTCCGGCACGGGAAATTCGGTGTGTACGACACCCCGCCCCGCCCAGGTCCACATGAGACTGCCGGGCGTGATCAGGATGTCGGTCCCCGATGAATCGAGGTTGTGGTAATGCCCCGAATCTTCAAAAAGATAACTCAATGCCGACATACCTGCATGAGGATGAGGGCCAAAAACATCGGCCGTCAATTCGAAATGGTCGAAGCCGATCAATGGGTCCAAAAGTCCGTTAAAATGGATCGAGCGTACTTTCCGGGCACAAAATTGCTTGTCGCCCGAACTAACGGTTTGAAATACCTTAGATACCTCTAAATGCTTCATGACTAAAAGGGAAAACTGTACTAAACGATCCGGGCCATCCGGAATGCGCCGGTAGGAAATGCAGATCTATCCGCTTGCGGCTGGTTACTCATCGTCTTCCAGCGGTTGCTCGTGCATCCGGAGCGCATCGTCCATGAATTCGCTGCCTTCGAAGGTATGGTCCTCATGGTGGTGGCTTACCGTGGATAGGATCTGGACTTCGTGTTTGTAGTCTTCCTCGCCGTTGTCGTGCATCATGGGCATAAACAGGTTCATAGCCTTAGTTGTTTTTGGTTGAGAAATCGGTTAAAAAAGTAACGCTCACCGTGGACGTTATACGTTGGTCGCTTTAAACCAGTCGGCGAAGTTCACTGAGCCCGTGCGCGCATCACCCGCAGGGAGCAGTACCACGTCGGAAAGCAGCGCACCGTAATACCGCGCCTGGCTGTCGGTCACCACCGAGCGGGTGTCACCTTTGAGATTAAGGAACTTCTGAACAAGTTCCGCAAGACGGAAACGTTCCGGGCCGGCAATCTCGACGACTCCGTTATGGGGGGTATCGAGCGCGACATCCGTTACGGCCGACGCTACATCGTCGGATGAAATAGGCTGCACGTAAGCTGCCGACAGCCGCACGATCTGCCCCTGTGTGGCCGACTGGGCAATGCCGCCCAAAAACTCGAAAAATTGCGTGGAATGGATGATGGTATAAGGTATACCCGACTCACGGATGAGCTTTTCCTGCGCGATTTTGCCACGGAAATAGCCGCTTTCCGACAGCAGCTGCGTGCCTACCACCGACAGTGCAATATGATGTTTCACGCCCGCCTCCTTTTCCGCGGCAAGCAGGTTGGTGCCCGAGGTGGTAAAGAAATCGAGCACGGCCTGGTCTTCGAAAGAAGGTGAATTGGCAACGTCTATCACAATGTCGGCGCCCGTCAGTGCTTCCCTCAGGCCTTCCCCGGTGATGGTGTTAACGCCCGTTGCCGGTGAGCCTGCAATTACCTCGTGGCCCAGGTTCGTAAGGTTAGTGACAACTTTGGAGCCAATAAGGCCGCTTCCGCCGATTACTACGATTTTCATGAGTATCAAAGATTTTGGTTTGTAAACACTTCATAAGAATCAATCGCCGTGCCAAACAATTAATCTGCTAACAATAAGCATTTTAGATATTTCACATTGATAAAAATCACGCGATATTTCGCCTAATGACATGAGCCAGCTTTATATATCGCGTGATTCCGTTTTGTTCAGCTCAGTCTGCCAGGTACTGCCGTTTGGTAATGCCGAGCTTCTTGATTTTGGAATGCAATGTGGTGGCAGGCATTCCAAGGTATTCGGCGGCCCCGCCACGGCCTGCGAGCTTTCCGCCGCATCGTTTGATAGTTTCGATAATGTGTAGCCGCTCCACGTCTTCCAGCGTGCCCGCCATCGTGGCGAACTGCGATGCCCCATTGGCCTTCTTGTTGGGCAGGTATACCTCCCGTATCATGGGCTCTGTCGACAGCAGTACGCACCGTTCCATCAAATGTTCGAGTTCGCGTACATTTCCGGGCCACGGATAGCTCGTAAGTTCGTGTAGTACTTTGGGTGAAATTTTACTGATCTTCCGGCCGGTGGCTTTACTGTACCGATCCACAAATAGGTGCGCGAGCGGCACAATGTCGTCGCGACGGTCGCGCAAGGGTGGCAGGTGGATCGGGAACACATTGAGGCGGTAGTACAGGTCGGACCGGAACCGGCCGGCCTTTACCTCCTCTTCCAGATTGCGGTTGGTAGCCGCAATAATGCGGACATTCACTTTAATAGTTGTTTTCCCGCCGATCCTTTCCAGCTCCTGTTCCTGTAAAACACGCAGCAGCTTCACCTGCGCTTCCAGGGGCATCTCCCCTATCTCGTCCAGGAAAAGCGTGCTGTTATTGGCCAGTTCAAACTTGCCTATCCGGCGCTCCAGCGCGCCGGTAAATGCGCCCTTCTCATGGCCGAACAGCTCACTTTCAATGAGATTGGCAGGCAATGCGGCACAATTGATCTTGATCATCAGCTTGTTCTTCCGAGGCGAAGTGCTGTGGATCGCCCGGGCGATCAGCTCTTTGCCTGTGCCAGTCTCACCGGTAATGAGCACGGTCGAGCTGGATTCCGACACGAGGTTGATCAGGTGGTATACCTGCTGCATCTGCGGTCCGCTGCCAACGATCTCATTGAAATTGTACGTCCGTTTGATCTGCTCTTTCAACTGGCTGTTCTCCATTTCGAGCATTCTTTTGTAAGCCAATATCTTTTCATTGGCCTGAATGTTGGCAACGGCCGTCGAGATCTGTGAGCAAATACCTTGGAGGAGCTCACTTTTCAGGTTATCGGTGAGCAGCCATAGTGTACCGAGTTCGGCCTGCGCACTGCGCAGAGGCGCGGCAAAAATATATTGAAGCCCTGTTTTCGCCCAATGCTGTACGAAAGGGTTGTCGGGGCAGGTTGTAAGTTCTTTCTCAACGTCGAGGATTACACGGTCTTCGGAAGCGAGTATTCTGGCGGTAAGCGGTGTGTCGACGCTGCCGGAAACTGCCGCCAATGCATCGAGCTGCTCGGCGTTTTCGAAAAGCGTCTTGTCATGCATGAAAGGTTCTAATGTAAAATTGTCATCTGCGATCAGGTTGATCAGCGCCAGCCTGACGTTCCGGACGCGGCTTAGCACCTTAAAAACGGCATTCTTTAAGTCCTCTTTCGTACGCACGCGTGAAATTTCGTTGCTGAAACCGAGCAGGAAACTTTTCTCCCGCTCCCGTTCGATGATCTCTTCCGCAGCCAGCACATTCGACATCGCTACCGAGATCTGCGATCCGATCGCCTGCAACAACGAAAGGTCGGCCTGCTCGATACCCAGCCACAACACGCCGAGCTTCAAATCGCCATTGCGCAATGCGATACCTACCATTGTTTTAAGGCCCATGCGCCTCCATATCCAAATGTACCAGCTTGTGACGCCCCGGCTGACCTCTGCATCAAGGTTAACCTGCAACGGTATCGAGCTGTCGAGCACGCGGTTTTGCAGGCCGTCGAAAATCGGGAACTGCCCCTGGGTCAACTCGATCCGGTCCTCATCGGAAATCCGGTTGACCCCCAGGTCGTATGCATAAGTGCTCATGGTTTGCTGGTCAGGGTTGATCCGCCGGATACTGAACCCGCGCATGAGGTTGAACCGGACCAGGGTCGTGCGTACCGCTTCGACGAGTTCCTCCCGGTTGCGGACCGCGGCCAGGCCAATGCTACATTCCAGCAGAATTTCGTTCATCCATTCCTTTTCCCGGATCTGGTCATTCTTGATAATATTGGTAACCGCGCTGGAAATTTGCGGTGCGATGCTTTCTATTATGCCTGCGAACTCCTCCGTAAAACTGCCCGGGCGGTCTGTGTACATATGCAGGAAGCCCATGATCTCATTCTTGCTTTTCAGGGGCGTCATCAGGATTTCCCGAATGCCCCTTTCATAGTTCACCCGTAGGAAAGTAGGGCTGCCCGGCAGGTCCATCACATCTTCCATCCGATACAAAACCGGCTTGCCGGCATCGAGTACACCTTCTATGAACGGCCCGCTGAGGGGAAAATCGGAATCGACCAGCGCGGCGTAGATCGGGTGCGTCTGAATGGGGGATGATTTCGGATCGAGCAAAAACGGCCGGTACGAGGTCCGTTCCGGGTTGATCAGGGTTACGATCGTATGCTTAAAATAGAACAGGCTTTTAATGCGGGAAGAAAACAGGGCGATCAGGTCATTCTTGTCGCGGATCTGCGTGATGTCGTCGCTTAGATCGAGCAGTATCCTGCGCTGTTTTTCCAGAAACTCCCTGGTCTCCGGATTTTTGGGAACCGCTACCTGAGCATCGTGGCCGTTCTTGATGTTTTCTTTCATGATGAATGTAATGGCTGAACTGCCCCTCCCGTGGCGAAAGTCCCGTGCTGCGTGACAGTGGCGGTTGTACGAATTTAACGAAAGTAGGAACGTAAAAGTAGCTACTCAAAGATAGTTGCCACCCGAATCGACCGCTCAAATGCTGTTTGCCCATCCGGCCAGGAAGCGTTCTACCACCGCTTTTGCCGGTTCGGCGCCGGCAATCGAACCGGCGGTGGCGATCCCCAGGAGCAGGCAATGCGACGGTTCCATACCGATTTTCAGGCCTGATGCGTAGCCTTCAATGAACTTGTCCCGTTCGTGCCCGTGATGCATATGTGCGGGCACTGGCGGGCGGGTGACTTCAAAATAGGAGTCCTCCATGATCAGTGAAGCATTAGTTTGAGAATAGACAATGAGACGCCGCACATCCAATGTCTGGAAAAGTGCCCTGTAACGCCCTTTCGCGTCGGCATCCTCCATGCCAAACTCCGGAACATCCTTCCCTCCGAACAATACCGACCACACGCCCCAGGCTTCCCGCTCATCCAATGCAAGGGTTACATTGCCGCTGTGAGCGAAGCTGCCCATGACGTCCAGGATTTCGTCCACGTCAAAAAAGTGACGGCTGACGGGATTGCCCAGATAGAAAATGAATTCCCAGTCGTTGCGTGCCAGCGGGCGTATTACATCGGCCAGGAAGCCATACCATAGATCAGCGGCCCGCTGCACGTCCGTCCAGTCGGAAAAAGGGATGACCCGGCTGCGGGAAAACTGTTTTTGCAGGGCTTCAATGCCGGTTTGCGAAACGATATCGCGCCATAGAGAGATATTTGTTGGAGTAACACGGGCGGCTTGCGTTGCTCCTGCCCGGATTCCTATCAGTTGTAGCAGCGGAGCATTAACTTCGGAGGAGAAGCCGGACGCAAGGTCCTCCTCACTGAGCATTCCGACGACCTGCGAGACTGCACGCAGCATGGAGGGTATCGCGTCATCTGTCAGGGATTGGCGGTTCATCGTATTAAGTTTTGGATAGAATGCTCACAAAAAGTCAATACTCATACCAAGAATGTAAGACCATGGTTCTCAGCACAAAACCTAAAATGGCACCACAAAAAAGACACTATATTTCGTCAATCCCCGTTGGCGGCGCGAAATACAGTGTGGCGGGCTGTCGCTCGGGATAAGCGTCGCAATGCTCATCGGCCTTTGGATCTATGACGAGCTCACTTTCAATAAATGCCTTACGATTTTTACCATAAGCTACAAGACTATTCCCGCAGCATCGCAAAATCCTGTAACAAGCTTGCGGATGGAGTAACGGCACTAAATTTTTAAAAAAATTATAGACAGACTTGTCTGTCTATAATTTACTATATACATTTGCATCGCAACAACAACGAACATGAACTCACCGAAAGAAAGAATACTTGAGACAGCTTCGGGCTTGTTTCATCAGCAGGGCTACAATAGCACAGGTATTAATCAGATCATTAGTGAAGCCGCAGTAGCCAAAGCAAGTTTTTATAACCACTTTAAGTCGAAGGATGATCTTTGCATGGCGTTCCTGAGTGCGAGACATGAATATTGGTTTTCTGAATTGAACACATTTTGTTCAAAATCAACAGGAACTAAGCAACGCCTGTTAGCTGCATTTGACTTCATCATTTACATGAATGAAAAGGAAAATTTCCGGGGGTGCAGTTTCCTGAATATTTTATCAGAAATATCACAAGATCAGGCTTCAATACTTTCTCTTATACAAGCACACAAAAACGATCTAAGAAAATTTTTCAAAAACGAAGATGTAAGCGAGTCGGTATCCGACCACATATATTTATTATTTGAAAGCTCAATCATTGAAAGTCAACTATTTAAATCAAATGAGCTGGTCTATAAATCAAAAGAAATTGTAGATAGTTTAATATAATGTCCACCTTAATTTATAAAAAATATGGAACAGAAACTTCCTTTGCCTCCGTTTACATTAGAAACGGCGCTACAAAAGATTCAATTGGCAGAAGATGCCTGGAACAGCCAAAACCCGGAAAAAGTATCAATGGCTTACACTGTCGACAGCGAATGGCGGAATAGAAATGTGTTTGTTAATGGCCGGGGCGAAATTGTGAAATTTTTGACCCAAAAATGGGAGAAAGAGTTAGACTATAAACTCAAAAAAGAATACTGGGCGCATACTGACAACAGAATTGCTGTGAGGTTTGAATATGAGTACAGGGACAAAGAAGGCAAATGGTTCAGAGCTTACGGTAATGAAAACTGGGAATTTGATGAAAATGGCCTGATGGCAAAACGGTATGCGAGTATCAATGATCTCGAAATCAACGAGGCAGACAGGCATCTGTAATCGCTTTGAAGGCTTCCGTTAAATTGTAGGCTTCCCCGCATTTTCGAGCGCGACTTTCCGTCGGATGCGGCTCAAACTTTCCGGCTTCATCCCCAGAAAAGATGCAATGTATTGGACCGGCACATTGTGCAGTATTTCCGGGTGCGAGGCGATAAGCTTGCGGTAGCGTTGCTCGGCGTTGAGCGTGGCCAGCTCCTTCGACCGATTTTCATTATAAGTAATGGAGTGCTGAAAAACGGATATGCTGAAATCCTTCATTACGGGGCTGGAAGCGATCAGCTGGTCCAGTTCCGGTTTGGTAATTCTTAGGAGTTCGCATTCAGTAATGCATTCAACATTTTCGCCCGAAATGGTTTGGGTAATAAAATGGCCGTAGGACGTAAAAAAACCTGGGGGGCAGTTAATGTGTGTCGTCACTTCGTCCCCATTCTCATTATAGTGGAAAAGCCGTAAGAAGCCGGAAACGATGTAGTACAAGTATTTAGGAACCGTCCCTTGCTCCTCAATGACCCGGTTCTTCGGAAAAAGTACAGGATCAAACGCCTTCCGGATCAGAATTACTTCTGGTTCCGGAAGTGCGTGATATTGCTTGATGAAATCGATGAGTTTGTTGTGCATTGACCGTCGCTTGATCGAGGCTTTCAATATAATCAAAACTATTGAAGCAGGTTCTGATGTTCCATAAGGTAGGCCAGTGCCGATTCAACAGCTTGCTCAGGTTTGACGGGATTAAAACCGAGTTCCGTTCGCGCTTTTTCAATATCGAAATTTTGCTGCAGGCCCGAGAACATCTTTATGTCCTTTCGGGTCAGCAGGGGGGCCTTTCCGGAGAACTTCGCCGACAATTCCATCAGAGCCGCCAGGCCCAACAGCATAAATCCGGGCAAGGCTCCCGGCACTTTCAAATTCAGTTCCGGGTAAAGGCTGCCGGCCAACCGGGTTGTCTGGGTAATACTCATACACTGCTCGTTGGCCAGGATGTACCGTTCACCCGGAAACCCCTTCTGCGCGGCCAGGTAACACCCCTGGGCCACATCCTTGACGTCGATCCAATTCAAGGTGATTTTGGTGTCGACAGGAATCTGCTTGTTCAGGATCAATTTCAAAACTCCATAAGAAACATTTAACGGAAGATTAGCCTCCCCTCCTATCATCGCCGAAGGCAATACGGCTACTAACTCAACGCCGAGCTCGTTGGCCAAGCGAAATGCCAGCTGTTCGCCGTCATTTTTTGAGTTGTAATACAAGTCCCGTCTTTCGGGATTATAACCGTAGCTCTCCTTAGTGGGAAGTTTCGAATAATTAAGTGCGGCGACCGAGCTCACATACACGATTCGTTTGACGCCCATCTCAGCCGCGGCTTCAATCATGTTGCGCGTACCGTTCAGATTTACATCGTAGATCTCCTTTTGCGGATCCCTTGCCCAAAGCTTAAATGCCGCGCCTACCGCGTAAAACACCTCCACGCCCTCGAGTGCTTTTACAAGCGAGGCTTTATCGGTAATATCGGCTTGAACTACCTCACAATCCACCCCCAAAAGCGGGGCTTTGTTTTCAATATTGCGTATCGAAGCCCTCACCGGGATGCCCTTCGATATCAACAGTCGAACCAGGTTGTTGCCCAGATGTCCGTTTGCGCCGGAAACCAGCGCTAAATTCTTTTGTCCCATTGTTAATCTTTCCGATTGTTCGGGACAAAATTCAAGACTTCCCGGTCGCCGGCGCTTGACATTTGTTATTTAATCATCCGTATCATTCAAATACACAAGCATTGAATATCCCGCTCGTGAAATGGGCGCGTTGCAGTAAACCGGCGCGAAATTTGCCCACAGCGAGATGGATCGCATTCAATATATCCTGGTTGCCCCTGCGGGCAGCTGCTCGACGTGCCTCAAAAATGCCGTTACATGCGTATCTTCCTCGATTGGATATTCATATCCGTACTTATCTGCCACTAGCGAGGCTACATTCCTGAACAAGTCGATCGTCGCATACACACAGCGCCAGTTTTCCTCCCAATCCGCCGATGCATACGTAGCCAGAAATTGCTCATAGATCTCCGGTTCCAGGTAACGATCGTAGTATTTGCCGAACTTACCGACATTTACCGCACCGTGACGGCTTTCGATATACCAGTCAATCATTTGCATGAGTGCTTCATGAATGACCTTGTGGTAGAGTTCTTTCACCAACACCATTTCCTTGCGCCACAGTCCTTTTGCCAAACCGGAATTGGTATACCAAAACTCATTACAGCAATCGGTAAACGACCGGGCCGTGGGCGCTTTCACCAGATAGTCACGTTCGCTGGCCGGGGGAAGGGGTGTTGCCTCGAACAGACCATCCTTATCGAGCAGTAGCTTGCAAAGGCTGTCTTCTGTAAATCGTTTGGAATGCTTCACCGGCACCAACGTCAGATCGATGCGATTGCCGTCCATGAATTGCAGCAGGTATGAGAAGCCTCCCTTCATACTTTCGTCAGGGGGATACAATTCCATAGCTTCGGGCATCTGCATAATCATACGCTCGCCAAACACATCTACCCAACGATGGTCTTTGGTAAAAGGACGCAGATCTTTTACGACGTAGATAATATCAAAATCCTGGAAGATGTCCCTGGATACGGATGGGTTCGAGCGCGACCCATCCTGTATTACCGCCCGAATCCTGGAATTGTTCCGGGCAACAGTAACGATCAATTCCATCATTTCCCCGTCATTTCTGCTGGTCATGCCATTGTTGATTTGTACTTCGACGATTTTGTCGCCGAATATCCTCAAAATGACAAGGTAGATAAAACGGGCAAGCTTTCCATACGTGCGCACATCAGTGCTTTGTAAGAATTCCTACTGGTATGTAAAGCTTTTCGTCCTGATGGTGTGTGCCGAGAAATAGCCCATAGCTCCCCCGCGTATATTTGTTTTCGGATTGGAGATCACGGCTGAATTTTGCTTCAAAGCCTGGTCCAGGGAGTAATAAAAGTCATACACGTCGGTATCGATGCATTGCAGCTCCACCGTAATGATATCGCCCCTTTTGATGTCTGCGTCATTATTCAAAACGTGCGTTACTCCCGCCCCGTTGTTGATTTTGTCGTTGTGCAGGTATATCTCTTCCGACGGTCGGTCCTGAACAGCAAGTGCCAGGTAATAAAAGTTCCCCCGTGCGGCAGGATCATTATATAAGGCGACAATATCAGTGCCATCCCCGAATGCAGCCGGCTGCGTATAAAGGCTGTCCAGCGCAATGGGGGCCGGCATTGTAGAAGCGGAGGAAAACATTTCATTTCCCAGCGCTACCACCAGTTTGTACGTGTGCCCTGGAGCGCCCGCTAACACGTGCGTCAGGTACCGGCCCGGGGTCACCTCCGTCAAGGTATCTGTCAATCCGACGTTCTGATCTGTAATGTAGACTTTGGCACCACTTACTACGGGGAAATTGTTATCCTGATCAAAATTGATGGAGCTTGTTATTTTCACCTCATACGGGCCGGGCCGGTCTGTGATATTACCTGTGATGACATACCTGGGAGACGACGGATTGAGTTCGACTTCAATCACTTTTTGACAGGAATAAAATGCAGTTATGCAAAATGCGAGCATCCAAACCGATGTTTTCATCTTACTAAAATTTGAAATTGTAGGAAATAGAAGGCACCCATCTGAATAATGAGGTCTGGAGCGCCTGGGTCTTGGTTGGATCGTCGGGGTCAGTCTGGAAAGTGATGACGTACGGGTTCTGCCTTCCATAGGCATTGTAAATGCTGAAAGCGAGTTCGGAAGAGAAACGCTTACGTTCCTTCAATTTCAGAACAGCACCCACGTCCAGTCTGTGATAGGCCGGTCTTCTGTATTCGTTTCGCCCCGTGTAGTACGGTATTGCCTGATCGTCGATCTCATATTTGCCGCTCGGGAAGGTAGCGGCATTACCGGTATAGTAAACAAAATCGGCCGACAACGTCCATTTCTTCGATAATTTATACATTCCCACGATGGACAAATCATGGGTACGGTCCTGGATGGCGGGATACCATTTGTTGTCGTTTACGCTGTTGATCCGAAGTTCTGTTCGCGACAATGTGTAAGACAACCACCCCGTTAACCGGCCTTCGTTCTTTTTTACACTGAATTCAATACCATACGCACGCCCTTGCCCGAATAAAAGCTGGGGCTCTATCGGTTCGTTGCTGTTCAAAATCTGGGCATTGTCTTTGTAATCGGCCACATTATGCATCGCCTTGTAATACGCCTCCACATTGGATTCGTAAGTATTTTCTTTAAGATTCCGGAAGAAACCGAGCGACACCTGGTCGGCGACCGTCGGCTTGATAATGTTATTGGTGGCCACCCATTTATCGATCGGATTGCTCGTAATGAAATTGGAATACAGATGCAGGTACTGCGCGTTTCTTGCGTAAGCCGCCTTAATAGATGACGAATGGCCCAGTTGGTAGCTGGCAGATATCCTGGGTTCAAAATTTACATAGGTCTTGAACACATGGTTCGACGCGAATCGAAGGGTATCCACGATTTGGCGGTCGTCGTCGAGCGTATAGAACCTGGAATCGCCTCCCAGCACCACAAAAGCACTCAATCGCAGCCCGACGTCTATGTTAAGTTTCCTTGTTGCCTTCCAACTGTCACTGACGTACACCGCATTTTCCCACGTTCGTGAATTGGCCGTATCCGAGACGGCCGGGCTGGCGGTGATAATTCCAGGCGTGATGGTATGGTGAATGGAATTGAATCCAAAATGCAGGGAATTGCTACTGTTTAGATAATAATCCAGTCCCTCCTTGAAGTTCCAGTCTTTGATGGACGACAACATGTTGCCGTTTACGCCGGCGGTATTTACGTGGACTTTGTAACGGTAGTCACTGTAAATAAGAGAAGTGTTTGAAAATAGTTTCGAACTAAAAACATGATTCCATCGAAGGGTTGCCGTGGCATTGCCCCAGTCGATGCCCAAAACGTCTCCAAATGCCAAGACATCCTTGCCATAGTAGCCGGAAAGATAAACCCGGTCCTTGTCGGTGATTTTGTAATTGAACTTGGCATTCAGATCGTAGAAATACAGCCGGTTGTTCCGGACAGTGGAATCGCCGGACAGCCCGAGAAACGCATCGGCATAGGTACGTCGCGCACTCACTAAAAATGACCCCTTGCCTTTTACGATCGGGCCCTCCGCATTTAGCCGGGCGGCGATCAGGCCGATCCCGCCGCTTGCGTGATATGACTGATCGTTACCATCATTCGTTTTCACATCCATGACCGACGACAAACGTCCGCCATACTGCGCAGCTGGTTGCCCTTGTACAACGTAAGGTTCTTGATCGCATCTGAATTGAAGACTGAGAAAAAACTCAGCAGGTGTGAGGGGTTATAAACGATGGCCTCGTCCAGCAGGACCAGGTTCTGGTCGGCCCCACCTCCCCTGACATAAAAGCCGGTGCTGCCTTCACCAGCGGCTTTCACGCCCGGCAAGAGCTGGACGATTTTCATCACATCTTTTTCACCGAACAATACCGGCAGCGAAGCCAACTGTTTCACATTCAAGCTTTCCCGCCCCATCTGCGCCGAGGTCACCGCCTCGTTTTTGGCTTTATCGCTTACGACTACCTCCTGTAATGTGTTGCCTTCGGCGACCAATGGCACCTTTAACTTATAATCCTGATCGAGCACCACCTTTTCCGCGTATCGTGCGTATCCGATATAGCTCGCATAGATGGTGTACGAGGCCGCGGGAAGGGAGATGGAGAAAAAGCCGTATTCATTCGTTACCGTCCCCTCATGAGCGCCTTCCACGCTAACGGTCGCGCCAATCAGCGACTCACCGGTCGCTTTGTCGGTCACAGTGCCGCTAATCGTATATCTTTTCTGGGCAATGCCGCTTAAACTGGCAAAAAGCAACATGCCCAGGATGAGTAATTTGTTCATAAAATAGGATTGAAGTCGAACAAAGCTACTTTTCTATGCCTCAGGGGCTTTTGCAAATTATAGGAAGGAGCCTAACTTTTATACCAAAGGAGCCGGGCATTATAGAACCCCGGCCTGCGTCGCAATGGAAGTCAGGGGTATGGGTTGGTATAATAAACCAAGCCATTTGTATAATTCAGCATTTGCGCAGCATTCAGATCGTTATCTTGGAGTTGCAAAAGTGAAAATTACAAGAATGGAACCAGCCAATGGACTTTCAGCCCGCGATACATACATGGAATTGCTGATTGCGCGAAAGTACCGGATATACCGGCACCTGGTACTGGTATTCATGCTCGGTACTTTTGTGCTGAGTATGGAGCCCGGCGACAGCGACACTTCCGAGGACTTGCTTAAACTGCGTTTCTTCATTTTTTTCGTGTCCCTTCTGTACACGAATATGTATTTGCTGGTCCCGCATTTTCTCTTCAAGAACAGACACGTCCGGTTTGTGGCAGCCATCGCGTTGTTTATAACCATCGCCTATCCCCTGGTCTTTTTCAATTACAAGGCCAATGGCTTTTCTACCACACCCTACTGGGGAGTGGCAAAATATGTCTTCATATCCCTGGTATGGGTTGCAGCCTCTTCTGCCATCAAGCTATTTCAGCGCTGGCTGATCGATTCCCAGCGTATCGGCGAGCTGGAACACCTGACGCAATCCGCCGAACTGGAACAGCTCAAAAACCAGATTAATCCCCATTTCCTGTTCAACATGCTCAATAATGTCAATGTACTTACGCAAAAGGATCCGCAAAAAGCGTCCCAGGTACTCGAAAAGCTCAGCGATTTTTTGAGATACCAATTATACGACAGCGCCAGGCCCAGGGTATTGTTAACCTCCGAGATTCGCTTTATTCACGACCTGCTCAATATGGAGAAAATAAGGCGGGATAATTTTGAGTTTACCATTTCAAACGAAGGACAGCTTACCGGTATCCAGGTCGCTCCCCTGCTGTTTATGACCTTTGTCGAGAATGCGGTGAAACACAGCCTGGATGCCGACAACGGGTCCTGGGTTCATATCTATTTCGGCGTCCGCGACGGTGAATTGAGTTTCAAATGCATCAACTCAAAACCTCAGTTGGCCACTACGTTGCCCGGTCCCGGAGGCCTTGGACTGACAAACGTTAAACGCAGGCTGTCTTTGCTTTACCCCGATCGGCACGTTTTGAAGGCAGAGGATTCCGCACAAACCTATTCGCTAAGCTTAATCATAAAGTTATGAAATGTATCATCGTCGATGATGAGCCTTTGGCCAGAGAGGGCATTGCGTCCCTGATAAGTAAAACGCCGGGCCTGGAACTGGTCGGGACTTATAACAGTGCGAATGCCGCAGCCAGGTTCCTATCCGACGAGGCGGTGGATCTGCTCTTTCTGGACATTCAAATGCCCGGAATGAACGGCATCGATTTCGCCAGATCCGTACCGCCATTGACATTGGTAATTTTCACGACCGCGTACGCGGAATACGCTTTGGATAGTTACGAGGTGGAAGCGGTGGATTATCTGATAAAGCCGGTCAGGATCGAGCGTTTTCACAGGGCTGTTCATAAGGCATCCAACTACCTGGACCTGTTGAAATCGGGCCCTATTTCGGCGAACAGCATACAACAGGTCACAGACGGCTACTTCTTCGTAAAAGCCGAAAGACGCATTTTCAAGATACAGTTCGATGATATCCTTTTCATAGAAGGTTTGAAGGATTATGTAGTCATTCAGACCCTATCGCAGAAGGTAATTACCGCCATGAATATTAAAACCATTTACGACCAGCTGCCACGAAATACATTTGCGCGTGTGAGCAAGTCATACATTATCAATATGGGCCGGGTGATGTCCTTTGATAACAACACCGCCTTTATCGACAAGTATGAAATCCCGATTGGCGATGCTTATCGGACGCAGTTTTTTGATGATTTTGTAACAGGTAAATTGTTGAGCCGAAACAGGTAAAGCACTACCCGGTCTCCATGGTCCGTCTTTCCTACCATCCACTTGGGATACAAGTTTTAAGTACCGCCTCCCGGAACCGGATCCATGAATTGCATTATCATCCATGCTGGGCCAGATAAATCGTCATAATCCGTATTTTAGAAGCATCAACGCTGGCTATGCCCATGAAAACCGTGCTCTTAATACTGGAATTATGCTTGCTGACCGGGGCAATATCGCTCGCTCAAACAAGCCCCGCTAACATTCAGAATGAGATATTCATCAAAAACCTCTATCAGGATGCGTCCTATCTTACGTTGAAAGCAAAGGTATCAGCCGAATTCGCGCATGCCAATCCGGGCAGTTGGGGGGAATTTGTCAAGGGAGTCGACGAGGATATTGTTACCAGTAAAAAACTCCTCGCGCTGACCTTCGATGCTTGCGGTGGTCCGCACGGGAGCGGTTACGACGCCGAACTGATCGGCTACCTGGAAAAGATGAAAATTCCGGCCACGCTCTTTGTGACCGGCAAGTGGATCGACGCGAATTATGGCACTTTTCTCCAATTGAGCGAAAATAAGCTCTTCGAAATCGAGAACCACGGGCTGAACCACCACCCATGCTCAGTCGACGGCGAAAGCGAGTATGGTATCAAAGGCACCCCCGATGCTGCCGACGCATTCGATGAGATAGAAGCAAACGAGCGCAAAATCCAGGCCATTACCGGAAGAAGGCCGCTGTTCTTCCGGTCGGCAACCGCGTTTACCGACGAAGCCTGCGCCAAAATCGCCCGTCAGCTGGGCGTAACGATGATCAGTTTCGACGTACTTTCCGGCGACGCGGTACCTAATACCCCGAAAGCGATCATCGAAAGCAGTATTATGAAACACGTCAGGCCGGGGGCGCTGATCATCATGCATTTCAATCATCCCGAATGGAATTCCTATGAGGCCCTGCGATCAGTGATTCCGGCACTACTCGCATCGGGCTACTCCTTTGTTCGGTTAGCCGATTATCCGCTCAAAGGGAAATAGCGGCAGAGAGGCTTCCCTGAAAGCTGCGTGCACCATACGGGCTATGGGCGCCGGCCGATATCCCGAGCCAGCGGGTATCATTAATATCCATCAACCGTTATGATACAACAAAGTAAAAATCCGCCCAAAGTATGGTTTATCACCGGTGCTTCCCGTGGATTCGGGCGCGTTTGGGCCGAAGCAGCCTTGAACCAGGGCGATAAGGTTGCCGCTACCGCCCGTCATAGCGTCCGGCTCACATGGGTTGAAACCTGATTGAAACATGCAAAAACTTCACGGTAGAACTCCGGGTGTGATTGCCAGGTTTGTCCTGTGATGATATTTCCGTCACGAACAGCCTGCCGGGTGGAATACGTGCCGCCCCCCATCTCAATTTCTGCGCGTACATGTTCATAGGCCGTTAGTATTCGATTATCGGCCAATCCTGCTGTTACCAAAATCTGGATACCGTGGCAGATGGCAAACACCCATTTACCCTGCCTGTCAAACTCGCGGACTATCTCCAACAGCACTGCGTGGTTGCGCAGGTATTCAGGGGCGCGGCCGCCCAACAAGAGTATGGCATCATAGTCGCCTACCACCACTTCGTCAATCATCAAATCTGAATCCAGGCAATAGCCTGGTCGCTCAACATATGTATCCCAACCTGGTTCAAAATCGTGCATTACCAGGTTAAGGCGGCGTCTGCTGGGTGCTGCGATCTTCACAATGTTCCCCTCTTCCTGGAAGCGGTGCACGGCATAGAGTGTTTCATAACTTTCACCACCGTCGCCGGTGACGATCAATACTTTTCGATTCATTTACATTCAAGTTAAATTGGGGATGTTAATCTGGCCATTTTATTGACAAAAACTCAAAAGTTGAACCCAGGTACATCCTACCTGTCTTTACTGGATTGTTTAGTTTGACGGCCCGTGTAAACCCCCAAAAATTTCTCACGAAACCGGATCTGGCATTGAGCGGGGATACCGAGTTCTGCAATTAAGTACGAGTGTCTTTTATTACAGGGCAGTTAAGGATGGCAGGCCGGTGTTAGATGTACTTGAACAACTGTCAGAAAACCATCCGACGCGAGGTGTTGGTTGGTCTGCGTCATTCCAATTCCCGTACGCGAATATTACGGAACCACACCTTTTCCTTCGCATTGTGATTCTGAAGGGCGATTCTACCGCGGTGGTGAGGAGTCGCATAGGGCCAGTCGCGGAACTTGCTTTTCGCCACCTTCTCCTTCCAGGCCTGATCGCCATACTGGTAATCCGCCACCAGTTTGCCGTTCAGGAAATGCTGGATGTGGTCTTTCGCCACCACGATTTTACCAGTGTTCCAGCTTTCGGCAGGCTTGAAAGCCGTCGCGTCCAGCGGCGGGTTCATATCGTAGTTTGCACCGGAAAGCTGCACGGGCTTCAAGCCGATACTCTTTCCAGTCGAATCCTTGACCACATAATTTTGGTCGTCGATGATCTGATATTCAGGTGCAGAAAAGACTGTCCGTTTGATATCCGGCTGCTCCACTACCTTGTATAGCACGCCGCTATTGCTCCGTTGCGGGATTTTGAACTCAAATTCGAGCTCGAAATCGCCATATTCCTTGTCGGTAACCAGGTCTCCCCCTGTACCGTCGGTCGTGAGCGTACCATTTTCTACGAACCATCCCACGACCTGTTGCTGGTTGTAGCTGTGCCAGCCTTCCACTTTTTTGCCGTCGAAAAGCGTTACCCAGCGGCCCGGCACGCGAAAACCTACGGCCGACCAAAGAAAAACGTTCGCAAACAGGAACAACGCGATGCGGCTTGTTTTGAAATATTGCATAGTGATCAGGAATGGTTGTAAAGCGGCTTTCAAATTACCGATTTCCCGTGACGCCCGCAACCGAAGAACCGTTTTTCCTACTGCTCCACGAGCGGCACTGTCCTGCCTGAACAAAGTCTGGTTCCCCTTGTTTTTTATAAAGGCAAGTACAACTCAGCCCGCCCTTCATCGGTTATCAAATTAGGATCCCAGGCAGGCTGCCACACCAACGTCACGATTATCTCGCTATCCGGAAATTCTGCCGACATCGCCTGATCCACCCTACTGATAATGGTCTCCCCCAGCGGGCAATGCGGGGTCGACAGCGTCATCTTGATTTGAATATATTCCGCGAAAAACAGCATGTCATAAACCAGCCCGAGGTCGATGATATTGACAAATAGCTCCGGATCAATGACCGTTTTCAGGGCGCGGGTCGCCCTTTCTTTTAAAACGTCCAGGTTCGTTTCATGCAAGGTGTCCATATCTTAAAAAAGTTGGATGAAGAAGGATTTTGCCCACATTAGCCACATATAACAGCGCTACAAGAATCCATATGGCAAGGGCCGCCAGGATTACGGTTGTATTGCCAAGCAGCATACCAGCCAGCAATGAAACCATGGCAACATAATAGAGATAGTGCTGGAAGTTGAGCATAGTTTCCGAATAAAGATCTTTGGGAAGCGGCACCGTTTTCCCCGGTTCGGGGTATTTATAGTTTTCGTTCCAAATGATGAATGGCAATGTCTTGAAAGTTTGTCCCAAAATAAGCGATGTAAGCCAGCCCAGGAAGAGCAGTGTTCCGTACATTAAAGCCCATTTGGGCTGCGTGCTGCTTTGGACCACGGGAACGAGTACGACAGCCATTGCAATGAACAGGAAGGAAAAGAGCGTAAGTTTCATTGGGATGTCGATCCGCTTTCGCAGCCGATTTCGCCGTGCATCGTTGATATAGCGCAACCAGGCGGCTATGCCGATTCCGGAAATGGCAGCGTAAATCCAATCGCGCCCGGAACTAACGCTGAAATGACCGTCGAGCAGGAACATTATCAGCCCTGCATTCTGCAAAATCCAGGCCGCTTTCAACCATGTTGCTTTGACCGGTTTTGACACCAGAAACATTGGCACCAGCTTGATACTCACACCCGTGATCAGTTGTAAAAACCAGCCGCCCAGGCCGGCGTGCGCGTGTAGTTTCATAATTTCCAGATGATTGCGGGTCATAAACGGATAACGCAGGTTGATTGCCAGACAAAGCCCCAGCGTAACGGTTACCAACAGCCAAAGCGCCGAAGTAACCAGGAACTTCTGGTGTAATGCGTGCTGGTCGCCGGTACCGGACGTAAAAAGCACATTGAGCACGTAACAAAGCGTTGCCGCAAACACAAAACCTCCTCCTGCAATCATCATCGATCCGGCGCTGAACGACCAGAAGGCCGGAATGAGGAAGCCAATCCCACTCACCAGAAACGCATAGGAAAATAGCGCCAGACGGTTGCTGTACAAATTGTTTTCGCAAAGCACCGGCAGCAGCTCATAGGCGGCCCCGAAGATGATCATTGTCCCCCAGCCCAAAGCAGCGGTATGCACGATGGCCAGCAGGTGGGGGCTGAAATAATGACCTGTCAGATCATGGGCAGAGAGAAACAGCAGGATTGTCAAAGCCAGGAAAAATAATGCACCGGTAGCATAAAATGGCACCACTACCCAAAGCGGGGGTGTTTTGGTGACAGGCATTTCGCTCATGGCAATGGATCGTTGGCGTGAATAAGCACCCGTACTTCACCGTCGCCCTGGTTCAGGATACGAACGGTGAGATTTCGGTCCCGTATTTCTTCCAGTAAATACACCGGTACTTTCTTGTGGTACACGTACAGCGCGTGACCCGCCGGAAGCGAGCCCAACTCGTCTAGGATCGCCCGCATAGGACCGGGAGCAGGCAATGCGCGGACGTCGATCCGCCGGATATGCTTCTCTTCGAACCTGGCAACCGCCGCCTCGAAAACCTCATTTCTGTCCATGTGAACACCCCCGTTGGTAGGGCCCGGCGCAGGCACGTCGTCCTGTATTCGTTTCAAAAACCAGGTATACACCTCACCTTGCGGGCTATCGGCAATGTATGCCAGCGATTGCTTCGCCAGCAGGTTGATCAGCGGATAAGGCGTAAACGAATTGATCACACAAAGCACCTCGCCATCCCGCATGGCACCGAACATTTCAAGGATGGTTTTAAGCGGGTCGGCTCCGCTTTGGATAGCCGGTCTTACGTCGATCGCTTGGATCTTGTCGGGTGCGATAGCCAGCAGCCATCCTGGCTTGCCTTCGCTTTCAGTTTTCGAGTTTTCGGTCATATCGTGTTCATATCTGAAACCAAGCGGCGCAAGTGCTGCAAGCAAATCCCGAAGATCACAACCGCCTATCGCAGCAGCCTCGGACAGGGTAACCCGTGAAGCCATAATCTTACGCAGCAATGGGTTTCTGAGTTTTTCGAGCGGCCTTGCCACAGACGCAATTGCCTCGATACTGGCAGGGTTGCTTTTGATGACCTCCGAGATCCGGGTGCGACGGGTGATTGTGACCATGCTATGAATTGCTTTATAGTCCTACATTAACTAGCCCGAAAGCTGCTGACTTATTTTAAGTGCTTTGGGGAAGAGGATATTATTCTCCAGATGAATGTGGTTGAACAGATTATTTTCAAACTCTTTCAGCTTTTCAAACAGATAGGTGTACGAATTGCAGGCTGCCTGCGGCAACTGGTAATCATTGCTGATCTTCCTGAGTCTTTTAAGATCGTCCCCTGCCGAAGCATGCTCCACCTCCATAAGTCCAATAACCAGGTTCAGGTCCGGAGCATCTTGCATACCCTCTTTATCTCTGGCCTCCAGCAGTTGTTTAATGGCAGGAAATACAACTCCTTCTTCTTTTTCCAGATGGCTGTACAAATCCGAAAGCAACAGCTGCACCTGCTCCGAGAGTGCGAACAACTCAGGATGGCGGTCGCCGTGGCGGCTTGCTACCTTGGCCGCCAACCCTTCGATAACAGGGCCGTTTTCCCTGACATGCTGATGATGAACATTGACAATGTAGTCGATCAGAAAGCCGGGTTGCCAAGCGGCAAAATCCAATGGCTGCTGCGAGGCAGGCATTGCAGCAGCGGCTGCCAGCGTTTCTTCGAACTGCTCCTGTGTTACGCCCGCATCGCGAAGGGCGTCTTTCAGTTTCCGTTTCCCGCCGCAGCAGAAATCAATGCCCAGCCTACGGAATGCATCGGCTTTCCGAATGTCCTTCGAAGCGATTTGCCCCACGGTTTCCCCGACGTCGTCTACCCCTTTTTTGACAATTTTCACCTGCCAGAATTCGGGTCCCTCCTGCAAATAATTCCATGTAAATACATTCCCCCGCTCGCCTAGCAGCTGGTAGTACAGCGGTTTGGGATCATGATCGTTGAAAATAACAAATGCATCGCCGGGCAGCAGCGCGTCGAAATGCTGAAAAATGGTCGCGTGCTTGAAACGGGGTTCGATTACGGTAACATTGAGGGTAGGTATGGTTTCCATGAGTGGTTGTTCTAAAAAGTATATACTGAATGTTTTTACAGGTCCTTGTTTTTGAAGCGGATCGTGGAAATGCCGAGCGGAACAGCGATCCAGACAAGCATCACAGCCAGCGCGATCAGCATGCCGCTGCTACTTCCGAAAAATTGCCGAAAGATCGCCCCTGTATAGCCCATCATCGCCGAAACGTCGATACGCAACAAGATAAGCACGCGGCTTAGGTCGATAGGGTTCAATGCGGTGAGCGCTACCATTCCCTTTTCGATCGGGTAGTCCGAAAACTGGAACAGGAGAAACAGCACCAGCGTGTCGAAAAGCATCGCGAAATACAGCCAGAGCATAATGGCAACCCCGATACCCTTGGCTTTATCACGGATTTTGACAGAAGCCAGCAGCGATATCGCGACGAAGATGACCGAGAGCAAAATGCCCGAAGCGATCATGATCAGTCCTGTTACCGACCCTGCGTAAATCAGAATCGCAATGCCCGCTCCCGCCGCAAACGACAGGCTGAGCGAAATGGCAAGTCCTGCAAACATACTCAGCCAGATCGTTTTACGCTGTAATGGCTGACTTACGAGCAGTTCAATGAATTCGCTGCTGTTGTAAATGTAAATGGTCGAGAAAATGATACTGACCAGCGGGACAATGAACAAAATGATATTCAACAGGCTCAGAATGCCTTTCGCGGGATTGTCTTCCATCGCAAAAACCGAAAGTGAGATCGCCAGCAGCACGAAGGTGTAAGCGATCATGACCCTGCTGCGCAGAATGTCCGCAATGATGTATTTAATCATCTTTTTCATAGCCTTTTCATTGGATAGCGGTTTGTGCTGCCAGCTTCCGGTCGTCCTGCCGCACCATGGCGGCAATGGCCCTAGCCAGCTTCATCTCTCCTGTCTGGTTTTGCAGCTCCTCCATTGTTTTGTGAAACCTGAGCCTTCCGTCCTGCATGTAAATCGCTTCGGTAACAAGCTCGTCGAGCTCGCTCAAAACGTGGGAGGTGATAATCACCAACTTGTTCTTCGCTTTTTCGGAAAGTATCTTCTCGCGAAGGATCTCGGATGACAATGGGTCCAGACCTGCTGAGGGCTCGTCGAGGATCAACGCCTGCGAGCCGAACATAAATGCCAGGCAGGCGCTCACTTTCTGCCGGGTTCCGCCGGAGAGCGTTCCCATGCGCTTGTCGAGCAGGGACCTTATTTTAAATGCTTCAAAAAGTTCCTGGTCAATGAGGTTTTCGGGCAGCTTCCGGATATCTTTCATCATGTCGAGTACCTGCCCGATGCTCATATTTTCAGGATAGCGGCCGATTTGCGGCATATAGCCGATATTGCTGCGGTAGAGCCAGTCATTGGTGATGTTTTTACCTTCAAAACTGATCACACCGCTATCGGGGATCACCATGCCGAGAATCGACTTGATGATCGTCGTTTTACCGCTGCCGTTGGGGCCGATAAGTGCAACGCATTCCCCCCGCCGGCAATCGAAAGAAACATCACTGAGTACTTTAAACTTGCCGAACTGTTTGGATATGTTCTGTACGGAAATCATAATATCACGGGTTTCATTGCGGGCAGCGCGTCTTTGAGTTGTTCGGGCGTCATGCCGGGTATCATCTTTTCGGTTCGGTCGAGCAGGCTCACCATAAAGCTCCGGAAGAGGATCATCGCGGCAGGGAAGCGTTCAACGATCATCGAGTAGAGGCTGACCGGCCGGTAGGGTACATCCCATATCCCATCCTTATCCAGGTCATAGCCTTCGTATTTGTCCCAGTAGTTTCTGTCAAATGTGTTCAGTACCAATGAACTGTTGGTAGCGACATCGAAGGTATTTCCCTGAAAATTGTTACCTTCAACCTGGTTGTCCATGCAGCTCGCCTGGATTTTCAATGCCCAGCCATTGGCCTGAAATGCATTCTTTTTGATGCGGATTCGGGAAGCTCCCTCCATGAAAATACCGGTTGTATTTCCCAGGAAGCTGTTATTTTCGATATCGCTGTCCGAGATCTCTTTGAGCAGGATACCGTAAGCCGAATCGCCCCAATTGTCTTTAAAAACGTTATTTTTCATGTGCACATGATGTGTGTACATCACCGCCACGCCTGCCCCGTTGCTGCTGAAAGTATTGAAAGTGTAAGTATTATTGTGGGCAAACATAAAGTGCAGTCCGTAACGCAGGTTTGCATGACTTACATTGTTTTTGACCACCGTATGGGTTGTAAATTCGAGGTAAATACCATCGCGGTGGCCCTGTACCTGATTACCGGCGATCACAAGGCTGTCGCTTTTCCAGCTATGTATCCCATTACCGATCAGGTGCTCGGCTTTGCCGAAAGCGCGCAAGCGGTTATTTTCGACGGCACAACGTTTGGACTGCTGTAAATAAATCCCAAAAAAATTATCTTCCAGCACATTGTTCCGCACCGTAACATCATGGGTGTTGTATACCCTGATACCCGCCACATCCTGCATCGACGACTGACCGGAGGCTCTTACCACGAAGCCGTCCACGGTCACATGAGGTGATTTAATGGAAATAATCTCATACCTCCTCATGCCGTCCAGCACCGGCAGCCCGACACCTTTCAATACGAGCGGCTTGTCGACAACGATATTACCTTCCCGGTACCAGCCTTCATAAATCAGGACAGTATCACCATCACATGCCATTCTGATCGCCTGCTTGATGCCGGAAACTGCATGCTGCCGTCCCACCCGGATTGTTTTCGCCCAGGCTTTCGCCATTCCGTCTTTCCAGAAGAACAGCAGCATTAACAGACTTATGCTTTTGAAGTTAATCATCGGTATCAGGCACTATTTGGTCAGCACATCCCACTCAATGACGGCTCCCTGAAACTGGTTTTGAGCCTCAGCCAGTTCAGCCGCATCTTTGAACCCCGCGCAGTTTCCTCCCATCGGGCTTCTGAGCTGTTCACTATGTAGTAAAGACACCTCTGTGACGGGCCGGAGCTCTTCCGTTTTGAAATCGGCCACATAGAATGCTTCTGCATCTGCTTTGTCGAAATCGCCTTCCGTAGTGAAGGAAACCATGCATTTGACATCGTCGAACTTGTAGGCCCTTCCCTTTTGAGAGCGCATCTCACAGCTAAATCGCAGGTCACTGATCGTCATCTTACAATGGGCGCAAGCGTCCGTTCCACGTCGGATAGGCTGCGCCCCGGAAGGCCCGCACGACGGCGTGGCAACGACACCGACGACAACGAGCGACAGTGACAGAAACACCCGGCGTTGGTTAGCCATTCGCTGCGTACTCCTGGCGGTGAGCCACTCACGAAGCATACAGCCAGCCACTACAATGCCGGTAAGGATAAATATCCAGCCGCCCGCGGCGGGTATGCTGTACGCACCAAAGTTGAGGAGTTGTTTGAACCCGATCAGTGGCGGCTGGTAAGACATGCCCGGAACGATGATCGCAGCATCAGGGCTCAGGTTGTGCCCGTAATCGTATTCCCATTTCCAGAAGTCAATCATCGCTGCGATACCGAACAGCGCAAACAATGCGATCGCGGTATAACCTCCGGCGCGTTTGCCCCAAACAGCCGCCCCGATGAAAAGCAGCGCAAAAAAGATGATCAGGGACGGAAGTATGCCAAATTCCGCAAAATCGCTTGTATGCAACGTTTTCATACCAATATAGTGGTTCAGTCCATTGATAATATCGACGTTACCGGCCAGCTTGTCGCTGTAAATCAGCAGTTCGAGACCTTCCGGATACTGCGGTGCGCTAAGCTGGATGCGCCATATGGGAAAGTAATTGACCAGCAGCAGCGCACTTCCGGAAACGATCAGCAGTATTCTGTGGATGGCAAGCATTTGAGACTTTTTCATGGGAATCATGTCTTATTCCACAGGCAGGTTGGTGCCTGTATTTCCTACGAGTGCCACTTTGCTCGCGGTGGGAGAAACGCGAACATAGCCGGACATTTCCTGATGTAACGCGCTGCAAAAGTCGGTACAGTAGATCGGGAAGATCCCAACGCGGTCGGGAACCCATTTCAGTGTCTGGGTTTCACCCGGCATCACAAGCAGTTCACCATTACTGGCGCCTTTCACGGCAAAGCCATGCGGCACATCCCAGTCCTGTTCCAGGTTGGTAACGTGGAAATACACCTCATCCCCCATTTTCACGCCTTCGATATTATCCGGCGTCAGGTGCGAGCGGATCGCGGTCATATACACGTGCACTTTGTTTCCCTGCCGTACCACTTTGGTCTCAGCTTCTCCTTTCGAAGCATATGGGTGTTTGTTGGCCTCCAGCTTGAAGGTTTTGATCGACTGCTCCTTCACTTTGTCGGCCCGGATAGCCTGGGCATAGTGTGGTTCACCGATGGTAGGGAAGTCGAGTATCAGCTGCATTTTATCCCCTGAAATGTCGAATAGCTGGGCACTTTGAGCGAGTTCAGGTCCTGTTGGCAGAAAGCGGTCTTTGGTGATCTTGTTGTAAGAAATGACATATTTGCCGTCAGGCTTTTTAGAATCACCTCCCGGGATCATCAGGTGGCCCGGGGAATAAAAAGTAGGCTTGCGATCGATCACTTTGAGGTCCTTGATATTCCATTTTACGATTTCAGAGGATACGAACATAGTCGTGATCGCGTTGCCGCGGCCGTCAAATTCGGTGTGCAGCGGCCCGAGTCCGGGTTTCTGAACTTCACCATAAAGCGCGGCTTCATATTTGATGACTGGTATCCCGTTGTAATCCCCCTCGAAAGACTTGCTTTCGATCGCCTTGATCATTTTCGAGAACGAGAATACCGGGATCAGCGCTGCAAGTTTGCCGCTGCTGACCATGTATTCGCCGGTGGGGTCGATATCTATGCCGTGGGGTGATTTAGGGCATGGGATGAAATAGCACAGGTCTTTCAGCTCTTTGGAACTCAGTACGACCACTTCGTTTCTCAGCTCGGAAGTCGACGTATGGCTTTCCTCGCTGTATTTGTTATGTGCATATTTAACCTTCACTTTTCTGCCTTTTCCGGCTTTAAGGTATTCTTCCGCTTTTTTCCAGTTCACGGCCATGATGAAATCCTTATCGTTTTTAGAGGCGTTTACTTCCAAGAGCGTGTTCGCCTGCTCGGTATTATAACAGGAGAAGAAAAACCAGCCATGCGAAGGTCCCTTTCCGGCTCGGCTCAAATCGAAATTGACACCCGGCGTCTCGATTTGGAAGGCGATATCCATATTACCGTCCTTCTGGTCAACGCTCACAAAACTGAGCGTCCCCTTGAAATTTTTCTTGTAGGTATTGATAGGCACGTCGCCGTCGGCTTCATCCATCGGCACACTGAAACGCGTTCCGGCAACCACATATTCGGTATTTTCGGTAATGAACGGCGAGGAGTGGTTACCGCCGCTGTTGGGCAGCTCAAGGATTTCCGCGGTACGGAACGTCTTCAAGTCGATCCTCGCCAGGCGGGGTGTGTTGTTGCCGTTCACAAATACCCAGCGGCCGTCATTCTCGCCGTTCGTCTTCGAAAGCTGCACGTGGTGCAGATCGTCCCAAGGAACATTACCATGGGAAGTATTCAGCATCGGCTTGGTCTCTTCACTGAATCCCCAACCCTTTTCAGGGTCCATCGAAAATACGGGAATCACCCGCAGCAACCGGCCTGACGGAATACCATATACGGATAGCTGTCCACTGAAACCGCCCGAGACGAAGTTGTAGAACTCGTCGTACTTCCCGGGCGCTACGTAGGTTTTGGAAGCGGCATCACCACCGATGGCCGTGTCGGCACTTTTGGGTTTACATGATTGAAAGGTGCTGAGAAGAGCTGCCACCGAGGCTGCACCTATAATGTACTGGATAGTCTTCATACAATTTGGGATTATTGGGAAACAAGGAAGCGTTTACTTCACTCCGTCATTCTGCCGCATGAATTCGAGGATATGGCGGGCATCATCATCGGACAGGTTCTGATTGGGCATTCTCACCAGGCAGAGTTCGAGTTGCGCCTGCAGCTGCGGGTCTTTGTCGATCATCGCATCGGGGTTGGTGATGAAGTTCATGATCCATTCAGGCTTGTGCCTGGTACTGACACCCTTCCAGCCTGGCCCCACCAGCTTTTCATCGGTGAGTTTGTGGCAGCTCGAACATTTGAGATCAAAGATCTGCTTACCGCCGGACGCCATTTTAGCATCCAGGTTTTCTGCGATCTCAACGTTGGCAAACTTGCCTTCCCCGCGTTGCGGGTCGTAATCAGATACGGCGGGTTTTTGTGTTTCAGTTGCGGTGTCTTCGGCCTTTTCGGTTTTTTGTCCGCATGCATATAATACCACTCCCGTAAGTATCAGCATCAGGGTCTTTTTCATATTCCTGGTATTTGGTTGAAAAATTGCGGTTTAAGACAGCTTTGGGGTTGTTTTCTCTCTGTCTGTGGACAAATGTAAATTCGCCAGCTAGCACCACTTTATGCGTACACGCATAAACCCGACGGCTATGTGTCAATCCAGCGCTCATCCGAGAAAAAAAGTCACTAAAATGATATAACATATTGATAATCAACATATTAAAACTTATGATATTTGTCAGTTTTTCGCATAGCGTTTGTCAGTGACGATCGAAGACTGGTTAGCTAGGTTTGACCCTAAAAATGAGATTGTTATGATCAACATCGATTTACTGGTTCAATATGGAGCTGTTTACAAGAAGGTGTCGGCGGGAGAGATGATCTTTCTCGAAGGCGGTCTCTGCCTATATTATCATCAGCTTGTAGAGGGAAGAGTAGCCTGGTCGAACTTCAACGACGATGGAAAAGAGATTCTTCAGGAGCTTGTTTCGGCCGGTGAGTGTTTTGGTGAACTTCCGCTGTTCGATCATCAAGGCTACGCATGTACATCCGTGGCGCTCACCGACTGTTTGATACTCCGGCTTCCCTCTGCCTCGTTTTCTAAACTGCTCGACGAGCAACCGCAGATTGCTCTGGCTTTTAACAGGCTACTGGCCCGTAAAATGAGATTCAAAATGTTTCTTCTCAGAGAGCTGGCAGGTCATTCGCCAGAGAAGATGGTGGATAAGCTTCTCAAGTATTTGCATGAACACAGCGATAAAGTGTGCAACACATGTAATAAGCTGTTACTTACCAGGCAACAAATCGCCAACCTGACAGGCATGCGCGTGGAGACCGTCATTCGAGCCACCAGAGCGTTAGAAAATCAGGGAAGAGTAAACATCGTTAAAGGGAAAGTCTTTCTGACATCGCCCAAAGGAAACAGTGATCATTGTGAACGCGGGTCGGGAGAGTCAAAACATGTGCATGCGAGTCGCCAGTTATCTTAAGGGGAATGTCTGGGCGGCTATTTGCCTGCTCAATCTGATGATTGTGGCCTGTTTGGGGTTACTCATGAGGTTGAACATCCTCTTCACCCTGCCGTGGCTCAACCAGGTATTTACGCTTCACGCGCATTCGCATTTCGCATTTTCGGGCTGGATCTCGCAAGCATTGATCCTCTGTATGAGCCTGACCATTACGGGCAAAAATTTTAACGATACATTGCCGAGCAAATACAACCTGCTGCTTGCATTCAACCTGCTATGCTCCTACGGAATGCTCATCAGCTTTCTCATGCAGGGATATGCGGCGGTGTCCATATGCTTCTCTACATTATCTATACTTGTCGGCTTTGTCTTTTATGCGTTCTGCCGGAAGGATGTTACCGACATTCTGCGCCGGCAGGTCTGGTGGAAATACATGCAGCTCGCGATGGTTTTGAATATGGTTTCGGCACTTGGTACCTTTTCGCTCGCGTACAATATGATCGTCCAGCCGGGCAATATCGAATTGCGGCTTGCTTCGGTGTATTTCTATCTGCATTTTCAATACAATGGCTGGTTCTTCCTGGCCTGCATGGGACTGTTTCACTATTGGCTGGCCCGTAGAAGTATTGTGCCGCCCGCTTCTCTGATAGTTTTTCGGCTATTGGCTTCATGTACGCTTCCCACTTACCTGCTCTCCATTAACTGGCTTCCCTTCCCGCAATATTTGCATGCGTTTACAATCCTGGTTGGATCTTTGCAGCTCTGCGCTTGGGGGATTTTTGTCACGAGCCTTTGGAGTTTGAGGCGCACCATTGCTGCTGAGCTCCTTCCGATAGCACGATTACTCCTGAGTGCCGCCTTGCTTGCGGCAAGTATTAAATTTAGCTTGCAAACAGCCTCATCCCTTCCCTCCGTGGCAAGGCTGGCCTTCGGTTTAAGACCTGTGGTGATCGCCTATCTGCATCTGGTTCTACTTGGGACAATTAGCTTGTTTCTGATCGGTTGGTTGTATCAACATTCAGCCCTTGGTCGCGAAACATCCAGCCGCAAAGGCTTGGGTATCTTTTTATCCGGTGTGATAGCCAATGAATTTTTCTTAATGATCCAGGGCATCAGCGCCCTTAGCGGTGTTTATGTTGGCCTAATGCCGGAGGCGCTTGCGGTGGCAGGGTTGCTGCTGGTCTTCGGCAGTTTACAAATAGTTAGATCTGTTCAGCGCGAAAATTAAAGGGCTAACCATCGCATACCTAACAGTATAAGTCCAAAGTTATCTGCTCCGAGGCCGGCGCAGCACCCAATTCGTTACCTAATTGAGTAAACCCGCCGTCCATTGCACCGCGTAGGCCGTTTTGAAAAACTTGGCTTTCAGTTCTATGAGCTTTTGTTGCGCTTCGAGCACTTTATTTTCGCGGCTGTTGACGAGAAACAGTGAGCTTTCGCCATTGTTCAACCGCGTTTGCTCGGCTTCCAGCAGCTTTTGATAGTTGGCATAGTTCATCGTTTGCAGACTAATCTGCTCTTTCAGTATTGCATATTCATTGTGGTACTGTCTTATTTTCAATTGCAAATCGAGCTGCTTTTGGGCCAGGTCCAGCCGGGTTTCCATAATTTTCAGCCCGGCTTTCCGGTACTCGCCCCGCCCTGCGGACAGCCGCAGCGGTATTTCAAATTTGAACCCATATTGGTAATTATTTCCCAGGAACGCCGATTCAGAAATGCCCGAAAACGCATTGTAACCTTTGCTCAGGTGATTATAGCGGAAATCGGCCTTCGGCAGCAATTCCTGGAATTTCAGTTTCTTTTCCACATCCAGGGCACGCAGCTTGTAGTCATAGACGCGCAAAGCAGGGTGTGAATTTTCCACGATCGTCAGCAAGGCATTCAAGTCCAGCTCCATGTCTTTCAGCATGTGCGGGTCGTCCCAGGCAGCGGGTGGCGAAATGGTTTCGGGGAGATTGTAGGGAGCCCCGGATTCGGTCCACAGGAAGCTGGAAAGCGCCAGACCGGCGTTCCGAAACTGCATGCGGTACTGGGTTTCCTGGTATTGGAAACTTTGCAGCTGCGACAACGCCTCCACGGTGTCGATGGCCGCGCGCTCGCCGTTTCCGAATGCCTTCCGCACGAACTCCATCCTTTCCACATTGATGGCTACGGCCGTACGCATTACCTGGTAGAGGTTATAGCTGCTCACCCAGCCCCAGTAGGCCTCCATGGCATCCATCAGCAAATCGTTGATGTATAGCCGCTGCTCCGTTTCGGCCATGGACGTGAAAATTCTGGCCTGCTTTAAGTTTGCACGCCGCTTGTCCATCAGCAGGTCTTTGCCCAGCGGGATGCTCGCGCCGATGAACGACGATTGCCCTTTGGACATGGTCGGGTCGAGGCGCTCGCCGGTGTAGTTATCGATGCCGCTATACACTTCAATGCCGTACCACGTGGGGATCACGATTTCGGGCGACGCACGGTCGTAATATTCCACTCCGCCGAAACGCTTGCGGGCCACATAGGCGCCCAGCACAGGGTCGAAGCCGCCTCGGGCTACGAGCAGGTCGGCCTGGGCCTTATCCACATGGATACGCGCCTGCCGGGCCACGGGATGGTACTTGCGCACCAGCTCCAGTACCTGCGCGCCACTTAGCGTGCGGGTCGAATCCTGAGCCGATGCCGAACCGAAAAGCGCCGTTGCCACCAGCAATGCCAGCTGAATTACGATCGTTCTCATAGGCTGCCGCTTCATTTTTCCTTACTTTTTGCAGCCGGCTCTTTCAGCATGTAATAGTCGGGTGGGAAGCCGTTGATATTACGCCAGAGCTCGTACCATACCGGCACATCTTTCAGCAATGCAATGGCCTGCGCCCCGGTGCCGAGTTTCAGCTGCTGCGGCCATGGGCGGTCGGTCGTATCTTCGGCCACCAGTACCCTGAAAAGCCCGTTGGTGCTGATCGTATGCTCATACGCAACGACTTTACCACCAAATGTACCGTAGCTATTTTCGGGCCAGCCACTGAAAATGATTGCCGGGAAGCCATCGAACATGAACCGCACTTTTTGTCCGACGTTGATCAGCGGCAGGTCCACCGGGCGGACGAACATTTCCACCGCATATTGCGTACGTGTGGGCACGATCACTGTAATGCGCTCGCCGTCTTTGAGGATTTCTCCGATACCGGCCTTGTTAGCCTGTACGATCTGCCCGTCCTGCGGGGCGGTGATGATATACATACCATTACGGATCGTGTAGTTGGTTACCTGGTTTTCCAGTTTCGCCATTTCGCCCTCGCCCGAAGCGATGTTGCTCAGGCTTTGCAGCCGGTCGCCCTCGGCCTTACTGATCTTTTCGGCATACTCCTGCTCCACCCCATTTTGCTCGATCTGCGTGATCAGGATTTCCTGTTTAGTCTGCGCTACCTTGTTTTCGGCTGTCACGCGCTTGGCCATTGCATTCCGGAATGCGGTATTGCGCTGTTGCAGCTGAGTTTTGGATACGAGCCCTTCCTGCTGCATTTTTTCCTGGCGTTCGTACTGGTCTTTGGCCAGATTGTACTCATTATTCACCGCTTCCAGCTCCGCCTGTTCACCAGCGAGTTTGCTGTCGAGTTGGCCGAGCTTGTTTTTAAGCTGCTGGATTTTCAGTTTTTTGGATGCTTCCAATGCCTGTATCTGCGAGGCGGCCGTGGCTGCTTTGCCTTTGTAGTACCGGACAGAACCTTTTTTCGCATCGAGCTGCTGTTGCGTACGGCCCACGAGGTTCGGGTCGAGATAATCTTCCTTGATCTCCGAAATCTGCGCGATCGTATCGCCTTTCTGCACAAAGTCTCCTTCTTTCACATACCATCTGGCGATACGGCCGGGGATCGGAGAAACGATATCCTGGGGGCGCTGCTCCTGGTAAAGTGTCGTGATCGACCCGCGCGCCTTGATATTTTGCGTCCAGGGCAAAAAAAGCCCCAGCACGAGGATTAGCATGATTCCGTAGAACCAGTAGCGAACCTTGCTTTCGTGTTCGCGCATGTAAATCGTGTCGAACGATTTAAGAGGGATTTTATAATTCGCCTGATCCATTGTCGATGTTCTCGGTTAGAGTTGCCGTGCCTTTATTGAGCAAAATCTGATAATCGCATGCTTTCAGGAAAGCGGGGTCGCTTCCGGCCACGATGATCGTCGCATTGTTGGGCCTGCTCGTCAGGTATTGGGTAAGCTTCTGCCTTTCATGCCCTGCCAGCCCCTCCCACGGGTCTTCTAGCAGGAGCAGCCGGGGCTTGTTTAGCAACGCCCTCAGCAGTGAAATGCGTTTGATATAATGCCCCGGAAGGTTTTTGCCATGTGGCGCCACCTGCGTCTGAAATCCTTGCGGGAGCTGGTCGAGAAAGCCGGAGAGCCCACTTTGCTCGGCGAGGTCGATGATTTCCTCGGAGGTAATGTGACTTCTGCCGTCGATAATGTTGTCCCAAACCGTACCGGTAAAAACTTCCCGCTGATTCAGGTACAAGCCCACCTTCATCCGAAGCGCTGCGAGCCTGTAATTGCAAAGCGGCACTTTGTTGAACAGCAGGGAACCGGAGAAGTCCTGGTAGTGCCCCGCTAGGATTTTCAGAAAAGTTGATTTACCGAGGCGTCCCATTGTGGAAACGCCCACCAGGCTACCGGCCGGAATCTGCAAATTGATCCCGGAAAACACATTCCGGTTATCGGGAAACGAAAACGAGAAGTTCTGCAACTCAACAGCCACCCCCTTGCCGGCCGAATCGATGGGAAGTGTACCGTCTTTCTCCGAAAGGTTTTCCGTCACGGACGCGAGCTTTTCGAGGCCGGTCACCACATCGTAAACGGTATCGAGGTTCACGATCAGCTTCTCTACTGCATTGATCACCGCAAGCACCACGATTTCAGCCGCAATAAACTCACCGATATTCAGCTGCTGACGCAACAAAAGGAATGCCCCTCCGGCGAGCATAGCGGTGGTGATTGCCACCTTCGTGAATACGAGCGTCTTATATTGTAGCAGCAACACCGAAAAGTGCTCCGTGCGGCTGTTGAGGTATTTATTTACGTGGGCGTCCGTTCGGGTGAGGTTGAAATTCGTGTCGTAGCTGAGCTTGAACGGGTTGATAACCCGCGCCATTTCTTGGAGCCAGGCCACGGTTTTATATTTATGGACGCTCTCTGCGAGGCTGGTATCGAGGCCCTTCGTGCCGGTCAGACGGAAAATAATGGTGAGGACGACGATAAGCGTAAGACCGAATACGATGAAGAAGGAGTGGTAGAGCGCCAGCAGCATGAGGCCGAAGACGATCTGTATACTTGCCGCAGGGACATCGAGCAGAAGCTTGGACAAACCTTTTTGGACATTGAGAATGTCAAAGAAACGGTTGACTTTCTCGGGGAGATAAAACTTGTCGGTTTTGATCAGGTCGAAGCGCGGTATTTTATCAGCGAACTCGAAGGCGTAGCGGGTGAAAATTTTCTGCTGGATCTTTTCAATGATCCTCATCTGGTTGATCTGCATGAGCCCTACGACCACCACCCCAGTCACAACAAGGGTTATCAATACGTAAATGGAGGTCACCATGGAGGCCCCTAACACGAACCCGATGATTGCCTGAATGCCCAGGGGAAGGCTTAAATTGACCAGACCGCTTAGCATTGCATAGAAGTACACCGCTATGATGTCCGACCGGTCAAGCAATATCAAATCCCATAATCGCTTGAAGGGGTTTACCTTTTTCATAGTTCTTAATTGGGTTTCACCGCAAATATAACTATGCTTACGCCAATAATAGTATTACTACCTTATGATAAAGTAAAATTTTTATTCTAATACATTTACTATTCATGACGGACATTTTGCTATTTTAGTGCAATAATCGATGGTGTATGGAATTTCATGTTAGTTTTCATTTGAACGAGAAGGTCTACTTAAAAGACCCTGAGAGCAGCGAGGTGGGCAAACAGCTTGTTAAAGCGGCCATTGAGCTCATTTACGAGCTTGGATTCGAACACTTTACATTTAAGAAGCTGGCATTGCAGGTCAATACTACCGAAGCAACCGTTTACCGCTATTTCGAAAACAAACACCGGCTGTTGCTTTATATCCTGAACTGGTATTGGAGCTATATGGAATTCCTTGTAATGTTCAAATTACAGAACGTCGCGGACCCTGGCCAAAAACTGCATGTCATTATCGAGCTGCTTACGCAGGAATTGCCGCAGAGCGCCGGAGCATTGAATTATAATGTAAAATTCCTGAACCAAATCATTATCAGTGAAAGCAGCAAGGTATACCTGGTCAAGGAGGTAGGGGAAATCAACAAATCTGAGGTCTTTAAACCTTACAAGGATCTTTGTGCCACAATCGCTCAGGTCATCACTGAATACAACCCCGCTTACCCTTATCCGAGATCACTAAGTAGCACACTGATCGAAACTGCTCATTACCAACAGTTTTTTTGCAGCTACCTGCCAAGACTTACCGACAATACAATCGGAGATGATCGCGCATTTGTCGTAAGTTTTTTAACAGACCTGCTTTTTAAGAGTATTAGAAAGAGCGACTCGCACGGTTGATATTACCCGCCTCAATTTTGGCGACCACATGTCGTCAATAAATTCATCGCATCTTCGCTGCCGGATAAACGGTTGACATGTAGTTGCTCAATCAATTGAATGTAGTGCAGGTATTGCCACCTGGACCGCTTTTTCGGTTTCATATTGGCAAACCCACCGCCTTGGCTTGAATCAAGACGATGGATTTGCAGTTTTTTATTTTGGCATTAGCACTGTATCAATTACGTGAATCACCCCGTTAGACTGAAAAACATCGGCTATCGTAACCATCGCTTTATTTCCCTTCGCATCGGTTAAGACGATTTTTTTGCCCTTTTGCATCGCCGTAAGCTCTCCACCTGCCACAGTTTTCAGCATGGCCTTACCACCACCGTCCTTGATGGCCTTCATCAGATCTGCAGCGCTCATATTGCCGGAAACAACGTGATAGGTCAAAATGGCTGTCAACATCGCTTTATTTTCTGGCTTTACCAGCATATCAACGGTTCCCTTCGGCAATTTATCGAATGCCATGTTGGTCGGAGCGAATACCGTGAATGGGCCCGGGCCCGATAGGGTTTCGACCAGTCCGGCGGCCTTTACAGCCGCAACCAGTGTTGTGTGGTCTTTTGAATTTACGGCATTTTCAATGATATTTTTGGATGGATACATAGGCGCTCCACCGACGGTTACGGTTTTTTCTTGTGCGAACGAATGATTTCCAATCACTAGGAAAGTGATCAATGCGAGAAAGAAATTTAGCTTTTTCATTGTGTAAGTCAGCTTGAAAAGTGAACAATTAAGTGTGTGTGATCGATCAACACGACCAATCTACGTCCGGCAATCTGCCCTTGGATCATTCTACAACATTATTGAGGTAACACGAAGCAAGTTTTTGCAAATAATACATTGATATATAGCCAGTTAAATCATTATCAAATCGTATACATATACGTCGAGAACGTATAGCGCATATGGATAAAACCAAGATTCACTTGGAAAAAATATTTTTTTAGGTCTTCGATCTTATTCTGTAAAGCTCGCGTAAGTCTCCCCGAAACTCATTCAAAATGAAAGGGAAACAAGCTCATTAACTTTTACTTACGAAGATCATGCACACAAACAAGAAGTACAGCTCCGACAGCACAGAAGATGAAAGAGCATCACATGTCAACAGACGATTGTTTTTAAGCTCGGCGGGATTGACCACCGCGTTCGGTACGATTTTGATCGTAACAGGTTGCACCAAGGAAGACCACCAGATACCCGGCATGGGCGACGCGGTAGACCTGGGTTCAGGCGACATTGGCGTGCTCAATTATGCCTACGCATTGGAGCAACTTGAAGCGGCATTTTACGCCAAGGTGATTGACTCGCCTTTTTCAGGCATGACCGACATGGAAAAAACCATCCTGACAGACATCCGTGACCACGAGATCGTTCACCGCGAATTTTTTAAGGCGGCACTGGCAGACAAGGCCATCAAAGGGCTGACTCCAAATTTCGACGGAATCGACTTTGGCAGCAGAACCGCTGTGCTAGGTGCGGCCAAATTGTTTGAAGACACCGGTGTAGCCGCATACAATGGTGCTGGAAAGCTCATCAAGGACCCGAACTACCTCCTCCTGGCAGGAAAGATTGTTTCTGTGGAAGCGCGCCACGCGGCTGTTATCCGTGACCTGATCAACCCCAAATCTGCTGATTTTGCCGGTGACGACATTATCGACTTGAACGGAATGGACAAGGCCATCGCGCCGGCCGACATTCTTGCTGCGGTTAAGGGCTACGTCAGAGACACGATTACTGGCGCCAACGTAGGTAAATAATCATTCACACTAACAGGATCAGAAACAATGGATATTTTCAAAATTATAGATCAGTTTCAGCAAATCGACGGCGATACAGCGGGAAGACTCGAATATGCTTCACGCCGCTATTTCATGAATAAGGTCGGGAGTAAATTGGCTTCGGCAGCTATTCCGACTGCATTTGCAGCGATTGTCAACAAGGCCTTCGCACAATCTGCTGCCGCGGTTGATGTGCTTAACTATGCACTGACGCTCGAATACCTGGAAGATGAATTCTACAAAGGAGGGCTTGCAGCGGCAAATCTTATTCCTGCGTCGGACAAATCGATATTCATGCAGATTGGTAAGCACGAGTCGCAACACGTAGCATTTCTGATGAAAGCACTAGGCGCGAAAGCCATTGCCAAACCAATGTTTGATTTTACCTATAAAGGTGGATTTGCCGATGTATTCAGTAATTACAAGACGTTCGTGACCGTTTCGAGTGCGCTTGAAGATACAGGTGTAAGGGCATATAAAGGTCAGGCAGGAGTTCTGATCGCGGACCCGCAAATTCTGGAATACGCTTTGCAGGTCCATTCCGTAGAAGCCCGCCACGCGGCTGTTGCCCGCAGGTTAGCTGCCTCATTGCTGGGTATGCCTGCCATGAAAGGTTGGATCACGGGCAAGGAAGGTGCAGTACCTGCTGTTTATGCTGGTGAAGACAATATGACTCAGGGCGGGGTAAATATCAAAGGCCTGGCTTCAAAAACGGATGCTGCTGTTACGGAAGCATTCGACGAGCCGCTGACAAAAGACGCGGTACTGGCGATTGCCGGTCCATTCATTAAAGGTTGATTGAGTTGATAGTAAAGTAAATTGATTGTTAGTTTAAAATCCGTTGTCATAGCACAGCGGATTTTTTTTTAACCTTACCAATAAATCCAAAGACCGACTGGCGGCGTAAATGGGTTATCAAAACTACGTAACTCAATCACGTTCCCATGAAATCACTCAACTTTCGTCTGAGGCTGGCGGTTGCTGCCCTTAGCTTCATCCTCTCGTTCTCCATGTTTTCCTGCGACGATCACCGCGTGCCGCCTACCGGGCCGTCGCTTCCCGACAGGATTTTCTACGCATTGTCGGATGACAACCAGCTGCACGAGATCAATATCCGAAATACAGCCACACCGCTACGCACTTTTACAGTAGTCGGTCTTGAACAGGGCGATATGCTTAAGGGCATCGATTTCCGCCCTGCCACCGGACAACTTTACGCGATCAGTTCGATGAATAATCTCTATCAAGTGAATGTTAAATCCGGCGATCAGCAGGGAAAGGCTACCCGCATCGGCTCAGCACCGGTTGCTGCTACTTTGAACGGCCATATCGGTTTTGACTTCAATCCCACTGTCGACCGCATCCGAGTCGTGACCAGCTCGACCCAGAACCTGCGCCTGCACCCTGAAACCGGCGCAATTGTTCCCGGCGACGCTCCATTGAATGGGTATGCCAACCCCATGATCGGAGCGGTGGCTTACACCAACAGTCGCGCAGGCGTTACTGCCGCACCTGCGGGCGCAGGTACGACGCTTTACGACATCGACCCTTCGACGGACATGTTATACATACAAAACCCTCCGAACCCCGGAGGTTTGGTGCCGGTGGGGTCGCTCGGGCTGAACATCGAGGAAGTAGGCGGATTCGATATCTCCCCTGACGTAAACCCTTCCGATATTTATCCTATTGTCTCTGTTAAATTCGGTGGCAAATGGGAGCTGGACTTCGTGGATCTGGCTACCGGCAAGCTCCAAAAGCTGGGCGATTTCCCCGCTAATGCAAATGTCATCGGTATTGCCATCCCCCCGCTTCCTGTTGCGTATGCTTTGACAGACGCCGGTATATTGAAAATTTTCAACCCGGAAAACGGGATGGAATACGGCACTAAGTCGATTCCGGCAATTCCAGGCGTCACTTTACAGGGCATGGACATTCGCCCCGCCAACGGCCGGCTTTACGCATTGGGTGATAACAGTAAAATCTACGGGATCGACCTTGGAAGCGGAGGTGTTACCGAGTTGGCAAGCCTGAAACTGGCCGATAACACCCCGGTGATGCTCAGCGGGACCTATTTCGGCGTCGATTTCAACCCCGTTGCCGATCGTCTGCGTGTCGTAAGTAACAACAGGCAGAACCTCCGCATCAATGTGACTGACGGGGTAACAGCCGTAGATCAACCCCTGAAAATCGGTGTGGCAGGCCCCACCCCATTTATTACCGGGGTGGCCTATACCAACAGCTATCCGGGCACTACAACTACGACGCTATTCGATATCGACATTCAATCAAATACATTATATATACAAACACCGCCCAATAACGGTGTGATGACCGATCCAAAGGCCTTGGGTATCGATATTGAGCCTGGTCTCGGCTTCGACATCGGTAATGTCTCCGGCAAAGGTTACGCCATTTTCACGGTGGGGCTCAACACCAGCTTTTACTCCGTCGATCTGAGTACCGGTGCGACCACGCACAAATTTCCGTTCAGCGGACCGGTAAAAGGGCTTGCCGTTGGGTTCGGATTGTAGTTTTTTATGTTTTTGAACAGCACCATTCCGGTCATGCCGGATGGCGCTGTTTCATAGTCAATCACTTCATCAAAACCTGGCAAGTCTCCTCGAGCAGGTTACAAGCTTAAGAAACGGACGCCTTTCAATGCCGGGTATTGGTATACGCCCAAGCGCATCGGAAACACCACCTAGCGGCATCCGCAATACACCAACACGCTGTCTCTGGGTTTTGACATCGAGACAGGCGGGCAAGTATTTCAGTTTCACCTGACAAACTCCCGTGGTATGATCGAGAAGATTGATGACTATATGCAGATTTGCATTCCGAACAAAATAAAACCAGAAAGACCAGCACACCGGCCTTTTTAGTTTTCTACGCGATCTTTTGTCGCCACCGAGTCCTCTGGATCAACATGAGACGGGAATTCATCGAGAATTTTTGCTGCGACCGAGCGGATAACGACTTCGGGCTTTTTCCCGTCATCGAATACAACTTCGATGGCCGCAACTGCCCAACCCCGCCATATCAGCTTGCTGCTGTGTGAATGCCGGACATCGATAACCAATGTCGCCTCCCGGTATCGAAACAAGTTATCGCGCGGCATCATCCAATAATCGCCGTACATATATCCATACGGATCGGGCAGCAGTATGGACTGCTCTTCGACGCGGATATCATATCGTAGTGTCAGATCGGCAGTATCCCTACCTGGCAGATAACCCTTCGCAATCAATAAATCATGGACAGCCTGCTTGATTCTGCCATCATTTAATTCATTGAAATATAACGGATTCATTTCCCAGAAGAGGCTATCCGCCTTGGCCCATTGGAAAGTCTTGTATTGATTAACGGGATTGCTCTTGTCAACCTCATGGTAGACTCTAATCTCGGGGCTGCACCCCATGAGCATCACCCCCAATAGAGCAAGCGCTGTCCGCATAAGTCCGTGGAAAAGTTGGTACGGACATAAAATTAAAGCAGACAAAACCTGGCAGACATGAGCAAAGTCAGTTCGCCAAGCGCTATTGATCATCTTCAAAATATCTCATGAAGGCTGTCAGTTTCAAAAATGACGGTTACATCCAAAGCCAGTTCCCCCTACTCAAAACCTTAATCAGAAAGCAGCATGACATAAGTCATGAATGTATCCGGCAGGCGGCCGGAAATTTGAGCCAGCAGAACCACGATGGTCTGCGACATATACTCCTGATGAGATCATGAAAAAAATCCTCGTACCCATCGATTTTTCGGAGAACGCCCAAAAAGCGCTTTCTTTCGCAATTCGTATCGCAAACAAAACAAAGGCACGCCTGCTGGTTCTTTATGTGTATCATCCCTACATAAATAACATTGCTTTACCGGAGTATATCGGCTCGTTGGAAATTTACCGGGAGCTGGAAGCATCCTACCGCGAAAAACTGGACGAAGCCGTGGCGCTCGCCCGCCTGAACGGAGTCCATGCGGAAGGGATCTGGGAAACAGGCGGAACCCAGCCGGCGATCCTTGATCAAGCCCAGAAGAACCAAGTCGATTTGATCGTGATGGGAAGAACAGGGGAAGGCGGCTTCCTCGACAAATTACTGGGTAGTAACAGTGCAGCCATCGCGTCTGATGCCGACTGTCCTGTGCTGGTCGTTCCGCCAATGGCTGCTGAGGCTGATTTAAAAAATATTGTTTACGCCACCCAACTGGAATTCGACGAAAAGCCGGTGCTTGCGCAGGCCATCGGCCTTGCCCGACAGCTAAAAGCACACATTACATTTTTAAAAATCAATTCAGACCAGCAGCTCAACATCCAGTCTGATACCCAATATGTCCGGGAAATAAAGGCGTATTTTGGGATTCCATCCGAAGATATTGTTGTCCGCGACGCAAATAGTGTCCAGGAAGGCCTTCAGACATACTGCCACCAGGTGCGTGCCGATATGTTGATCCTTTGTAAGCGCGACAAGAATTTATTACAGCTGCTGCTGAACGGCCCGGGCCTTGCCCGGAAGCTGGCGCTTGCGACTGACATTCCGCTGCTGGTATGCCATTTGAAAGAAAGTGGTGGTCAGTAAAGTGGTTCAAGGATCCTGCCGTCTTCCATTTGAATAATCCGCCCGGTTTTGCGTGCGAACTCCTGGTCGTGGGTTACGATCAGCAATGTCTGGCCTTGCGCCTGGGCCAGTTCGAGGAAAATATCGAAAACAATTTCGCTATTGCGCTTGTCCAGATTACCTGTCGGCTCGTCGCCCATGATGATCAGCGGATCGTTGATCATCGCCCGTGCAATGGCAACCCTCTGTTTTTGCCCACCTGAAAGCTGATTGGGTTTCTTCTGCGCGTGCTGAGCCATGTCCAGTGCTACAAGTTTCTCGTAGGCACGCTGCCGGATCTCACCAGCCCCCCACCGGTGTAGCCTGAGAGCGGGTAACATGACGTTCTGCAGGACAGAAAATTCATTGAGCAGGTAATGGAATTGAAATACAAAACCGATCTTTTCATTGCGGATCCTGGCAAGCTCCGACTCACTTTTGCCGCTCACGCAAGCACCGTCGATGTAAAGCTCTCCATCGTAGTCGGTATCCATCGTCGATAAAATGTAAAGCAGCGTGGATTTACCGCAGCCCGATTTGCCTGTTACCGAGACAAATTCTCCCTTAGAAAGCTGTAAATTGATATCACTTAACACCGGTACATTAACCGGGTCGCGGAACGACTTGCTAATGTGGCTGGTCTGCAAGATTAGCTCTTTCATTTTCCTCTGATAATGATAACCGGATCGATTCGGCTGGCTTTTCGTGCGGGGAAATAGCCCGCCAAAAACGTGGTAGCCGCAGAAAAAACGAATCCGATCAGGTAAAAAACAGGATTGTAGTTGACAGGGTATGTTTTAATTGTGGGCAGCGAAGACGTCTCAAATGGAACCTGGTCGATGAGTAACGAGGCACCAAAGCCCAGGAGCAGGCCGATCAATCCTCCCAAAATACCAATGCCGGCGGCAATGCCCGTGAATATCAGTTTCACATCCATACCTGAAAAACCTGTCGCTTTCAGGATCGCGATGGAATCCATCTTTTCGTAAATCATCATATTAAGAATGTTGTAAATACCAAACCCGGCAACGACCAGCAAAGTAATGCCGACCGCATAGGAGATCAGGCTACGGATGGAGCTGCCTGTTTCATACTGGCTATTCTCGGTTTGAATGTCGATGGCATCCACGCTGAAACGTCTGCTGAACAGACCGGCCAGCAGCGGGGCATCGTTGATGTCGCGCAGCTTGATCTGAATGTCAGTAATATAACTAGAAGGTTTTCCAAGAAGCTTTTGCGCAGTGGAAATAGAGACATAACTGTTTACCTGGTCGATTTCCCGAAGGCCCGATTGGAAATAACCCACCACTTTCAATGGAATGGTAGCGTTGGTGGTAGTGGTCACATAAATGACATCACCGATCGCAGCTGTCATTTTATCCGCGATATCCTTTCCCAGGATAATGCCCCCGGAAACCCTGTCCAAATCACCGGCGTGTCCCGCAGTAACATAGTTGTGGAAAAGGAACAGCCGTTTTTCCTGCTCGGGCTGTATCCCGTTGATAATCCCGTTGATCCTGACCGCTCCCACGTTGTAAAAAACCTGCGTAACGAGTTTCGGCGCTACGCCCAATACCGTCGGATCTTTTTGCAGGGCAGTTATAATAGCGCGGCTGTTCCGAATTTCAGGCCGCTCGGCCTTCGGCTTGACCGATCTGACAAAATGGTGGGAAACCGCTTTAAATTTTGCCGACACGGTGACCGGCTGGGCCGGTGAGGTCTTAATATCGTTGTAAAGCCTGATATGTGGCGTCCGGTTAATGATCAGCCCGTCTAAAAGCTGGTTGAGCCCGGACATAAAGCTCAGCAAAGCGATGAACATGGTGATGCTGAACGTAACGCCGATCGCGGCGATCAGCGTCTGCTTCCACCTCGCCAGCAGCAGCGCTCGGGATATGTCGATCAGTAATGCGTATTTCACTGTTCGGGCTGGATTATTTCGTCTGTGGCCGACAATCCTGACAGGATCTCGACCATTTCCAGATCACGCAGCCCGGGACGAACATGGGCGCGATCGCCAGCTTTTAGCAATACCGTCGAATCGTCGAGCATATAGCGCCTGGGAATCACCAGGGCATTTTTCTTATAAGCGCAGACGATATTGGCTTCCAATGTCAGGTTCGGGTAAAGTCCTGCCGGGGTTTGTTTAAGCCCGGCTTCCACGGTAAAAGTCCTGGTCTGCGTGTTCATGATGGGATGGATTTCTTCTACGATTCCTTCAAAAACCCGGCCCTGGTAACTATCCATCGTTACAAGGACCTGCGCTCCACGGCGAACCCTGGAAATATCGTATTCATCCACCTGTAATTCCAGCATGTACTTAGCGGTACTGCCAAGAACCGCCAGGATTGTTTGCGGCGCGACACTTTCACCCTTCTCGCGTAACAAATCAAAAACTACGCCATCGACCTGACTAACAACATGGAACTGCTCTTCTTGGGCGCGCGAGATTGCCCAGGTCAAACGCGACTGCTTTGCTTCCGATACCAGCTGCCGGCGCACGTCTGCGAGCTGCCTTTGAGAAGACTTCCAGGCGGCAGCGGAAGCATTGTATTGCAACTGGAGCTGTTCAACCTGCACGAGCGTCCCGATTTTCTGCTGCCAAAGCCGCTGCTGCCGGGCTAGCAGCAGGGAATCATTGCCAAACTTCTCGGCAGCCAGATCCACATTACGCTGCAATTCCTGCAAGCGCCCTAGGTTCGCTGGTAGGGACGCGTACTCAGCAGCCAGCAGCGCGCGTTCGCTGGTTAGCCTCTGCTGATCGCTGGTGATGGTCAATAACGTTTGCCCTTTGCTAACCAGCTGCCCTTCTCTGACATAAATGCTGTCGATAATGCCCGAAACCGCGGCAAAAGCCTGATATTGCCCTTTACTTTTAACAATGCCGGAAGCGTAAACCGATTCTGTGATGGCACCCTGGATTGGCCGGATCGGCTTCGGCCGCTGCTCGCAACTGAAAATCAGCCAGACGCAAAGAATAGCCAGGCCGCTCCCTCGGAACGCTACCGTGTTGCCGACCAGCAATACGGCATTCACGGATGCTCTTTTATTGCGCCAGGTAACCACCGTCAACCGGATAATAGGCGCTTGTAACAAATGAAGCTTTCGGACTACTGAGCCATAGGACCAGTTCTGCCACCCTATTCACAATAACTCCTCCACCGGAAAGAAGCATGCCCGGCATGTGGTAGCGCTCCCCGTAGGATACGTCCGAACTCAAATCTACGGTATGACGGCCAGAATATTCATCCATGTCCGAAACAATAACTTTGGCCCCCTCCCGTGCATAGGCGAGCGCTACGCTTCGCCCGATACCCGAGCCTGCGCCGGTAACGATGGCGACCTTATCCTGTAAGATTTTCATAATTTTCCAGATTAATATTTAATTCTAAATGACTCGTAGGAAGCTGTTCACAGGGTTTTATTGTATTCGATTTCGGTAATCGAAAAGCGTGCGTAGGGGAAATAACCTTCCGGCAAATCCCAGGCGGCTTCCAGTACGGTCGGAATCCGGATTCCGTCGCGAAGCTGATAATCGCTCAGGCGTGTAACCCATTTCTGTCTGGGGCCGTCACCCATATTTCTCATCGCGGTCATCTGCTCGATTTCATGGGCAGCATTGAATGTGACCATCAAGCTAATCCACATCCCCTGGAAACTGTATTCCAGTCTGGCCGACCGCTCATCGATCGGGTACCATTTCAGGCCCCTGGAGGGCAAAAGGTTTGTTGGGAAACAAACACTTTCGCCAAGCCAGCGCATAAGCTCACCCCGGTTGAATTGCGGGCCCTGGCTATCCTGTATCTGAAAAAGAGAAAATAAGTGCACCACAAGTCGTCCGTTACCGTCGACGAACATATCACGAGCCGTAAAGGTGGCTGTTTTACCTTTCCATACAAAACCAGGGCGATGGGCCGTAAAATATTCCTCTCCCGAGATCGATACCCACCCCTTTTTAAGGTTAGTTTTAAAAAGCCCGGTGTGCAACAGGTGTACGCTCGAAATATAGGATTGTCCCGGCCTGAGCACATGCCTGAAATATTGTTGCACTGGGTTCGGTAGTCCATCCAACTGGTGATAATTGAATTTGTTGGCAGAAACATCGGTCGCATTTGCCAGGAGCCTGGCCACATCCCCGCTGAACCGAAGATACAGATTCAACCGGCCGCAAAAGAAAACAAGGACCAGCAATGCTGTGATTCTCAATACCCATTTGGTCGCGGGAGTAACTTTACCTGGCTTCCGCCTGACAGGCCCCCTCTTTTGAGAAATTGGTTTAATAGTGTCCATAACAGCTAGCGCTTAAAACGGCCTGCGTTGGATTTGATCTTTGACATAAACGCGTGGAAATCTTGTGGGGATGGGCTGCCGGCCAAATTAAAACCAAGCCTACCGCTCGCGTATATACGACTAGTATGTTTGACGAAAATTCAAATAGTGCTTCCACGAATTTTAGGGGTTAAAAGTGGTTGTCCCGGATCCCCGGGATGATGCTACACCCCGCTATTGACTTTCATTTCCGATGTCTCCGATGGCTGAACAGCAGCATATTTAAGAATCACGGCCATTTGCCCACCATGGTGGGCGGTATGCGAAATGATCCTGCCGAGGGATTCAGCCAAAGTCTTTTTCCCGAATTCCCGTGTCACGATTTCACGTTGCCAGTCCTGCTCTCTCTGTCTGGAAATAACTGATTCGAGTGCGTCGGCTGACTGGCGTACAAAAGAAAGCAACTCATCCAGATCGGTCCACTCCCCGGTATCATGCTGCGCAATCAAGGTTTTGGCTTTCACCTGAACATCGGCACCGAAAACGTTCTTTACAAAAAGCATCTCAACCTCGCCGATATGCCTGATCAGAAAACCCACGCTATTCCGAGTTCCTGGCAATCTTTTTATTAGATCCTGTTCTGTTAATGCAGGCAGTTGATCGGAAAATCGTGTGCGGGCCTCGCGCCATAATGCCAAAAGTGTCTGAGTAGTAGTAAAGGAAGCCATCCGCTATTTCGATTAAGTGTTTGAAGTAAATTTTAAGGTCAATCCCGAAACATGACAGGCGCTTCTTTAACAAATAGCATCGCCAGTACCACCAATACGATCACAACATTCGGCATCGTCCCAAAACGGGCTTGCTCCCAGGCCGATGCGATAAGCACCTGCGAGCTAAGAGCAGCCAGAAGCGCAACCCAGGCCCAGTGCTTTTCATGCATGACCAATAGCAACGAGGTGAGTCCGAACAGGGCAGAACAGGCGGCCCAATAAATTCCGGGTGCTCTGTCCATCGCCATTACACGGCCAGCGACCGGGGTAAAGAAGCCGGTCAGATGAATAGCTCCATGGAGCATCAAAAGGGCTAAAAGTAAATAGCGCAGCATGTTTTCATGTGATTGTTACTACGCAAAGTTGCTCGTTATCCGGCTGTCAAATTATGACTGTAGTCATATACAAACCAACCGGTTATCAACCTTATACTCCCACAACTCAACGGACAACGAGGCGTCCTAATGCACTGCAAGCTGGCCGGTATAACTTCCTAAAACATCCAGATACTTCTTGCATAAGCCCAGCGCCTTCCACCTGCTTTTGTCATCGCCACGTCCGTTAACACAACCCGAAGAACTACCCCCACGCAAAGAAATTATGTCCATAAAGGGCTCGGCTAGTGGCCTTGTGCCGAAACCGTCCAACCAGGCGCCTTCATTGAGAAGTCGTATAAAGGCAGCCAGCGAGTTTCGGCTATCTGATAGCGATTGAACCGGATTGTGTTATACCGGCAAAATTTCACATCCTATTTCCTCTCAAGTAGGGACATGAGAACGTCAAATAGTTTACCACATTCCTCACGCCAAAAATATTTATGGCGTCCTGATAAGCCATATTCCGCTCGTTTTCAGAATTGACAGCACCTTCAAGGTAAACAGTGCGATTCATGACCCGCACGGATATTTTGGCGGCGTCGATCAGACAATCCCCGTGCAGGATCTCAGACACCCTTTCGGCCAGTTCAGAATCAACCTCAGCACCCGCGCTGATCCATGAGGCAGGGGCCTCGTTGTGCACAATATATGTGTTGTCATTTCTCATCTTTCGCTTTATTATTCGATCTTCCCTACCACCCAAAAACAAGATTATGCTTACACTCGGTATTACGCTCCTTTCTCATCCATAACCAAAACGGCCTCACCGTAAACCCTCCCTTCCCTAAGATCGACTATGGCCTGATTGGCCTGTGACAGTTTATAGAAACTGATCTCATCACTGTTCGCCCAACCAATAGCTTACTGATAGAAAGTTACGATTTCTGAATACCAGTTAATATGAGCAAGATCAGCATGGAACCACTCTGTCATCACAGATTAATTGATTTCAAGTCAGTTACTTTATCATGCAATTGTCGCGCTCATCGCTGATGATTACGGCAATAGACGGGATGTGAGTTAGCCGATTACGGATCCTCAATTTGTATTGCAGTCGTAAGCCCGAAATGTTGGCTGGGATTGCGGGCAGGGTTACATTGGTTTGTTACTTAAAATAACGAACTGCGCCGGCGCAAGCCGCAGCTTGATAAAATGCCGGCTGCCCTCCTCATTAGTCAATACATTCACGCTGCCGGATTGACCATAGATGAAGTTAAAGAGGCTTCCCTGCGGATTGAGTGAGGGGTCTACCCGCACATACTCCTGATCTTCCTCTGTCAGAGAACTATTGTAGGCGATCACCACTTCATGATCATATAGCACCCGTGAAAAGGCCAGAAGACACTTCTCGAATGTCGGCAAGGTGAAATTTTCTCCGTCCATGGATTGCTTGCGCATATACATCCTGCCGAATTTAAGCGCCGGGCTATTCATCCTGATTTTGGCCAAAGCGGCGATCTGCTGGTAGATCCTGCCGGATTTGCTTAGCGCGCTTACAGGGCTACCTTCAAGGCTAAACATCGATTCCCTGACATTATAATCTTCTGTACCCGCGCCCTCAAAGCCCTGTTCTGTCCCATAATAGATACAGGGTGTTCCCAGCGCACACAGTAAAAAGCCTATTCCGGCGATGATCTGATCTTCCGAAGCCTCATGGCCAAACCGCTTTTTAAATGTCTGCCCGACCTGATCGTGATTATCAATAAAAGTAACGAGGAACTCCCCGAATTCTCCCCTGCTCATCGCATTTTTCCTTAGCGACTCATACCGCTCGATAAGCTTTTGCGGCCGTGATATCCCCCGAACCACATCCGCCAGGATGTGATAAAGCGGAAAATCAAGTACCGAATTAAGCCCGAAATAGATGGCTTTGTCTTCTACCATTACCGAAGTCTTCGGGCCGATGTAGCGGTTGTACATTTCTTCTGGCCCGACAAGTTCGCCAAAAAGAAAAAAATCTTTTTTCCCTAACAAATATGCGTACTCCCTCACGTGTGAACAGAACTGACTAACCATCTCTTCACCCATATGTTTGACGGCGTCAATCCGAAAGCCATCGACGTCGGTTTCACGAATCCAGTAACAATGTACTTTCGTCAATATCTGCTGAACCAGCAAGCCTTCCGGAGAGGCGTCGTTCTTAAAGCTCTTTAAGCCTGCGAAGTCTCCCTCCCGGGTTTTATTCGTGAGCCTTTTCAACCAAGTCGGCCAAATCCTGCTTGCTACCAAACCTTGGATCAACATTGAGGTAATTCTCGATGGCATACCCATGATAGCAGGTGTCGTTATTTTCAAATACCGGGCTCAGCCATAATGCTGTACAACCCAGGTCCCTTATATAATCAAGATGCCTTGTTATGCCTTTCAAAGTTCCCCTGCACCTCTTTTGGAGCTGCGCTGCGTCACCAAAGCCCTTCTGCCTGCCGGGAACGGTGGTGGGTGTACGGTCCAGGTCGTCGTGAAACCGGTCGACCAGCAAGAAGTAGATGAATTCCTCACGCCATTCACGGCTGGCGTCAGCCCAGTAGGTTTTGCCTTGCTTAGGACTCAGGTCGATTTCACGAACCGAAGAAATTTGTCTTTCCGTAATTGTCATGTTACCGCTACCTGCCAGGGATCAAATCTCCAATTTTAGCATTGACAAGGTCTGCCTGCCGGAAACCAAAAAAGTTCAACCGCTTTGGGACTCCTGTTATGCACGTTTTCATACTTTTTAAGGCCCTTACTCTACTAACGTGGGATTGAGCGTTATATGGCTTTCTGCAACATCCAAAATGGTCGGATAGTTATTGGGCGTATTGGCCAGAGCGTTAGCTGTCGTCATATTGTATATCAGAAAAAGGACATTGCCGGATATTTCTGAATACACGGCCTTGTTCAGGGGTGGCAAAACCTGCTCGCGTGCGTGATAAGAAGCATCTGCGATGACGATGGACGTATCACCGATAGCCATGTCCAGCCGGACCGGAAGCGGTGGAAAAACCGGAGGGAAACTACTAATGTCAAATGCATCGGGACCGACCGGCAGTACACGTATAATTTGGGGCATTATATACTGGTCAAATACGTCGAAGGCGGGATTCGAAACTCGCTTGATATGGATCTTGACTTTGAAAGTAGCATCTACGAAACCGGGCGAAGGATGAAAGCTGCTCCATGCCAGGCTTATTGGCAGGGTAACGTCCGGATGGCCCGGCATAACAGTTCCGAAAATATCATTGATATTTAATTTGTTACAAAATTCTACTTTCAGAATTTCAAATTCACACGGATAAAGCCTGGCAGTGCCATCTACCAATCTGCACCCAGTCTGCGGGTCTGGTTCGGTGTGGTCTGTACAGGAAACGGCTATTGCCGCCGTGATAATAAAAGTCAACGATGCCAGGTGGGATAAATACGGATATTTCATATGGCAGAGATTTGATAGCAATTTGTGAATATTTCCAAATGATCAAAATTCAGGTACCTATCTATAAATGAGGCACATCCAGATCAAATCTAGTTGAACAACTGCACCAAAATCATGAGCTCAGTCAGGAATACAAATAATTTCAATCACTAACTAAACATATCATCTGTTCCCAGATATGTTCGCTGCACTATCCGATCGCTCACTGGTCAATTCGAATATCCGCCAATGTCTAATCGAGTTCAGGATTGAACCAAGCATCTTTACCCAAATGGACGATCCTTCAAAATCGAAACTTCTTGCTTGACGGAGCTTTTTGAGTACGTCAGTCCAATTCCCGTAAGCGAATGCTACGGAACCATACCTTTTCCTTCGCAGTGTGATTCTGAAGGGCGATTCTACCGCGGTCACAGTTTATCCTTTCTAGTGTATGTAAGAAAACTTAAAATCGGGGTAACGTATACCAGTAAATTAGACCTGCGATTCATTCCCAAAGTGAAAATCGAAAACGCCGTGAAGTGAACAGACCGTTTCATGGAACTTGTCGATGAAGAGTGAAAAGCATTCAGCGCCGGTAGATACCATATCAACTAGGACAACCATGTATAATCTGTGCTCAGCGTTCTGAGCTCCACAGCTAAATCTTTACAGTTATTGGCGCACACCTAGATACGGCCGAGGACAGGCCGAACAAAGGGTTTAATTAAAACTCATGAATTTAAGTGTTGTAAGATCGGCATTTTCCAAAACGATGGGCTGATAAAACTCTAGAATATTCTTTTCGAATTCTTTAAAGTCGGCATCCAATTTTTCCAGTAGCTGGTCCTTTACTTTCCCATCTTCAAGATTGGAGTATTCAATGGAGTTGGTGACAACTTCTTTGATTTCATCATAACTTAGTTTGTATCGGTGAGCGAGCAATACGTACTGCTCGGTAATGCTTGTACGAAGTACGCCCTCATCATCTGTACAGATCACAATTGGAATACCGTTTCTATAATAGATTTCGACCGGATGTAAATCATTGGCGACACCAAGGATAAATTCATTACTGGACAGGTTGATTTCAATCACCGTTTTTTTCGCTTGCAGTTTGCGAATAGTATTTATGAAATCATTGTCATAGATGATATCCACCGCGTGACCGATACGGGTAAGGTTATCCAGTACCAACGTCTGCCTGATGTGGGTCCCCAGGTTTTCCGGTTGTACCATTCCGCCGACTAACTCCCCGGCGTGGACGGCATATTTCACCTTTGGATATTTGACCTCCAAAAATTTGAAGAACATTGTGTGCAGCCAATAATCCCGCATGGAAGTCTCCCCATTTTCAGCTGCTACGATATTGACACCCGAAATCAGGTCCGAGTTGTCACTGGAATGGAAACAGGCATAGAGTTCAATAAACACATCTACCGGCTGCTTATATCTTGCCACATAGTTCTGGAAACGAAGAACAAAGTCCTCGGTTTCCACTTGACTGTCCGCATGTAACTTTTCAACCTTCCTAGTATGATCAACTGCCGCGATTGTAACTGGCTCCCGGTAATCCCTATAGATTTTTTCGAGTTCCTCGTTTAGGGCATCAATGTCTTTCGCTTTTTGAATGTCAAGCAATAGTTTATCGAGCTGTGCCTCGTCCGGTACTTGGATGTCTTTTGTGCTAAGCGTAATGAATATGGTTTCGAGGTACGAAATTTTCTGATTCAGCGCACGACGCTTGAGCTCATTTAAGCCGTTGATATAATCTTCTTTACTGGGAATGCCAAAACGGGTAAATGTAGAAAAAAAGTGTTCGTCACCCGAGTGGCTTCCTTTCACAAAATCTTTGACTGACCAGGCACGCAAGAGACTTAACTTAAGCTTTTCCTGGTTGATCACCTGGCTAAGTTTCTTCCATTCTTTTTGAATTTCTGCCGGTAAGGTGGAAATATCTTTGGCTATTTCCAACGTTACCTCGTTAATAAAAAAGTCTTTTTGGAAAACATAATCAATATAACTCTCTGTATAAATTGATCCAGAATAGTGATGGTGAAGATCTCCCCCTTTCGGCATCATACTGAAAAATCCAAATAAAGCACTCCTATTCGGGCGGATGGTTTCTAAGATTTCGTTAATAGTGTTCATTGTCGAGTTAGTTGGTTTTTTAGATAAATGTAGGTCAAATTTACTAATGATTAAATATGACACTCCGTTTCAAAACGACCGGATAAATTTGGGCGTGACGGCTATAACCTCCGGTTACACTTGACCAGTTTCAATATTTTTTCTATCGCAATATTACGATTTAATTTTTTCTGGTTATGTTTGCAGTATGGGAGTTACGAAAACAGAAATCTTCACCGAACAGCAGAACCGCATCGCGGATCTGGCAAAAGCATTTGCGCACCCGGCACGGGTAGCGATTTTGCAGCTGCTGATTGCGCGTAAAGCCTGTGTTTGCGGTGACCTGGTGGATGAACTGGAACTGGCCCAAGCTACGGTTTCCCAACATTTGAAGGAACTAAAACGCATCGGCATTATCCAGGGAGAGATTAACCCGCCCCGTGTTTGTTACTGCATTAATCCCCCGGTGTGGGAAGAGGCGCGGCAAGCGTTCGGCGCGATCCTGGAATCCTTCGAGGGAGTGACCTGCTGTAACTAAGCGGGTATTTTTTTAAGCAAATCAATCGTAATATTACATTATAACAATAATAGCTATGATCAATCAGTTGAACCCAATGAGCCGGGGTGCGTTAACCCGGGGTGCGTTAACCCGGGGTGCGCTAACCCGGGGTGCGCTAACCTGGCAGGCTTTCAAAGGCATGCTTGAAGAAAATCCTGATTTGCACCTGCAATTCCAATACGAGGCGGGCAAGTTTGTTGACCGATCATTCCACATTACCGAAATCAAGCAGGCACCGATTGTTTCGGTCGACTGTGGCGGTGTAATGAATTGTTGGACGGAGGTGATCGTGCAGCTGTGGGAGCCGCCGGTAAGTGAAACCGAACGCTCGATGCTGGTCAGCAAAGCACTCAAAATTGTGAACCTGGTGGAAAAATCGTTACCGCTTAATCCGAATGCGGTTGTGAAGATCGAGTTTGGCAATTCAAAATTCGATACGCGCCAAATGTACCCAGGTGAGCTTTTGCCGGAAGGTGATAGCTTTATTGTCAATCTGGTTCCGGATTTCACGCAGTGCAAAGCGCTAACGCGCGGTCAATCATGCGGGGAGGGTCCTGCGGCCGCGTCTTGCTGTGGCCCCGCTTCTGAAAAAGAAGAATTGGAAGCTGCCAGTGCTGATGGCGTTGCATGCAAACCAGGTTCCGGCTGTTGCTAATTATCAATCAATTATTTTCATGAAACGAATTTTAGTGTTATGCACGGGCAATTCAGCCCGCAGCCAATTGGCGCAAGGGTATTTACAGCATTTTGCAGGTGACCGCGCAGAAGTGTATAGCGCAGGCGTAGATCCCAAAGGGGTAAACCCGGTTGCCATCCAGGTTATGGCGGAAGATGGTCTTGATATCTCACATCACACGTCGAACCATGCCGACGAATATACCGGCATCGCTTTCGACTATGTGATCACCGTCTGCGATAATGCACGTGAGCAGTGCCCGTATTTCCCTTCTGCCGGTGAGCTGGTCCACCATAGTTTTTCCGATCCGGGCCATACCGGTACGCCGGAGCGGCCAGGCGAAGACCTGGTAACCGCATTCCGCAGGGTTCGGGATGAAATCAAAGAGTACAGCCGCGAATTTATCCATCAAAAACTGCCTATATAATGACTTTCACCATTCGTCCTCTTTCAGAACCCGACTGGCCGCAAATAAAACAGATTTACCAGCTGGGCATTGATACCGGTGATGCGACATACGAAACCGAGGCACCGGAAGTCGATGGACTGAAAGCAAAGTTTCTTGCTGAACCGCAACTTGTGGCCGAAGAAAATGGCCAGGTTATTGGGTGGGCATTCCTGTCTGCCGTTTCCAGCCGGTGCGTGTATGGCGGCGTGGCTGAAACAAGCATCTACATTCATCCGGATTTTCATGGGCGCGGTATCGGCCGGGCGCTTTTATCAGAGCTGGTCCCGTTAAGTGAAAAACTCGGTTTCTGGACATTGCAAGCACAGATATTCCCAGAGAACAAAGCAAGCATTGCCCTTCACGAGCGGCAGGATTTCCGGAAAGTCGGCTACCGTGAAAAGCTTGGAAAACATAATGGGATCTGGCGCGATGTAATATTCCTGGAACGCCGCAGCTCGGTAGTTGGCAATGATTAATCACAAACAACCTATGAAGGAAAAGCGGCTTTCATTTCTTGACCGTTACTTGACCGTCTGGATCTTTCTTGCCATGCTTTTGGGTGTGTCCATCGGGTATTTTTTCCCAGGCACACCCGATTTTATCAATCAGTTAAATTCAGGCTCGACGGCAGCGGCCGTGAATGTGCCATTAGCCTTTGGGCTATACCAAGTGCCCTCGACGCAGTGGATAGTGCGTTGGATGTATTCACGCTTCCCATTTGCAAAGACTACTCCCTATCAAATAAAAAATATGCCTTTCCAAGGCGTATCGTCGCTTTTAACCGCTTAAAACCGCGTTTTGCCAAATAAGATTTTTGTCTTTGCTCCTGGCGCAAACTATGCCGGCAAGAATTGTTACAAGCGCCAAGTTGCAACCTAAATTTACATTCGAAGGGATACACTTTATGATATTCTTTCAATGAGGCTGCTGACGAACGAAGGAATTTGTCAAAACAGACCGTGTTCAGGCGAATGAGCTCAATTTTAATGAAGCCATACTAAAAAGGCCTGTGCCCAAAGACACAAGCCTCGTCTGATATGATCAACGCATCGAATCGAAGAGTTAAACAAACTGAAAAGGAATATCTCGATCAGCCGCCAACATGGCCCCCTTCCTTTTTGGCAATCCCGTGTGAACCATTTCCTCCGCCTTCAATACTAACCTCGGCTTTTCCATGGGCTTTGTCCCCGCTAGCCTCACGGCCACCTACACCCGAGCCTCCACCTCCGATCCCTTGAGATTTACCACTGCCCACGCCGTTCCCCCCGGCATTAGCGAGAGAACGCGCGTTACCGCCTTTATCTCCGTCAGCCTTACCACCACGAGTGCCAGAACTTCCTCCATCGGTTTCAGCCACGCCATTGCCTACGTTGCCTCCGTCTTCCTCTTCTGGGGCGATACCGTTTCCAACTTTGTCTCCATCCGCGATACCACCTCTTGTGCCCGCTCCGCCATCTTCCGTCTTAGAGTTACCAGCTCCGTGTCCACCATCGGTCGTATTGACAACTCCGTTACCGACGTGTCCACCGTCCACATTACGAGTCGTAAGGTAAAATCCGGCAGCGCCCACTACAACTGCGGATACGGCGGCGGCGATCTTCTGTTTCGTTTTCATTGCTTGTTTGATTATAGTTACAAATGATTGAGGAAAGGCATTCGATGTGCAATATGATTACTGGGAAACAAATGCATATCGTCAACCGGAACGAATTACTCCGGTCAATTGTGAAAATGATCCTAGAAAATTAGTGGGGAATTTCCGCAAATAAGCGGATTATTAAATATGGGTATTTCCCAAGCAAAAAGCAAGAAAAAACAAAACTTAAGTTACTACAAATAAACAACTTAAGTAAACAACAACATTCAGACAGAAATACAAAGCCGGATCACACACACTTTTAGCGGCGCCCGAAGTCGAGAACGATCGCCGAGCACTTAATGTCTTTCACGTTATGCACCGTGCGAACCGCTCGATTAAACAAAGACATCGACCTTATCTGCCATATAACGAGCAAATTAAGAGCACAAAAAAAAACAAGTGCGTTCAAAAATAACCCAGTTCAAGAAACACTCCCCCTTTTAGTCTCAATTGGCGTTTTGCCGAAGATCTTTTTGAATTCTGTGCTGAAATACTTGCTGTCGTCAAAACCGATCATAATGCTCACCTCGCTGACGTTGTAAACTCCCGAATCGAGCAGTTTTTTGGCTTCATTAAACCGGATCGTTTTAACGAACTCATTGATAGTCATACCCGTAAGCGACTTCAATTTTCTATACAATGCTGATACGCTCATGCCGATCTGCATAGCGAGTTCATTGACCCCAAAGTCGCGATCGGAAATATTCCCCTTTACCAGTGAGCTCAACTTGCCGATAAATTCCTCGTTTTTGTCCCGGGCAATACTATCGCTCCCTTGTTGATCCATCAAGACCGACTGTTGGTAACGTTTTTTAAGATCATCCCGCTGCCGGAGTAGATTACCAATCTTTAATTCAAGAATCCTCGGATCGAACGGTTTAACCAAATAATCGTCAGCGCCCAAAGCGAGCCCTTCAATAATTTGCTGGTTTTGTGCCCTTGCCGTTAATAACACGACTGGTATATGTGAAGTTGTAATATTCTCTTTCAAGTGGCTGCATAACTGCAAACCGTTCATATCAGGCATCATAATGTCCGACAGGATGATGTCGGGAAGGTGCTCATTGGCAAGTTGCAAGCCGCGAAGCCCGTTTTCGGCTTCCAATGTGTTGAATTCGCTTTCGAAAAGCTCCCTGATAAACACGCGTAACTGGTCGTTATCCTCGACAATCAGGATCGTATTGGCTTTCTTTGCAGAGACGTCGTTGTGCGCGGCAGGCAACGTTGCCGCCGTTTCCGTTAACGTGCTGCCCATGAAATCGCTGTTTTTCGGTGCAATTTGATCGGGGGAAAAATGCCGGTTCTCACGTAGCAACCTGATCGTTAACGTTGTACCGCCTGCCACAGTTTCGGTTTCAAGACGGCTCTCGGCAGTAATGTAGCCGCGATGCTGCTCCACAATGCTTTTGGAAAGCGCCAGTCCGATCCCGTAACCAGGTTTGTCCGAATCGGCCTGGTAGTAATAAGTAAATAGTTTCCGTAAATGCTCTTCCGGTATGCCCTTGCCGTTGTCCTGGACGGCAATGCTTACCTCATTGCTGACTTCCGAAATGTGCACTGCCACCTTACCGCCTTCGGATGTGAATTTATATGCGTTGCTGAGCAGGTTATAAAACACTTTTTGCATCTGAGCCATATCCAGCCACAACAGCACCGGCGTGTCCGGGCATACGAATATCGTTTCAATGTCCTTTTCTTTCGCGCTATGCTCGAATGCGGCAATGACGCTTTTCATGATTTTGACCACGTCATATTCCTGAACTTGTAGTCTCACCCCTCCGCTTTGGACCTTACGGAAGTCGAGTAGCTCATTGACCAGCAGCAGCAAACGGTCAGAACTGTTTTTAGCAAATCCCAAGTAGTGTTCAACGGTTTTACCATCGTATGCATGCTGAAAAGCTTTTTGCATAGGTCCTGAAATCAACGAAAGGTGCGTCCTGATTTCGTGAGAGACATTAGTGAAAAAGTCGAGTTTAACCTGGTTCAATGCATTTTCCTTTCGGAACGAACTGCGGAGCCAGAAAAACCTGGTAACGGCATACACGGTGGCGGCAATCAGCAGAATATAGGCCAGGTAGGCATACCAGGTTTTCCACCAGGGCGGCAGTATATTGATTTTTAACCGAAGCGGCTCAGGGTTCCAGTAACCATCCCCGTTCGCAGCCCGTACCGTGAACACATAGTCTCCCGGCGGCAGGTTCATATAAGTTGCAGATTGGTTACCCGTATAATTCCAGGCATTATCGAACCCTTCCAGCTTGTAGGCATACCGGTTTCGCTCCGATCTTGGGAAGCTCAACAGGGCAAAACTGATAGAAAAGATGTTCTGGTCATGATGCATGGTCAATTCCTCGGTTTGATCGAGGTTTTGCGCGAGCAAACCCGTGTTATCACCGGCCCTGACCTCCCGATCCAATAATTTAAGTTGCGTTAATACCAGCTGCGACGCGCCACTCCTTGCGATAACCCGGTCGGGCGAGAACTGAAAAATCCCTTTGTTGGTCGTAAAGTAAAGGATCCCCGAAGTGCTCTTCACGCTCGACGCGGGCCGCGAAATCCCGTTAAAGGGAAGGCCATCCTGGTAACCGTAGGTTTGCAGGGTCTTTTTGTCGGGATGGTAACGTGTCAGCTCGGCCTCGGTTGCAAGCCAGAAATAACCCAATTTGTCTATCTGGATATCTTCAATCTTTGAAAGCGCTATTTTCGGGTCAAGCCGGAATTTGCCTGATACGTGATCGAAGCTTTGCAAACCTTGCCGGGTTACGGCCCATATTCTGCCCGCGCCGTCTTCTGCCAGTCGCCACACCGCAGCAAAGTTCCCCCCACCCCTGCTTTTGTCGGTAGCCAATTCTTCAAAATCGGCCGCGCCATGTTTGAGCACGAAGGCTTCGTCTCCACCGCCTACCCAGATATTTTGCTTCGAATCTTCCAGTATACTGTGGGCGTAGGTGACAGAATTGTACTTTTTAAACCGGCCCGTATGTTTGTCAAACAATAA
>Ga0209676_1000507_pt1 | contig 61441 bp, 53 predicted proteins | sample AraplaCvi_mLB_r2_FD_184282 | JGI IMG/M metagenome (GOLD analysis project Ga0209676, IMG submission 184282) | Arabidopsis root microbial communities from North Carolina, USA - plate scrape MF_Cvi_mLB_r2 (SPAdes) (version 2) | ecosystem: Host-associated > Plants > Roots > Endosphere | place: USA... | reverse complement strand
GAAGCGGTCGAGAAGGCCAAGAAGATGGCTGAGAAGGCCTGATCATGAGCACCATCCGTTGCGACATCGTCAGCGCCGAGCAGGAAATCTTCCGTGGTGAAGCGACTCTGGTCGTGGCTACGGGTGAGCTCGGCGAACTGGGCATCGCGCCCAAGCACGCACCGCTGATCACCCGTCTGAAGCCGGGCAAGATCGTGGTGACCACGCCGAACGGCGAGCAGCTGGATTTCGCCATTTCCGGCGGCATTCTGGAAGTGCAGCCGCAGGTGGTGACCGTGCTGGCCGACACCGCGATCCGCGCGCAGGACATCGACGAAGCCTCGGTCCGCAAGGCCAAGGAAGAAGCCGAGCGCATCCTGGCCAACCGCGGCGAAGCCATGGAAGTGGCCGAAGCCCAGCAGAAGCTGGCTGAGGCCGTGGTGCAGCTGCAGGCGCTGGAGCGCCTGCGCAAGACCCTCAAGCACTGAGGTTTACGCCACACCCGCACAAACGCCGGCCTCGTGCCGGCGTTTTTGTTTGTGCCGGCGGCGTTGGTAGAGTCGACCGTTGGTCGACTATCGCGCGCAGCGCGGGTTTCAAGCGGCCCCCGGAAGAGCAGTCGACCAACGGTCAACTCTACCGGGTAGGTTTTCCTGCGGCACCGACGGGTAGAGTCCGCCGTCAGCGGTAGACCACGTAGCGCATCAGCAGGAACGACACCGCGGCCAGCGCTCCTTCCACCAGTGGCTTCGCCAGCCAGGCGTATTGCAGGCCCAGCGCATGGTGGGCGGCGGACACCAGCAGCGTGCTGGCTACGGTCAGCAGCAGCCATACCGGCAGGAAGCGGGCGAAGCGCTGCCAGCCCAGGCGCTGCCGGCCCTGCGCATCGGCGAAGGTGATCCGCCCGTTCAACCAGAAGCCCAGAAGCATGCCGGCCACGCGCCCGGCGATGTTGGCCGGGGCCACCGGTACGCCCGCCGCAGTGAGGGCAACAAACACCAGCCAGTCCAGCAGCAGCTGCAGCAGGCCGATGACGATGTAGGCGGTTCCCTGGCGGAGCAGGGTCATGACGGCTCCCGGCCGTCCGGCACGAGGTGCAGCGTCTGCCACTCCACGCAACCCGAGCAGCCGCCGTGCATGCGCGCCGGGCTCATCCCGCAGGCGTCTGCACGGGCGGCGGCAGGGACCACCATTGATGTTTGCCGGCCTCGCCCTGCAGTTCCGCGCCGGCCAGCTGCAGTGCCGCGCGTTGTGGTGCCGTCAGGCTGCCGGTGTTGAGGATGATGTGGCCGGCCTGCATGTCCCGCATCAATGCCAGCCACTGCTGCCCGCTGGCATCCTGCTCGGCGATCGCTGCCGCCGCTTGGAGCGTGGGCGCGTACCAGGCAACACTGCGGCCGCGGTTGCCGAACTCGGCGAAGTAGGGCGCGGCGGTGTCCAGCACCAGGACATTGCCTCTCCCATCGGCCGACACCCGCATGGCAGCTGCCAGCGAACGTTCGGGAGTGAAGCGCTGGAACAAGGGCTCGTCAAGGCCAGCTGCCTTCAACGTGTCCTTCAGCGCACCGCTGCGCATCATCCAGTAGCCCGTCGACTGCAGGCTGACATTCAGTGCGCAGATCGTGACCAGCAGAACCAGCAGCGGCCGGCGCGGGGTGACCGCGCCCAGCGCCGCGACGGCTACTACCGACAGCAGCACCATGCCCGGGTAGGCATAGCGCAGGTACTGCACAGGCAGCAGCGGCAGGACCAGCACGGCCATTGCCACCAGTGCTGCCGCGCGCGTGGACGGTCGCAGCAGGGCCAGCAGCCACAGGCCCGCCAGGCCGACCAGCACCACGCCCGCCGCGCCATCCTGCGATTCGAAGTAGCGCGAGGAATGGAACGTGAGCATCCATGGCAGGTTCGCGCCGAAGCCGACGCTGTAGGTGGCATCGAGGAAGTTGACGGGCGCGTAGTACGGCGAATGGAAAATGCCGTTGAACAGCGGCAGCACCGGATTGCCGGCGATCCAGGTGGCGTAGGCATAGCTGGAGGCGCCCACCAGCAGGCCGACCAGCGCCACCAGTGCGATGCGTGGCAGCGATGGCCACGGATGACGTACCAGCGCCCAGAGCAGCACCGGCAGTGCCAGCAGGGCGCCCATGGTCTTGATCGCCAGCAGCCCACCCGCCAGCACCGCCAGCAGCAGCCAACTGGACAGGCGGGAATCGCGCGGGGCTGCGGCCAGTGCACACATCCACAGCAGCACTGCCGCCGTAGGCAGTTCGGTCTGCATGCCGCCGGCCAGGCCCGCGGTCAGTGGCAGGCTGGCCACCATGGCAACGGCGAGCCAGCGCGACAGCTCACCCGCCCCCAGTTGTGCAGCCAGCTGCCAGGCAGCCGTGCCCAGTGCCAGCAGCCAGAATGCATTGACCGGGCCGCGCGCTTCAGCGCCGGACACAAGCTGTGGGACCGCATGGATCACATCGGTTGCCCATGGAGCCAGCGCCCAGATCTGATGCTCCGGCGCAGGCTGGTATACCCCCAGTTCCAGCAACTGCCACGGCAGCCGCAGGTGATAGGTCAGGTCGTCATACTGCAGGGTCGGCAGCCAGCAGGCCGTGCTGGCCAGTCCAAGCACGAGCACGGCGAAGGCAGCGCTGCGTGGTGCAGCAGCCACCGCCTGCCGCCACTGCGTGGCCGCAGCCCGCAGCGCGGATGACAGCGGCGCGCGGCGCCAGGCCACCAGTACCAGGCAGGCCAGCAGGTAGACCCAGCGGTAGTGGATCGGCAGCAGCAGCGTCCAGCCCAGCACCGCGGCCATCATCAGCAGGCCTGCGCAGGCCTGCAGCGCGAACGCGCGTTGCGCGAACAACGTTGCACCTAGGGCGACTGCGGCCAGCAGCATCAACAGCGTTGCCAGGAACGGCGACACGCCAGCGAACACCGGCAGCAGCAGCAGCCAGAGCACGCCCAGCACGCTGGCCATCGACCAGTGGCGCCAGCGCTTCAGCAGCATCCCGGCGCCGCACGCCAACAGGCCGATTGCCACAAGTTCGCCGAAGCGGCCCCAGGGGATGCTGCGGGCCAGGGGCGTCGTGCACAACCCGATGACGAGCAGGGCAGCGCCCAGCCATGGAAGCAGGTTCGGGAGTCGACTGTGGATGACGGGCATGGTTCACGTAGCGCAAGGGAACACGTCGGCTATGCTAGCAGCCAGTCCACAGTTCGCTGCCGCCCGGTACATCCCATGACCCAAGCCCTGCACGTCATCATCCTCGCCGCCGGCGCTGGCAAGCGCATGAAATCCGTGCTGCCGAAAGTGCTGCAGCCCATCGCCGGCCAGCCGATGCTGGCCCATGTGATTGCCGCGGCACGCGAACTGCAGCCGGCCGCCATCCATGTGGTGTACGGGCATGGCGGTGAAGCCGTGCGGCAGCGCTTTGCCGACCAGACCGACCTGTTGTGGGCCGAACAGGCGCAGCAGCTCGGCACCGGCCATGCGGTGGCGCAGGCGATGCCGGAGGTGCCGGATGCGGCGCAGGTGTTGGTGCTGTACGGCGACGTGCCGCTGATCCGCGCGCAGACCCTGCGCCACCTGCTGGCGCAGCCGGGTCGCCTTGCGGTGCTGGTGGCCGAGGTCGACGACCCGACCGGCTACGGCCGTATCCTGCGCGATGCCGAAGGCAAGGTCGGCGCCATCGTCGAACAGAAGGATGCCGATGACGAGCAGCGCCGCATCCGGATCATCAATACCGGCATCATCACCGCCGAATCGACCGCGCTGCGGCGCTGGCTGTCGCAGCTCTCCAGCAGCAATGCGCAGGGCGAGTACTACCTGACCGATGTGTTTGCCTTTGCCGCGCACGAGTACACCCCGGCGGAGATGGCCCTGGTGTCCGACGCGCAGGAAGCCGAAGGCGCGAATGATCCCTGGCAGCTGTCGCAGCTGGAGCGTGCATGGCAGCGCCGCGCAGTGCGTGCCCTGTGCGCGCAGGGCGCGCGCGTGCTGGACCCGGCGCGGCTGGATATCCGCGGCGAGGTCACGGTCGGCAGCGATGTGCTGATCGATGTCGATGTGATCCTGGAAGGCAGAGTGGAGCTGGCCGACGGCGTGACCGTGGGGCCGTTCACCCGCTTGAAGGATGTGCGCCTGGGGCCGGGTACCGAAGTGCGCGCGCACTGTGACCTGGAAGGCGTGGTGACCGAGGGTGCCGCGCAGATCGGCCCGTTCGCGCGCCTGCGCCCGGGCACCGTGCTGGCCGACGGCGTGCACGTGGGCAACTTCGTGGAAACCAAGAAGGTCACCCTGGGCGTGGGCAGCAAGGCCAATCATCTGACTTACCTGGGTGATGCGGTGATCGGCAGCAAGGTCAACATCGGCGCTGGCACCATCACCTGCAACTACGACGGGGTGAACAAGTCGACCACGACCATCGGCGACAAGGCCTTCATCGGTTCCAACAGCGCGCTGGTGGCGCCGGTGACGATTGGCGAAGGCGCGACCATCGCGGCGGGATCGGTCATCACCCGCGATGCGCCGGACGGCACGCTGACCCTGGCCCGTGCGCGGCAGGAAACCATCGACGGCTGGAAGCGGCCGGTGAAGAAGGGCTGAGGCACCGCCGCGATCCACGCATGGCGTGGATCTACCGGGAATGTCAGTCAAGGTAGCGCCGGGCCATGTCCGGCGGCAGTAGATCCACGCCATGCGTGGATGCGGCCGACCGGTCAATTCACCGGCAGCAGGATCGACACGCACAACCCGCCATCACCGCGGTTCTGCAGGGATACCCGGCCGCTGTGCGCCTCGACGATCTCGCGGGTCAGTGCCAGGCCCAGGCCGGTGCCGTTGCGCTTGGTTGAATAGAACGGCATCAGCGCGTTCTGCAGCACCTGCTCGTTCATGCCCTTGCCGCGGTCCAGTACGTCCAGGCGCAGCCACTGCGGCAACCGCGTCAGCTGCACCTGCACGTCGTCGTTGGGCGGCTCCGCTTCGGCGCAGGCTTCGTGTGCGTTCTTCAGCAGGTTCAACAGCGCCTGGCCGAACTGGGCGATGTCGATGCGGCTGCTCAGCGTCTCGTCCGGCTCGCGGTCCATGCCGAACGGAATCTGCTGGCGCAGGCTGGACAGGAACGGCGCCCAGTGCACGGTCTGCAGCTGCGGCTGCGGCAGTTTGGCGAAGCGTGCATAGCCGCGGATGAAGCCTTCCAGATGGCGTGCGCGGTCTTCGATGGTGCTGAAGATCTCGGGCAGGCGATCGAAGCGTTCGCGCCTGACCAGTTCGCCGCCTGAATGGGCCAGCGAGGCGATCGGTGCCAGCGAGTTGTTCAGTTCGTGGCTGATCACCCGGATCACTTTCTTCCAGGTCTGCACTTCCTGCCGGCGCAGCTCGGCGGTCAGCTGGCGCACCAGCAGCAGGTCGTGCGGGCGGCCGTTCAGATGGAACGCGCGCCGCGACAGATGGTAGACCTGCTCGTCGTCCTCATCGGGCTCGACGCCCTCCTCGACCTCCGCGCGCACCGCGAACAGGCTGTCGCCGCCGCGTGCGATGGCATCGCGCAGTTCCACCGGCAGCTGCTCGAGCACCTCTTCCATGCGCTGGCCTTCCAGCTTCCAGCCACCGTGCAGCAGCTTGCGTGCGGCCAGGTTGGAAAACACCACGCGGGAAATGCCATCGCCACCGGCCGCGATCAGCAGCATCGCCACCGGTGTGTTCTGCACCATGGTGTCCAGCAGCAGTTCGCGCTGCACCAGGCCTTGGCGCTGCTCGCGCAGCACGTCGCCCAGTTCGCGGTGCGCGTCTACCAGGTCGCCTAGTTCGTCGTTGCCCGGCCAGTACACGCCGAAGTTGAACTCACCATCGCGATAGCTGCTGGTGGTGCCGGCCAGTGCGCGCATCAGCGAGCGCACCGGTGCGGTGGCGCGGCGCAGCGACCACCACATCAGCGACAGCAGCACGACCGAGGAGATCCCCGTCACCCACCAGCCGTGGTTCATCCAGTAGGCCAGCAGCCACGGCAGTGCGGCGGCCAGCGCCAGCACCGGCAGCAGGCGCAGGAACAGGAGGAAGGTGAAGGAGCGCCGTTTCATTCGCGCGGAATGCCGTGGCGGTCCATGCGCCGGTACAGCGCCTGGCGGCTCAGGCCGAGCTCGGCCGCGGCCTGGGCGATGACGCCGTGGTTGCGGGCCAGCACGTCCTCGATGCGTGCACGGTCGGGATCGTTGCCGGCGCTCGGGGTCGGGCGCGGCGCGGCCGCTGCACGCGGCAGATTGAGGTCAGCCACCTCGATGCGGTTGCCGCTGGCCAGCAGCTCGGCACGCTGGATCACGTTGCGCAGCTCGCGCACGTTGCCTGGCCACGGGTGCCGCTGCAGTGCGGTGGCAGCAGCGGTGGACAGCGGCTTGCCGGCGCTGAGGAAGCGTTCGGCCAGCGGCACGATGTCGCCCGGTCGCTCCGCCAGCGGCGGCAGCACCAGTTCCACCGTGTTGAGTCGGTAATAGAGGTCTTCGCGGAAGCTGCCGTCGCGGATCATCGCCGGCAGGTCGGCGTTGGTCGCGCTGACCACGCGGACCTTGACCTGGCGCTCGCGGTTGGAGCCCAGGCGCTCGAAGCGGCCGGTTTCCAGTACGCGCAGCAGCTTCATCTGCCCGCCCAACGACAGGTTGCCGATCTCGTCCAGGAACAGCGTGCCGCCGTCGGCGGCTTCGAACTTGCCCTCGCGCGCCTTGTTGGCACCAGTGTAGGCACCGGCTTCGGCGCCGAACAGTTCGGCCTCGATCAGTTCGGAGGGCAGGGCACCGCAGTTGACCGCCACAAACGGGCCCTTCGCCACCAGCGAATTGGCCTGGATGATCTGCGCGATCTTCTCCTTGCCCGCACCGTTGGGGCCGGTGATCAGCACCGGCAGTTCCGAACGCGCGACCTGACAGGCCAGGGCGATGACACGTTCGCTGGCGGGATCGGCGAACACCGCGCCGCACAGCGCGTATTTCTCTTCCAGCGCGTTTCGCTGGCGTTCCTCGCGGGCGCGGCGCTGGTCCAGCTCGCGACGCGCTTCGGACAGTTCAAGCAGGTTGTTGACCGTGGTCAGCAGCTTGCGGTCATCCCACGGCTTGGCCAGGTAATCGGCGGCGCCGGCCTTGACCAGGTCCACCGCGCTGCTCAGGTGCGTCCAGGCGGTCAGCAGGATGACCGGCAGGTCGGGATGGCGCGCGCGGATCTGCGCGAACAGGGCCTCGCCTTCTTCACCCGAGGTGGTGTCCTCGGTGAAGTTCATGTCCTGGATGACCAGGTCGACGGCGTGTGCTTCCAGCATCGCCAGGCCGTCGGCCGGGCTCTGCGCCTGCAGGGTGTCGATGTCATGCAGGGAAAACAGCACGTCCAGCGCGGTACCCACGCTGGCGTTGTCATCGATGATCAGGATCGCGGGCATGGTCCGAATACAGGTAGCGCCGGGCGATGCCCGGTCAAAGGGTAGCGCCGGGCCATGCCCGGCGGAGAAGGCTGCAGAAAAGCCGCCGGGCATGGCCCGGCGCTACCGTCACCTCGCCAATATAGCCAAACCCGTGGCCCCGCAGGGGCCGGGGCACATCTCACGCCCCCCGGGTGGCAACGGCCGGCGGCACCGCGGCGGCGCGGCGGGCCGGGCCGAACACTGCCACCTGGCCCAGCACCCACAGCAGCACCGCGCCCAGCGGCAGGTACAGCAGCGGCATGCGCGGCAGCTCGTACATGTTCATCAGCGCCAGGTTGATCGCGTACGCGGCAAGCATGCCCAGCACGATGCCCAGCGTGGCCAGCAGGAAGTTCTCGGTCTGGAAGTAGCGCAGGATCTGCCCGCGGGTCGCGCCCAGCGCACGGCGGATGCCGATCTGCTTGCTGCGCTGCTGCACCCAGAAGCTGGCTAGGCCGATGATGCCAAGTGCGGTCACCACCAGCAGGGCGATGGACACCGTCACCAGCAGGCCGACCATGGCGCGGTCGTTCTTGAAGTAGTCGTTGCGCTGGTCCTCGTAGGTCTTCTTGTCGCGCATCAGGCGATTGGCATCGTTGCGCTCCAGCGCGGCGACGGCGGCCTTGAGCACTTCATCGCGACGCTCGGGTGCGGTGCGCAGCATGTAGGTGCCGCCTTCGTCGAAGCCGCGGCGCAGCGGCATCAGCATCGACTCGTTCCAGTTGTCGTCCCAACCGGTGGGCGTGGTCAGGGTGTCGACGATGCCGACCACATGCAGCGGCTGCTTGCCCATGTAGTAGGTCTTGCCCAGCGCGCTGCCGTCGGGTTCCATCTTTGCGGCGGTGGCCTGGCTGAAGATCACCGGCAGTGCCTTGTCCGTGGAACCGGCCTTGCTGACGACGGCGTAGTCCATGTACTCGTCGGGCAGGAAGTCACGACCGGCGATCACGTTGATGCCCATCGTGCGGATGCCATCCTCGGACATCGTGTACATCGATGCCTCAGTGGTCGGCCGCTCCTGGTCCTGCTGGCGCTGGATGCTGCTGCTGGACGAGCCGCTGCGGAACGGCACCTGGTTGATGATGGTGGCGCCGGTGACGCCGGGGATGGCGCGCAGCGACGCGAGGTCCTCGCGGGTACGGGCCATGCCGTTGGTCTGCTTGCCGATGCCGCTGACGCGGACCATCACCAGTTCGTTCTCGGCAAGGCCGCTGGGCATGCTGATCTTTTCCACGCGCTGGCTGACCAGGAACAGCGCATTGCAGACGATGGCGCAGGTCAGGGCGACTTCCAGCACGATCAATGCGGCCGCGGTCTTGTGCCGGCGCAGGGTGCTGAGGATGGGGCGGATGTCCATGGGAGTCCTCGTTCCGGTACTTACTGCGACTTGAGCTGGATGGCGGGAGTGACCTGCATCGCGCGCCAGGCGGGCAGGAAACCGGCCGCAAGGCTGGCAAACAGGGTCAGGCCGATGGCCAGCAGCAGCATGCTGCCGTCCAGGTGGGCCAGCTTGGCGTAGTCCACCGGCTGCTGGCGCACGGCGAACAGGCCGAGCAGGGCCACGCCGATGCCGAGCACGCCGCCGACCACACCCACCGCACCGGCTTCCACCAGGCACTGCAGGAAGATCTGGCCGCGGCTGGCACCGAGCGCGCGACGCACGCCGATCTCACCGCTGCGGCGCAGGAACTTGGCGAGCAGCAGGCCCACGGTGTTGACCAGGCACACGCCGAGGAAGCCCAGCGCCAGCCACAGCTGCAGGCGCACATCGCTGGGCACCGCACCGTTGAAGTCCAGCCACTCCATCACGTTGCGCAGGCGCACGTTCGGCGGGCGCTCGAAACGGCCGGCCTCACGCTGCTGGCTGGAGTAGTTCTCGAGGTAGCGGCGGTAGTCGTCGGCCTTGCCCGGGTCCATCTCGGCCCAGTACTGCAGCCAGGTGCAGGGCGCGTTCACCGAATAGCTGTCGCGGTCGGGGTTCTCGCCGAAGCAGTTCATGTTGCCGCTGCTGCCCAGCTTCAGGTCCATCGAGGTCGACATCGGCATCAGCAGGTCTTCATCCTTGCCGTAGCTGCCGGTGGTGAGGTCGAAGAACTGCGGTTCGGGATTCCATTCCTTCATCACGCCGACGATGCGGAAGCTCTGGCCATCCATGCGGATGTCCTTGCCCACGCTGTTGCCGCCCTGGTACAGCTTGTCGTTGAGCGCCTTGGAGATGACCACCACGCGCGCACGGCCATCGTCGTCCTGGCGCGTCCACCCACGGCCGTACTGCATGGGCACGTTGAACATGGGGAAGAAATCAGCCGAGGTCCAGCGCGTATCGATCGAAAACGGCTGCAGGGTGCTGCCATCCGGCTCGATGGTGCCGCCGCCGCCGCTCATCAGCGCCTGCCGCTCTGCCTTGGCTTCGCGCAGCAGGGCCTCGCCATCGAAGCGGGTCATCTGGCTGTTGGGCTCTTCGCCAGGCACGTAGCCGCCGCGACCCGCCGGGTCAAGCTGCACGTAGAACAGGCGATCGCTCTTGTCCGGGATCGGATCGCCGGAAAGCACATGGAAGACGGTCAGCGTGGTCATCGAGGCACCGATGCCCAGCGCGATGGCAACCACCATCAGTGCGGTCAGGACCTTGTTGCGGCGGAAGCTGCGCGCCGCCAGTCGGGCGTAGTAGGCGAACATGGTCGGGCCCTCACTCGTTGACGGCGACGATGCGGCGCGGGGTGGCCAGCACCGGCTCACGCACCAGGTCGGTCACCTGGCCATCGACGATGTGCACGTTGCGCTGCGCACGTGCGGCCAGTTCCGGGTCATGGGTGACCATGACGATGGTGGTGCCGGCGGCGTTGATCTCTTCCAGCAGTTCCATCACGCCACGCGCCATCTGTGTGTCCAGGTTGCCGGTCGGTTCGTCGGCCAGCAGCAGGCGCGGGCTGCCGGCCAGGGCGCGGGCGATGGCGGCGCGCTGTTGCTGGCCGCCGGAGAGTTCATTGGGATAGTGCTTCATGCGCGAACCCAGGCCGACCTGGCTCAGCGCTTTCTCGATGCGCTCGCGGCGTTCGCCGGCGCCCATCTTGCGGTAGCGCAGCGGTACGTCGACGTTGTCGAACAGGTTCAGGTCGGGGATCAGGTTGAAGCCTTGGAAGATGAAGCCGATCTTCTGGTTGCGCATGCGGCTGCGGGCATCGTCGCCCAGCGTGCTGACGTCCTGGCCGTCGAGCATGTAGGTGCCGCTGGTGAAGGTTTCCAGCAGGCCGGCGATGTTGAGGAAGGTGGTCTTGCCGGAACCGGACGGGCCGGTGACGGCGACGAACTCACCTTCCTTGACCTGCAGTTCCAGCGAGCGCAGTGCGTGGGTTTCCACCTGTTCGGTACGGAAAACCTTGGCGACCGAACGCATTTCAAGCATGTACATGGGGTGTCCTCTCTCCAGGATGTGTCAGTTGACGGAGACGCGTTCGGCGTCCTTGAACAGGTCGCTGCCGGAGACCACGATGCGGTCGCCCGGCTGCACACCCGACTTGATTTCCACTTCGCCCAGGCTGCTGACGCCCAGCTCCACCGGTCGGCGCACCGCGGTGCGGCCGTCCATCACGTAGGCCACGCCGTTGCCCTGTTCGACGAACGGGCCACGCTCGACCTTCATCACGTTCCTGCGCGTATCGAGCAGCACGCGCACCGACATGCGCTGGCTCTGGCGCAGGCCTTCCGGCTGCGCGGCGGCAAAGCGCACGCGGGCGTTGACCTCGCCGTTGACCACTTCCGGCGAGACCGCGCTGATCTCACCGGGGAACGGCTTGCCGTTGCCGCCGGTCAGCTGCGCCGGCATGCCGATGGCCAGGTCACGGGCGAAGCTCTCCGGCACCTTGATCTCCACCTCGAACTTGGACAGGTCGACCACGCCCAGCACCGGCGCGTTGGCCGCCAGGTTGGTGGCCTGGGTAGCCTGCACCTGGCCGACCTGGCCGTCGAACGGGGCGCGCAGGGTCAGCGCATCCACCTGGCGCTGCACTTCGGCCACCACCGCCTTCTGGCGGTCGGCCAGCAGGCGCTTGTTGCGCGCGTCGAGGTCGGCGCCCTGGCTCTGCAGTCGCGCATCGGTGGTGGCGTTGGCCAGGGTGATGTCGGCCTTCTTCAGGCTGTCCTGGGCCTTGGCGAGGTCGATCTGCGGCACCGCGCCGCCGTCGTAGCCGCGCTGGTAGCGCTGCAGGTCACGGTCGGCGGCCTGCCGTTCGATGCTGGCCTGGTCGGTTTCCTTGCGCGACTTGGCGCGGGCGAGGGTGGCGTCCAGCGCGGCGCGGCTGGCCTCCGCTTCCAGGCCGGCCAGGGTGGCCTGTTCCTGGGCCAGCTTGCTGCGCAGTTCCGGGCTGTCGATGATCGCCAGCTCCTGGCCCTTCTTGACCACGTCGCCGGCCACCACCTTCAGGTCCACCGTACCCGCGGAAATGGCGTACAGGGTCGGGCTGTTCGCGGCGATGACGCGGCCGTCGGCGGCGATGTCGCGCACCAGGTCACCGCGCTGCACTTCGGCGATGCGCACCCGGCTGCTGTCGAAGGAGCGGCTGGCATTGGACCAGGCATGCACCGCCCAGCCGAGGGCGGCCAGCAGGGCGACTGCACCCAGGGCCGGCCAGCGGTAGCGCTGCCAGGCCGCACGGGGGGCGCTGGCGGAGGGGGCGGAAACGATCTGGTCCTGGGCAGAGGTGTCGCGGATCATCGTGTGCATGCCTGGCGGTGGTGACAGGGCTAAAGCATGCTCCGTGCCAACTTTATTCCATTTGTTTTCAGTCACTTGCGTTTTGGTTGCGGGTGTCCGGGTGTCCGCGGACACCGCTGCGGACACTTTCATTAAGCGGACAGGAGGGACGGAGTGGACACCCACGCTAGAATGCGGCGACCGTCTTCAAGGAAATGCGCGACATGTGTGGAATCGTAGGAGCGATCGCTGATCGCGATGTGGTGCCGGTGCTGATCGAAGGACTGAAGCGGCTGGAGTATCGCGGCTACGATTCGTCCGGCATCGCGGTGATCGACCATGCCGAGCGTGCCGACGTGCGCCGCGTGCGCCGTACCGGTCGTGTCTCGGAAATGGCCACTGCCGCCGAGGCGGAAGGTTTCAATTCCCAGCTGGGCATCGGCCATACCCGCTGGGCCACCCATGGCGGGGTGACCGAGGCCAATGCCCACCCGCACATCAGTGCCGGCGTGGCGCTGGTGCACAACGGCATCATCGAGAACCACGAAGAGCAGCGCGAGAAGCTGCGCGCGCTGGGCTACACCTTCGAGTCGCAGACCGATACCGAAGTGATCGCCCACCTCATGCACCACCACCTGAAGGGCGGCGACAGCCTGCTGGGCGCGCTGCAGCGCACGGTGAAGGAACTGACCGGCGCCTATGCGCTGGCCGTGGTCAGCCGTGCCGAGCCGGACCATTTCGTCTGCGCGCGCATGGGCTGCCCGCTGCTGGTCGGCCTGGGCGAAGGCGAGAACTTCGTCGCCTCCGACGTCTCGGCGGTGATCTCGGCCACCCGCAAGGTGATCTTCCTGGAAGAAGGCGACACCGCCGACATCCGCCGCGATGGCGTGCAGGTGTTCGACGAGCACGACCAGCCGGTCGAGCGCGACGTGCACCTGTCCGACGTGTCGCTGGCCTCGCTGGAGCTGGGCCCGTACCGCCACTTCATGCAGAAGGAAATCCACGAGCAGCCGCGTGCGCTGGGTGACACCATTGAGGCGGCGATCGATGCCGGTGGCTTCCCGGCCGAGCTGTTCGGCAAGAATGCCGAGGCCGTGCTGGCCGGCATCGAAGGCGTGCAGATCCTGGCCTGTGGTACCAGCTACTACTCGGGCCTGACCGCGCGCTACTGGATCGAATCCATCGCCGGCCTGCCGTGCAGCGTGGAAATCGCCAGCGAGTACCGCTACCGCGCCGCGTATGCCAACCCCAGGCACCTGATCGTGACCATCTCCCAGTCCGGCGAAACGCTGGATACGATGGAAGCGCTGAAGTACGCCAAGTCGCTGGGCCACACGCACACGCTGTCGATCTGCAACGTGCCGGAGAGCGCGATTCCGCGTGCCAGCGAACTGGTCTGCTACACCCGCGCTGGTGCCGAGATCGGCGTGGCGTCGACCAAGGCCTTCACCACCCAGCTTGCCGCGCTGTTCCAGCTGACCGTGGTGCTGGGCAAGCTGCACGGCCGCGTCGATGCCGCGCAGGAAGCGGATTACCTGGAGCAGCTGCGCTTCCTGCCGGGCAGCGTGCAGCACGCGCTGAACATGGAGCCGCAGATCGCGGCGTGGGCCGAGCGCTTCGCCCGCAAGAGCAGCGCGCTGTTCCTGGGCCGTGGCCTGCATTACCCGATCGCGCTGGAAGGCGCGCTCAAGCTCAAGGAAATCTCCTACATCCACGCCGAGGCCTACCCGGCCGGTGAGCTCAAGCACGGGCCGCTGGCGCTGGTGGACGAGGACATGCCGGTGGTGGTGATCGCGCCCAACGACAGCCTGCTGGAAAAAGTGAAGTCGAACATGCAGGAAGTGCGCGCCCGCGGTGGCGAGCTGTTCGTGTTTGCCGACCAAGACAGCAACTTCAACGAGTCCGAAGGCGTGCATGTCATCCGCACCCCGCGCCACGCCGGCGTGCTCAGCCCGATCGTGCACACCATTCCGGTGCAGTTGCTGGCGTACCACACCGCGCTGGCGCGCGGCACCGACGTGGACAAGCCGCGCAACCTGGCCAAGAGCGTTACGGTGGAGTAAGGCCGTTCGGGCCAATGGTCGCCGGGGACGGCCCGGCGCTACCAGGACACCGTAAACATCGGTAGCGCCGGGCCATGCCCGGCGGGAGCGGTGCGCTGGCGACGCTCCCTTCTCCTCGCGCCTGCCCGGCCCGGCACATCGCGGCACTTGATCGGTCTGACTGAAGGCACTAGCCTGAAGCCAACACACCCGCCACGCCTCTGACGCGCACCGTCGCGACACGCTCAAATTGGCGGGTTTTTTTATGCCCGCTGTTGGGTTTGTCAGAGTGACCCGATACGTAAAGCCGCCTCTTTCTGTGAGCCGCCTGGCGCGTGTGCAAGGCTTCGGCGCCGACACCGGATGGGATACGCATCCGTTGTGGCGCCCATGACGGACCGGGGGTAGCGCCGGGCCATGCCCGGCGGAATGCCCTCAGGCCGCATGCACCTGCACGTCCACATATTCGGACAACCCGCGGCAGGCCAGTAGCAGGCCTTCGCGCACGTCGTTGCCGACCTGCTGCGCTTCGTCGCCATCCACGCGGACGCGCTCGCTGGCATGCAGCAGTTCCAGCAGCACGGTCAGTCCGGCGTTTGCCCGGTTGATGCGCGCCAGCGCCATGCACTGCCCCGCGCTGCGCCCGTTGCGCTGCAGAGGCTGGCCATCGGCGGCTTCCACCTGGCGGATGCGCCGCAGGCTACCCAGCAGGGTGATGCCATCATCGGTCTGCTGGGCGGCAAGGGTGGTTTCCAGCGGCTGGGCGAGCTCATCGGGCAGCGCGTTGGCGGCCTCACCCAGGGTGGCGAACAGATACGGGTATCGCGTGGTGCTCATGGCGGCTTCCTCATGCATGCGGCAAAGGAACCACCCCGCTTAACGGCGAGGGTGGCGGACGGTGCGTGGTTGCAATACCGGTGAACAACCTGGCGAAAAGCCGGCGGGCACGAGGCCCCCACGCACCGCCCGCCATAGGTGCGCGGGCAGAATGCCTGCCGACGCCACCCATAGAGGATGGCGCCGACAGACAAGCGTAACTGCTAGGTAGTTCAAACGGGATTGCAAGCCCGTGCCACCCGTTTTCGGTGGCGGTCCATGTTTCGCATGGATGGCCTTGGCCGCCAATGAGAAAAGTTGGAAAGTTCGAAAGTGTTGTAACCAGGCGATTTGTTGCAGGCAGAGGGTGTGGCGAGCCGATTGCGACGCTCCCTGCCGACATGGCACCATCTGCGCACGCTGCTGCACGCATCACGGAGGAGGGCGCCGACAGACACGCGTGACCGCCGCCCGTGCCACCACAGTGCGCGGGTGTCCACGGCGACGAGCCCTTCCTGCTCTCGACCAGGTCAGCAACTTCATAAGATCAAGAGGCGTGCGTGTAACCCGCTCCTCGCATTGATGCGGACAGAAACTGCTCAGCCGGGCCAAGGGCATGCCAGTGGAACAAGGAATGGCCGAGCGTGGCAGGGCAAAGGCGCTGTAGCCTTCGCTTGTCTTCGCTGCTCGGTTCTACCTGCGCTTGTGGGCACGTTGCTCAGGGGAGCTGGGGTCCTTCAGTTCGCTGTACCCAACGTGTTGGCCGACGTGGAAGGGATCATCTGCGGATCTCGAAGATCCGCGTCTCCGTCATCTTGATGTGGCAATCAATGACATCAACGCGGTCCAGCGTGTCTTCTGTATCATCTGATTCGAGGTTGATCGTTCCGCATTGATCTGTCTTTGACGTTATCCAGTCGCGTTGTGTAGCAAGTCCAGTTGCCTGCAGGTCTTTGGGAAGTATCCGCCAAAGCTTGTTCAGCTCCCCATCTCTGGCGTGATAGCGCTTCAGTGCATCCTGCAGTATCAGGTGGCGGCCGTTGACGGCGAGTGTCGTGATGATGTGCAGCGACCATGGGCCATTGAAATCGGACTGATGGACCTTGATGGATCCTCCGTCAATTTCGCGGGCATTGAACGAGAATTCCTCAAAATAAACTGAGCTGTCGCCAAAACGTCCCTTTCCGTTGTCGAGAACGCGCATCTTTTGATATTGATTTCTCTTCATAACGTCCGAAACCTGGGCGGGGATTTCAATCTTGAGCAATGCCCGGCAACGCAGAGTTCTCTGCCTGGTCCCATCTCTGGAATCACTCGCGGCAACGGTCTCGACCTGTTCCAGCGTGATTGGAGTGGAGCCAAGCTGGTCGGAGTATGCAGCGAGAGGCTTGTTGTCGAGTTTGGATGGTGGATATATGTAGTCGCTGTACGTGTATCCGCTGGCGGTGCGACGAATGCTCTCGATTGCGGCTGTCAGGACATCTTCGCGATTGCACCTCAGTTCTTTGGGATTGCCATCTTTTCCTGTGCATCCGGAAGTGAGCGTTGAGCTTGCGATGGCGGTCAGAAGCAGTAGTTGACGGGTATTCATGGTCTAGGTGCTGATCTTCATAATTTGGAGTTTTCGGCGCATTGGCACATGCATCGAAGGACTGTGCGGAGGCCGAGATCGCCTGTGCTGCCGGGGCTCTCGTCGAATCAACGCTCGTTTGAACTTCGGTCCTTTGGCAAGGGGAATTGCGCGCGCAGATTGCGAGGAGGGCGCCAACACCGGCCGAGGTGCTGTGCCGTAGCTTGTAGTGAAGCTCGGGAGCTGACGGGGCAGATGCTGCTGGCGTTGGATGGAAAAAGGGAGAAGGCGTCGTGGGGGTGTTGAAAGCGACAGAATGCGCAGTCATCTTCTCGCTCGCCTGAGTGACTCAGTATCGAGGCGCAGTCGCTTCGGAAACCTTGGTGAGGCGGGTCATGCCCTGTCAGACTGAGCAAGAAAAGGCGACGACCGCCACCTTTTTTCATTCCAACATGGCACCATCTGCGCACGCCGCTGCCCGCATCACGGAGGATGCATGCGCCACCTCTCGCATTTCGATCTGCTTGCCAACCTGCGCAATGGCCGCAGTGTCGAGCAGTTGCTGTCTGGGCGACGGGAGGGCGATGTCGAGGTGATCCGCTTTCTGGGCATCGACCGGGACCGGGATGGCCGCTGGACTGTGCGGCTGTATGAGGTGGCCGACGTGGGGACGCCGGACTATCTGGATCTGTACAGCTTCCCGGACGTGTCGGAGGATCCGGAGGATCTGCCGAGCGCGACCTTTTCAAGCGTCGAGCCCGCGCTTGAGTACGCGTGCAGCGCGCTGGGCGCGGACCTGCAGCGCTTCGTGAATCAGGGCGTGGCCGAATCGGAGTACATCGACGCCTACCACCTGCAGTGGTGAGGCTGACCAGGTTTCATTCCGCGTGCATGGCACGCATAACAGGGGGCTGTAGATGAGCAAGTGGCACGTGGTTGCAATGGCGGCGGCGATCAGCCTGCTGTCCGGGTGTGCGAGTGTTCCGATGTCGGACAAGGGCCAGGTAGACGTGGCCAAGAGCTTCCCGGTTCCGGAGGAGGGCAAGGCGGGCGTGTACGTGTACCGCAACTCCTTCGTCGGCCAGGCGCTGAAGAAGGATCTGCGCATCGATGGCGAGTGCCTGGGTGAGACGGCCAACAAGGTGTTCTTCTACACCCTGGTGCCGGGCAACCAGGAGCACGTGATCTCCACCGAATCGGAGTTCTCGCCCAACGACGTCAAGCTGTACACCGAAGCGGGGCGCAACTACTTCATCCAGCAGTCGATCAAGATGGGCGTGTTCGTCGGTGGTGCCAAGCTGACGGTGATGCCTGAGGCCGAGGGCCGCCGCGAGGTGGCGCAGCTGAGCCTGGCCCAGCGCGGGCGTTGCTCGAAGTGAGGTAGGCGGGCCGTTTCGAGGTGGCGATGGCTGATGGGCCATCGCCACCGGACCGCGTACCCTGCTGTCTCCGTAGCGGCATCAAGGATCGATTCCGTATGAACACCCTCTGGCACCGCGCGACCCTGCTGTTGCTGCTGGCCTGCGCCACACCCGCGCTGGCACAGACCGCACGCAAGCCCTCGGCGTATGAGCATCGCCCTGACGCGGCACAGCAACCGGCCGAAGGGCCGGACTATCTTCCGCGCATCGACAGCCGCGCACAGTTCATGCAGATGGCCCGCGTCTACAACGCCGGCACGGCGCTGGAAATGCCGCATCTGATCTTCGTCATCGACCGGCGCGAGAACGGGCGCATCTACTACGTCAACACGCGCCGCCACGGTCTGCACGAGCAGTTCGTGCGCCAGCAGCGGCTGCTGCGCTCGATGGACAAGGCCACGTTGAACGCGCAGTACCGTGACCCGCAGCGACGCTTCCTGTTCGGCACGGTGGCCTGGCAGCGGGATCTGCCGGGATACACCTATGAATTCTGGGAAGGCGACCAGCTGACCGCGCCGCTGTTGCGCGAGGCCGATGCAGTGCTGCGCGCCTCGTTCGCCGATCCCATCCGCTTCAAGACCAATTCCACCGCGCATGAGCAGCTGGCGGGCGAGATGAAGCTGGCCTACGTCAGCCAGGAGGCCCTGCTGCGTGAGCAGCGCTTCCTGCCGCTGAACACCGGGCAGGCGGAGGGGCGCCTGCGCATCGTCCGCACGGAGGCGCAGCTGGCCACGCTGTCGCCGCGCGATATCCCGGTGCTGGATGAGGTGCCGATCGCGCTGGCGCCAGTCGCCGGGCTGGTGACGCAGCGGCCGTCGACCCTGCTGTCGCACGTCAACCTGCTGGCCAAGGGCTGGGGCATTCCCAACGTCTACGTCCGTGATGCGCAGGACGCGCTGCGCCAGTACGACGGGCGCTGGGTGGCGCTGGAGGTGACTGGCAGCGACTACCGGGTGACCCCGCTGGCGCGGCCGGCACGCACCCCATCTGCCACTGCCGCACGCCCAGTGCAGCGCAGCCTGCCGCGCCCGGACCTGGCCGTGGTGGCGCTGAAGCCGCTGCAGGCGCTGCGTGCGCGTGACAGCACGCACTGCGGGGTGAAGGCGGCCAACCTCGGCACGCTGCGGTCGGTGCTGCCACCGGCAGCACGGGTGCCCGATGGCTTCTGCATTCCGTTCTCGCAGTACCAGGCCATGCAGCAGCGGCTGCAGGTGCCGCAACGTCTGCGCGAACTGCAGCAGCGGCCGGGGTTCAACAGCGATCCGGCGGTGCGCCGTGATGCACTGGCGTCGCTACGCGCGCAGATCGAGAACGCGCCCGCCGATGCCGCCTTCGTGCGTACGCTGGAACGCCAGTGGCGCGACCAGTTGAAGGGCGCGCCGGTGTTCGTGCGCAGCTCGTCCAACGCCGAGGATCTGCCGGGTTTCAGCGGGGCTGGGCTGTACACCACGGTGCCCAACGTGACCCGCATGGAGGCGGTCGCCAAAGCGGTGCAGACGGTCTGGGCGTCGGTCTACAACTTCGAGGCCTACGAAGCGCGCACGGCGGCGGGACTGCCACAGGATGCGGTGGCGATGGCCGTGCTGGTGCAGGTGGCCGCGCCATCGGACAGCTCCGGGGTGATGATCACCCGCGATCCCTTCGATGCCGCACGCCGCCACGTCACCTACATCTCGGCCAAGCGTGGGCTGGGCATCCGCGTGGTGGAAGGCAAGCGCCAGGCCGAGCAGGTGATGTACTCGTCCTGGTCGAAGGCAGTCCAGGTGCTGAGCCGTTCGGCCGAAGACACCCAACTGGTGGCGCGTGCGGGTGGCGGTGTGCGCGAGGTGCCGATCACCGGTTCGCGGCAGGTGCTGACCGATGCACTGATCGCACGGTTGGCGCGCATCGGTAGCCGTACCCGGCAGGCGCTGGGCGGTGCCGACCAGGACATCGAATGGGCCGTGGTCGGCGATGAGGTACTGATCCTGCAGTCGCGCCCGTATGTGGAAGGTAGCGCGCGCTAGCCCTGCCGGGACAGGGCTGCCGCACCCTCCACGGGTCGCTTACGGTTCCTGGTAGTCGCGCTCGTCGTAGGCGCCATGGACCAGGCAGGTCAGCTGTGCCGATCCATCCTGGGCGATCGACAGCACCCCCATGCTGGTATCGCGCTCGGGCTTCCTGCCCAGCTTGGAGGCGTTGCGCACCGCCGCGGCATTGGCAGAGAGCTTGCTGGTGTAGCTGGCCCCCAGATCACCGTCGGGATCGATGTAGACCGAGAACGAGCGGACCTGCAGCCCGAACACGGTGAACGGCACCGGCGGCTTGATCGGTTCGTCGGTGCCATCCAGGTTGACCGACAGGCCTGCCAGGGCCTTGGCTGCGGCATCCGGGTCCGCGCGGCATTCCAGTGCAGCCTGCAGCGTGGGTGCCAGCTTCTGCCACTGCGCTGCGTCGATGGTCGTTGCGGCATGCGCCGTGGGTGCGGCCAGCAGGGCGGCGAGAATCGGGGCGAACATACGGGTGGGGGTCAACGTCATGGCAGTCATTCCTTTGCGTGGGGGCGGGAATTTTACGCAAAGGCGTGTGGATGAACAGGGCGATATTGCGGCGCAGCATCGAAAGCGTACAATCCGCTTCGGCCAGTCGGCTGCTGTAACCCGCCTCCCGCCGTACCCCCCCTGCAACGCACAGTGCCGGGGCATTCCGGGGACGACGCTACGGACCAGCGTACTCCCCAGGACCCACGCGTCCGCATGACCTGCCTGCCCCGCTGTCGGGGCCGGGCGCATCGCTGCGCGTGCCTTTCAACCGATAACCTTTTGTTGTCGTCGCCCCCATGTACGGCTTCCGCGCCCTGCGCGCCTCCGCGTTACCCCATCTTCCGACCCTCATCGGCGCCAGCGCCGTGCTGCTGTGGAGCCCGACCCTGGGCATGCTGCGCACGATCAGCGAGATCTTCGGTGCCGTTGGTGGCGCCGCACTGATCTTCACTGCCGCCGCCGTGTTCTCGGCGCTCATCCTGGGCGTGGCGCGACCCTCGCAGCTGCCGCGACGCTACCTGCTGATCGGCGGTGCGTTGTTCATCGGCACCGAGATCTCGCTGTCGCTGTCCATCGGCCTGGCCCACCACCGTGGGCAGGCGCTGGAACTGGTGATGATCAACTACCTGTGGCCGTGCCTGACGGTGCTGCTGACCGTGCTCACCCGCATGCAGCGCGGCAACTGGCTGCTGCTGCCGGCCACCGTGCTGTGCCTGCTGGGCGTGGTGCTGGTCATCACCGGCGAAGGCGCGTGGTCGCCGGCAATGCTGCTGGCCAACCTGCGCAGCAACCCGCTGGCCTATGCCTTGGCGCTGGGCGCCTCCTGCATGTGGGCCACCTACTCGCTGGTGACCAAGCGCATCGGCGGTTCGCGCAACGCGGTGCCGTTGTTCATGATCGCCACCGCCGCGGTGCTGTGGCTGAAGTACGCGCTGGGCGATGCGCCGCCGCTGCACCTGCACTGGGGCGGGCTGGCCCAGGTGGCCGTGTTCGGCCTGCTCACCGCCACCGCCTATTCGTGCTGGAACCATGGGCTGCAGCACGGCAACGTCACCTCGATGGCGATCTTCTCCTACTTCGCCCCGGTGCTGTCGGTGCTGTGGAGCAGCGTGTGGTTGTCGCTGCACCCGGGCATGGGCTTCGTGCAGGGCGTGGCCTGCGTGACCGCAGGCTCGCTGCTGTGCTGGTGGGCGACCCGGGCGCGGCCGTTGCCGCCCCCGGTGCCGCCGGCCGCACACATGGCCTGAGCCTCCGCCTGGCGGCTTGCCGGGCGGGGCTCGACTTCCCTTTGCGGGCAGTCACTTGCGGGTGCCTGCCGCTGTCTTGCTGCACCGCATGATGTGTCAGTTCCATGACGCTGCTACGTTTCGTGTCCCCCGGTGTCATCTCTTGATAGACACCCTCGACCGCCAGTAGCAGTGATTGCAAGGGATTTTCATGACGCACAGGCTGAATCGCAAAAAGACACCGGTTACCTTCGCCGCCAGCGCGCTGGCCAGTGCGGTGTTGCTGGCCCTGGCCGCCCCGGCTGCCGCCCAGGAGGCCACTGCGGCCAACCCCACCGAACTGGATGCGGTGACGGTGACCGGCTATCGCGCCAGCGTGGAAAAGGCGCTGGACATCAAGCGCTCGGAAAAGGGCATGGTCGATGCGATCGTCGCCGAGGACATCGCCAATTTCCCCGATCTCAACCTGGCCGAATCGCTGCAGCGCATCCCCGGCGTGACCATCACCCGCGATGCCGGCGAAGGCCGCAACATTTCCGTGCGTGGCCTCGGCCCGGACTTCACCCGCGTGCGCATCAACGGCCTTGAGGCGCTGACCACCGTCGGTGGTTCCGACCAGTCCGGCGGCACCAACCGCAGCCGTGGCTTCGACTTCAACGTGTTCGCCTCGGACCTGTTCTCGCAGCTGATCGTGCGCAAGACCGCCTCGGCCGACGTGGAAGAGGGCTCGCTGGGCGCCACCGTGGACCTGCGCACCGCGCGCCCGTTCGACTACGACGGCTTCACCTTCGCGGCCAGCGGGCAGGGCAGCTTCAATGATCTTTCCGAGAAGGCCAGCCCGCGTGCGGCTGCGCTGATCGCCGATACCTGGGCCGACGGGCGCTTCGGTGGCCTGCTGTCGGTGGCCTATTCCGAACGCAAGGTGCGCGAGGAGGGCAGCAACACCGGCCGCTGGTACAGCGCCAGCAGCAACGGCGGCTTCAGCCCCAGCTCGCCGTTCACCGCCGGCCTGGCCGATGGCGTGTGGCACCCGTATTTTCCGCGCTACACGCTGCTGGAGCACGACCAGAAGCGCCTGGGCGTGACCGCGGCGCTGCAGTGGAAGCCCAGCGACAACACCGAGTTCGCGCTGGACGCGCTGTACTCGAAGATCGATACCGTGCGCAGCGAGAAGTACATCGAGGCGATCTCGTTCGCCTACACCGCGCAGAAGAACAACATGGTGCTGCGCGACGGCTACATCGATCCCACCTCCAACGCGCTGACCTACGCCGTGTTCGATGGGGCCGGCGTGCGTTCGGAACAGCGCCGCGATGAGTGGAGCACCGAATTCAAGCAGGTGTCGTTGAGCGGCGAGCACCGCTTCAGCGATGCATTCAAGGTAAATCTGCTGGTCGGCCACTCCAAGTCCGAGCACGCCAATCCGGTGCAGACCACGCTGATCATGGACAAGGCCAATGTGTCCGGCTACAGCTATGACTTCCGCAACAGCGTCACCCACCCGGTCTTCAACTACGGCATCGACCCCACCGACGCCAATGGCTGGACCCTGGCCGAAGTGCGCCTGCGCCCGCAGTACGCCAGCAACAGCTTCGACAACGGCGCGCTGGATTTCACCTGGAACTTCGGCCCGGCGTTCACCCTGCGGGGCGGCCTGCTCGCCAAGGACTACACGTTCGACACCAGCGAGTACCGCCGGCGGAGCGAAACCGTGGTGCCGGCCTTCGCCGATGGCAGCTACACTGTGCCGGCGGCATTGGTGGACATCGCCCGCCTGGGCGGCGTGGCCGGTTCGCCCGATGCCTGGGCCGTGCCCGACCTGGCTGCGTTGTCGGAGCTGCTGGGCATCTACAGCGGGCAGGGCATCTACCAGCTGTACGAACGCAACGCGACCCGCCGCAGCGTGGAAGAACGTGACCGCGGCGCGTGGCTGATGGGCGAGTTCGGCTTCGATGTTGGCAGCGTGCCGGTCTCGGGCAATGTGGGCGTGCGCCGGGTCAAGACCACCCAGTCCTCCACCGGTTATTCCACGGTGGATGGCGCGATGGTGCTGACCCATGTATCGCGTGACTACACCGATACGCTGCCGTCGTTGAACCTGGTGGCCGAGCTGGCGCCGGACCTGATGCTGCGCTTCGGTGCAGCCAAGGTGATGGCGCGCCCGGGCCTGTCCTCGCTGACCCCGGGCACGACGCTGAGCCTGTCCAGCGGCCACCGCTTCGTCAACGGCGGCAACCCGAACCTGGACCCGATCCGCGCACGCACGCTGGACCTGGGCGTGGAGTGGTACTTCCAGGAAGGTGGCCTGCTCGGCCTGGCGCTGTTCCACAAGGACATCGAAAGCTTCGTGCAGGGCACCAGCACGGTCATGCCGTTCACTGCCAGTGGCCTGCCGGCCAGCCTGCTCGATGGTACTGGCGTATCGCCCAATGAGGATTTCACCTTCACCCGTCCGTTGAACACGCCCGGTGGCGACCTCAAGGGTGCCGAGTTCAATTACGTGCAGCCCTTCAGCTTCCTGCCGGGGCGCTGGAGCAACCTGGGCCTGCAGCTGAACTACACCTGGGTCGATTCGCAGATCCAGTACCTGACCTCCACCGGTGCGGCCTCGCTGAAGACCGACCTGACCGGGCTGTCGAAGAATTCGTACAACAGCACGCTGTTCTACGAAGGCGAGCAGCTGGGCGCGCGCGTGTCCTACACCCATCGTGATGGCTACTACACCCAGGTGCCGGCCAGCGTGGCCGGCTTCAGCTTCCACGGCATGGATGCGGTGGACACGGTGGACGCCTCGATCAGCTGGAAGATCGACGACCATCTGGAAATCAGCCTGGAAGGCATCAACCTGACCAATGAAACCAGCAACGAGTGGGTGGGTACCTCGGCGTGGAAACTGCCGCTGACCTATACCCAGACCGGCCGCGAATTCCTGCTCGGCCTGCGCTACAAGTTCTGATCGTTGCCCCTGGATCGCGGCCGGCTCGCAACGCCGGCCGCACTTCGTCCCTCTTGCCCGCAGGACGCCGCATGCCGCAGCTACGCCGATTCTCCCTCCCCCTGGCCGGCCTGCTGGTGCTGGCCGCGCTGCCCGCCGCCGCGCGCGACTGGGTGGTGGCCGCCGATGGCAGCGGTGACTACCGCAGCGTGCAGGCGGCTATCGATGCGGTGCCCGATGGCAACCGCACGCGCCAGGTCATCGTGCTGCGCGAAGGGCTGTACCGCGGCGTGGTGAAGGTGCCGAAGGAAAAGACCCGGGTGACCTTACGCGGCGCCGGCGCCGGTGCGTCCATCCTCAGCTGGAACAACTACGCCGATCTGGTCGACCCGGCCACCGGCAAGGCGATGCGCACCAGTGGCTCGGCCACGGTATACGTGTATGGCGATGAGTTCATCGCCGAAGACCTGACCATCGAGAATACCGCCGGCAACGTCGGACAGGCACTGGCGCTGTATGCCGCACCGCCGCGCGGCGGCTTCCGCAACGTGCGCCTGCTTGGCAACCAGGACACGTTGTACACGCACGAAGGCAGCGTGCTGCACTTCAAGGACTGCTACATCGAAGGCACGGTGGACTTCATCTTCGGTGCGGCCACCGCGCTGTTCGATGACTGCACCGTCGTGTCCAAGGGCACGCTGGGCTGGGTCACCGCGGCATCCACGCCGGAAGGGCAGCGCTTCGGTTACGTGTTCCGTCGCGCGCTGTTGCGCGGCGAAGGCGTGGGCACCGCCTATCTGGGCCGGCCGTGGCGGCCGTTCGCGCGCACGGTATTCCTGCAGTCCAACCTGGGCCCGCACATCGTGCAGGCCGGCTGGCACAACTGGGACAAGCCCGATGCCGAACGTACCACTTACTATGGCGAGTTCGGCAGCGTCGGTGCCGGTGCCTCACCGGAAGAACGCGTGGCGTGGTCGCATCACCTGTCCGGTGACGAGGCCGCGCAGTACACCACCGAGGCGGTGCTCGGCAGCTGGCGACCGTTCCCCTGACTTTGCACGGTCGGGCGGTTGCGCGTGCGTCGGCCGCGCGGGTGCGAACTTGAGCGGCTTGAAAAGGCTGTATTCAGCGCCGGTTTTGCCGCAGGTGCGATTCTCGGAATCGTCGACAGGTTCCACGACGAAGCGTCCCATCGGTGCCGGTAGTGGCCGCGCGGGGCAGTCGTAGAATCGAATCGTCCGAGGTCCCTGCGGGTTTTCCTTCACCGGCCTCGTTCGCGTTGCAGCACCGTGCCAGCCCATGCAGTCCCGTGCCGGCACCGTGCGCCAGACGTGCGCTGAAAGGTCTGTTCCCGGGGAGGGGGCGATTCGGAAGAGCACACTTTTTGACTTCAGTGACCTGCACCAGGAAACAAGAATGAACGTCCGCGAACTCCTGCAATCCAAGAAAGAAGCTGTCATCACCATCGATTCGGAAGACACCATCGGTGCCGCCGCCCACAAGATGAGCGCGAATAAAATCGCTGCCCTGGTGGTGCTCAAGGACGGGGTGCCGGTCGGCATCATCTCCGAGAAGGACATCGTGCGCAGCCTGGCCGACGACGGCCCGCAGGCCGGCCGCCGGGTGATCTCCACCGTGCCGACCACCGGCCTGGAAGGTATCGCGCCGGAGGCCACCCTGAAGCAGGCCATGTCGCTGATGACGTACTCGCGTCGCCGCCACCTTATGGTCACCGATGGCAACACGCTGGTCGGCATCCTCAGCTTGGGCGATATCGTGAAGAACCTGCTGGGCGAGCTGGAGCTGGAAAAGGCTGTGCTGCAGGACATCTACATGGCCGCCCACTGAGGCGACCGTGCAGGACGGACGAAGCCGGGCATTGCCCGGCTTCTTCGTTGATGGCGCCGGGTCACGCCCGACTCATTCGTTTGTAGCGCCGGGCCATGCCCGGCGAGCGCGCAGCGCAGCAGTCAGAAGCTGACCGTCACCGAGTCGGCGCTGTAGGTCGCCGGGCCGTGGTAGACCGCTTCGATGTTGTTGCCATCCGGGTCGAGCACGAAGGCGCCGTAGTAGCCCGGGTGGTAGGGCCGCTCGCCCGGCGCGCCGTTGTCGGTGCCACCCGCCGCCAGTGCAGCAGCGTGGAAGGCATCAACCGTGGCCGCATCACGCGCCTGGAATGCCAGGTGATGGCGTCCGGTCAGCTGGCCGGCGGCGGCTTCGCTGCTGGCGGTGGAAATGAACAGTTCGTCGGCCCAGAAATAATCCGGGCCTTCGCCGGCGATGGGGATGGCTATGGCATCGAACACAGCCTGGTAGAAGCGGCGGCTGGCGGCCAGGTCACGCACCACCAGCTGCACGTGGTCGATCAGGCGCCCGCGATGCAGTTCCATCGTTTCCATGCGTACCTCCTCAGAAGGGGACCGCTCTGGTAGCGCCGGGCCATGCCCGGCGAGCGCCTGGTGCGGCCGGTCAGGCGTTGGCGATGATCTCGACCCAGTAACCGTCCGGGTCCTTGATGAAAGCAATGTTCTTCATGCGGCCATCGGTCAGGCGCTTCTGGAACGGCACGCCGAGGTCTTCGAAGCGCTGGCAGGCCGATTCCAGTTCCGGCACCGACACGCAGATGTGGCCGAAGCCGCGCGGGTCGCTGTTGCCGTCGTGGTAGACCGGGCCATCCTGGATCTCGGTGCCGTGGTTGTGGGTCAGTTCCAGCACGCCCGGCAGGCCGGCCATCCACACGCGGCGGGTGGCATCGTCTTCCGGCACGGCCACGCCGGCCGGCACGTAGGCGAGGAAGTACAGGCTGAACTGGGCTTCGGCGAAATCACGCTTGTCGATCAGCTGGTAACCGAGCACGCGGGTGTAGAAGTCCAGCGAGGCGGTGATGTCCTTGACCCGCAGCATGGTGTGGTTGAACACGAAGCCGTGGGTTTCGGCCGGGGCCTGGGCAGCCACGCCGGGAATATCGCGCAGGGCGGGAAGGGTCATGGGGGAAGGTCCTTCAGACAGGGCCGTGATGGCCGGATGGGGTCATTCTACCGGCCGCCACCTGACGGCACTGCGACGTACAATGGACGGATCGCACCGTTCCGTCCTGACAACGATTGCCCGCCATGTCGCAGCGTGAATGGGTGGCCGCCGCCATCCGCAAGATCGAAGCCGATTTCAACCGTTCCGCCGATACCCACCTGATCCCGCTGGCACTGCCCGGGTTCGAGGGCATCGACGTGTACCTCAAGGATGAATCGAGCCATCCCACCGGCAGCCTCAAGCACCGCCTGGCGCGCTCGCTGTTCCTGTATGCGCTGGCCAATGGCTGGCTGCGCGAGGGGCGGCCGGTGATCGAGGCGTCCAGCGGCTCGACCGCGGTGTCCGAAGCCTACTTCGCGCGCCTGCTCGGCCTGCCGTTCATCGCGGTGATGCCGGCCACGACCTCGCCGGAAAAGATCGCCGCGATCGAATTCCACGGCGGCCGCTGCCACCTGGTCGAGCGCGCCTGCGACCTCAACTGCGATTCGGAACGGCTGGCCCGCGAGACCGGCGGCCATTTCATGGACCAGTTCACCTACGCCGAACGGGCCACCGACTGGCGCGCCAACAACAACATCGCCGAATCCATCTTCAAGCAGATGGCCGAGGAGCCCAGCCCGATCCCCGAGTGGATCGTGTGCAGCCCCGGCACCGGCGGCACCGCGGCCACCCTCGGCCGCTATGTCAGCTACCGCCGGCATGACACCCGCATTCTCTGCGCGGACCCGGAAGTCTCGGTGTTCTTCGAGGGTTACCGGGCGGCCGTGGCAGGCGAGCTGGACTGGCGCGGGCTGACCTGCAGCGGCGGTTCGCGGGTGGAAGGCATCGGCCGGCCGCGGGTGGAATCGAGCTTCATCCCGACCAGCGTCGATGCGATGGTGAAGGTGCCCGATGCACTCAGCCTGGCGGCGATGCGCCACGTCAGCCGCCAGATCGGGCGTCGCGTCGGCGGGTCCACCGGCACCAACTTCATCGGCGTGCTGCAGGCCGCGCAGTGGATGCGCGAGGCTGGGCACCAGGGCAGCATCGTCAGCATCCTGTGCGATGCCGGCGAGCGCTATGCGCACAGTTACTACGACCCGGCGTGGTACGGCCGCCAGGGCATCGACGTGGACGGCGCCGACGTGCAGCTGGCCGCGGCCGTGGCCGGGCAGGGCCTGCCCGCATTGCCGTGGTGCAGCCTGGAAGCGTTGTAAGGCAGGCGGATGCGCGTCATCTGTGGAGAGCCGACCGGTAGAGTCGACTGTCAGTCGACTGCTCTCCGTTCAGATCGCGAAAATCCCGCGTTGCACGCGAATAGTCGACCAACGGTCAACTCTACCGATCATCATTCGCTCTCCGCGCGCCCGCCGCGCTCAATACCCCGCATCCATGAACGCATCGAGCAGGATGTCACGCAGGGCATCGGGCAGCGCCTCGATATCCATCGCGCGGTCATCCAGGTGCAGGTGCGGGTCCAGCACGCTGGCGCGGCCCTGGGCCAGCGCCGTCAGCCACAGCAGCACGCAGATCACGAACTCACGCTCGTGGCCCGGCTGCAGTCGGCTGGCACCGCGTTCGATCACTTCGAACGGGTACCACTCCTGCGTCTCGCTGAGCCGGCCTCCCTGGCGTTGCAGAGCCTTCAGCTGGGCCAGGTGGCGCGGTGCATCGTCGCCCGCATCGCACAGCGCGGCGATCCAGGACAGCTCGTCCGTGGTGGCGGTCAGCGCCAGTGAACAGGCCGATGACGCGGTGGTGCTTGGAGCCAGACCTTCCATGTGGGGCTTCCTCGTGACGTACCGCTGCGGTCTCCCCCGCAGTGCCAGCTTCGGCGCGGACCCGTAAGGCCGACGTGAATGCCGGGATTCCGTGGAAAGCTCCATCCACCCATGGCGTGGATCTACTGGGGATACCCCTTGTCTGGCGGTGCGGCCAGCGCCATATGGACAGGGATGCCCGCCTGCCGGGCCCGTTTCCTGGAGATCTGCCGTGACCGTTGCCAACCCCCTGCTCGATGCTTCCGGCCTGCCGCCCTTCGAGGCGATCCGCCCCGAGCACGTGGCGCCGGCGCTGGATGTGCTGCTGGCCGACGCCGAAGCAGCCGTCAAAACGGCCGAGCAGGTGCAGCCGGTGCGCTGGGAGACCTTCGTGACGCCGCTGGACGATGCCACCGAACGCCTGTGGCGCGCCTGGGGCCTGGTCGGCCACCTGCAGGGCGTGGTCAACACCCCCGAGCTGCGCGAGGCCTACAACAGCAACCTGCCGCGGGTGACCCGCTTCGCCAGCGCGCTGGGCCAGAACCTGGCGCTGTACCGCCAGTACCAGGCGCTGGCCGCCAGCCCGGAAGCGGCCAGCTTCGACGAGGCCCGCCGCAAGGTGCTGGACAACACGCTGCGTGATTTCCGCCTGGGCGGTGCCGAACTCGACGCCGACGCCCAGCAGCGTTTCGCCGCGATCAAGGAAGAGCTGTCGGCACTGTCGGCGAAGTTCTCGCAGAACGTGCTCGACGCCACCGATGCCTGGTCGCTGATCGTGGAAGACGAAGCGCGCCTGGCCGGCGTGCCGGACGACGTCAAGGCCGCCGCCCGCGCCGCCGCTGAAAAGGACGGCAAGCCCGGCTGGAAACTGACCCTGCAGATGCCGTGCTACCTGCCGGTGCAGACCTGGGGTGAGGACCGCGACCTGCGCGAGATCCTGTACCGCGCCAGCGCGCAGCGTGCATCCGAATTCGGCGATGAAGCGCTGGACAACGGCGGCAACATCGACCGCATCCTCGCCCTGCGCGCCGAACTGGCCGCGCTGCTGGGCTTTGCCTCCTACGCCGATTATTCGGTGGCCACCAAGATGGCGCAGGACCCGGCCGAAGTGCTGGCCTTCCTGCGTGACCTCGCGGCGCGTGCCAAGCCGTTCGCCGGCAAGGACCGCGCCGAGCTGGAACACTTCGCTCGTGAACAACTGGGCATCGACAGCCTGCAGGCCTGGGACCTGGCGTTCGCCGCCGACCGCCTGAAGCAGGCGCGCTACAGCTATTCCGAGCAGGAAGTGAAGCAGTACTTCACCGAGCCGAAGGTGCTCGGCGGCCTGTTCTCGGTGATCGAGCAGCTGTATGGCCTGCATGTGCGGGAAGACAGCGCGCCGGTATGGCACGAGGACGTGCGCTTCTTCCGCCTGGTCGATGCGCAGGGCGCGCTGGTGGGCCAGTTCTACCTCGACCTGTACGCGCGCGAAGGCAAGCGCGGTGGCGCGTGGATGGATGATTGCCGCAACCGCCGCGAGCGTGCCGATGGCAGCGTGCAGACGCCGCTGGTCTACCTGGTGTGCAACTTCGGCCGCGGCGCCAACGGCAAGCCGGCCACCTTCAGCCACAACGAAGTGACCACGCTGTTCCATGAAATGGGCCACGGCCTGCACCAGCTGCTGACCCGCATCGGCGAACTCGGCGTGGCCGGCATCAACGGCGTGGAATGGGATGCGGTGGAGCTGCCCAGCCAGTTCATGGAGAACTTCTGCTGGGAATGGGACCACCTGCAGGGCATGACCGCGCACGTGGACACGGGCGAGCCGCTGCCGCGCGCGCTGTACGAGCGCATGCTGGCGGCGCGCAATTTCCACAGCGGGATGGCCACCGTGCGCCAGCTGGAATTCGGCCTGTTCGACATGCTGATCCACAGCCAGTTCGAACCGGCGCAGGACAGCGTGCTGGCGCTGCTGGACCGCGTGCGCAGCGAAGTGGCGGTGAACCATCCGCCGGCCTGGAATCGCTTCCCGCACCAGTTCAGCCACATATTCGCCGGCGGCTACGCGGCCGGTTACTACAGCTACAAGTGGGCCGAGGTGCTCAGCGCCGATGCCTATGCGGCGTTCGAGGAAGCCCCGCAGGCGCTGGCTGAAACCGGTGCGCGCTTCCGCGATGAGATCCTCTCGCGCGGCGGCAGCCGTCCGGCGGCGGAGAACTTCAAGGCGTTCCGCGGCCGCGCGCCGCAGATCGACGCGTTGCTGCGCCATTCGGGCATGGCGTAACCGCAAAAAACGCGGTGCATACCGGTAGCGCCGGGCCATGCCGGGCGAGCGCGCAGCGCAGCGCGGCAGAAAGAGTGGCCGGGCATGGCCCGGCGCCACCGCACAGCGGTCATTCGGCGTAGATCATCTTCCGGGTCATGCCGCCGTCGACGATGAAATCCTGCCCGGTGCTGAAACCGGACAGCGACGACAGCAGGTACACCGCCAGCGCGCCGATGTCTTCGGGTTCACCCACACGGCCAACCGGGTGCTGGCCGTGGTCGGTGGCCGAATGGTCCGGGGCATGCCGGCGCGAAGGCGCCTGCCAGGCGGTGGTGCCGATCCAGCCCGGGCTGATGCTGTTCACCCGCACCGCCGGGCCGGCGCTGATCGCCAGCGCGTGGGTGAAGGCTACCAGCCCGCCCTTGGCTGCGGCATAGGCCTCGCTGTTGGCTTCCGACTGCCAGGCGCGGGTGGAGGCGACGTTGATGATCGAACCGGCCGCGGTGGCCTTCAGTGCCGGCAGCGCGTGCTTGCTGCACAGGAAGGCGCCATGCAGCGAGGACAGCCGTCGCTGCCACTCGTCCCACTCCATGTCCTGCAGCTCGGTGCCGTGCGGGCCGGCGATGCCGGCGTTGTTGACCAGGCCATCGATGCGGCCGAAACGCTGCTGCGCTGCGCCGATGAAGTCGCGCACGCTGGCTTCGTCGGCGATGTCCAGGCGCTGGAACGCGGCATCGTCGCCGCGCTGCCATTCGTCCAGGCAGGCCTGGCCCGCTTCCACGTCCAGGTCGCCGATCAGCACGCGGCCACCGGCGCCCAGCACGGCCTGCGCCACGCCGCGGCCGATGCCGTTTGCACCGCCGGTCACCAGTACCACCTTGCCCTGCAGCGGTGCCGCCGGCCACGCGGCGATGGGCGGAACCGCGCTCACGACAGGTCTTCCCCGCGCAGGCGGCGGTGCCAGCCGTCCACGCCGATGCGGTCCAGGGTCTGGATGTTGCGCTCGACGATCACGTCCGGGTCCGGGAAGGCGTCCACGGCGCGTTCCACACTTTCCTCGCGCAGCAGGTGCAAGGTGGGGAAGGGGGCGCGGTTGGTGTAGTTGCTGGCATCGTCGGCGGCCACGCCATCGAACTGGTAGTCCGGATGGAAGCTGGCCACCTGCAGGATGCCCTGCAGGTCCAGCGCCTCGATGGCGGCGTCGGCGTTGTCCAGGAAATCGTTGTAGTCGAGGAAATCGGTCAGCACCTGCGGATGCACGATCAGGGTGGTGTCAATCTGCTCGGCGGGGGTGTCGCGCAGCAGCACCAGTTCCTCGGCCAGCTGTTCAACCAGCGCCTCGGGCGTGGTCGCATCGCTGAGCACGAAGCGGACCTGGTCCTTCACGTACACCGCCTTGGCGAACGGGCACAGGTTCAGGCCGATCACGATGCGCTCCAGCCACAGGCGGGTGGCGGCGATCGGGTCGTCGGTGGGCAGGGCGGGGTCGGTCATGGCGGGCGCTTCGGCTGGCGGGGGCCGCCATTGTAGGCAGTCGCCCGCGGCTGCGTTGTTCACTGTCCACGCACTGGACAGTGGCGATGCTGGAAAGTCCCATCCATTCAAGCCCTTGCCGAGATCGCACCGATGGCCGATTGCCTGCGCGGCGGGCCAGGCGTGCAATGGACGCACGACCCAGGAGGACACCTCATGACTGCATCTTCCCCGTGGCTGCCGGACGAACTCTGGTCCGGCGCCTTCTTCGACGGCCAGTGGCAGGCCGCAGGCCAGCGCCAGCCGGTGATCGAACCGGCCACCGGCCAGACCCTCGGCGAAGTCGGCCTGGCCGACGCCGCCCAGGTCGCCACCTCGGCCGCCGCCGCCGCGCAGGCCCAGCACGCCTGGGCCGCCGCCCCCTACGAACAGCGCGCGCAGGTGCTGCGCCAGGCCGCGCGCCTGGCCGAAGACAACATCGACACCCTGGTGGACTGGCTGGTGCGCGAAAGCGGCTCGACCCGCCTGAAGGCCGGCTTCGAGGCCAAGGTGACCATCAAGGCGCTGCACGAAGCCGCCGCGCTGCCCTCGCGCAGCACCGGCGAAATCCTGCCCTCGGAACCGGGCCGGCTGAATCTGGCGCGGCGCCGTCCGCTGGGCGTGGTCGGGGTCATCTCGCCGTTCAATTTCCCGCTGTACCTGGCCATGCGTGCGGTGGCACCGGCCATCGCGCTCGGCAATGCCGTGGTGCTCAAGCCCGACCCGCGCACCGCGGTGTGCGGTGGCGCGGTCATCGCGCGCCTGTTCGAACAGGCCGGGCTGCCGGCCGGCGTGCTGCACATGCTGCCGGGTGACGGCGCCGCCGGTGGCGCGCTGACCAGCGACCCGCACGTGGCGATGATCCAGTTCACCGGTTCCACCGCCGCAGGCCGCAAGGTCGGCGAAGCGGCCGGCAAGCACCTGAAGAAGGTCTCGCTGGAACTGGGCGGCAAGAACTCGCTGATCATCCTCGACGATGCCGACCTCGACCTGGCCGTCGCCAACACCGCCTGGGGCGTGTACCTGCACCAGGGCCAGATCTGCATGGCCACCGGCCGCGTGCTGGTGCACAGGAAGATCCATGCCGCATTCCTGGAAAAGCTGGTGGCCAAGGCGAAGTCGCTGAAGGTGGGCGACCCGGCACGCGAAGACGTGGCGATCGGTCCGCTGATCAACGCCACCCAGCGCGACCATGCCGCCCGCGTGGTGGCCGACGCGGTCAAGGCCGGCGCCACGCTGGAAGCCGGCGGCACCCACCAGGACCTGTTCTTCGCGCCCACCGTGCTCGGCAACGTGGCCGCCGACAACCCGGCATTCAATGAAGAGATCTTCGCGCCGGTGGCCGTGGTGGTGCCGTTCGACGATGACGACCAGGCCGTACGGCTGGCCAACGACAGCGAGTACGGCCTGTCGATGGCCATCGTGTCCAGCAACGTCGGCCGCGCGCTGAAGCTGGGCGAACGCCTGCGCACCGGCCTGCTGCACATCAACGACCAGACGGTGAACGACGAAGTGATCAATCCCTTCGGCGGCGTCGGTGCATCCGGCAACGGCACCAGCATCGGCGGCCCGGCCAACTGGGAAGAGTTCACCCAGTGGCAGTGGCTGACCGTCAAGGGCGAAGCGCCCGCCTATCCGATCTGATCGAAGGAACCATCACGATGAACTACAACACCGCAACGCGTGAGATCACCGCCGCCGTGGTCCGCGGCAAGGAACAGCCCTTCGTCATCGAGCAGGCGCGGCTGCGCGGCCCGAAGGACGACGAGGTACTGGTGAAGGTGGTGGCCACCGGTCTCTGCCACACCGACCTGATCGTGCGCGACCAGTACTACCCGGTGCCGCTGCCGGCGGTGCTCGGCCATGAAGGCGCCGGCATCGTCGAGGCCGTGGGCCCGAACGTGCGTGACCTGAAGGCGGGCGACCACGTGGTGCTGACCTACGGCGCCTGCGGCCACTGCAATCCCTGCCGCGGTGGCCACGGTGCCTACTGCAAGGATTTCTTCGGGCTCAACTTCGGCGGCGACGATGGCCACGGCCAGACCGCCATCACCGATGTGCAGGGCCAGCCGCTGCACGATCACTTCTTCGCGCAGTCCTCGTTCGCCACCTTCGCCATCGCGCGCGAGATCAATGCGATCAAGGTGCCCGACGATGCGCCGCTGGAACTGCTGGGCCCGCTCGGCTGCGGTATCCAGACCGGCGCTGGTGCGGTGCTCAATTCGCTGAAGGTGCGCTCGGGCAGCAGCTTTGCCAGCTACGGTGCCGGTGCGGTGGGCCTGAGTGCGGTGATGGCGGCCAAGGTGGCCGGTGCCACCACCATCATCGCCATCGATGTGGTGCCGTCGCGCCTGGAGCTGGCGCTGGAGCTGGGCGCTACCCACGTGGTCAACAGCCGCGAAACCGATGTGGTCGAAGCAGTGCGTGCGATTACCGGTGGCGGTGCGGATTTCGCGCTGGAATCCACTGGTCGCCCGGAAGTGCTGTCGGCCGGCATCGAGGCGCTGGGCGGGCTGGGCATGATGGGCGTGGTGGGTGCGCCGAAGCTGGGCACCACGGCCAGTTTCGATGTGAACAACCTGCTGCTGGGCGGGCGCAGCATCCGCGGCATCGTTGAAGGTGACAGCGTGCCGCAGGTGTTCATTCCGCAACTGGTGACGCTGTTCCTGCAGGGGCGGTTCCCGTTCGACAAGCTGGTGAAGTTCTATCCGCTGGAGCAGATCAACCAGGCGGCCGAGGACAGCACGCGCGGGATCACCCTGAAGCCGATCCTGCGGATTGCGGCGTAAGGCGAGGGTGGGGTGGGTCCGGTTGCGGGGGACGCCGTGAACCCATCCATGGGGGCTTGGTCGCGCTTGCTCGTGTGCGCTGTCCTGCGCACACGGCAAGACCGGGGTTGGGCGTCCTGCCCAGCCCGCCCGAGGCATGCCTCGGGCCCATGCCGCTCACACCCCCGCAACCGGACCCACCTCGCCTTCGACAGTTTCATGCGAGCTGTCGGAACGGCATCACTGCTCTGGTGGGTGCCGACCGTTGGTCGGCATGGGGTCGGATCCGTTTTCCATCGGAAAACGGCTCTGACCCCTTGTTTGAACGCGTCTTGAAACGGAAACATTCCGTTGCCAGGACGTAACGCGGCCATGGCGTGCGCGGGTGTACTCTGCTTCCATGATGGCCACGACAGTCGGGCAACAACAGCTGGTCGCCGCGCGTGCTGCGTTCGCGGAAGGCGATGTGCAGTCCTTGGCGGTGTTGCCGCTGCCGCTGCAGCACTCCTGGCAGCGTTCGCGCGCGGCCGGGGTGCAGCCGGGTCAGGAGCCTTACTACCCGCCGCTGCAGGGCGATGGCCTGCGCCTGCGCGTCCCCGAAGACCGCCGCCTCGCGCGCTGTGTGCAGCCCGAGCTGCAACAACTGTGGGCCGCCTTCGGTGGGCGTGGCTGGACGATGTTCTGCGCCAACCGCGGGGGCATGGTCATCGCCCAGCAGGCGCATGGCCTGGAGGACGCGCCGCTGCTGCGGCCGATCCAGGTCGGGCGGCGGCTGGGCGAGGCCGAGATCGGCACGACGGCGCCAGCGGTCAGCCTGGCCGATGACGTGCCCGCGCTGGTGCGTGGCAACCAACATTACCTGCAGCGCTTCGCGCCGATGTTCTGCCTGAGCGAACCGTTGCACGACCTCGATGGCCAGGTCTGCGGGGCGATCGACATCACCGGGCTGGGCGAACGTGATCCGGCGCTGCTGCAGGGCTACTTCCGGCAGGCCGCGCTGGCCAGCGAGAACCGCCTGTTCCAAGGCCTGTCCGATGTGCACCTGCTGGCCGTGCAGCACGATCCGCGCTGGCTGGCCACGCCGCTGCAGGGGCTGCTGGCGGTGCAGGATGACGGGCAGCTTCGCGCCGCCAACCGCGTGGCACGCCGCCTGCTGGGCCTGCCGCGCCGCGGGCCGTTGCCGCTGCTGTCGTTGGAGACGGTGTTTGCCGGTGCCAGTGCGGCGCAACGGCGTCGGCTGCTGCAACCGGGGCCTGCACACCGGGTGCGGATGGGCGAGGGTAGTGCGGTCTATCTGCAGCACCTGCGCGCACCGCGTGCACGCACGCGGGTGGCGGCGGCACCGATGGCCGTGGCAGACGTGCCATTGCGGCAGCAGCAGCGCGAAGCTGCACGGCGTGCGGCGCAGGCGGCCGAAGGCAATCTCAGCCTGGCCGCCCGCCAGTTGGGTATTTCGCGCACCACGCTGTACAAGCTGCTGCGCGATTAAAGCGGTCCGTCCGCCGGGCATGGCCCGGCGCTACCCATCAATCGGGCAACACCCCGGTAGCGCCGGGCCATGCCCGGCGGCATCCATCAATCGGGCAACACCCGGTAGCGCCGGGCCATGCCCGGCGGCATCCATCAATCGGGCAACACCCCGGTAGCGCCGGGCCATGCCCGGCGGCATCCATCAATCGGGCAACACCCGGTAGCGCCGGGCCATGCCCGGCGGCATCCATCAATCGCGGAAGTTGTTGAACTGCAGCGGCAGCTCGAACTTGCCGGCCTTCAGCACCGCGATGGCGTCCTGCAGGTCGTCGCGCTTCTTGCCCTGCACGCGCAGCTTGTCGCCGTTGATCTGGCTTTCCACTTTCAGCTTGGCTTCCTTCAGGGCAGCGGCGATCTTCTTGGCGATCTTCTGCTCGATGCCCTGCTTGACGGTGATCTTCTGGCGGGCCTGGGCCAGGTTGGTCTCGATGTCGCCGAACTCCAGGCTCAACACGTCGATGCCACGCGCGGCCAGGCGGGCGCGCAGAATGTCATTCATCTGCTTGAGCTGGAACTCGGTCGGTGCGGTCTGGTTGATGACATCGCCCTCGCGCTCGAACTTGGCTTCCACTCCCTTGAAGTCGAAGCGGGTGGCCAGTTCGCGGTTCGCCTGGTCGATGGCGTTGGTCAGTTCGTGGGTGTCGACTTCGGACACGACGTCGAAGGAAGGCATGGGCGTGGCTCCGCGGAATTCAGTGACCACCATTCTATCGCGGCACCCGTGCCCGGCGCCCGGCGGGCCACGCGGTCGGCGATAATGGGCCATGAACGCGCAACGCTCCCCTTCGCGCGCGGTGACCTGGATGGTCGCCGCCGTGGCCTGCTTCTCGCTGATGGACGCCGGCATGAAACAGCTGTCGGCCAGCTACCCCTCGCTGGAGGTCACCTTCCTGCGTGGCGCGGCCTCGTTGCCCTTCGTGCTGGTCTGGGTGCTGGCCAGTGCCGGCCCGCGCTCGCTCATTCCGCGCCGCTGGGGCCTGCACCTGCTGCGCGGCGGCCTGGGCATGGCGATGATCGGCTGCTTCGTTTACGCGTTGCGCGACCTGCCGCTGTCCACCGCCTACAGCATCTACTTCGTGGCCCCGCTGCTGATCGCGGCGCTGTCGGTGCCGCTGCTGGGCGAGCGGGTCGGGCCGCGGCGCTGGGTGGCCATCGGCGTCGGCCTGCTGGGCGTGATCGTGGTGCTGCGCCCGGGCGTGGATGGCTTCATTTCCATTCCCGGCCTGATGGTGCTGGCTGCCGCCACCGCCTACGCCATCGCCGCCATCACGGTCAGCCTGTTGACCCGCACCGATACTTCGCAGTCGATGGTGGTCTGGTTCCTGGTCATCATGGCCATCGGTGCCGGCCTGTTGGCCTTGCCGGGCTGGGTGCCGCTGCAGCTGGCGCATGCGCCGCTGATCGCCGGCATGGGCCTGGCCGGGGCGCTGGGCCAGATCGCCCTGACGCGGGCGTTCCAGCTGGGCGAGGCGTCGATGATCGCGCCGCTGGAGTACAGCGGCCTGGTCTGGGTGATCGGCTGGGACCTGGCCTTCTGGGGCCAGCTGCCGGACGCCTGGACCTGGGCCGGCGCGGCGATCATCGTGGCCTCGGGCCTGTACCTGCTGCACCGCGAGCGCCTGAACCGGGTGCAGCCGCCGAAGCCGCTGGACCATCCCTGAATCTGCCCGGGATGGGTCAGAGCCCCTGCGGGGATCCAACCCCGGGCTCCAGCCCCCCCCGTCATCCCCGGTACACGCGACTTAGAACCAAAAGGAATAACATTCTGGCCCAAGGCGCAGGCGCGTAACCGCCGGCGCTGGTAGGCTGCACGCCCCTTCCATCGCCCTGCCGGTGAGCCACGCCCGTGATCGAGTTCCAGCGCCTGCACAAATCCTATGCCGTTGCCGGCCGCCAAGTGAGCGCGCTGCAACCGCTGGACCTGACCATCGAGGCCGGCGAAGTGTTCGGCATCATCGGCCATTCCGGCGCGGGCAAGTCCACCCTGATCCGCATGATCAACCGCCTGGAAGAACCCAGCGGTGGGCGCCTGCTGATAGGCGGCGAAGACATCACCGCGCTCGATGCCGACGGGCTGCGCGCGCTGCGCCGGCGCATCGGCATGATCTTCCAGCACTTCAACCTGCTGTCCTCGCGCACCGTGGCCGGCAACGTCGCCTTCCCGCTGGAACTGGGCGGTATGCCCAGGGCCGAGATCGACGCGCGCGTGGCCGAGCTGCTGCAGACCGTCGGCCTGCAGGACCACGCGGCGAAGTATCCGGCGCAGCTGTCCGGCGGCCAGAAGCAGCGCGTGGGCATCGCCCGTGCATTGGCCACCCGCCCGCAGATCCTGCTGTGCGATGAAGCCACCAGTGCGCTCGATCCGCAGACCACGGCCTCGGTGCTGTCGCTGCTGTCGAAGATCAACCGCGAGCTGGGCCTGACCATCGTGCTGATCACCCATGAGATGGATGTGATCCGCCGCGTCTGCGACCGCGTGGCCGTGCTCGATGCTGGTGAACTGGTGGAAACCGGCCCGGTCACCCAGGTCTTCCTGCACCCGCAGCACCCGACCACGCGCCGTTTCGTCAGCGAATCGGAGCATGTGGACGAGGGCACGCTGCACCGCGATTTCGACGTGGTCGGTGGCCGCATCGTGCGGCTGACCTTCCTCGGCGGCGATACCTACGAACCGCTGCTGGGCAGCGTGGCGCGGCAGACCGGCGTCGACTACAACATCCTGTCCGGCCGCATCGACCGGATCAAGGACACCCCGTATGGCCAGCTGGTGGTCGCTCTGGTGGGCGGTGACCAGTCCGCCGCGCAGGCCGCGTTCGTGGCCGCCGGCGTGCACGTTGAGGAACTGCGTCGATGATTGCCGCTACTGCTGAAGGTTTCTTCCGCCACCTGGATGCGGACAAGTGGGGGGATATCGGCAAGGCCACCATCGAGACGCTGCTGATGATGGCCGGCTCGCTGCCGCTGACCCTGGCCATCGGCCTGCCGATGGGCGTGCTGCTGTACGTGTTCGGCGCGCCGCAGATGAAGCGCCGCCCGTTTGCCTATGGCGTGCTGGCGATCGTGGTGAACCTGCTGCGTTCGGTGCCCTTCATCATCCTGATGGTGGTGCTGATTCCGGTGTCGCTGTGGCTGATGGGCCAGTCGATCGGCGTGCTCGGCACGCTGCCGGCGCTGGTGATCGGTGCGGCGCCGTTCTATGCGCGTCTGGTCGAGACCGCGCTGCGCGAAGTGGACCGTGGCGTGGTCGAGGCCGCGCAGTCGATGGGTGCCACCACCTGGCAGCTGGTTACCCGGGTGCTGCTGCCTGAAGCGCGGCCGGGCCTGATTGCCGCCGCCACGGTCACCACCGTCGCCCTGGTTGGCTTCACTGCCATGGGCGGCGCGATCGGTTCCGGTGGCCTGGGCGACCTGGCGCTGCGCGAAGGCTACCAGCGCAACCGCACCGACGTGGCCCTGGTCACCGTAGTGGTGCTGCTGATCCTGGTGCAGCTGCTGCAGATGCTTGGCGACCGCCTGGTCGCGCGTTACACCCGCAAGTAATACCGTGCCGGGCGTCGCCCGGCATCGTTCGGGCAGCGCCGGGCCATGCCCGGCGGCGCGTTGCTCAGCGCACGTTCGGGACTTCGTAGCCCAGCTTGCCGACCTGGTCGGCGTGCTGCGGCACGCGCTTGAGCTTGTCGGTGTTCACGCCGTATTCGTCGCGCAGGCGCTCGGCCAGCTCCTTGTACAGCGCCTTGTCCATGTCCGGCTGGCGCGAGAAGATCCAGGCCATTTCCCGGCCAGGGTAGCCGATCATCGCCCACGAATAGTCCGGGGCGACTTCCAGCACGCGCGAATGGGTCGGCACGATCCGGTAGAACCAGGTGCGCCAGGCGTGATTGCCGCTGTCGGCGTCGACGCTGGCACGTGCACGCACTTCCTGCTGCGGCGCACCGAAGCCATCGCGGTAGCGGTAGACGATGCCCACCTTGTTGTCTTCGCGCAGCGTGTACTCGTTGACGCTGGCCACGTGGCCGCGTTCGATGAAGTTCGGCACGCGGCCGATCACGTACCAGGTGCCCATGAAGCGCTGCAGATCGATCGGCGCACCATATTCGGAGGCCCCCGATGCGCTGGCGCGCGGCGACGGCGGGTCGCTGGCGGCCAGCGCGGGGCCTCCAAGTGACAGCGCCAGCAACACAGCGCAGAACGGGCGGATCGAGGACATGCGGGAGCGAGCTCCATTGGGTGCCCAAGCATGGTCGACTGTGTGTGCTCGATCCGTCAATGGCGTCGCAGCTCCTGAGAAGGCGGCGCGCCAAGCTGGGCATCATCGAATCGCCGAGAACGCCCATGAACGCTCGCTCTTCCCGTCGCACCCCTGCTGAACGCGACAGCTTCGCCTCCGACCGTCGCCTGCTGCGCAGCGTGCAGCAGCTGGCCCTGGCCGGGCTTGCGCTGGTGCTGGTGTGGCCGGCCGCACGCGGCAGCAGTGTCTGGCTGGGCTGGCTGCCGCTGTGGCTGGTGGGCATGCCGCTGGCAGCCTGCTGGGCGTTGCTGGGCTGCCCGTTGCCGCTGCGGGCCTGGCTGCGCAGCCTGCGCCAGCCGGGCGTGCAGGCCCGGCGCCTGCCTGCCCGGGCCCGGCGCGCGCGTACCGCTGCGGCCTGACCTTCGACACGGGGGCGGCCCCGGGGATCCGTGCTAGCGTTCCAGCGCTTATGACTGCCTGGAACCGCAATGTCACGATTCGCTTCCGCCTGCCTGCTGGCCGGCATGATGACCGCTGCTTCGGTGGGGACCGCCGTGGCTGCTGAGGAAACCGACCGTTACGCCTGGCTGGAGGACGTCACCGGCGACAAGCCGCTGTCCTGGGTCAAGGAACAGAATGCCAAGTCCGAAGGGCGCCTGGCGCAGACCCCGGCCTTCAGGCAGATGGAAGCCAGCATCCGCGAGGTGCTCGATTCGGACGCCAAGATCCCCGGCGTGCAGAAGATCGGCGACTACTACTACAACTTCTGGAAGGACCAGCAGCACGAGCGCGGCCTGTGGCGCCGCACCACCCTGGCCGAGTACCGCAAGGCCTCGCCGCAGTGGGAAACCGTGCTCGACCTGGATGCACTGAACAAGGCCGAGGGCGAGAACTGGGTCTGGCACGGTGCCGACTGCCTGCGCCCGGACTACAGCCGCTGCCTGATCGCGCTGTCGCGCGGCGGCGCCGATGCCGATGTCACCCGCGAATTCGACCTGGCCAACAAGACCTGGATCAAGGACGGCTTCTTCCGCCCTGAATCCAAGGGCGGCCTGGGCTGGATCGACCGTGATTCGGTGTTCGTCTACACCGATTTCGGCGACGGTTCGATGACAACCTCCGGCTACCCGCGCGTGGCCAAGCTGTGGAAGCGCGGCACGCCGCTGGCCTCGGCCAGCGTGGTCTACGAAGGCAAGCCGGAAGACATGTACATCGCGGCGATGCACGATGACACCCCGGGCTTCGAGCGCAACCTGGTCAGCCGCACGCTGGCCTTCTACAACAACGAGCTGTACCTGCGCGCCGACAACGGCACGCTGACCAAGATCGATGCGCCGAACTCGGCGGAAAAGGGCCTGCACAAGCAGTGGCTGACCCTGGAACTGCGCGACCCGTGGACCGTTGGCGGCAAGACCTACGCCTCCGGCTCGCTGCTGGCGACCAAGCTCGACGATTTCCTGGCCGGCAAGCGTGATTTCGAAGTCCTGTTCACCCCGACCGCGACCACCTCGCTGGCCGGTGCCACCTGGACCAGGAGCCACCTCGTGCTGAACGTGCTCGACGACGTCAAGAACCGCCTGTCGGTGCTGACCCCGGGTGCCAAGGGCTGGCAGAAGAGTGAATTCGTCGGTGCGCCGGCCTTCGGAACCCTGGCCGTGGGCGCAGTGGACAGCAATGACAGCGACGCCGTCTGGCTGACCGCCACCGATTACCTGACCCCGACCACCCTGGCCCTGGCCGACATCGGCAAGGCCCCGGAAACGCTGAAGACCATGCCGGCCTTCTTCGATGCCGAGGGCAAGGTGATCGAGCAGCACTTCGCCACCAGCAAGGACGGCACCCGCGTGCCGTACTTCGTGGTGCACGACAAGGCGATGAAGCTGGATGGTTCCAACCCGACCCTCCTGTACGGCTACGGTGGCTTCGAGATCTCGCTGACCCCGAGCTACTCCGGTGGCATGGGCCGCGCCTGGCTGGAAAAGGGCGGCGTGTACGTGGTCGCCAACATCCGCGGCGGTGGCGAGTACGGCCCGCGCTGGCACCAGGCGGCGCTGAAGCAGAACCGTCACAAGGCCTATGAAGACATGGCCGCGGTCGCGCAGGATCTGGTCACCCGCAAGATCACCACGGCCAAGCACCTGGGCGTGCAGGGCGGCAGCAACGGTGGCCTGCTCACCGGCAACATGCTCACCCAGTACCCGGAACTGTTCGGTGCGGTGGTCGTGCAGGTGCCGCTGCTGGACATGAAGCGCTACAGCCACCTGCTGGCTGGTGCTTCATGGATGGCCGAGTACGGCAACCCGGACACCAGCGACTGGGAGTTCATCAAGACCTTCTCGCCGTACCACCTGTTCGACGCGAAGAAGACCTACCCGCCGGTGCTGTTCACCACCTCCACCCGCGATGACCGCGTGCACCCGGGCCATGCCCGCAAGATGGCGGCGAAGATGATCGACGCCGGCAAGGACGTGACCTACTACGAGAACATCGAAGGTGGCCACGGCGGCGCAGCCAACAACGCGCAGGCCGCACACATGTCGGCCCTGGCCTACAGCTTCCTGTGGGAGCGCCTGGGCGGCAAGTGATGTAATGAAAAACGCCGCCCGAGGGCGGCGTTTTTCTTTGGGTTCCACGTATCCACGCATGGCGTGGATCTACCCGTGAACGTCACGCATGGCGTGGATCTACCCATTTACCGAGCGCCGGACCAGTAGAGCCACGCCATGCGTGGATGCCGTTCGCGCCGGGCGATCAGGCGCCCCAGCGCTTCAACCCACGCGCAATCCGCTCCACCGCCTCCTGCAACCGCGGTACTTCCTGGGTATACGCCAGGCGCACGTGCTGGTTGGCGCGGTGGAAACCGAAATCCAGGCCCGGGGTGAATGCCACGTGCTCGGTTTCCAGGAAGTGCGCGCAGAACGCCTGCGCATCGTCGGTGAACGCACTGACGTCGGCGTACAGATAGAACGCGCCCTGCGGCTCCACCTCGATGCGGAAGCCCAGCTCGCGCAGGGCCGGCAGCAGGAAATCGCGGCGCTGGCGGAACGCCTCGCGGCGCTGTTCGAAGATCGCCATCGATTCCTCGCTGAAGCAGGCGAGGGCGGCATGCTGGGCGATGCTCGACGCGCTGATGTACAGGTTCTGCGCCAGCTTCTCCAGATCGGGCACCGCCGCCGGCGGCGCCACCAGCCAGCCCAGCCGCCAGCCGGTCATGCCGAAGTACTTGGAGAAACTGTTCAGCACGAATGCGCTGTCATCCACCTGCAGCACGCTTGGTGCATCCAGGCCATAGGTCAGGCCGTGGTAGATCTCGTCCACCACCAGGTGGCCGCCGCGCGCATGCAGCGAGGTCGACAGTGCGGCCAGTTCATCGGCCGACAGCACGGTGCCGGTGGGGTTGGCCGGTGAAGCGACCAGCGCACCAACGCTGTCGGCATTCCAGTGCTGTTCCACCAGCGACGGAGTCAGCTGGTAGGCGGTATCGGGGCCGACCGGCACCAGCTGCGCGCCGCCTTCCACCAGGCGCAGGAAGTGGCGGTTGCAGGGATAGCCGGGGTCGGCCAGCAGCCAGTGCCGGCCCGGGTCGACCAGCAGGCTGCTGGCCAGCAGCAGGGCACCGGAACCACCGGGGGTGACCAGGATGCGTTCGGGATCGATGTCCAGCCCGTAGTGGCTGCGGTAAAAACCGCTGATCGCCTGGCGCAGGGCCGGCAGGCCGCGTGCGGCGGTGTAGCGGGTATGGCCGGCCGCCAGTGCGGCCTGGCCGGCGCGCACGACCGGTTCGGCGGTGGTGAAGTCCGGTTCGCCGATCTCCAGATGGATCACGTCGTGGCCTGCCTGTTCCAGCGCCTGCGCGCGGGCCAGCAGGGACATCACGTGGAAGGGGGCGATTTCATGGCTGCGCCGGCTGTAGCCCGGCGTGTGGGGCAGGGTGCTCATGCCGCCATGGTACGCCGCGCCCCGGGGTCGGATCCCTTTTGCCTGCAAACGGCTCTGACCCCAGCAAAGTCGCGGTACTGCCGGCAGGCATGGCCACCATGACGTTCCGCAGGGTTGCCCGCCGTCCGTCCGCAACCCAGACTCGGGCTCAGGGACGCCATTGCATTGCCCCTCAAGGAGCCCTATCTCATGAAATCCACCCTCTGCCTGTTGCTTGCCAGCCTGATGACCAGCACCGTTACCGCCGCCACCCCGCCCGTTCCGCCGGATGCCGCCAGGCACCCGCACGAGGTCAAGGCGCCGTTCGGCGCCACCCGCAACGACGACTACTACTGGCTGCGCGACGACAAGCGCGAGAACAAGGACATGCTGGCCTACCTGCAGGCCGAGAATGCCTACACCGACCAGCTGCTGGCGCCGCTGAAGCCGCTCGAAGACACCCTGTACAAGGAAATCGTCGGCCGCATCAAGCAGGACGATTCCAGCGTGCCGGCGCGCGAGCGCGGCTACTGGTACTACAGCCGTTACGAGACCGGCCAGGACTACCCCATCCACGCGCGCCGCAAGGGCAGCATGGAGGCGGCCGAGGAAGTCCTACTCGACGTCAACGCGATGGCCGCCGGCAAGGGCTATTTCAGCGTCGGCGCGATGGAAGTCAGCCAGGACAACCAGCTGCTGGCCTGGGCCGACGATGACGTCGGCCGCCGCCAGTACACCATCCGCTTCAAGGACCTGGCCACCGGCAAGGTGCTGCCCGACGTCATCACCGGCAGCTCCGGCAACCTGGTCTGGGCCGACGACAACCGCACCGTGCTGTACGTCGAGAACGATCCGGAAACCCTGCTGACCGTGCGGGTGAAGAAGCACGTGCTGGGCACCCCGGCCAGCGCCGACACTGTCGTCTACGAAGAGAAGGACGACAGCTTCTACATGGGCATCGGCCGCACCCGCGACGATCGCTTCATCACCATCGGCGTGCACAGCACCGTGTCCTCGGAAGAGCGCTACGCCCCGGCCAGCGACCCGACCACCTTCACCGTGCTGGCCCCGCGCCAGCGTGACGTCGAGTACGACGCCGACCATTACGACGGCCGCTGGGTGATCCGCACCAACGATGGGGCCAAGAACTTCAAGCTGGTCACCGCGCCCACCGATGCCACCTCGCGTGCGCAGTGGAAGGACTGGATCACGCACGACGATGCGGTGTTCATCGAAGGCTTCGAGCTGTTCGACAGCTACACCGCCATCGCCGAACGTTCCGAAGGCCTGGAGCGCATCCGCCTGCTGTTCAAGGATGGCCGCAGCGACTACGTGAAGGCCGACGAGCCGGCGTATTCGATGGGCCTGGGCGACAACACCGAGGCCGACACCCAGTGGCTTCGCTACGTCTACACCTCGATGACCACCCCGACCACCGTGTTCGAACTGAACACCGCCACCGGCGAGCGTCGCCAGCTGAAGGTGCAGCCGGTCATCGGCTATGACGCCTCGAAGTACGAGACCGACCGCGTCTGGATCACCGCGCGCGACGGGGTGAAGGTGCCGGTGTCGCTGGTCTACCGCAAGGGCTACCAGAAGGATGGCAAGGGCGCGCTGTTCCAGTACGCCTACGGCAGCTACGGCATGTCGATGGACCCGTACTTCAACCAGACCGCGGTGAGCCTGCTCGACCGTGGCGTGGTCTACGCCATTGCCCACATCCGTGGCGGCCAGGAAATGGGCCGCGACTGGTACGAGAACGGCAAGCTGCTGCACAAGCAGAACACCTTCAACGACTTCATCGACGTCACCCGTGGCCTGGTGGCGCAGGGTTGGGCGGCCAAGGACCGCGTCGCCGCCTCCGGTGGCAGCGCCGGTGGCCTGCTGATGGGCGCGGTGGCCAACCAGGCGCCGCAGGATTACCGGGTGATGGTGGCGCAGGTGCCGTTCGTCGACGTGGTCACCACCATGCTCGACCCGACCATTCCGCTGACCACCAACGAGTACGACGAGTGGGGCAACCCGGAACAGAAGCAGTACTACGACTACATGCTGTCCTACTCGCCCTACGACAACGTCAGGAAGCAGGCTTACCCGTCGCTGTTCGTGGGCACCGGCCTGTGGGATTCGCAGGTGCAGTACTGGGAACCGGCAAAGTGGGTGGCCAAGCTGCGTGACGACAACACCGGCCACTACCCGATCGTGTTCCGCACGAACATGGAAGCCGGCCACGGCGGCAAGTCCGGACGCTTCCAGCGTTACCGCGAGCTGTCCGAGTCGTATGCGTTCGTGCTGCAGCAGCTGGGTATCGTCCAGCCGTGATCGCGACAGGGTGCCGGGCACTGCCTGGCACCCTGAACCGGTATCCTTGCGGCCATGACCGCGCCCGCACCACCGCCTCCGGATGACACGCCGCCACCGCGCGTGGTGCGTTTCCGCTGGGCGTGGTGGCTGCTGGCCTATGCCAGCCTCGGCACCGGCATCGTCGGCATCTTCGTGCCGGGCCTGCCGACCACCGTATTCATCCTGATTTCGGCCTGGGCCGCCTCGCGCGGCTCCGAGCGCCTGCACACCTGGCTGCTGCAGCACCCGCGGTTCGGCCCGGCCATCGCCAACTGGCAGGCGCACGGCGCGGTCAGCCGCTACGGCAAGTGGATGGCCACGATCACCATGGCCGCGTGCGCCGGCATCATGCTGTGGTGCGTGCCGATCGCCTGGGTGAAGTGGTTTTCCATCGGCAGCATGACCGTGGTGGCGATCTGGCTGTGGACGCGGCCGCTGCCGCCGCCGGAATAACGCCCCGCCGGGCATGGCCCGGCGCCACCCGTGTGCATGGTATCGGTAGCGCCGGGCCATGCCCGGCGGGGTAGAGTCGACCGTTGGTCGACTGCTCTCCCGGCCGCCGACGAAAACCCCGCGCTGCGCGCGATAGTCGACCAACGGTCGACTCTACCTACCGCTCAGCCGCCAATGGCTATACTCGGGCGCATGAAGATCCCCCATCGCAACGCCATCCTGATTCCGCTGGCAGCGGCCTCGCTGCTGTTCCTGTCCGCCTGTGGCAACAAGGGCCCGCTGGTACTGCCGCAGAAGCCGGTGCCGGTGGAAGAGACCGTCGAACCGGCCGTCGCGCCCGAAACCAGCCCGGAAGCCACCCCCGCAGCGACCCAGCCGACCAGCGACGGCAGCCCCTCGGTCACCCCGGACCCGATCAAGCCGGTGGACGGTGGGGATGAGTAAGGCTGGCTCCAACGCCCTGCGCTTCAGCAAGATGCACGGTGCGGGCAACGATTTCGTAGTGATCGACCTGCGTGACGGCACGCCGCCGCCCACCCCTGAAGTGGCCGCGCGCCTGGCCGACCGCCACACCGGCGTAGGCTGCGACCAGATCCTGACCATCGAGGCCCCGCGTGCGGACGGCTCAGTGGCGTCCTACCGGATCTGGAACGCCGACGGTTCCAATTCCGAGCAGTGCGGCAACGGCGCGCGCTGCATCGCCGCCTGGCTGGTGCGCGAGGGCAGTGCCCAGGACGAGCGCTTCGTGATCGACAGCCCGCTGGCCAGCCACGAAGTGCAGGTGCTGGGCGATGGCCGCTTCTCGGTGGCCATGGGCGTGCCGGCGTTCGAACCGTCGCAGGTGCCGCTGGTGGGCTTCGCCCATGCGCGCGATGAATACCTGATGCCGCTGCAGGGCGAGACCGTGCGCTTCTCGGCGGTGTCGATGGGCAATCCGCACGCGGTCATCGAAGTGGGCCTGATCGATGCCGCGCCGGTCGAGCGCGTCGGCGCACTGCTGCAGCAGCATGCCTCGTTCCCCCAGTCGGTCAACGTGGGCTTCGCCCAGGTGATGGGCCCGGACCATGCACGCCTGCGCGTGTACGAACGTGGCGTCGGCGAAACCCTGGCCTGCGGCAGTGGTGCCTGCGCCGCCGCCGTCACCCTGATGCAGCGCGGCCGCCTGCAGGCCGATGCACGCATCAGCCTGCCCGGTGGCGAACTTCGCATCCAGTGGCCGGGCGAAGGGCAGCCGGTGGTGATGGCCGGCCCGACCGCATTCGTCTTCGAAGGGGAGTGGATCGCATGAGTGAGACCGTCGACAAGCTCGGGGGCCATGATGTCGCTGCGTGGTTGCGGCGCCATCCCGGCTTCCTCAAGCAGTTCCCGGACCTGGCCCTGACCCTGGTGGTGCCACGCGATGACGGCCCCACCGCGTCGCTGGCCAGCTACCAGCTGGAAGTGCTGCGCGAGAAGAACCGCGAGCTGGCGCGACGGTTGGCAGACCTGGGCGCAACTGCCCAGGTCAACGAGCGGTTGGCGGTGCGCACGCACCAGCTGACCTTGGCCATGATGAAGCAGGACAACGCCGCCGACACCCTGCGTGCGATGGCAGCCTCGCTGCAGGAAGATTTCGCCGGCGACCTGGTGAGGCTGGTGGTTCACACGCCGGTGGCTGGCCTGGAGCAGGCCGAGTGGCTGCAGGTGATCGCCGCTGATGATGCGCAGCTGGGCCCTTTCCGCGATTGCCTGAAGGACGGCGAGCCGATCTGTGGGCGCCTGCAGCCGGAAAAGAACGCCGTGCTGTATGGCGCGCGCAGCGACGAAGTGCAGACCACCGCACTGCTGCCGCTGCCAGGCATCGGACTGATTGCCGTCGGCAGCCACGATGCCAACCGCTTCTACCCGGGCATGGGCACGCTGTTCCTGCGCATGATGGGTGATGCCCTGGTCGCCGGCCTGAAGCGCTTCGAGCGCTGAGCCGGGACGCACGACGATGAGCGCGGTACAGCACTTCCTGCAGCACCTGCAGGTGGAACGGCGGATGTCGGCGCATACGCTCGATGCCTACCGCCGTGACCTGGACGCGCTGTCGGTGTGGGTGGAACCGCGCGGCGTGGCAGTGGAGGCACTGGATGCTGAAACGCTGCGCCAGTTCGTCGCTGACGAGCATCGTCGCGGGCTGTCGGCCAAGAGCCTGCAGCGCCGCCTGTCGGCCTGCCGCAGCTTCTATGCCTGGCTGCTCAAGCATGGGCGCATCGAGGTGAGCCCGGCCGCGACTCTGAAGGCGCCCCGTGCGCCGCGGCGCCTGCCGCAGGTGCTCGATGCCGACGAAGCGGTGCAGCTGGTCGAACTGGAACCGGAAGGTGAACTCGGCCGTCGCGATCGCGCGCTGCTGGAACTGTTCTATTCCTCGGGCCTGCGCCTGAGCGAAGTGTGTGCGCTGACCTGGCGCGACCTGGATTTCGACAGCGGCCTGGTCAACGTGCTGGGCAAGGGCAACCGCCAGCGCCGGGTGCCGTTCGGGCGGCCCGCACGCGAAGCGCTGTTGGCTTGGCGCGCGGAAAGTGGCGGCGGCCCGGCGACGCCGGTGTTCCCCGGCCGCAACGGGCCGATCAGCCAGCGTGCGGTGCAGATCCGCATACGCCAGCTGGCCCAGCGCCAGGGCCTGTTCAAGCACGTGCACCCGCATATGCTGCGGCACAGTTTCGCCAGCCACATCCTCGAATCCTCCGGCGACCTGCGCGGCGTGCAGGAACTGCTCGGCCACGCCGACATCGCCACCACGCAGATCTACACCCATCTGGATTTCCAGCACCTGGCCAAGGTCTACGACGCCGCGCATCCGCGCGCCAAGCGCAAACCGGGGCCGGCGGCGGGCGAAGAAAGCTGAACGCTGGCCCTGCCATCGGCAGGGGCAGGCGGCTTGAAGGGCGCGGTGCAGGCCCCACCTCTGGGTGTGTCACCCCGGAGGCTCCATGGACCCCAGTCAGAATCCCAATGTTTTCCACGCCACCACCATCGTCTGCGTGCGCCGCGGCGATCACGTGGCCATTGCCGGTGATGGCCAGGTCACCCTCGGCCACACGGTGATGAAGGGCAACGCGCGCAAGGTGCGCCGCCTTGGCCGCGATGGCCAGGTGCTGGCCGGCTTCGCCGGTGCCGCCGCCGATGCCTTCACCCTGTTCGAGCTGTTCGAGGCCAAGCTGGAAAAGCATGGCCAGCTGCAGCGCGCCGCCGTCGAGCTGGCCAAGGATTGGCGTACCGAACGCCGCCTGGGCAAGCTGGAAGCCCTGCTGGCCGTGGCCGACAAGGAAACCTCGCTGATCATCAGCGGCACCGGCGATGTGATCGAGCCGGAGGACGGCATCATCGCCATCGGTTCCGGTGGTTCCTACGCACTGTCGGCCGCCCGCGCGCTGATGGCGCATACCGAGCTGGATGCACGGACCATCGCCAGTGAAGCGATCGGCATCGCCGGCGACATCTGCATCTACACCAACCGCAACGTGGTGGTCGAGGAGCTGTAACGCTCCCCGATCCGCCGGGCAGGGCCCGGCGCTACCGACAACGAATTCGTGAGCACATCCATGTCGAAGATCGAAGTTTCCTCCGCCACCATGACCCCGCGCGAGATCGTGCAGGAACTGGACCGGCACATCGTCGGCCAGCATGACGCCAAGCGCGCGGTGGCCATCGCCCTGCGCAACCGCTGGCGCCGAATGCAGCTGGTCCCTGAGCTGCGCAATGAAGTGATGCCGAAGAACATCCTGATGATAGGCCCGACCGGCGTCGGCAAGACCGAGATCGCGCGTCGCCTGGCCACCCTGGCCAACGCGCCGTTCGTGAAGGTCGAAGCCACCCGCTTCACCGAAGTCGGCTACGTCGGCAAGGACGTCGAGCAGATCATCCGCGACCTGGCCGACACCGCGGTCAAGCTCTATCGCGAACAGGCCAAGGTGCGCGTGCGTACCCAGGCCGAAGAACGCGCCGAAGACCGCATCCTCGATGCGCTGCTGCCGCGCCGCAGTGGTGGCATCGGCTTCGATCCGGAAGTGGCCCGCAACGAGCCGTCGGCGCAGGACAACGAGACCCGCATCAAGTTCCGCAAGATGCTGCGCAACGGCGAGCTGGACGAGCGCGAGATCGAACTCGACCTGGCCGCGAACGTCAGCATGGATATCATGACCCCGCCGGGCATGGAGGAGATGGGCCAGCAGCTGAAGTCGATGTTCGCCAACCTCGGCGGCGGCGCCAAGGCGCACAAGCGCACGCTGACCATCAAGGCCGCGCGCCCGCTGCTGATCGAGGAAGAAGCCGGCAAGCTGGTCAACGAGGACGACATCCGCACCGCGGCCATCGAAGCCTGCGAACAGCACGGCATCGTCTTCATCGACGAGATCGACAAGGTCGCCAAGCGCGGCGATAACGTGGGTGGTGGCGACGTTTCGCGCGAAGGCGTGCAGCGCGACCTGCTGCCGCTGGTGGAGGGCTCCAACGTGTCCACCAAGTACGGCACGATCAAGACCGACCACATCCTGTTCATTGCTTCGGGCGCATTCCATCTGGCCAAGCCCAGCGATCTGATCCCGGAACTGCAGGGGCGTTTCCCGATCCGCGTGGAACTGGGCGCGCTGAGCAAGAACGACTTCGTGCGCATCCTGACCGAGCCGAAGGCCGCGCTGACCAAGCAGTACGAAGCGCTGCTGGCCACCGAGGGCGTCAAGGTCAGCTTCACCGCCGATGCCATCGATCGCCTGGCCGAGATCGCCTTCCAGGTGAACGAGCGCCAGGAAAACATCGGTGCGCGCCGCCTGCACACCGTGCTGGAGCGCCTGCTGGATTCGCTGAGCTACGAAGCGCCGGACCGAGACGGTGAAACCCTGGCCATCGACAGCGCCTACGTCGATGCGCACCTGGGCGAACTGGTGCAGGACCCGGACCTGAGCCGCTACATCCTGTAATGCAGAAAGCCGCCCAAAGGCGGCTTTCCTGTTTCGAAGGTAGCGCCGGGCCATGCCCGGCGAATTCCCTTCCCGCGTTGCCTCGGATGCAGGCCGCGCGCAGCGCTCGCCGGGCATGGCCCGGCGCTACAAGGGGAAGGTCGCGGTAGCGCCGGGCCATGCCTGGCGGATCCGACCCTACGGCAGCGGCTCGGGAATCGAGCCCGGCACGAAGACGCCTTCCTTCACGTAGGCGGCCAGGGTCATGTCCAGCGCGAGCATGCCGTCGCGTTTGAGGTCCATCAGCTCCGGTTCGACCATCGACCCGTGCAGCACGCCGAGCACCGTGGCGTGCAGCATGCGCGCGGCGATCTTCGGGTCGGCGCCGTCGCGCAGCTGGCCCAGGTCCTGGGCGCGGCGCAGGGCGCGCTCCATCCGGTCCAGTGCATCGCGGAAGCCGGACTGCTGCAGCTCGGCCAGCGCCCGGCTTTCCGACGAGGCATCGCTGCGCAGCATGATTTCCATGGTCTTGCGCAGGCGCTCATCCTCGGACAGCTCGATGAACGAGTAGATCATCACTGCGCGCAGGTCGTGGATCGGCGTCTGCCGCTCGTCGCTGGAGGTGCGCTCCAGTTCCTGCATGAAGGGCAGGTGCACCCGCTGGATGATCGCGGCCAGCACCTCGGTCTTGTTCTTGAAGTGCCAGTAGACCGCGCCGCGGGTGTAGCCGGCGCGGGCACCGATCATCTCCAGCGTGGTCCGGGCCACCCCATGTTCATGGAAGCAGGCCTCGGCGGCATCAAGGATGCCTTCGCGGGTCGCCTGGGTGTCTTCTTTGGTCTTGCGCGCCATGGGTCGGAGAGTGGGTACCAGTGCCGGTGAAACCTGGCTGAATTGTACCGCTTTACAAACAAACAATCATGTATGTATATTTCGACCCCATGCTCCCCGTCTTGTATGCGCGCCTGCTGATGCCTGCGCCGTGCGCGGGGACGCCTGCCCGCTGCGACAACCACGCCCGAGGACCGGGATGCGGCTGCGTATCACGGCAAGTTGAGAATATTTTTCCTTCCCGAGCCCCAGCCCCATGCCCCTGACCCGAATCCGCCCCTTCCTGCTGTCGCTGGCCATCGCCGCGACCGTGGCCGCCTGCGGTGGCCAACCCGAACAGCCCCAGCAAGGCCCCGGCCAGGTGACCGTGGTCACGCTGAAGTCGGAAAGCGTGGGCCTGACCCGTGAACTGCCGGGCCGCACCAATGCCTTCCTGGTCGCCGAAGTGCGCCCGCAGGTCAGCGGCATCGTCGCCAAGCGGCTGTTTACCGAAGGCGGCCTGGTGAAGGAAGGGCAGCCGCTGTACCAGATCGAAGACGCCAGCTACCGCGCCCAGGCCAACAGCGCCCGCGCCCAGCTGGCCCGCGCCGAAGCCACCGCGAATGCTGCGCGGCTGAGCGCCAAGCGCATCACCGAGCTGGCCAAGATCGATGCGGTCAGCCAGCAGGACCTTGAAAACGCCATCGCCACGCAGAAGCAGGCCGAGGCCGATGTCGGTGCCGCCAAGGCGGCACTGGACGCGGCCAACGTCACCCTCGGCTACGCGCGCATCACCGCGCCGATCAGCGGCCGCATCGGCAAGTCCAGCGTCACCCAGGGCGCGCTGGTCAGCGTCGGCCAAGCCGATGCGCTGGCCACCGTGCAGCAGCTCACCCCGATCTACGTCGACCTGACCCAGTCCTCGGCCGAGCTGCTGCAGCTGCGCCGCGAACTGGCCGCCGGCCGCCTGCAGGACAACCAGACCCTGCCGGTCACCATTCTGCTGGAAGACGGCAGCGAGTTCCCGCACAAGGGCGCGCTGGAGTTCTCCGAGGTGAGCGTCGACCCGACCACCGGCAGCTACGCGCTGCGGGTGAAGGTGGACAACCCCGAAGGCCTGCTGATGCCGGGCATGTACGTGCGCGCGGTGATCGGCGGCGGCGTGCGTGCCGATGCCGTGCTGGTGCCGATGCAGGGCATCGCGCGCGATGCCAAGGGCGATACCAGCGCCATGGTGGTCGGCAAGGACAACAAGGTGGAAGTGCGCCCGGTGAAGGTCAGCCGCGCACTGGCCGACAAGTGGCTGGTCGAGGACGGCCTGCAGCCGGGTGACAAGGTCATCGTCGAAGGCCTGCAGAAGATCGGCCCCGGCATGCCCGTGCAGGCCACCGAGAAGGGCGCCGCCCCGGCACAGCCGGACGCCGCCCCGCAGCCTGCCGCCCAGCCGGCCGGCGACGCGAAGTAAGCGGAGAATTCCATGGCACGTTTTTTCATTGATCGACCCATCTTCGCGTGGGTGATCGCCATCATCATCATGCTGGCCGGTGCGCTGGCGGTGGTGAAGCTGCCGGTGTCGATGTATCCCGAGGTCGCCCCGCCGGCCGTCGAGATCAGCGCCACCTACCCGGGTGCGTCGGCCAAGGTGGTCGAGGACTCGGTGACGCAGATCATCGAGCAGAACATGAAGGGCCTCGATGGCCTGATCTACTTCTCCTCCAACAGCTCGGCCAACGGCCAGGCCACCATCACCCTCACCTTCGAAGCCGGTACCAACCCGGACATCGCCCAGGTGCAGGTGCAGAACAAGCTGCAGCTGGCCATGCCGCTGCTGCCGCAGGAAGTGCAGCGGCAGGGCATCAACGTGGCCAAGTCCAGCAGCGGCTTCCTGCAGGTGCTCGGCTTCGTGTCCAACGACGGCAGCATGGATGCCAACGACATCGCCGACTACGTCGGCTCCAACGTCGTCGACACCCTGAGCCGCGTGCCGGGCGTGGGCAACATCCAGGTGTTCGGTGGCAAGTACGCCATGCGCATCTGGCTGGACCCGAACAAGCTGCACACCTACAAGCTGTCGGTCGATGAGGTGACTGCGGCGATCACCGCGCAGAACGCACAGGTGGCCATTGGCCAACTGGGTGGTGCGCCATCGGTGAAGGGCCAGCAGCTCAACGCTACCATCAACGCGCAGGACCGCCTGCAGACCCCGGAACAGTTCCGCAACATCCTGGTGCGTGGCGGCACCGACGGCAGCGAACTGCGCCTGGGCGATGTGGCCCGCGTCGAGCTGGGTGCGGAAAGCTACGACTTCGTCACCCGCTACAACGGCAAGCCGTCCACCGGTATTGCCATCACCCTGGCCACCGGCGCCAACGCGCTGGCCACCGCCGAAGGCGTGCGCACCGCGCTGGACGAGATGAAGTCCAGCTTCCCGGCCGGCCTGGAAACCGTCGTACCGTACGACACCACCCCGTTCGTGCAGGTCTCGATCAAGGGCGTCATCAAGACCCTGATCGAAGCGATCGTGCTGGTGTTCGTGGTGATGTACCTGTTCCTGCAGAACTTCCGCGCCACCCTGATCCCGACCATCGCCGTGCCGGTGGTGCTGCTGGGTACGTTCGGTGTGCTGGCCATGCTCGGCTTCTCGGTCAACATGCTGACCATGTTCGCCATGGTGCTGGCCATCGGCCTGCTGGTGGACGATGCCATCGTGGTGGTGGAGAACGTCGAGCGCATCATGTCCGAAGAGGGCCTGTCGCCGCTGGAAGCCACCCGAAAGTCGATGGGCCAGATCACCGGCGCGCTGGTGGGTATCGGCCTGGTGCTGTCGGCGGTGTTCGTGCCGATGGCCTTCATGAGCGGCTCGACCGGCATCATCTACCGCCAGTTCTCGGCCACGATCGTTTCGGCCATGGCGCTGTCGGTGCTGGTGGCCATCGTGCTGACCCCGGCGCTGTGCGCGACCATGCTCAAGCCGCTGAAGAAGGGCGAGCACCATGTTGCCCACAGCGGCCTGCTCGGCCGCTTCTTCAACGGTTTCAACCGCGGCTTCGACCGTTCCAGCGAAACCTACCAGCGCGGCGTGAAGGGCATCATCCATCGGCCGTGGCGCTTCATGGGCATCTTCGTCGCCCTGGCCGTGGTGATGGGCGTTCTGTTTGCGCGCCTGCCCAGCTCGTTCCTGCCCAATGAAGACCAGGGCATCATGATGGCGCTGGTGTCGACCCCGGTCGGCGCCACCCAGGAACGTACCCTGGAAGCGATGGCCAAGCTGGAAGACCACTTCCTTAAGAACGAAGCCGACGCGGTCGAATCGATCTTCGCCGTGCAGGGCTTCAGCTTCGCCGGCATGGGACAGAACGCGGGCATGGCCTTCGTCAAGCTGAAGGACTGGAAGGAGCGCGACGCCGACCACAGCGTCGGTGCGATCACCGGGCGTGCGATGGGCGCGCTGGGCCAGATCAAGGACGCCTTCATCTTCGCCTTCCCGCCGCCGGCCATGCCGGAGCTGGGCATCGGCTCGGGCTATACCTTCTTCCTGAAGGACACCAGCGGCCAGGGCCACGACGCCCTGCTGGCCGCGCGCAACCAGCTGCTGGGTGCGGCGGGGCAGAGCAAGCTGCTCGCCAACGTGCGCCCCAACGGCCAGGAAGATACCCCGCAGCTGCGCATCGACGTGGACGTGGAAAAGGCAAATGCCCTGGGTCTTTCGGTCAGCTCGATCAACAACACCCTCGCCGCGGCGTGGGGCAGCAGCTACATCGATGACTTCATCGACCGTGGCCGCGTCAAGCGCGTGTACGTGATGGCCGATGCACCGTTCCGCATGAACCCGGACGACTTCAACGTCTGGTCGGTGAAGAACGGGCACGGCGAGATGGTGCCGTTCAGTGCCTTCGCCACCAAGCGCTGGGACTACGGTTCGCCGCGCCTGGAACGCTACAACGGCGTGTCGGCGATGGAGATCCAGGGCGAGCCCGCCACGGGCGTGGCCTCCGGTGATGCCATGGCCGAGATCGAGCGCATTGCCAAGGACCTGCCGACCGGCTTCGAGATCGAATGGACCGCGCTGTCCTACCAGGAACGCCAGGCTGGTTCGCAGACGCCGCTGCTGTACACGCTGTCGCTGCTGATCGTGTTCCTGTGCCTTGCGGCACTCTATGAAAGCTGGAGCGTGCCGACCTCGGTGCTGCTGGTGGCGCCGCTGGGTATTCTCGGCGCAGTGCTGGCCAATACCTTCCGTGGCATGGAGCGCGACATCTACTTCCAGGTGGCCATGCTGACCACGGTGGGCCTGACCAGCAAGAACGCGATCCTGATCGTGGAATTCGCCAAGGAGAACCTCGAGAAGGGCGCGGGCCTGATCGAAGCGACGATGCACGCGGTACGCGACCGTCTGCGCCCGATCGTCATGACCTCGCTGGCGTTCGGCCTGGGCGTGCTGCCGCTGGCCATCGCCTCCGGTGCAGGTTCCGGTGCGCAGCGCGCCATCGGTACCGGCGTGCTGGGCGGCATGCTGGTGGGCACGGTGATGGGCGTGTTCTTCATCCCGCTGTTCTTCGTGGTGGTGCAGCGCGTGTTCAACCGCAACAAGGGCAACGGGGATGGCACGCCGCCGGCCCCGCGCGATGATGCTGCCCATGGAGGTTCCCATGAATAAGACCCCCTTGCTGCTGGCGCTCGTCGCCAGCCTGGGCCTGGCCGGGTGTTCCACCCTGGCGCCGAAGAACACTGCCGTCGCCCCGGGCATTCCGTCGCAGTGGCCGGCCGAAGCCAGCCAGGGCGAAGTGACCGATGTTGCGGCACTGGGCTGGCGCGATTTCTTCACCGATGAGCGCCTGCAGCAGGTGATCGGCCAGGCGCTGGACAACAACCGCGACCTGCGCGTGGCGGTGTTGAACGTGGAAAAGGCACGCGGCCAGTACCGCGTGCAGCGTGCCGACCGCGTGCCCGGCCTGGCCGCCACCGGCCAGATGGAGCGGCAGGGCACCAATGCCGGTGTCACCGAGCAGTTCACCGCCGGCGTCGGCGTGGCCGACTTCGAGCTGGATCTGTTCGGCCGCGTGCGTGACCTCAGCGAGTCTGCCTTGCAGCAGTACTTCGCCGTGGCCGCCAACCGCCGCAACGCGCAGCTGAGCCTGGTGGCCGAGACCGCCACCGCGTGGCTGACCTACGGTGCCGACGCGCAGCAGCTGAAGATCTCCGAAGCCACGCTGAAGACCTACGAGGATTCGCTGCGCCTGGCCGAGGCCCGCCACGAACGCGGTGGCAGCTCCGGGCTGGAGCTGAGCCAGACCCGCACGCTGGTGGAAACCGCGCGTACCGATGCCGCCCGCCTGCGCGGGCAGCTGGCCCAGGACCGCAACGCGCTGGCCCTGCTGGCCGGTGGCCAGGTCGATGCGGACCTGCTGCCTGACAGCATCGAACCACAGCTGCTGGCCCTGGCCCCGCCGCCGGCCGGCCTGCCCAGCGACGTGCTGCTGCAGCGTCCGGACATCATGGCCGCCGAACACCAGCTGCTGGCGGCCAACGCCAACATCGGTGCCGCGCGTGCCGCGTTCTTCCCCAGCATCACCCTGACCGGCAGCATCGGCAGTGGCTCGGGCGAACTGTCCAATCTGTTCGACAGCGGCACCCGCGTGTGGAGCTTCCTGCCGAAGATCACCTTGCCGATCTTCCAGGGCGGCAAGCTGCGCGCGAACCTGGCGGTGGCCAATGCGGATCGTGATATCGCCCTGGCGCAGTATGAAAAGGCGATCCAGAGCGGTTTCCGCGAAACCTCCGACGCGCTGGCGCTGAATGTCAGTCTGGACGAGCAGGTGAGCGCGCAGCAGCGCCTGGTGGATGCGGCCGAAACGGCCAACCGCCTGTCGCAGGCCCGTTATGACGCCGGCCTGGACAGCTTCGTGACCCTGCTGGACGCACGCCGCACCGCCTACAGCGCGCAGCAGACGCGCCTGCAGACCGAGCTGGCCCAGCAGACCAACCGCATCACCCTGTACAAGGTGCTGGGTGGCGGCTGGCACGAGCGCGGGTAAATCCCGGTAGCGCCGGGCCATGCCCGGCGGCTTTTCTTCGGGCGTTCATGGCGTCGGACGCAGTCCGCGCACGAAGGCGAAGGCAACATCGGTAGCGCCGGGCCGTGCCCGGCGGCGTTTGTGCAGGCGTTCATGGCGTCGGACGCAGTCCGCGCTCCGAGCTCGCCGGGCACGGCCCGGCGCTACCAGAGCGGGATGGTCCCGGTAGCGCCGGGCCACGCCCGGCGGCTTTTCCTCGGGCGTTCATGACGTCGGACGCAGGCCGCGCACGAAGGCGAAGGCAACAGCGGTAGCGCCGGGCCGTGCCCGGCGGCGTTTGCGCAGGCGTTCATGGCGTCGGACGCAGTCCGCGCTTCGCGCTCGCCGGGCACGGCCCGGCGCTACCAGAGCGGGATGGTCCCCGGTAGCGCCGGGCCGTGCGCGGCGGCTTCTACCGCACATCCAATCACGATCGCATCGGCCATCGACACCAGGCAAACGGATACTCATCAAGCTCCGTAGCGAGCCCCGCACGGATTGGATTCCCCAGGATGTAGAGTGCGTGACGCCTCAACGCATCCTCATGGCGAACAGCGTGGTCGAAGTAGCTCGGTTGCCACAGGGGCGTCTCCACACCGAACTGCTGCCCTATAAGGCGGCTGCTGCGTGATTTCAACGTTCCCATCAATCGGGCGAGCGTGCCGGCGCGCAACTGCATCAACCAATGAACATGGTCGGGCATGATCACCCAGGCGAATGAGCGACTCTGTCCTTCGCGCTCGACGAAGCGCAGCGTATCCACGAGGCATTCTGCACAGCGAGCGTCTGCAAATACCGGACGTCGCTCGAGCACCACGGTGGTGAGCACGTAGTATCCATCGATGCGGGAATCGCGACCGCGCTCTAGATGACGACTGGACATTGAACCAGTCTGGGAATGCGCGTTGAATCCACCTATCGGCGGAGTCCTGGGCAGCTTGTGGGGTTCTACCGCGCTCGCCGGGCATTGTCCCACGCGTGCGTGGCTTCGGTAGCGCCGGGCCATGCCCGGCGGCTTTGGTGCAGGCGGCGTCGGACACAGGGCCGCGCTGCGCGCTCGCCGGGCATGGCCCGGCGCTACCAGAGCGTGGGCGTTCATGGGATCGGACACAGGCCGCGCTGCGCGCTCGCCGGGCAGGGCCCGCGCCACCAGAGCGTGGGCGTTCATGGGATCGGACACAGGCCGCGCGTAGCGCTCGCCGGGCATGGCCCGGCGCTACCAGAGCGTGGGCGTTCATGGGATCGGA
>Ga0209676_1000503_pt1 | contig 61955 bp, 59 predicted proteins | sample AraplaCvi_mLB_r2_FD_184282 | JGI IMG/M metagenome (GOLD analysis project Ga0209676, IMG submission 184282) | Arabidopsis root microbial communities from North Carolina, USA - plate scrape MF_Cvi_mLB_r2 (SPAdes) (version 2) | ecosystem: Host-associated > Plants > Roots > Endosphere | place: USA... | reverse complement strand
TCCGCGACCAGTTGCAGCAGATGAAGAACATGGGCGGCCTCGGCGGCCTGATGGACAAGCTGCCGAGCATCGGCGGGGTCAACCTGTCGCAGATGGGCAATGCCCAGGGCGCCGCCGAGAAGCAGTTCAAGCAGATGGAAGCGATCATCAACTCCATGACCCCGGCCGAGCGCCGTGATCCAGAGTTGATCAGCGGCTCGCGCAAGCGCCGTATCGCCATCGGTTCCGGCACCCAGGTGCAGGACGTCGGCCGCCTGATCAAGCAGCACAAGCAAATGCAGAAGATGATGAAGAAATTCTCCGCCAAGGGTGGCATGGCCAAGATGATGCGCGGCCTGGGCGGGATGCTGCCGGGCGGCGGCATGCCGAAGCTGTAACCTCTATTCCGGGTGCCTGGCGTTTGTCCGGCAGGCACCCAGAACCCCCGCCGTGGCGGGGCAATGGCCGCGGATTTCGCGGCTCAACCGGCAGATCTGGACGGCGGGGCAGGGCCTTGCCGAAAAAGTCATTTGCAAATGTCCGTGTATTCCCCGAGAATATGCGGCCTTTTGGGCACCCGTGTGCCTATTTGGCATTCAGATTTGCAGTACCAGCTGCTGTATCAACTGCAGCACCGACTATAGGAACGATGTTCACATGGTAACCATTCGTCTGGCCCGTGGCGGCTCGAAAAAGCGCCCATTCTACCACCTGACCGTGACCAACTCGCGTAACGCCCGTGACGGCCGTTTCGTTGAGCGCGTAGGTTTCTTCAACCCGATCGCTGCTGGCGCCGAAGTCAAGCTGTCGGTCAACCAAGAGCGCGTCAACTACTGGCTGAGCCAGGGTGCACAGCCGTCTGAGCGCGTTGCTCAGCTGCTGAAGGACGCTGCCAAGGCTGCTGCCTGAGCAGTATGAACGCGACGCCAGAAAAGGCTGACGACCTCATCGTCGTTGGCAAGATTTTTTCGGTTCACGGCGTTCGCGGCGAGGTGAAGGTGTATTCCTTTACCGATCCGATTGAAAACCTGTTGGATTATCCGCGCTGGACGCTTCGGCACGAAGGCAAGGTAAAGCAGGTCGAGCTGGTCAACGGTCGTGGCTCCCAGAAGGGCCTGGTCGTGAAGCTGAAAGGCCTCGATGATCGCGATGAAGCCCGTCTTCTGAGCGGTTACGAAATCTGCATTGCGCGGAGCCTTTTGCCCAACCTGGCTGCTGACGAGTACTACTGGTACCAGTTGGTGGGCCTGAAGGTCATCAACCAGGACGAACACCTGTTCGGCAAGGTCGATCACCTGTTGGAGACCGGTGCGAACGATGTATTGGTGGTCAAGCCCTGCGCAGGCAGCCTGGATGATCGCGAGCGTCTGTTGCCCTATACGGCGCAATGCGTGCTCGACATCGACCTGGAAGCAGGCGTGATGCGGGTAGAATGGGACGCGGACTTCTAAACGATGGGTAACCTTCGCGTAGACGTCATCACGTTGTTCCCCGAGATGTTCTCGGCCATCACGGAGTACGGCATTACCAGCCGCGCGGTGAAACAGGGGTTGCTTCAGGTGACTTGCTGGAACCCGCGGGACTACACCACAGATCGTCACCACACGGTGGATGATCGGCCGTTTGGCGGTGGTCCGGGCATGGTGATGAAAATCAAGCCTCTGGAAGACGCCCTGGTTAGCGCCAGGCAAGCGACCGGAGCAGCGGCGAAGGTGATCTACCTTTCGCCACAAGGCCGCAAGCTGACTCAGCAGGCGGTCAAAGGCCTGGCCGAACAGGAATCGTTGATCCTGATCGCCGGTCGTTATGAAGGCATCGACGAGCGCTTTATCGAGGCTCATGTCGATGAGGAGTGGTCGATTGGCGACTATGTGCTTTCCGGTGGCGAGCTGCCGGCCATGGTACTGATCGATGCGGTTACACGGCTGCTGCCCGGAGCTTTAGGGCATGTGGACTCGGCGGAAGAAGATTCCTTCACCGACGGTCTGCTCGACTGCCCGCACTACACCCGGCCTGAGGTGTATGCGGATCAGCGTGTTCCCGACGTGTTGCTAAGTGGCAACCATGCACACATCCGGCGTTGGAGAATGAAGCAGTCCCTTGGTAGGACCTTCGAACGACGCGCCGATCTTCTGGAAAGTCGCTCGCTTTCTGGAGAAGAGAAGAAGCTGCTCGAGGAATATCTCCGCGAGCGGGACGATAGTTAAACGTATCGATGGTGGATCACGTATCCATCTTAGGAGCACAGCATGACCAACAAGATCATCCAGCAGCTCGAAGCCGAGCAGATGAGCAAGGAAATCCCGACCTTCGCACCAGGCGACACCGTTGTCGTTCAGGTTAAAGTGAAGGAAGGTGAGCGTTCCCGTCTGCAGGCGTTCGAAGGCGTCGTTATCGCCAAGCGTAACCGCGGTCTGAACAGCGCCTTCACCGTGCGCAAGATCTCCAGCGGCGTTGGCGTAGAGCGTACCTTCCAGACCTACAGCCCGCAAATCGACAGCCTGGCCGTGAAACGTCGTGGTGACGTGCGTAAAGCCAAGCTGTACTACCTGCGCGACCTGTCCGGCAAAGCCGCTCGCATCAAGGAAAAACTGTCCTGAGTGCAGTTTGCCCGGTGGCCAAGGCCGCCTAGCGAGAAAAAAGCAGCCTTCGGGCTGCTTTTTTGCTTTTTGCCCCCCGAAAATGTGATTGCCATGACTACCCGAGACCAGGAAATCCAGCGACGCACCGAGCTGTCGGTGACCCGCGTGACCAAGGCGGTGTTCCCCAACACCACCAACCACCACAACACCCTGTTCGGCGGCACCGCCCTGGCCTGGATGGACGAGGTATCGTTCATCGCCGCTACGCGCTTCTGCCGCCTACCGCTGGTGACCGTGTCCACCGACCGCATCGACTTCAAGCACCCGATCCCGGCTGGCTCGATCGTCGAGCTGGTGGGGTCTGTCATCAAGGTGGGTAACACCAGCTTGCAGGTGCAGGTGGATGTGTTCGTCGAGAACATGTACCTGGACGGGCGCGAGCGGGCGATCCACGGGGTGTTCAGCTTCGTCGCCATCGACGAGGACAAGCGGCCTGTGCCTGTTTTGCCGCAGATCTGATTACTCCTGTACTGGCCTCTTCGCGGGCACGCCCGCTCCCACAGTTACTGCATAGCATTCAAGTCCTGTGAGGGCCCTGTGGGAGCGGGCGTGCCCGCGAAGAGGCCAGTACAGACAACCCCCAAGCTGCTGTGAAACACTAGCCCCACCTCCAACACCCAGCAGCCCCGAATGCCCGCCCTAGACCACCCCCTGATCGACCAGTTCCTCGACGCCCTGTGGCTTGAAAAGGGGCTGTCCGACAACACCCGCGTGTCCTACCGTAGCGACCTGGCCCTGTTTAACGGCTGGTTGCAGGAACACGGCGTCAGCTTGCCCGACGCCGGCCGCGAGCTGATTCTCGACCACCTGGCCTGGCGCCTCGACCAAGGCTACAAGCCACGCTCCACGGCACGCTTCCTGTCCGGCTTGCGCGGCTTTTTCCGCTACCTGCTGCGGGAAAAGCGGGTAGCCATCGACCCGACCCTGCAGGTCGAGATGCCGCAACTGGGCAAGCCACTGCCCAAGTCGTTGTCCGAAGCCGATGTCGAAGCGTTGTTGCAGGCCCCGGACCTGGGCGAAGCGATCGGCCAGCGTGACCGCGCCATGCTCGAAGTGCTCTACGCCTGCGGCCTGCGAGTCACCGAACTGGTCAGCCTGGCCCTTGACCAGGTCAACCTGCGCCAGGGCGTGCTGCGAGTGATGGGCAAGGGCAGCAAGGAGCGCCGGTGCCCATGGGCGAAGAGGCGGTGCTGTGGATGCAGCGCTACCTGCGCGATGGCCGCGCTGAACTGCTCAATGGTCGCCCCAGCGACGTCTTGTTCCCCAGCCAGCGCGGTGAGCAGATGACCCGCCAGACCTTCTGGCATCGCATCAAGCACCATGCCCGGGTCGCCGGCATCGACAAACCGCTGTCGCCGCATACCCTGCGCCATGCCTTCGCCACGCATCTGCTCAACCACGGCGCCGACCTGCGCGTGGTGCAGATGCTGCTGGGCCACAGTGACCTGTCGACCACGCAGATCTACACCCATGTCGCCAAGGCCCGCCTGCAGCAACTGCATGCCCAGCACCACCCGCGTGGATGAATGTTTTTCATGTTCCGCCGACTGGTCCTTGCAAGGCCCTTCATCGGCGGTGTGATGTGGTAGGCTTGGGCGGTTTGCACCAAGGGCCGCACGGTCACCGCGTATTTTCCGCAGGTGACGCCCTCCGGCCCCTGTCCGCCTTCAGGAGTTCCCATGCGCGTGACCCAGTTTTTCGCCGCCGCCGCGTTGGCGCTGGCCAGTACCTTTGCCGTTGCCGCGGCAACCGACAGCAATACCGCTGCCGAGCAGGCCATCCGCAAGTCGTTGCAGAATCTCGAGCTGGAAGTGCCCGTCGAAAGCGTGGCCAGCAGCCCCGTCAGCGGCCTGTATGAAGTCAAGCTGCAGGGCGGCCGTGTGCTGTATGCCAGCGGCGATGGCCAGTTCGTGATGCAGGGCTACCTGTTCCAGATCCAGGACGGGAAGCCGGTCAACCTCACCGAGAAGACCGAGCGCCTGGGCATTGCCAAGCTCATCAACGGCATTCCAGCTGCCGAGATGGTGGTTTATCCTGCCAAGGGCGAGACCAAGTCGCACATCACCGTGTTTACCGACACCACCTGCCCGTACTGCCACAAGCTGCACGCCGAAGTGCCCGAACTCAACCGCCGCGGTATCGAAGTGCGCTATGTCGCCTTCCCGCGTCAGGGCCTCGGTTCGCCGGGTGACCAGCAGTTGCAGGCCGTCTGGTGTTCCAGCGACCGCCGTGCGGCGATGGACAAGATGGTCGAGGGTGAGGAAATCAAGGCCGCCAAGTGCGCCAACCCGGTCAGCAAGCAGTTCCAGCTGGGCCAGTCGATCGGCGTCAACGGCACGCCGGCGATCGTCCTTGAAAGCGGCCAGGTCATTCCCGGCTACCAGCCGGCACCACAGGTCGCCAAGCTGGCACTGGCCAGGTAATCCAATTCAGTACGCCGTCGTCATGGGGTGACGGCATGTTTCACGGTCGGCATAGGTGCCGGCCGTTCAATGGGGAGTTCACAGTGAAACCGGTCAAAGTAGGCATCTGTGGGTTGGGGACTGTCGGTGGCGGAACCTTCAATGTACTTCAGCGCAACGCCGAGGAGATCGCCCGCCGTGCCGGGCGCGGTATTGAAGTGGCACAGATTGCCATGCGCTCGCAGAACCCGAACTGCCAGATTACCGGTACCCCCATTACCGCTGATGTGTTCGAAGTTGCGAGCAACCCGGAAATCGACATTGTCATCGAACTGATCGGTGGCTACACCGTGGCCCGCGACCTGGTGCTCAAGGCCATCGAAAACGGCAAGCACGTGGTCACCGCCAACAAGGCGCTGATTGCCGTGCACGGCAACGAAATCTTCGCCAAGGCCCGCGAGAAGGGCGTGATCGTCGCCTTCGAAGCGGCCGTGGCCGGTGGCATTCCGGTGATCAAGGCCATCCGCGAAGGCCTGTCGGCCAACCACATCAACTGGCTGGCCGGTATCATCAACGGCACCGGCAACTTCATCCTCACCGAAATGCGTGAGAAGGGCCGCGCCTTCCCGGACGTGCTGGCCGAAGCCCAGGCGCTGGGTTATGCCGAAGCCGACCCGACCTTCGACGTCGAAGGCATCGATGCCGCGCACAAGCTGACCATCCTCGCTTCGATCGCTTTCGGCATCCCGCTGCAATTCGACAAGGCCTACACCGAAGGCATCACCCAGCTGACCACTGCTGACGTGAATTACGCCGAGGCCCTGGGCTACCGCATCAAGCACCTGGGCGTGGCCCGCCGTACTGCCGAAGGTATCGAGTTGCGCGTACACCCGACGCTGATCCCGGCCGACCGCCTGATCGCCAACGTCAACGGCGTGATGAACGCCGTCATGGTCAACGGCGACGCTGCCGGTTCCACCCTGTACTACGGCGCCGGCGCCGGCATGGAGCCTACCGCTTCGTCGGTGGTCGGTGATGTGGTCGATGTGGTCCGCGCCATGACCTCCGACCCGGAAAACCGCGTGCCGCACCTGGCCTTCCAGCCGGATTCGCTGTCGGCCCACCCGATCCTGCCGATCGAAGCCTGCGAAAGTGCCTACTACCTGCGCATCCAGGCCAAGGATCACCCAGGGGTACTGGCCCAGGTGGCCAGCATCCTCTCGGAGCGTGGCATCAACATCGAGTCGATCATGCAGAAGGAAGCCGAGGAACAGGACGGCCTGGTGCCGATGATCCTGCTGACCCACCGCGTGGTCGAGCAGCGCATCAACGACGCCATCGTCGCCCTTGAAGCCCTGCAGGACGTGGTCGGCAAGGTCGTGCGCATTCGCGTCGAGCAGCTCAACTAACAATACTGCCGGCGGGCCGCCAGCGCGGCCCCGGCCCCAGCATCGAAGGTTTGCACCCATGCGCTATATCAGTACCCGCGGCCAGGCACCGGCCCTGAATTTCGAAGACGTCCTGCTGGCTGGCCTGGCCAGCGACGGCGGCCTGTACGTCCCGGAAAACCTGCCACGTTTCACCCAGGAAGAAATCGCCTCGTGGGCCGGCCTGCCGTACCATGAACTGGCCTTCCGGGTGATGCGCCCGTTCGTCGAAGGCAGCATTGCCGACGCCGACTTCAAGAAGATCCTCGAAGAAACCTACGGCGAGTTCGCCCACGCCGCGGTTGCCCCGCTGCGTCAGCTGAACAGCAACGAGTGGGTACTGGAGCTGTTCCACGGCCCGACCCTGGCGTTCAAGGACTTCGCCCTGCAACTGCTCGGTCGCCTGCTCGATCACGTACTGGCCAAGCGCAACGAGCGCGTGGTGATCATCGGCGCCACCAGCGGTGATACCGGTTCTGCCGCCATCGAAGGCTGCCGCCGTTGCGACAACGTCGACATCTTCATCCTGCACCCGCACCAGCGCGTGTCGGAAGTGCAGCGCCGGCAGATGACCACCATCTTCGGTGACAACATCCACAACATCGCCATCGAAGGCAACTTCGACGACTGCCAGGAAATGGTCAAGGCCAGCTTCGCCGACCAGTCGTTCCTCAAGGGCACCCGCCTGGTTGCGGTCAACTCGATCAACTGGGCGCGGATCATGGCCCAGATCGTCTATTACTTCCACGCGGCCCTGCAGCTGGGTGGCCCGGCGCGTTCCGTGGCGTTCTCGGTGCCGACCGGCAACTTCGGCGACATCTTTGCCGGCTACCTGGCACGTAACATGGGCCTGCCGGTCAGCCAGCTGATCGTCGCCACCAACCGCAACGACATCCTGCACCGCTTCATGAGCGGCAACCAGTACGTCAAGGAAACCCTGCACGCGACGCTGTCGCCGTCGATGGACATCATGGTCTCGTCCAACTTCGAGCGCCTGCTGTTCGACCTGCACGGCCGCAACGGCGGCGCCATTGCCGAGCTGATGGCCAACTTCAAGCAAGGTGGCGGCTTCAGCGTCGAGCAAGACCGCTGGACCGAAGCGCGCAAGCTGTTCGACTCGCTGGCCGTGAGCGACGAGCAAACCTGCGAGACGATCGCCGAAGTGTTCGCCGCCACCGGTGAGGTGCTTGACCCGCACACCGCAATCGGCGTCAAGGCCGCCCGCGAGTGCCGCCGCAGCCTGGACACGCCGATGGTGGTGCTGGGTACCGCGCACCCGGTCAAATTCCCGGAAGCCGTGGAGAAGGCCGGTGTTGGCAAGGCGTTGGAGCTGCCGGCGCACCTCAGCGACCTGTTCAGCCGTGAAGAGCGTTGCACGGTGCTGGCCAATGACCTGAAGGCTGTGCAGGGCTTTGTCAGCCAGCATGGTAATCGCGGCAAGCCTCTCTAATTATTGCTGTAGCTAGGGGCTGCTTTGCAGCCCTATCGCGACACAAGGCCGCTCCCACAGGAGAATGCGATCCTTCTGTGGGAGCGGCCTTGTGTCGCGATGGGCCGCAAAGCGGCCCCAAGGTTTCAGGCATTTCCCGCGATTTAATCAGAAGCGTCCTATTCAGGCGCAACCCGAGCAACGCCTAAATTAGCCGGTCCTCCCACCAGGAGCGGCTCATGCACCAGCCCTACGTGTTGATCCATCAGGCTCGCCCATCCCATCAGATTCTCCTGCACCAGGCCCTCAACGCCCAGGGCATCTTCCATGTGCGCATCAGCGAAACCAGCGCAGACCTTCATGCCTGCCTGAATGCCGATCACTGCCCCGATCTGCTGATCCTTGATCATGCCATGCCAACCCGGGCGGGACTTGCCGTGCTCAAGCAGCAGCGAACACGCGCTTTGCTGTTCGTGGGCCAGGCCACCCCCAGGCGCCGCAACCTGGCCCAAGAGGCCAGAAGCCGCGGGCTGTGGGTGCTCGCCGAGCTGCCCTGGCCGCTGTCGATGCCACGCCTGCAGCGTGCCCTGCAAGCCATGCAGGTGCGCCCCGGGCGGCGTATTCAAACTGTCACGTCTGCCCAGCATGCTCACTGAAGCAGCCGCGGTGTAACGAACTTTCCGCTGCGTCTGTTGGTCAGTTCCTCTATACCCCACCACGCAGCGAGTGATCCGGATGGAAAGAATCTGCAGACTGCTCAACGAAGCCCTGACACCCTATCAGGCCCACCTCGGCATCGCCGATGCCCAGGGTAATCGCCAACTGACCGTTCACGACAGCCTCGCCGGCATCACCCTGCGGCGCACGGTCAGCGAGCGCCAGTTGCAGGAACAACGCCTGTTGATCGACCTGGTGGATGGTTTGCACCGTGACCTGCAGATTGCCGAAGGGCGTTTGCAGCCCTGTGTGATCGCAGCCCTGCAGCAGCGCCAGCAACCCCACGGAACCTTTGCCTGAGTGGCTTATCAGAGACAGTAAGGGCAGCCAGCCAGTGCTTTGCTCCGGCGCTGGCAAGGCTGTCACAGGAAGCCCCAAGGGCTTTCGCTTGGCCCCGGGCGTGTTTCCCCAGCGTCCGGGGTTTCTTTTTGTGTTGCCTACACCGGTACTGTCGCCGGCAAGCCAGCTCCCACAGGTGCAGCGCAGTCTTGAGGGCAGCACGGTCGGTGTGGGAGCTGGCTTGCCGGCGATAGGGCCGGAGCAGGGGATCAATGGTCTTCGAAGAAGCGCTTGCTCTCTTCCAGATAGTCTTCCTGCAATGCCGGGTCCAGCCAGCGTGCATACAACGCCGGCAACACATCGCGGCGCAGGGCCGGCAGCAGCTGGTCGACGTGCGCAATCGCTTCACGCCCCAACTCACTGTTCGAACAGCCTACATGCAGGAACTGGTAGCGGTTCACACCCTGTACAGGATGAAACCGGTAATCGGCCAGTGTTCCACCTTGCTGCTCGACCAGGTAGCGCACTTCGGGCCAGTAGCCGAGCACCATGCGCAGGCGCCCCAGCTGTTGCATCTGCAACAGGTTGGCGGTGGCGTCGTTGCCATAGTGGCGGCTGAGCGCGGTGTCGGGCAACTGGCGCAGGATGGCGTCGATCTGCGTGCCATAGCTGCGCTCGGCGACAACCCCCAGCTTGAGCGAGGTCGTGCTCAGCAGGCCATGCAGGTCTACATCCTGGCCGTCGAGGTAAGGCGCCACCAGCGCCTCGCTGTCCTTGCGCAGCACCAGGCCGCCACTGAGCACGCCCAGGGAGGGGGTGGAAAACCGCACGTATTCGGCGCGGTCCGGCGTCCACAGCAGGGTCGGGTCGCAGGTGAAGCTTTGCAGGTCCTGCAGCATCTGGATGCCGCGGGCGCGGTTGACCCGCACGATGCTGTGGTCGTACTCGGGCATCTGCCTGATCAGCAGAGGCAACAGCTGGTCGATCACCCCTCGGCCTTTTTCCGGCCCTTCCAGAATGGTGAAGGGCGGCAGGTCACGTACCAGCCAGAAGATGCGCTCCTTGGCGCTGGCAGGCTGCAGCAACGCGGGCAGCAGCCCGCATAGCAGGACCAGGTGGCGTAGGCAACGGGCAGCGCGCATGGACCAGGGCGGCGCCAGGGTCAGACCGTGCCTGCTGCGCGCAGGCTGGCGATGGCCGCCGCGTCGTAGCCCAGGTTGCCGAGCAGCGCCTCGGTGTGTTCGCCCAGCGCCGGGCCGACCCATTCGCTGGAACCGGGGGTGTCCGACAGCTTGGGCACGATGCCTGGCATGCGGAACGGCTTGCCGTCGGGCAGTTTGGCCTGCAGGAACATTTCGCGTGCCAGGTACTGCGGGTCGTTGAACATGTCCTCGGCTGAATAGATGCGGCTGGCCGGCACTTCGGCAGTGTTCAGCACCTGCATCAGTTGCTCCAGCGGCAGGCTGTTGGCCCAGCGGTCGATCACCCCGTACAGCTCGTCGCGGCGCAGGTCGCGGCCATCGTTGGTGGCCAGGGTCGGGTCGTCGGCGAGGTCGGTGCGGCCAATGGCCTGCATGAAGCGCTTGAAGATTGCATCGCCGTTGGCGCCAATCTGCACATGCTTGCCGTCGGCGCTGGTGTGGATGGAGGAGGGCGTGATGCCCGGCATGATGTTGCCGGTGCGTTCGCGGATAAAGCCGAACACATCGAACTCCGGGACCATGCTTTCCATCATGGCGAAGATCGCTTCGTACAGGGCCACGTCCACCACCTGGCCCTGGCCGCCGTTGACTTCCCGGTGCCGCAGCGCCATCAGTGCGCCGATCACCCCCCATAGGGCGGCAATCGAGTCACCGATGGAAATGCCGGTGCGCACGGGTGGGCGGTCGTCGAAGCCGGTGATGTAGCGCAGGCCGCCCATCGACTCGCCCACGGCGCCGAAGCCCGGCTGGTCCTTCATCGGCCCGGTCTGGCCGAAGCCCGACAGGCGCACCATTACCAGGCGCGGGTTGAGCGCGTGCAGCACGTCCCAGCCCAGGCCGAGTTTTTCCAGCACGCCCGGGCGGAAGTTCTCGATCAGGATGTCGGCCTCGGCCAGCAGGCGCTTGAGAATCTCGCGACCTTCGGGGTGCTTGAGGTTGAGGGTAAGCGACTGCTTGTTGCGGGCCTGCACGAACCACCACAGCGAGGTGCCCTCGTACAGCTTGCGCCATTTGCGCAACGGGTCGCCGCCGTCGGGCGATTCGACCTTGACCACCTCGGCGCCGAATTCGGCACAGATGCGCGAGGCGAACGGGCCAGCGATGAGGGTGCCGAGTTCGACCACTTTGAGGCCGGCGAGGGGTTTGCTGGGCGTAGTCATGGGGCATCCGTGGCAGCAGGGCAGAGGCGTGGTTTTATCATAGGTCCGAAGCGGCAGATACTGCTGCGGGGCAACGAAGGACAGTATCGGTTAGACTGTGCCACTTTTCTTTGCGCAAGAAGCCCGTCGACCATGGCCCAGCCGTCCACCACCTACAAATTCGAACTGAACCTGACCGACCTCGACCGCGGCGTGTACGAAAACGTCCGGCAGACCATCGCCCGCCACCCTTCGGAAACCGAAGAACGCATGGCCGTGCGCCTGCTGGCCTACGCCCTGTGGTACAACGAAAACCTGTCGTTCGGCCGTGGCTTGTCCGATGTGGACGAAGCGGCGCTGTGGGAAAAGAGCCTGGACGATCGCATCCTGCACTGGATCGAAGTGGGCCAGCCGGACGCCGACCGCCTGACCTGGTGCTCGCGCCGTACCGAGCGCACCAGCCTGCTGGCCTACGGCAGCCTGCGGGTATGGCAGAACAAGGTGGTAGATGCGGTCAAGGGCCTGAAGAACCTGAGCATCGCCGCCGTGCCGCAGGAGGTGCTGGAAACCCTCGCCACCGACATGCCCCGCACCATCAAGTGGGACGTGATGATCAGCGAAGGCACCTTGTTCGTCACCGACGACCGTGGCCAGCACGAAGTGCAGCTGGAGTGGCTGCTGGGTGAGCGTGGCTGAAGCACCCCATGCGTATCGAACCTCGCCCGCTACCGCCGACCCTGCCATTCCTGGGTAACCTGCCCCCCCTGCTGACCCGCCTGTATGCCGCACGCGGCGTGCAGAGCGAGGCCGAGCTGGACAAAAGCCTCGCGCGCCTGCTGCCGTACCAACAGCTCAAGGGCATCGAGGCCGGCGTGGACCTGCTGGTCGAGGCTATCGACCAGCGCCAGCGCATCCTCATCGTTGGCGACTTCGATGCCGACGGCGCCACTGCCAGCACTGTCGGCGTGCTGGGCCTGCGTCTGCTGGGTGCGGCCCATGTCGACTACCTTGTGCCCAACCGCTTCGAATATGGCTACGGCCTGACCCCGGAAATCGTCGAGGTGGCGCTGCAACGCCAGCCGCAGTTGTTGATCACCGTGGACAATGGCATTTCCAGCGTCGACGGTGTAGCTGCCGCCAAGGCCGCCGGGCTGAAGGTGCTGGTCACCGATCACCACCTGCCGGGCGCGGAGTTGCCCGATGCCGACGCGATCATCAACCCCAACCAGCCGGGTTGCAGTTTCCCGAGCAAGGCGCTGGCCGGGGTAGGGGTGATCTTCTACGTGCTGATGGCGCTGCGTGCGCGCCTGCGCAGCCTGGGGCGCTACGAAACGCAGCCACAGCCGAACATCGGCGAATTGCTCGACCTGGTTGCCCTGGGCAGCGTCGCCGACGTGGTGCCATTGGACGCCAACAACCGCATCCTGGTGCACCAGGGCCTTGAACGCATTCGCGCCGGCCGCGCCCGGCCGGGGCTCAAGGCCATTCTTGAAGTGGCCCGTCGCGATCACCGGCGCATCACCTCGACCGACCTCGGCTTCATCCTCGGCCCGCGGCTGAACGCGGCCGGGCGCCTGGACGACATGAGCCTGGGTATCGAATGCCTGCTGTGTGAAGACGCGGCCCTGGCCCAGGACATGGCCCAGCAGCTGGACGATCTGAATCAGGACCGCAAGTCCATCGAGCAGGGCATGCAGCGCGAGGCCTTGGCCCAGCTCAAGGACTTGCCGGTCGAGTCGATGCCTTATGGCCTGTGCCTGTTCGATGCCGACTGGCACCAGGGCGTGATCGGTATTCTGGCATCGCGCCTGAAGGAGCGTTACCACCGGCCGACCATCGCCTTTGCCGACGCTGGCGAGGGCATGCTCAAAGGGTCGGCGCGTTCGGTGCCGGGGTTCCACATTCGTGATGCGCTGGATGCCGTGGCGGCGCGCCACCCGCAGCTGATCAGCAAGTTCGGCGGCCACGCGATGGCGGCGGGGTTGTCATTGCCCGAGGCCAATTTCCCGGCTTTTGCCGAGGCGTTCGATGAAGAAGTGCGACGCCAGTTGCGTGAAGAGGACCTGACCGGGCGCCTGTTGTCCGATGGCAGCCTGGCGGTGGAGGAGTTCCACCTCGACCTGGCCAAGGCCCTGCGCCATGCCGGGCCTTGGGGGCAGCATTTCCCCGAGCCGCTGTTCCATGGCGTGTTCCAGTTGGTGGAGCAGCGTGTGGTCGGTGAGCGGCACTTGAAGGTGGTGCTCAAAAGCGAGTGTGGTTCGGTGCGGCTGGATGGCATTGCCTTCGGTATCGACCGCGAAGTGTGGCCGAACCCGACGGTGCGCTGGGTGGAGTTGGCGTACAAGCTGGATGTGAACGAGTTTCGTGGCAATGAAAGTGTGCAGTTGATGATTGCCCACATGGAGCCACGTTGAGGGCAAGTACTGCGGCTCTCGCAACTCTGTAGGTACGGCACAGGGCCTTGATGCCAGATGAAGATCCCTGTGGGAGCGGGCATGCCCGCGAACACCGGCAAAGCCGGTGCCATCCACCGAGCCGCCTGCTTCGCGGGCATGCCCGCTCCCACAGTGCTCTGCGGCGGGCTTGCGAATGTGCTCTAGGTACGATCGATGATCACACCAAACTCAGCGCGCCATGCCTAGCTCGGCATCGTCCATCAGTGCCTTGGCCATCGCAACGTGGCCATGCCTGCGAGGCCATTGTTGTCAGCCTTGGTGCATGAATGAAGACAGGTGTAGCGCCAGCAGCGCCGACATGGAGATATCGTCAGACAAACAAGGCGGGCCACCATGGCCTGACAGGTTTGGCACGTTGCAACAAATGTGGGAGCGGGCTTGCCCCGCGAAGCGCCGTGCGGGCGGCGCTCGATCTCCTAGGCGACATCACTCTCAATCCAAACACCCTCCCACCCAAAATCCCATGGAACCTTCCCCCCAACCATTCTGGTCTAGTCTGAAGTTATGACCGGACCCGGGCCAGGGACGTGCAATTGAGTGTCCGGGCCGGATCACCATTGGAGTCCTTGGGAGGTGCCCTCATGAGCCTGCTGCTCGAGCCTTACACCCTGCGTCAGCTGACCCTGCCCAACCGCATCGCCGTTTCGCCGATGTGCCAGTATTCCGCTATCGATGGCCTGGCCAACGATTGGCACCTCGTCCATTTAGGCAGCCGTGCCGTGGGTGGCGCGGGCCTGGTAATCACTGAAGCCGTGGCGGTGACCGCCGATGGCCGCATCACCGCTGAAGACCTCGGCCTGTGGGACGACGCGCAGATCGCCCCGCTGCAACGCATCACCCGTTTCATCACCGCCCAGGGGGGCGTGCCCGGTATCCAGCTGGCTCACGCCGGGCGCAAGGCCAGTACCTATCGCCCTTGGCTGGGCAAGCAAGGCAGCGTCAAGCTCGAAGAAGGCGGCTGGCAGCCGGTAGGGCCGTCGAAGATCGCCTTCGACCCGCAGCACACTCCGCCGCGTGAATTGAACAAGGATGAAATCCAGCAGGTGATCGCCGCCTTCGTCGCCTCCACCGAGCGCGCCCTGAAGGCCGGTTTCAAGGTGGTCGAAATCCACGCCGCTCACGGCTACCTGTTGCACCAGTTCCTGTCGCCGCTGAGCAACCAGCGCCGCGACGAGTACGGCAGCAGCTTCGAAAACCGCATCCGCCTGACCCTGCAGGTGGTTGAGGCCGTGCGCAAGGTCTGGCCTGCCGAGTTACCGCTGTTCGTGCGGGTATCGGCAACCGACTGGGTCGAGGATGGCTGGAACCCGGATGAAACCGTCGAACTGGCCCGGCGCCTGCGCGGCTTGGGTGTCGACCTGATCGACGTATCTTCCGGCGGCACCTCGGTAAACGCCGAAATTCCAACCGGCCCCGGCTACCAGACCCGCTTCGCCGAGCGCGTGCGCAAGGAGTCGGAGATTGCCACCGGCACTGTGGGCATGATCACCGAACCGGCCCAGGCCGAGCACATCCTTCGCACCGGCCAGGCCGACATCATCTTCCTCGCCCGTGAACTGCTGCGCGACCCGTACTGGCCGCTGCATGCCGACGATGATCTGGGCGGCAACAAGGCCACCTGGCCAGCGCAGTACCAGCGCGCCACCAGCCGGGCCAACCCAATTCACGAGTCGGACCTGCGCGATTAGGGGCTATCTGTACTGGCCTCTTCGCGGGCTTGCCCGCTCCCACAGGTAAATCACTAACCTCAAGGGCTGTGATGTACCTGTGGGAGCGGGCAAGCCCGCGAAGAAGGCGGCCCGGTGTTTGGCACCGGCTTCGCCGGTGTTCGCGGTGGTTTGACGCCTCGATGACCCCGTTCCTACGACGACCGCGTTGGCTTTTCAACTCAGCTATAGGCGGCTTTGCTGAGGATATCGCTTACCCACTGGTTGATACTCTTCTCTGCCAACTCGGCCTTGGCGGCCACGCTGGCATGAAGGGTAGGTTCGAGTCGCAGGCTAAGCTTGCCAGAGTAGGTCTTCTGCGGCTCGCGGCCCAGGCGTTCGCAAGTCTCAAGATAATCGTCCACGGCTTCTTCGAATGCCTGGCGCAACTCACTGATGGATTCGCCGTGAAAACCGATCACATCGCGAATACCCGCAACGTGGCCGATCAGCAACTGGTCTTCGTCGCTGTATTCGATACGAGCGGCATAGCCGCGATAAGTCATGACATTCATGGTATTACTCCTGCCTGCTCAAGGAACTGGCGGGCGTCTCGTAGTTGGTAGGGCTTTGCGTGCCTGTCCGGATGAGGGCGGTGGAAGGTTGCCACTGCTCCATTGAGTTCAAAGCGAACCCGTGACCCTCGTCCTTCAATCACTCGGGCACCCAGGGATACCAACAGTGATTCCACTCGCGCCCACTCCAGCGTCCTGGGAACCGGCCTTTTCAGTACTGCTTCAAGTGTGGCTTGCTGATGATTATTCATGGTATCAGATTATGATACCAACAAGCATGGCTCAATGGATGAGCAGTAGGAGGGAGTAGATCAAGCTTGAAGGAAATGTCTGAGATGTTAACCGAGGGGGCAAAGCCCCTCGGCTAACGGTTCGGTCAATGCTTGATCATCACATGCCGCACACAGGTGTAGTCCTCCAGCCCATACATCGACATGTCCTTGCCATACCCTGAATGCTTCTGCCCGCCATGCGGCATTTCGCTGACCAGCATGAAGTGGGTGTTCACCCAGGTGCAGCCATACTGCAAGCGCGCCGCCAGGCGGTGGGCGCGGCCGGTGTCGCGGGTCCACACCGATGAGGCCAGGCCGTACTCGGAGTCGTTGGCCCATTCCAGTGCCTGCGCTTCGTCGTTGAAGCGGGTCACGGACACCACCGGGCCGAACACTTCGTTGCGCACGATTTCGTCGTCCTGCAGGGTATCGGCCAGCACGGTCGGTTCGAAGAAGAAGCCGTCGCCATCAATCGCCTTGCCGCCAGTCACCAGGCGAATGTGCGGCTGGGCGATGGCCCGTTGCACCAGGCCGGCGACCTTGTCGCGGTGCTGGGCACTGATCAGCGGCCCCAGCTCGGTGTCCTCGGCTTCCTGCAGGCCCGGCTTGAGGCTGGCCACTGCGGCCCCCAGGCGTTCGACGAAACGCTCGTAGATGCCGTCCTGCACATACAGCCGACAGGCGGCGGTGCAGTCCTGGCCGGCGTTGTAGAAGCCGTAGGTGCGGATACCGTCGATGGCGGCATCGATGTCGGCATCATCGAACACCAAAACCGGGGCCTTGCCGCCCAGTTCCATGTGCATGCGTTTCACGCTGTCAGCAGTGGCGCTGATGATGTGCGCGCCGGTGGGGATCGAGCCGGTCAGCGATACCATGCGCACCTTGGGGTGGGTGACCAGCGGGTTGCCGACCGTCTGGCCACGGCCGAAGAGAATGTTCAGCACCCCCGCTGGCAGCAGGTCCCGGGCCAGTTCGCCGAGGCGCAGGGCGGTCAGCGGGGTCAGCTCGGAGGGCTTGATTACCACCGTATTGCCGGCCGCCAGGGCCGGGGCGATCTTCCACGCCAGCATCATCAACGGGTAATTCCAAGGCGCGATCGAAGCCACCACGCCCAGCGGGTCGCGGCGGATCATCGACGTATGGCCCGGCAGGTATTCGCCGGCTGCAGAGCCGCCCAGGCAGCGCGCCGCACCGGCAAAGTAGCGGAACACGTCGGCAATTGCCGGGATCTCGTCATTCAGCGCGGCGCTCAGCGGCTTGCCGCAGTTCTGCGATTCCAGCCTGGCCAGTTCATCGCCATGTTCTTCGATGGCGTCGGCCAGCGCCAGCAAGGCTTGCGAGCGCTCCTTGGGGCTGGTTTGCGACCAGCTGTCGAAGGCCTGGTCGGCGGCGCGCACGGCGCTGTCCACCTGGGCTTCGCTGGCTTCGTTGATCTGCGCCAGGGCAGTGCCCAGCGCCGGGTTGAGCACGGTCCAGGCCGGGCCTTGGCCAGCGACCAGTTGACCATTGATCAGCATCTGCGTTTGCATCGGGGACTCCTCCAGGGTCATTTGCCGCTGCCCGCGACGCTTTCGCCGCCACGGGTCAGGTAATAGGCGCCAAGAATCGGCAGCATGGTCACCAGCATCACCAGCATGGCGACCACGTTGGTCACCGGCACGTCGCGCGGGCGGCTGAGCTGGTTGAGCAGCCAGATCGGCAGGGTGCGTTCGTGGCCGGCGGTGAAAGTGGTGACGATGATTTCGTCGAACGACAGGGCAAAGGCCAGCATGCCGCCTGCCAGCAGCGCCGAGCCGAGGTTGGGCAGGATGATGTAGCGGAAGGTCTGCCAGCCGTCGGCACCCAGGTCCATCGAGGCTTCGATCAGGCTCTGCGAAGTGCGCCGCAAGCGGGCGATCACGTTGTTGTAGACGATCACCACGCAGAACGTGGCGTGGCCGACCACGATGGTGAACACCCCAGGCTCTATCCCCAGGGTCTTGAATGCCGAGAGCAGGGCGATGCCGGTGATGATGCCGGGCAGGGCGATGGGCAGGATCAGCATCAGCGAAATGCTCTCCTTGCCGAAAAAGCTGCGCCGATACAGCGCCGCCGAGGCCAGCGTGCCGAGCACCAGGGCGATCAGCGTGGCCAGGCAGGCCACCTGCAGCGACAACGTGATCGCCTCCCGCACATCGGGCCGGGCGAAGGCTACGGCGAACCACTTCAGGGTGAAGCCCTTGGGCGGGAAGCTGAACGCTGCGTCTTCGGTGTTGAACGCGTAGAGGAAGATGATCAGGATCGGAAAGTGCAGGAACAGCAAGCCGCCCCAGGCGGCCAGGCGCAGCCCGGTCGAGGCTTTTTCAGAGTGCATCGAAGGCCCCCAGCCGCTTGACGATGGAAAGGTACACCGCGATCAGCACGATCGGCACCAGGGTGAACGCGGCAGCCATCGGCATGTTGCCGATCGCCCCTTGCTGGGCATAGACCATGCTACCGATGAAATAACCGGGCGGGCCGATCAACTGCGGCACGATGAAGTCGCCCAAGGTCAGCGAAAAGGTAAAGATCGAGCCGGCGGCAATGCCCGGGATCGACAGTGGCAGGATCACCTGCACGAAGGTTTGCCCGGGCCGGGCGCCGAGGTCTGCCGAGGCGTGCAGCAACGACGGCGGCAAGCGCTCCAGCGAGGCCTGGACCGGCAGGATCATGAACGGCAGCCAGATATACACGAACACCATGAAGCGCCCCAGGTGCGAGGTCGACAGGGTGCTGCCGCCCACGCCTGGCACGGTCAGTACGGTTTGCAGCAAGGCATCCAGGTGCAACTGCTGGACGAACCACTGGGCCACGCCACCCTTGGCCAGCAGCAGGGTCCAGGCGTAGGTCTTGACGATGTAGCTGGCCCACATCGGCATCATCACCGCGATGTAGAAAAACGCCTTGGTCTTGCCGCTGGTGTAGCGCGCCATGTAGTAGGCGATGGGGAAGGCCAGCACCGCACTGGCCAGCGACACCGCCAGCGCCATGCCCAGGGTGCGCAGGATGATGTCGAAGTTCGACGGGTTGAACAGCGCGGCGAAATTGCCCAGGGTCAGGTCCGGGGTTACCGCCATGGTGAAATCGTCGAAGGTATAGAAGCCCTGCCACAGCAGGTTCAGCAGCGAGCCCAGGTAGATCGCGCCGAACCAGGTCAGCGGCGGGATCAGCAGCAGGGCCAGGTACAGGTTGGGGCGCCGGTACAGCAGGTTGGACAGGCCGCGCAGTGTGCTCATGTCAGCGGCCCTCGGTTTCCTGCAGCAGCGTCATGGCTTCGCGAGGCCAGTGTGCCTGGACCCGTTGCCCGGGTTGCCAGGCCTGTGCCTGTGCCTGCCAGCGGTCGTTGGCCTGGCTCACCGCCAGCAACTGGCCGCTGTCCAGCTGCAGCTCGTAGCGGGTGGCACTGCCCTGGTACTGGATATCGTGCAGCAGGCCGCTGACCTGGACATGCTGGCCGGCTGTGGCCGGAGCGCCGAGGCGGATGTGTTCGGGGCGGATGGAGAACGGGGCCGGGCTGCAATTGAGCAACGTGGCCAGTTCGCCGCGCACCACATTGGAGGTGCCGACGAATTCGGCGACGAAGGTGGTGGCCGGTTGCATGTACAGGTTGCGCGGGGTGTCGACCTGCTCGATACGGCCGCGGTTGAACACTGCGACGCGGTCGGACATCGACAGAGCCTCGGTCTGGTCATGGGTGACGAAAATGAAGGTGATGCCCAGCTGGCGCTGCAGCTTTTTCAGCTCGCCCTGCATCTGTTCGCGCAACTTCAGGTCCAGCGCGCCCAGCGGCTCGTCCAGCAGCAGTACCCGTGGCCGGTTGACCAGCGCGCGGGCCAGGGCCACGCGCTGGCGCTGGCCGCCGGACAACTGCGCGGGTTTGCGCGCGCCGTAGCCGGCCAGGGCCACCATCGCCAGGGCTTCTTCGGCACGGCTGTGGCGTTCGGCCTTGGCCACGCCCTTTACCTTCAGGCCGTAGGCGATGTTGTCCAGGACGTTCATGTGCGGGAACAGGGCGTAGTCCTGGAATACGGTGTTGACGTCGCGCTGGTAGGGCGGCACGCCGCCGGCTTCGACGCCGTGGATGCGGATGGAACCGCTGGTGGGCTGCTCGAAGCCGGCGATCAGGCGCAGGCAGGTGGTCTTGCCCGAGCCAGAGGGGCCGAGCATGGAGAAGAATTCGCCATCGACGATGTCGATGCTGACCTGGTCGACGGCCTTGACCTCGCCGAAGGTGCGGGAAACCTGGGTGAACTGGACGGCTAGGGGCATGCGTGGGCTCCAGGCATCAACGTTTTTCCTGTGCCGGCCTCTTCGCGGGCACGCCCGCTCCCACAGGTACTACAGCCTTCAAGGCCGGTGCCCTACCTGTGGGAGCGGGCAAGCCCGCGAAGAGGTCGGCCCAGGCATTCAGGCAACCTCAGCGCCCACCCATGATCGCAATGTAATCCTGGGTCCAGCGGCTATACGGCACGAACTTGCCGCCCTGGGCCTGCGGGGTTTTCCAGAAGGCGATCTTGTCGAAGTTGTCGAAGCCATTGGTCTTGCAACCCTCGGCCCCCAGCAGCTCGCTGCCGGTACAGGCCGCCGGCACTGCAGGCAATGAACCGAACCAGGCCGCCACATCGCCCTGTACCTTCGGCTGCAGCGACCAGTCCATCCATTTGTAGGCACAGTTAGGGTGCTTGGCCTCGCTGTGCAGCATGGTGGTGTCGGCCCAGCCGGTCGCGCCTTCCTTGGGAATGGTCGAGGCCACGGGCTGCTTCTCGGCCTTCAGGCCATTGACCATATAACCCCAGGAGCTGGAGGCGACTACGCCTTCGTTCTTCACGTCGCTCATCTGCACCGTGGCGTCATGCCAGTAGCGGTGAATCAGCGGTTGCTGCTGGCGCAGCAGTTCCAGTACGGCCTTGTACTGCGCTTCGTTCAACTCGTACGGGTCCTGGATGCCTAGTTCCGGCTTGGCCGTCTTCAGGTACAACGCCGCGTCGGCGATATAGATCGGCCCGTCGTAGGCCTGCACGCGGCCCTTGTTCGGTTTGCCGTCGGGCAGGTTCTGCGGCTCGAACAGCACGCCCCAGCTGGTGGGTGCCTGCTTGAACACCTCGGTGTTGTACAGCAGCACGTTCGGCCCCCACTGGTACGGGGTACCGTAGACTTGCTTGTCGACCACGTACCAGCCACCGTTCTGCAGCCGTGGGTCGATGTTCTTCCAGTTGGGGATCAAGGCGGTGTTGATCGGCTGCACCCGCTTGCCCGCGATCAGCCGCAGCGATGCATCGCCCGAGGCAGTGACCAGGTCGTAGCCGCCCTTGGTCATCAGGCTGACCATCTCGTCCGAGGTGGCGGCGGTCTTGACGCTGACCTTGCAGCCGGTTTCCTGCTCGAAGCCGGTCACCCAGTCGTAGGCCTTGTCGCTTTCCCCGCGCTCGATGTAGCCGGGCCAGGCGACGATGTCCAGGCGGCCCTCGCCGGGCCCCAGGGCCTTGGGTGGTTCGCCAGCCTGCAGGCCGGCGCAGGCCAGCACGGCGCAGGCAGTGGCGCCGAGCAATGCGGTCTTGTGCACTGACATGGTGTTCCCTCTTCTTGGAGATTTTGGTCGGGGCAGTCGTCAAGCAAGCCGTGAAGCAATCGTTATAAGCGTAGTGCGGTTGCGCGCGGTATTGGCGGTATCGAGTCTAGTTGGCTTTTTGCCAGCCAATGCAACATCCGGAAGCAAATCCCTTCATGGCGATCGCGCGGGCAGGGCTTAACCTGACGGCTCCCTTGGCCAACGTGGAGACCGTTTGATGAATACCCGGGGATTGCTCGACCAGTTGCTCAAGTCCGGCCAGGACCTGCTCGCCAGCCAGGCCGGCAAGGGCAGCGCTGGCAAGCCAGCTGCCAGTGCCGGCGGCCTTGGCAGCCTGCTTTCCGGTGCCGGTGGCGGCGCCCTGGCGGCAGGTGCCATGGGTTTGCTGCTGGGCAACAGGAAAGCCCGCAAATATGGCGGCAAGGCCCTCACCTATGGCGGCCTGGCAGCGCTCGGTGTGCTGGCCTACAAGGCTTACGGCAACTGGCAGGCGCGCCAGCAGATGGCCGCCACCGAGCCACAGACCGTCGACCGCCTGCCGCCGGCCCAGGCCGAGCAGCACAGCCAGGCGGTGCTGCAGGCGCTGGTGGCGGCGGCCAAGTCCGATGGCCATATCGACGAACGCGAGCGGGCGCTTATCGAGGGCGAATTCACCCGCCTGGATAGCGACCGCGAACTGCAGCACTGGCTGCATGCCGAGCTGAACAAGCCGTTGGACCCGGCCGAAGTGGCCCGTGCCGCGCAAACGCCGGAGATGGCTGCCGAGATGTACCTGGCCAGCGTGATGATGGTCGACCAGGAAAACTTCATGGAGCGCGCCTACCTGGACGAACTGGCCCGCCAGCTGCGCCTGGACCCTGCCCTGCGCCAGGAACTGGAAAGCCAGGCAAGGCTTGCTGCCGGCCAGTGATGGGGCTGCGTTGCAGCCCATCGCCGGCAAGCCGGGCTCCCACAGGGATCGCACATGGCCTGAGGTCGTGCGGTCGAGGTGGGAGCCCCACATTCAGCCGCATGAGCGCCGGGCGCCTGGGCTATACTTCGGCGATTTCCCCGCTCGTTGTGAATTCCTGAGGGCTGAATGTGAAGAACTGGACCTTGCGCCAACGGATCCTGGCAAGTTTCGCCGTGATCATCGCCATCATGCTGCTGATGATCGTGGCCGCCTACTCGCGGTTGGCGACCATCGCATCTGCCGAGCAGGCAGTGGGCAGCGACAGCATTCCCGGCCTCTACTACAGCTCCATGATCCGCAGCGCCTGGGTCGACAGCTACGTCACCAGCCAGCAGCTGGTGGGCCTGTCCAACCAGCGCGAAATCACCTCGGCCGACATGGAACTGTTCAAGAGTTTCGAGGACCGCCTGCGGCAACACATGGCGAGTTATCAGAACACGATACAGACCAAGGACGACCAGACCCGCTTCGACAGCTTCGGGCAACTTGCGGACAATTACCTGAAAATCGTCAACCAGGTGCTGGATGCCTATCGCCGGCATGACTACGCCGAAGCTCAGCGGCTGATCAACGAGGTGCTCACCCCGGCCTGGGTGGATGGGCGCAAGCACCTGAACGAAGTCATCGACGACAATCGCATATCGGCCAACGAGGCTACCAACGAAATCGTCGGCGCCGTGAGCACCGCCAAGGGCAGCATGGTGGTTTCGCTGTTGCTGGCAATCATCGCTGCGGGCATATGCGGGCTGCTGCTCATGCGTGCCATCAGTGCACCCATGCAGCGTATCGTGCATGCCCTCGACAAACTGCGCTCTGGCGACCTGAGCATGCGCCTGAGCCTGGACCGCAAGGACGAATTCGGTGCCATCGAGAGCGGCTTCAACGAAATGGCCGAAGCCCTGGCCAACCTGGTGGCCCAGGCCCAGCGCTCGTCGGTGCAGGTGACCACCTCGGTAACCGAGATCGCCGCCACTTCCAAGCAGCAGCAGGCCACCGCCACCGAAACCGCCGCCACCACTACGGAAATCGGCGCCACCTCACGGGAAATCGCCGCCACCTCGCGTGACCTGGTGCGCACCATGACCGAAGTCACCTCGGCCGCCGACCAGGCCTCCAGCCTGGCCGGCTCCGGCCAGCAGGGCCTGGCACGAATGGAAGAAACCATGCACCAGGTGATGGGCGCCGCCGACCTGGTCAACGCCAAGCTGGCCATCCTCAACGAGAAGGCCAGCAACATCACCCAGATGGTGGTGACCATCGTCAAGGTCGCCGACCAGACCAACCTGTTGTCGCTGAATGCCGCCATCGAGGCGGAGAAGGCCGGCGAGTACGGCCGCGGCTTTGCCGTGGTGGCCACCGAAGTGCGCCGCCTGGCCGACCAGACGGCCGTGGCCACCTACGACATCGAGCAGATGGTGCGCGAGATCCAGTCCGCCGTGTCGGCCGGGGTCATGGGCATGGACAAGTTCTCCGAGGAGGTGCGCCGCGGCATGTTCGAGGTGCAGCAGGTGGGCGAGCAGCTGAGCCAGATCATCCACCAGGTTCAGGCCCTGGCACCGCGCGTGCTGATGGTCAATGAAGGCATGCAGGCCCAGGCCACCGGTGCCGAACAGATCAACCAGGCGCTGGCGCAGCTCAGCGATGCCAGCACCCAGACGGTCGAGTCGTTGCGCCAGGCCAGTTTCGCCATCGACGAGCTGAGCCAGGTGGCCGCAGGCCTGCGTGGCGGCGTGTCGCGTTTCAAAGTCTGACCGCGATGAATGACTTGCAACCGCGTGCTGCGCGAGCGGGCAACGCCCAGGGGGCGTTGTACCTGCAGTTTCGCATCAAGGAGCAGCGCTTTGCCCTGAGCGTGCACGAGGTGATCGAGGTGCTGCCGCGCCAGCCGCTCAAGCCGATCGCCCAGGCGCCTGACTGGGTCGCGGGCATTCTTGCCCACCGAGGCCTGCTGGTGCCGGTGATCGACCTGGCAGCGTTGAGCTTCGGCGAGCCAGCGGCGCAACGCACCAGTACCCGGCTGGTGCTGGTGCATTACCGCGATGGCCTGCAGCTTGGCCTGATCCTGGAACAGGCCACCGAAACCTTGCGTTGCCACCCCGAGGAGTTCCAGCCGTATGGCGTAGACAGCGGCGAAGCCCCGTATCTGGGCCCGGTGCGCCAGGATGAGCAGGGCTTGTTGCAGTGCATCGAAGTCAACGATCTGCTGCCCGATGCCGTGCACGAGCTGCTGTACGCCGATGATCCGACAGGGAGGCCGACATGAGCGAACAGCGTTTCTTCCGCTTCCTGCGCGACCGCATCGGCCTGGATGTGGAGTCGGTAGGTGCGCCCATGGTCGAGCGTGCGCTACGCCAGCGTTGCGTGGCAGCGAACGCCGCGGATCTGGATGATTACTGGCTGTACCTGCAGCAATCGCTGGAGGAGCAACAGGCACTGATCGAAGCGGTGATTGTCCCGGAAACCTGGTTTTTCCGTTATCCCGAATCCTTCACTGCGCTGGCCAGCCTGGCACACAAACGCCTGGCCGAGCTGGCCGGGGCGCGCCCGCTGCGCTTGCTCAGCCTGCCCTGTTCGACCGGCGAGGAACCCTATTCGCTGGCCATGGCCCTGTTCGATGCCGGCATCGCGCCGGGGGCGTTTCTGATCGACGGCATGGACATCAGCCCCGGTTCGGTGGCCAAGGCCGTGCAGGCCGTGTACGGCCGCAATGCCTTCCGTGGCAGCGACCTGAGCTTTCGCGAGCGTTACTTCGATGTCGTCGAAGAAGGCCACCACCTTCATCAGCGGGTGCGCGAGCAGGTCAACCTGCAGGTGGGCAATGTGCTCGACCCGGCGCTGGCCAGCCGCGATGGCCTGTACGATTTCGTGTTCTGTCGCAACTTGCTGATCTACTTCGATGTACCGACCCAGCAACGGGTGTTCGAAGTGCTCAAGCGCCTGCTGCATCCACAGGGCGTGCTGTTCATCGGCCCGGCCGAAGGCAGCTTGTTGGCACGCCTGGGCATGCGCCCGCTGGGGGTTGCCCAGTCGTTTGCCTACGTGCGCCAGGAGGACGCCGCCGCTGTGCGGGCACCGGCCCCGGTGCAGCCCGTGCGGCGCACCTTGCCACCCTTGGCGACGCCAGGCTTTTCCGCCGCGAACGCCACCTTGCCCCGGCCGCTACGCGTGCTGCCGACGCCAGCCAGGCCCGCACCGGCCCGCGCGCAGAAACGCGAGGAGGCCAGCGAGTTGCTGGCCAGCATTGCCCGGCTGGCCAACGCCGGCGCCAGCGAGCAGGCCCGTGGCGAATGCCAGCGCTACCTGGGCCAGTTCGCGCCTGCGGCTCAGGTTTACTACTGGCTTGGGCTGCTCAGCGATACCGAAGGCGATGCGCAGCAGGCGCTGAGCCACTACCGCAAAGCCCTGTACCTGGAGCCGCAGCACCCTGAGGCGCTGGTGCACCTGGCGGCCTTGCTGGCGGCCCAGGGCGACCTGGCCGGTGCCCGGCGCCTGCAGGAGCGCGCTGCGCGGGTTGGCCGGGAGTCTGAACGATGAAGGAATCCGCGATGCAATTGCTCGCCGAGGATGACGCGCACATCGACGACTGCTGGAACCGCATCGGCGTGCACGGCGACAAGCAGTGCCCGCTGCTGGAGCGTCACGTTCATTGCCGCAACTGCGAAGTCTACGCCGCTGCTGCCACTCGCCTGCTCGATCGCTACGCGCTGATGCAGGACCATCAGGTTGCCATGGCGCCGCCGGTCGAGGAAAGCAGTGGCCGCTCCATGCTGCTGTTCCGCCTGGGGGAAGAGTGGCTGGCGCTGGCCACTGCGTGCCTGGCCGAAATTGCCCCGTTGCAAGCGGTGCATTCACTGCCGCACCAGCGTTCGCGGGTGTTGCTTGGGGTGGCCAACGTGCGCGGTGCGCTGGTGCCCTGCCTGTCACTGGCCGAGCTGCTGGGGGTACAGGCCAGCGCTGGCGAACAACGCAGCGGCCGATCGATGCCGCGCATGCTGATCCTGGCCGCCAAGGGGGGGCCGGTCGTGATGGCGGTCGAGGAAATCGACGGCATTCACCGGCTTGACCCGCTGCTGCCGGGCAGTGGTCAGGACGCCACCCACTTCACCGCTGCCGTCCTGCAATGGCGTGGCCGTAGCGTGCGAGTGCTGGACGATCAACACTTACTGTCTGCCGTGCAGCGGAGCCTGTCATGACCCCAGAGCAAATGCGCGACGCATCGTTGCTCGAACTGTTCAGCCTGGAGGCCGAGGCGCAGACCCAGGTGCTCAGCGTCGGCCTGATGGCGCTGGAACGTAACCCTGCGCAGGCCGACCAGCTCGAGGCTTGCATGCGTGCCGCCCACTCGCTGAAGGGGGCGGCGCGAATCGTCGGGGTGGATGCAGGTGTCAGCGTTGCCCACGTCATGGAAGATTGCCTGGTGGCTGCCCAGGAGGGCCGCCTGCGGTTGAGCGCCGAGCATATCGACGCCCTGTTGCAGGGCACTGACCTGCTGATGCGCATCGCTACGCCTGGTGACACCGGGGCGCAGGCGAGCCTGCCGGTGTTCCTCGCGCAAATGGCCAACCTGCTTGATCCGGGGGCGGCAACCACGCCCCCCGTGCCTCCTGCCTTGCCTGCGACGCCGGAAACGCCGGTGCAAGCCATGCAAACCGAAGCTTTTCCGTTGCCTGTCGAGCCCTTGGAGCCCGAACCCGAGCCGGCCTCACAGCGCAAGGTCGGCAAGCGCGCGGGCGAAGGTACGGAACGGGTGCTGCGGGTAACTGCCGACCGCCTCAACAGCCTGCTCGACCTGTCCAGCAAGTCGCTGGTGGAAACCCAGCGGCTCAAGCCTTACCTGGCCACCCTGCAGCGCCTCAAGCGCATGCACGGCCAGGGCATGCAGGCGCTCGACGGCTTGCGCATGCAGCTGGAGGACAGTGGTCAGAGCAGCGAGGTGCTCGACGCCCTGGCACAGACCCAGCGCCTGCTGGCAGAAACCCAGCAAATCCTGCAGCAGCAGGCTGGCGACCTGGACGAGTTCGGCTGGCAGGCCAGCCAGCGCGCGCAACTGCTTTACGACACTGCGCTGGCCTGCCGGATGCGGCCGTTTGCCGATGTGCTGACTGGCCAGAGCCGCATGGTGCGGGACCTGGGCCGCTCGCTGGGCAAGCCGGTGCGGCTGCTGGTGGAAGGGGAAAAGACCCAGGTTGACCGCGATGTCCTGGAAAAGCTCGAAGCGCCGCTGACCCACCTGCTGCGTAACGCGGTCGACCACGGCATCGAGCTGCCTGAGCGGCGTCTGCTGGCGGGCAAGGCGGAGGAGGGCGTGATTCGCCTGCGGGCCTCGCACCAGGCCGGCATGCTCAGCCTTGAACTGATCGATGACGGAGCCGGCATCGACCTTGAGCGCCTGCGCAGCAGCATCGTCGAGCGTGCCCTGTCGCCCGCCGACACGGTGGCGCGGATGAGCGAGGCAGAGTTGCTGACGTTCCTGTTCCTGCCCGGTTTCAGCCTGCGCGACAAGGTCACCGAGGTGTCCGGGCGCGGCGTCGGCCTGGATGCGGTGCAGCACATGATCCGTGAGCTGCGCGGTTCGATCGAGCTGACCCAGCGGGCCGGGCAGGGCTGCCGTTTCCACTTGCAGGTGCCGCTGACCCTGTCCGTGGTGCGCAGCCTGGTGGTCGAGGTAGGTGGCGAGGCGTATGCCTTCCCGCTTGCCCATATCGAACGCACGCTGGAAGTGGGCGCCGACGAGATCGTGCAGATCGAAGGGCGCCAGCACTTCTGGCACGAAGGCCGGCACATCGGTCTGGTCGCGGCCAGCCAGTTGCTCAACCGCCCTGCCGGGCAAGCGCAGGAGAGCAGCCTGCGGGTGGTGGTGATCCGTGAACGCGAGCAACTCTACGGCGTGGCCGTGGAGCGGCTGGTGGGCGAGCGGGTGCTGGTGGTGATGCCGCTCGACCCACGCCTGGGCAAGGTGCAGGACATTTCCTCGGGCGCCTTGCTCGACGATGGTTCGGTGGTGCTGATCATCGATGTCGAGGACCTGCTGCGCTCGCTGGATAAACTGCTCAGCACCGGCAGCCTGGAACGCATCGAGCGCGGCGGCAGCGGCGCCCGTGGCGTAGCGCGCAAGCGCATCCTGGTGGTCGACGACTCGCTGACCGTGCGTGAACTGCAGCGCAAGCTGCTTGGCAACCGTGGCTACGACGTAGCGGTGGCGGTGGATGGCATGGACGGCTGGAACGCCCTGCGTGGCGAGGACTTCGACCTGCTGATCACCGACATTGACATGCCGCGCATGGACGGCATCGAGCTGGTCACCCTGGTGCGCCGCGACCAGCGCCTGCAATCGCTGCCGGTGATGGTGGTGTCGTACAAGGACCGTGAGGAAGACCGACGGCGTGGCCTGGATGCCGGCGCCGACTACTATTTGGCTAAGGCCAGTTTCCACGACGATGCGTTGCTGGATGCTGTGGTTGAGCTGATCGGAGGTGCTCAGGGATGAAGATCGCCATCGTCAACGACATGCCCATGGCCGTCGAGGCGCTGCGCCGGGTAGTTGCCTTCGAGCCCGAGCACCAGGTGATCTGGGTGGCCGGTAATGGTGCCGAGGCGGTGCAGCGTTGCACGGAGCAACTACCGGACCTGATCCTCATGGACCTGATAATGCCAGTGATGGACGGCGTCGAGGCCACTCGCAGGATCATGGCCGAAACACCCTGCGCCATCGTGATCGTAACGGTCGACCGCAAGCAGAACATGCACCGGGTGTTCGAGGCCATGGGCCACGGCGCCCTCGACGTGGTCGACACGCCGGCGTTGGGGGCGGGCGATCCGCGCGAAGCGGCAGCGCCACTGCTGCGCAAGATCCTCAACATAAGCTGGCTGATCGGCCAGCAGCGTGCCCCGGCCGCACGCTCGGTCGCAGCCCCGGTACGGGCCGCGTCCCAGCACCGCGGGCTGGTGGCGATCGGCTCGTCGGCTGGCGGCCCGGCAGCCCTTGAAGTACTGCTCAAGAGCCTGCCGGCGGCATTTCCGGCGGCGATCGTGCTGGTCCAGCACGTTGACCAGGTTTTTGCTGCCGGCATGGCCGAGTGGCTCAGCAGCGCTGCCGGCTTGCCGGTGCGCCTGGCCCGTGAAGGCGAGCCGCCGCAGCCGGGGCAGGTGTTGCTGGCCGGCACCAATCACCACATCCGCCTGCTACAGAACGGCCAACTGGCCTACACTGCCGAACCAGTCAATGAAATCTACCGGCCTTCGATCGATGTGTTCTTCGAGAGTGTGGCGCGCTACTGGACCGGCGATGCGGTGGGCGTGCTGCTTACCGGCATGGGCCGCGACGGTGCCCAGGGCCTGAAGCTGATGCGCCAGCAGGGCTTCCTGACCATTGCCCAGGACCAGGCCAGCAGTGCGGTGTACGGGATGCCCAAGGCCGCTGCGGCTATCGATGCCGCAGTGGAAATCCGCCCGCTGGAACGCATAGCCGGGCGCTTGATGGAATTTTTCGCAAAATGACGAAGTGTATTGAATCACGCCGCCAGGCCGGCAGTGATCGGGTGAACAGGTATGAATGACTTACCGATCGAAGGTTTCGCGACCGCTAACGAGAACTCGGCAATGGTGCTGTTGGTCGATGACCAGGCCATGATCGGCGAGGCGGTACGGCGCGGCCTGGCCAATGAGGAAAACATCGACTTCCACTTCTGCGCCGACCCGCACCAGGCAGTGGCCCAGGCGGTGCGCATCAAGCCGACGGTAATCCTGCAGGACCTGATCATGCCTGGCCTGGACGGGCTGACCCTGGTGCGTGAATACCGCAACAACCCGGCGACCCAGGACATCCCGATCATCGTGCTGTCGACCAAGGAGGACCCGCTGGTCAAGAGCGCGGCGTTTGCCGCCGGGGCCAACGATTACCTGGTCAAGCTGCCGGACACCATCGAGCTGGTGGCGCGCATCCGCTATCACTCGCGCTCCTACCTGACCTTGCTGCAGCGCGACGAGGCGTACCGCGCCTTGCGCGTCAGCCAGCAGCAGTTGCTCGACACCAACCTGATGCTGCAGCGGCTGATGAACTCCGATGGCCTGACCGGGCTGTCCAACCGCCGCCATTTCGACGAGTATCTGGAGCTGGAATGGCGCCGGGCGATGCGTGAACAGCAGCAGTTGTCGCTGCTGATGATCGACGTGGACTTCTTCAAGGCCTACAACGACAGCTTCGGTCACTTGGCCGGCGACGAGGCCTTGCGCCAGGTGGCCGAGGCGCTGCGCGGTTCGTGCTCGCGGCCGACCGACCTGCCGGCGCGCTATGGTGGCGAGGAGTTCGCTTTGGTGTTGCCCAACACGTCGCCGGGTGGGGCACGCCTGGTGGCCGAGAAGCTGCGCCAGACCGTGCTCGGCCTGGGTATTCCGCATACTGCGCCGGTGCCTGACTCGTACCTGACCGTGAGCATCGGTCTGGCCACCCAGACGCCGTCCATCGGTAGCCATAGCCGGCAGCTGATTTCGGCTGCCGACAAAGGCCTGTACCAGGCCAAGAATGGTGGGCGCAACCAGGTCGGCATCGCCTGACAGGGCCTTATCGCCGGCAAGCCAGCTCCCACCTCGACCGCGCTGACCTCAAGACCTGCGCAGTACCTGTGGGAGCGGGCAAGCCCGCGAAACAGGCGACGCGGTGGATGGCACGGGCTTCGCCCGTGTTCGCGGCGGTTCGACGCCTCGACACGCCCGCTCCCACAGATCGCGCCAGCTTTTAGAAATTGAGCAAGACAGTTACTCCCACAGGTACAGTGCATGCCTTGAGGCCTGCGCTGTACCTGTGGGAGCTGGCTTGCCGGCGATAGGGCCGCAGCATGCGCTCACGTCATTCTGCCGACACCACTTCTACTGCCCGGCGGGTCTGCCGCCCTGCTACGGACTCGGTTATACTCGCAGGCTTTTCACCGAATTCGCACGAGAGCTGCCCGCCCATGGAAATCCAACCGATCCTGAACACCATCAAGGACCTCACCGAGCGTTCCCAGTCCATTCGGGGGTATCTTTGACTACGATCACAAGCATGACCGCCTGATCGAAGTCAACCGCGAGCTGGAAGACCCCAACGTCTGGAACAAGCCCGAGTACGCCCAGGCCCTGGGCCGCGAGCGTGCCATGCTGGCACAGGTCGTCGAGACCCTGGACAAGCTGTCCGGCGGCCTGGCGGACTGCCAGGACCTGCTCGACATGGCCGTCGAGGAAAATGACGAAGGCGCTGTCGGCGACGTCGTGACCGAACTGGAAGGCCTGGAAGAAAAACTGGCCCAGCTCGAGTTCCGTCGCATGTTCAGCGGCGAGATGGACATGAACAACGCCTACCTGGACATCCAGGCCGGCTCCGGTGGTACCGAGGCGCAGGACTGGGCCAACATCCTGCTGCGCATGTACCTGCGCTGGGCCGACAAGCGTGGTTTCGATGCCACCATCATCGAGCTTTCCGAAGGTGAAGTCGCCGGTATCAAGGGCGCCACCGTGCATATCAAGGGCGAGTACGCCTTCGGCTGGCTGCGCACCGAGATCGGTGTGCATCGCCTGGTGCGCAAGAGCCCGTTCGACTCCGGCGCCCGTCGCCATACCTCGTTCTCGGCGGTGTTCGTGTCACCCGAAATCGACGACAAGGTCGAGATCGAGATCAACCCGGCCGACCTGCGCATCGACACCTACCGTTCCTCCGGTGCCGGTGGTCAGCACGTGAACACCACCGACTCGGCGGTGCGTATTACCCACGTACCGACCAATACCGTGGTGGCCTGCCAGAACGAACGCTCCCAGCACGCCAACAAGGACACCGCCATGAAGATGCTGCGGGCCAAGTTGTACGAGCTGGAAATGCAGAAGCGCAACGCCGCCTCGCAGGCGCTGGAAGACAGCAAGTCGGACATCGGCTGGGGCCACCAGATCCGCTCCTACGTGCTGGATGACTCGCGTATCAAGGACCTGCGTACCGGTGTAGAGCGCAGCGACTGCCAGAAGGTCCTGGACGGTGATCTGGACCAGTACCTGGAAGCGAGCCTCAAGCAGGGGCTGTAAGCCACACACAACCGCCGCGGTACCTGGCCTGGGGCCGGTATCGCGTGCCCTGCCCGAAAGGGGCACCGAACACCTGATGGAAAGAATGACGAAATGAGCGACCTCAAGACCGAAGCGCAAGACCTGCAACAGGAAGAAAACGCCCTGATCGCCCTGCGCAAGGAAAAGCTTGCCGCCGAGCGCGCCAAGGGCAATGCCTTCCCCAATGACTTCCGTCGCGACAGCTACTGCAACGACCTGCAGAAGCAGTACGCGGACAAGACCAAGGAAGAACTGGAAGCAGCAGCGATTCCGGTCAAGGTTGCCGGCCGCATCATGCTCAACCGCGGCTCGTTCATGGTGATTCAGGACATGACCGGCCGTATCCAGGTCTACGTCAACCGCAAGACCTTGTCGGAAGAAACCCTGGCCGCGGTCAAGACCTGGGACCTGGGCGACATCATCAGCGCCGAAGGTACCCTGGCCCGTTCCGGCAAAGGCGACCTGTACGTCGAAATGACCAACGTGCGCCTGCTGACCAAGTCGCTGCGCCCGCTGCCCGACAAGCACCACGGCCTGACCGACACCGAGCAGCGCTACCGCCAGCGTTATGTCGACCTGATGGTCAACGAAGAGACCCGCCACACGTTCCGCGTGCGTTCGCAAGTGATCTCGCACATCCGCAAGTTCCTCATCGAGCGCGACTTCCTCGAAGTCGAGACGCCGATGCTGCAGACCATCCCGGGCGGTGCCGCGGCCAAGCCGTTCGAAACCCACCACAACGCCCTGGACATGGCCATGTTCCTGCGTATTGCGCCAGAGCTGTACCTCAAGCGCCTGGTGGTGGGTGGCTTCGAGAAGGTGTTCGAAATCAACCGCAACTTCCGTAACGAAGGCGTTTCGACCCGTCACAACCCTGAATTCACCATGCTCGAGTTCTACCAGGCCTACGCCGACTACCGCGACAACATGGACCTCACCGAGGAACTGTTCCGCGAGCTGGCGCAGCTGGTACTGGGCACTACCGACGTGCCATACGGCGACAAGGTGTTCCATTTCGGTGAACCGTTCGCCCGCCTGTCGGTATTCGACTCGATCCTCAAGTACAACCCGGAGCTGACCGCTGCCGACCTGCAGGACGTCGACCGCGCCCGCGAGATCGCCAAAAAGGCCGGCGCCAAGGTGCTGGGCCACGAAGGCCTGGGCAAGCTGCAGGTGATGATTTTCGAAGAGCTGGTCGAGCACAAGCTGGAGCAGCCGCACTTCATCACCGAATACCCGTTCGAAGTGTCGCCGCTGGCCCGTCGCAACGACGAAAACCCGGCTGTTACCGACCGTTTCGAGCTGTTCATCGGTGGCCGCGAGATCGCCAACGCCTACTCCGAGCTCAACGATGCCGAAGACCAGGCCGAGCGCTTCCTGGCCCAGGTGGCCGAGAAGGACGCTGGTGACGACGAAGCCATGCACTACGACGCCGACTTCGTTCGTGCCCTGGAATACGGCATGCCGCCGACTGCGGGTGAAGGCATCGGTATCGACCGCCTGGTGATGCTGCTGACCAACTCGCCGTCGATCCGCGACGTGATCCTGTTCCCGCACATGCGTCCGCAGGCCTGAGTGAATTGAACGAGCCGCCTTTCGAGGCGGCTTTTTCTTGCCTGAAGCTTTATGTTGTCAGTGCCGGCCTCTTCGCGGGCGCGCCCGCTCCCACAGGGACCCCACAGGTCCTGACTGTTGTGGGGGCCCTGTGAGAGCTGGCAAGCCAGCACTGTGGGAGCGGGCGCGCCCGCGAAGAGGCCGGCACTGACGAAACACTGTCCATGAGGTACCCCCCGTGACACCCGCAATGCCTCACCAAGGCGCCGCCGGCATCGCCACCGCCGTCGCCGAAAGCGTGCAATACCAAGGCCGCAAGACTGCCCGCCAGGGCAGCGAGCAGCGTCGCCAACTGATCCTCGATGCCGCCATGCGCATTGTCGTGCGCGATGGTGTACGCGGCGTGCGCCACCGCGCCGTGGCCGCCGAGGCCGGTGTGCCCTTGTCGGCCACCACCTACTATTTCAAGGACATCGAGGACCTGCTCACCGATACCTTCGCCCAGTACGTCGAGCGCAGTGCTGCCTACATGGCCAAGCTGTGGGCCAACACCGAGGTGGTATTGCGCCAGTTGCTGGCCCAGGGCGACGGCAGCCCGCAGGCACGGGCACGGCTGGCCGACGAGGTAGCGCGCATGACTGCCGACTACGTACAGCGGCAACTGCTCAACCGCCGCGACTTCCTGATGGCCGAGCAGGCCTTCCGCCAGGAAGCGCTGTTGTGCCCGCGCCTGGCCGAACTGGTGTGCGCCCATGAGCAGATCCTGCTGCATGGCACCCGCCAACTGCTGCAGGTGGTGGGTTCGCGGCAACCGGAACAGGACGCCCAGATGTTGACGGCGATTATCGAGCAGATGGAATATCAGGGCCTGCTCAAGGATGCGAACGCGCAAGCCGATGGGCAGATGCTCGCTATGCTTAGCCGATACCTGCAGCTGGTGCTGGCATCGGCCTGAGCCGAGACCGATTTTTCAAGGAGAACCTGATGAAAGCCTGGCGTGTGGTGTTGTTGACTCTGTCATTCCTGCTGCTGGGCGGTTGTCTGGTGACCTTCCACGAGCCCTTGCCGAGCAACCAGGCGGCGCCCAAGGCCCTGCTCGGCAAGTGGAGCAGCAAGGACGCCTGGGGCGAGCCGCTGAAGCTGGTGATCAGCCGTAGCGGCGCCGATGCCTACAAGGCGGTGGCCACGGCCAAGGGCAAGGCCCCTGAGGAATACGTGTTCACCGTCTCGCGCCACGGCAACCGCTGGTACCTGTCGGCCGGCGTGCCCAAGCGCCTGGGTGGCAACTTCCTGATCGGCGGTTTCGATATCGTCGATGGCAAGGAACTGGTGGTCTACAACCTGGATGTCGAGCAGGTGCAGCAGGCGGTGGACAAGAAGGAGCTGACCGGGCGCAGCACCGAGGTGCCTGAAGACAACGGCGACGGCGTGCTGATCGACAGCCCGTCGGCGCGGGTGCTGGCGTACCTGGACGACCCGGCCAATTCCGATTTGTTCGTTGAAGTGGCGCGGTTCCAGCGTTCCGGCAAGTAGTTTCCTGTGCCGGCCTCTTCGCGGGCTTGCCCGCTCCCACAGGTACGGCGCTGCTCCCGAACGTGGCGCCGCTCCTGTGGGAGCGGGCAAGCCCGCGAAGAGGCCGGTGCAGGTTTCCTGTACTAGAAAGGAGTCCCCGGTGGACGAATACCAGCAAACCATCCGTGCCCTGTCCGACCGCATCGTCGCGGCACAGACCCCGATCCGGGTCCTGGACGCGGTGAAGTGGGACGACAACATCCGCCAGGGCTTCCTCAAGGCCAAGGGCAAGGAGCCGCCGGCCGTCGACCGTGGCTACTACCAGTCGCGCCCGCTGGCGTTCGACTCTGGTGCGGTAAAGGCCGAGTTCCAGGCCATCGAGCGCGACATCATTCGCCAGCTCGGCCAGTTCAACCCGGTCGGGCAGATCATGAAGCGCATGTGCCGCGAATACCGCATGGTGGTACGCATGCTCGAAGCGCGCGGTACCGAGGACTTCGGCCTGATTTCCCAGGAGCTGTACGGTGCTGCCTCGGATGCCTTCCACGCCGGTGACCCGACCCTGGCCGACCTCGGCCTGATGCTGTCGGACTACCTGAACAACATCGATGGCCGTGGTGACCTCAAGGACGAACCGAAGAACCTCACCGCCAAGGAGGCCGTGGAAATTCTCCAGCACCGGTTGAACAAGGTGTTCGGCGAGGCCGAGGAGACCATCCGGGTGTTCGAATCCGACGGTATCGTCGCCGATGCCGCGGCCGGGGCCGACTACATCAAGGTGCGTGCCGATGCCATGTTCAACGCCCGTGACGTACGCGCCCTGGAGGTGCACGAAGGGCTGGTGCATGTCGGCACCACGCTCAACGGCCTGAACCAGCCTATCTGTACCTTCCTGGCCAAGGGCCCGCCCTCGTCGACGGTGACCCAGGAAGGCCTGGCCATTCTCATGGAGGTGATCGCCTTTGCCTCCTACCCCAGCCGGCTGCGCAAGCTCACCAACCGCACCCGCGCCATCCACATGGTCGAGGAGGGCGCCGATTTCATGCAGGTCTACAACTTCTTCCGCGAGCAGGGCTTCGAGATGGCGCAGAGCTACAGCAACGCCAGCCGGGTGTTCCGCGGGTCGGTGCCCGATGGCCTGCCATTTACCAAGGACTTGTCCTACCTCAAAGGCTTCATCATGGTTTACAACTACATTCAGTTGGCCGTGAAGAAAGGCAAGCTCGAACAGATCCCGTTGCTGTTCTGTGGCAAGACCACCCTGGAAGACATGCGCACCCTGCGCCAGCTGGTCGAAGAAGGCCTGGTCGAGCCGCCCAAGTACCTGCCCGAACAGTTCCGCGACCTCAACGCGCTGTCGGCCTGGATGTGCTTCTCCAACTTCCTCAACCACCTGAGCCTGGATCGCATTGAAGCCGACTACGCGAACATTCTCTGACTGCTGCCGCCTGCTGGCCCTGGGTTTGATCCTGCTGGGCCTGGGCGGTTGCAGCAGCCTGCTGTTCTACCCCGAGCGTGGCCAGGCATTCACGCCCGAGCGGGCCAGGCTCGAATACCGCGATGTCACCCTGACCACGGTTGATGGCATCCGCCTGCATGGCTGGTGGTTGCCTGCCAAGGCCGGGGTCGAGGTCAAGGGCACGGTGCTGCACCTGCACGGCAATGGCGGCAACCTGCCCGGGCACCTGGGCGGCAGCTACTGGCTGCCGGAGCAGGGCTACCAGGTGTTGATGATCGATTACCGTGGCTATGGCCTGTCGCAGGGCGAGCCGAGCCTGCCCGAGGTGTACCAGGACATCGCCGCGGCCATGGCCTGGCTGGAGCAGGCGCCCGAGGTCAAGGGCAAGCCGCTGGTACTGCTGGGGCAGAGCCTGGGTGGAGCCATGGCCATTCACTACCTGGCGGCCCACCCCGAGCAGCGCCAGCGTTTCAGTGCCCTGGTGTTCGACGGTGTGCCGGCCAGTTACCGTGCGGTCGGGCGCTTTGCCCTCAGCACCTCGTGGATGACCTGGCCGCTGCAGGTGCCGCTGTCGTGGCTGGTACCGGATGGCGACAGCGCGATCCGTTCGATCGAGCAACTGAGCAGCCCGCCCAAGCTGTTCTTCCACAGCATCGACGACACCTTGGTGCCCATGGACAACGGCATCCGCCTGTACCAGCACGCGCCACCGCCGCGGGTGCTGCAACTGACCCGTGGTGGCCACGTGCAAACCTTCGCCGACCCGACCTGGCGCCAGGTGATGCTGCGTTTCCTCGATGACCCCAGCCATTTCAACGGCCTGCGGCGGCTGGCCGAAGTGCCCGATTACCCTGACGAGAAGAACAAGCAATGAGTGAAGAACGCAACGCCATCCCGCTGATCCTGACCGGCGTCGGCAGCATCATCGTGACGGTGGGGGCCTTGTGGTACTACGGTTACCTGCATTTCGCCAAGCCCGAGGATGCCCTGTTGCTGCAGGATTTCACCATGCTCAAGACTGTCCCCGGCGAGGACTACAAGGTTTCGCTGGACCCGGCCCCGCAAGTGGCCCAGTGCGTCGATGGCGTGCTGGTGCTGTTCGACACCCAGCAAAAAGGCCTTACCGGTGTGCTGGTGGACAACCGCAAGCGCGCGGTGCGCTGCATGGGCGAGGAAACCCCGCAGCAGGTGCAGTGATCCTCGATCTTTATTGCCTGTGCTGGCCCTTTCGCGGCTAAAGCCGCTCCCACAGGTACCGCATGGCACCTGTGGGAGCGGGCGTGCCCGCGAACAGGCCGGAACAGGCAAAAGAAAGCCCCGCTACGATCGCGGGGCTTGTCGTTCAGCCAGCCAGCCTTACTGCTGTACCTGGCTCACTGAACGCGGCGCTACCGGCTGGTTGTCGTTGGAGATGGTCACCTCCACCCGACGGTTCTGCGCACGCCCCGAATTGCTCGAGTTGTCCGCTACCGGGTACTCCTTGCCATAACCCTGGGAAACGATACGCGCCGGGTCTACACCGGCACGCACCAAGGCCATGCGCACGCTGTTGGCGCGGCGTTCGGAGAGGGTCTGGTTGTAGTTGGCCGAGCCGACGCTGTCGGTGTAACCCTCGACGATCACCTTGCGCTCCGGGTTTTCCTGGAGGAACTGCGCCAGCTTGGTGATGTTCGGGTAGGCATTGCTCTTGAGCTCGGCCTTGTTGAAGTCGAACAGCACGTCGCCGAAGGTGACCAGCGTACCGCGATCGGTCTGCTTGGCGTTGAGGCTTTCCTGCAGCTTGGCGATCTGCGCATCGCGGGCGTCCAGCTTGGCCTGGGCGCGCTGGGCCGAGGCGTTTTTCAGTTCGCCTTCGGCGGTGCGCAGGGCGATGGTCTGCTTGGCCACCTCGACGCGCTGGTTGGTCAGGTAGGCCAGCTGGTCGACCTTCTGCTCGTCTTCACGCTCCATGTAGGCCTTGTCGGCCTTGTTCAGCCAGTCCTGGGCGTCCTTGGTTTCCAGCGCCGCGACCTTGCTCGACTGTGGGTCGCTCTGCAGCGCGGAGAAGTTGCTGCGGGCCGCTTCAAGGTTGGCGTTCGGGTCGTGCGAGCAGGCGGCAAGGCCGACGCTCAGGGCCAGCAGGGCGGGAATCATGACGTGGTTGCGCATAGTGTTCATCCTTTGATCGTGTGCGAAGGCAGAGGTTGGCGGGGCGGGGCTCACTGAGCGCTGCGCAGGCCTTCCTCACGTACGTCCTGAACACCCTGGCGGGCATCCTGCACGGCCTTCTGGGCCTTGGCCGCCTGGGCCTTGCGTTCGGCGAGGCGCGCGTCCCACTCGGCCTGTTCGGCCAGGCGCTTGGCTTCGTCATACTTCTTGTCATGCATGGCGATTTCGGCCTGCTTGAACTTGTCCTGGGCCGCTTTCATTTCCACGGCGGCGAACTCGGTGCCGCCAGCACTGACGGCGGAGTTCACGGCGGACTGGGTGACTGCATACTGCTCGGTGGGCGGGTTGCCGGCACAGCCGGCCAGGACCATGCTGCTGCCCAGCGCCAGTGCTGCCAGCTTGAACCCGCGCACATGAGTGGATAAGGGTTTGGAGATGCGGGTGTTCTTGGTGGTCAGTTCCATTGGATCACTCCTGTTTACGACATTGTCCGTAGCAGTCCATCGCTCATCCCCTGACACGTGTGCGCGCTTCAGCTCAACGGTGCACAACGGCAGGTGTGCAGGGTTTTAGCGTGATGGCTATTGGCTGTGACTGACGCATTTTTCGGATAGTTCAGAAAAAAATGCCCCGAGCAGACAACTATTTCTGACTGATCGGTCAGTGCGATTTGCCTGGAACTTTTGTGGGGTGCAGCGGTATTCCGGGCCGTTCCCAGGCCCGGAAAGGTGGGGCGGTGGGTTACTTCTCGCTGTCGGCTGCAGGGTTGCTGAGGGCGTGCAGATGCTGCCTCGACAGTGACAGGAAACGTGGAGTAGGGCCGATGTCCTCGTACAGCGGGTCGCCTTCCTCGTCGGTGGCGATGACCTGGCGGCCCTGCACATAGGGGAAGCTGGCTTCCAGTTCCTCGAGGGCAGCGGCGACCAGTTCACCGAGCAGTTCCTCGGCGGTGCGCTTGGGGTACATGTCGATCAGCGCGGCCAGGCGCGCTTCTGACTCCAGGTCCAGGTGCAGGACATGGCCGGTGGGGCTGAGGGTACCGGCGGCATTCTGTTCCCAATGCTGGGCGAGTTCACGGATTTTCATGATGACCTCTGTTGATGCCTGAAATGGCTGCATTGCATGGGCGGGTCGTGCTTTCACTTTAGTTGGCTTTGGCCGATCACGGCTTGCCATCGCCGCCCGCCTGTGGGCACTCTTGCCAGGTATGCCGCAACCTTTGTGGGAGCGGGCGTGCCCGCGAACACCGGCAACGCCGGTGCCAGGCACCGCGTTGGATGCTTCGCGGGCACGCCCGCTCCCACAAGGGATCGTATAGAGGCTTAAAGGGATGCAGTGCGCCAGAACCGCGCCGGAGAGAGGGCCAATGACCGATATCGATGTGCGTTTGCGTGAAGATGTGCATGTGTTGGGTGAGTTGCTCGGCGATACCATTCGTCAGCAGCATGGCGAGGCGTTCTTGCAGAAGATCGAGAGCATCCGCCACAGTGCCAAGGCCGACCGCCGCAGCGCCGGCGAGCAACTGAGCTCGACCCTGGCGGACCTCGCCGATGAAGACTTGCTGCCCGTGGCCAGGGCCTTCAACCAGTTCCTCAACCTGGCCAACATGGCCGAGCAGTACCAGTTGATCCGCCGCCGCGACGCCGATCAGCCCGAGCCGTTCGAGGCCCGGGTGCTGCCCGAGCTGCTGGCGCGCCTGAAGCAGGCCGGGCACAGCAATGATGCCCTGGCCCGGCAATTGGCCAAGCTCGACATCCAGCTGGTGCTCACCGCGCACCCCACCGAGGTGGCCCGCCGCACCCTGATCCAGAAGTACGATGCCATCGCCGGCCAACTGGCAGCCCAGGACCACCGCGACCTCACTCCGGGCGAACGCCAGCAGGTGCGCGAGCGCCTGCGCCGGTTGATCGCCGAGGCCTGGCATACCGAAGAAATCCGCCGCACCCGGCCGACGCCCGTGGACGAAGCCAAGTGGGGCTTCGCGGTGATCGAGCACTCGCTGTGGCATGCCATCCCCAGCCATTTGCGCAAGGTCGACAAGGCCCTGCTGGAGGCTACCGGCCTGCGCCTGCCATTGGAGGCGGCGCCGATCCGCTTCGCCTCGTGGATGGGCGGTGACCGTGATGGCAACCCGAACGTGACCGCAGCGGTTACCCGCGAAGTACTGCTGCTGGCGCGCTGGATGGCTGCCGACCTGTTCCTGCGCGACATCGATGCGCTGGCGTCCGAGTTGTCCATGCAGCAGGCCGACGATGCCTTGCGCGAACGCGTCGGCGACAGTGCCGAACCCTACCGTTCCCTGCTCAAGCAATTGCGCGATCGCCTGCGCGCAACGCGCGCCTGGGCGCATTCGGCATTGACCGGCAGCCAGCCGGCCAGTGCCGAGGTGCTGGTGGACAACCGCGACCTGATCGCGCCGCTGGAGCTGTGCTACCAGTCCTTGCACGCCTGCGGCATGGGGGTGATCGCCGAAGGCCCGTTGCTTGACTGCCTGCGCCGCGCCGTGACCTTCGGCCTGTTCCTGGGCCGCCTGGATGTGCGACAGGACGCCGCCCGCCACCGTGATGCGTTGAGCGAGATTACCGACTACCTGGGCCTGGGGCGTTATGCCGACTGGGATGAAGAGCAGCGCATCGAGTTCCTCCAGGCCGAGCTGAAAAACCGCCGGCCACTCTTGCCCGCGCACTTCAAGCCGCAAGCCGATACCGCCGAGGTGCTGGCCACCTGCCGGGAAATTGCCGCTGCGCCCGCCGCATCGCTGGGCTCTTACGTGATCTCCATGGCCGGTGCTGCCTCGGATGTGCTGGCGGTGCAGCTGCTGCTGAAGGAAGCCGGCCTGACTCGGCCCATGCGTGTGGTGCCGCTGTTCGAGACCCTGGCCGACCTCGACAATGCCGGCCCGGTGATGCAGCGCCTGCTCGGCCTGCCAGGCTACCGCGCCAACCTGCGCGGCCCGCAGGAAGTGATGATCGGCTACTCCGACTCGGCCAAGGATGCCGGTACCACGGCTGCGGCGTGGGCGCAGTACCGGGCCCAGGAAAACCTGGTGCGTATCTGCGCCGAGCACCAGGTCGAGTTGCTGCTGTTTCACGGCCGTGGCGGCACGGTAGGCCGTGGCGGTGGCCCGGCCCACGCAGCGATCCTGTCGCAGCCACCGGGTTCGGTGGCGGGGCGTTTCCGCACCACCGAGCAGGGCGAGATGATCCGCTTCAAGTTCGGCTTGCCGGGTATTGCCGAGCAGAACCTGAACCTGTACCTGGCCGCCGTGCTCGAAGCCACCTTGTTGCCACCGCCACCCCCACAGCCGGCCTGGCGCGAAGTGATGGACCAGCTGGCCGCCGATGGCGTCAAGGCCTACCGCGGCGTGGTACGGGAGAACCCCGATTTTGTCGAGTACTTCCGCCAGTCGACCCCGGAGCAGGAGCTGGGGCGCCTGCCGTTGGGTAGCCGCCCGGCCAAGCGCCGCGCCGGTGGCATCGAAAGCCTGCGGGCCATCCCGTGGATTTTCGGCTGGACCCAGACCCGCCTGATGCTGCCAGCCTGGCTTGGCTGGGAGACGGCATTGAACAATGCCCTGGCCCGTGGCCAGGGTGAACTGCTGGCACAGATGCGCGAGCAATGGCCGTTCTTCCGCACCCGCATCGACATGCTCGAGATGGTGCTGGCCAAGGCCGATGCGCAAATTGCCGAGGCCTACGACGAACGTCTGGTGCAACCGCACCTGCTGCCTTTGGGTGCGCACCTGCGCGACCTATTGTCGCAGTCGTGCCAGGTGGTACTGGGCCTTACCGGGCAGCCGGTGCTACTGGCGCACAGCCCCGAGACGCTGGAATTCATCAGCCTGCGCAACACCTACCTGGACCCGTTGCACCGTCTGCAGGCCGAACTGCTGGCCCGCTCGCGCAGCCGCGAAGCCGCTCTGGACAGCCCGTTGGAGCAGGCCTTGCTGGTCACCGTCGCGGGTATTGCAGCCGGCCTGCGCAACACTGGCTGAGGGTAGGCCCGAAGCGTCCCGGGCGGGCGCTGTGCCGGGCATGCAGGTGGACGAAGAGGGTGGTTGCGCCTGGCGCAACCAGCTGCCAGGCAGGCCGTAGGTGGCGCATTCCTGCAACTTTGGGACGCTTGTCTGGCTGCCGGGCGCTGTGTATCTTGAGCAGCCTTCTGACCGATTTGTGGTCATACCCGATTTTCCGGACTTGGCCCTGGTCGCCGAATCCATTGAATTTCATAAAAAAATTTGAGGAGCACAAGATGCGCGTAATTCTGCTGGGAGCTCCCGGGGCCGGTAAAGGTACTCAGGCAAAGTTCATCACCGAAAAGTTCGGTATCCCCCAGATTTCCACCGGTGACATGCTGCGTGCCGCCGTCAAGGCCGGTACCCCGCTGGGCCTGGAACTGAAGAAAGTCATGGATGCAGGCCAGCTGGTCTCCGACGAGTTGATCATCAGCCTGGTCAAGGAGCGCATCGCCCAGCCTGATTGCGCCAAGGGCTGCCTGTTCGATGGCTTCCCACGCACCATCCCGCAAGCCGAAGCCATGGTCGCTGCCGGTGTCGACATCGACGCCGTCGTGGAAATTGCCGTGGACGACGAAGAAATCGTCGGCCGCATGGCTGGCCGCCGCGTGCACCTGGCATCGGGCCGTACCTACCACATTCAGTACAACCCGCCGAAAGTGGAAGGCAAGGACGACGAGACGGGTGAAGACCTGATCCAGCGCGATGACGACAAGGAAGAAACCGTTCGCCATCGCCTGTCGGTCTACCACAGCCAGACCAAGCCGCTGGTAGACTTCTACCAGAAGCTGTCGGCCGCCAATGGCGGCAAGCCAAAGTACAGCCACATCGAAGGCGTCGGCTCGGTCGAAGCCATCACCGCCAAGGTCCTGGCAGCCCTGAGCTGATCCAGCGCCTGGCGCACCTCGACAACGGCCCGCTTGCGGGCCGTTGTCGTTTGTGGGACTCGGCATTGCGGCCCTGATGCGGCTTCTGTGGGAGCGGGCGTGCCCGCGAAGAATTCAACGCGGTGGCTGGCACCGGCTGCGCCGGTGTTCGCGGGCACGCCCGCTCCCACAGAGACCGCGCCAGTTCATCATGTAGCGCCTGATGGCCGTACAGCTGCCCCTTGGGGACACAACGCCGCCGCTGTTCTATACTGCGGCTCTTTTTCATTCGCACCTGGATACCCGTTCGATGACCACCCTGCTGGCCCTGGATACCGCCACCGAAGCCTGTTCCGTCGCACTGCTGCATGACGGCAAGGTAACCAGCCATTACGAGGTGATCCCGCGCATGCATGCCCAGAAGCTGCTGCCGATGATCAAGCAGTTGCTGGCCGACTCCGGCGTGGCGCTGAACGCACTGGATGCCATCGCCTTTGGCCGTGGCCCGGGCGCGTTCACCGGTGTGCGCATTGCCATCGGTGTGGTCCAGGGCCTGGCCTTCGCTCTGGAGCGCCCGGTGTTGCCGGTGTCCAACCTGGCCGCACTGGCGCAGGGCGCGCTGCGCGAACAGGGTGTGCAGCAAGTGGCGGCCGCGATCGATGCGCGCATGGATGAAGTGTATTGGGGCTGCTACCAGGCCAGCAAAGGTGAAATGCGCCTGGTCGGCCAGGAGGCGGTGCTGCCGCCCGAGCAGGTGGCGCTGCCGGCGAACAGCGCTGGCGAGTGGTTCGGTGCCGGTACCGGTTGGGGCTATGCCGGGCGCCTGGCGGTGCAGGTGGCGGCCAGCAATCCCAGTGCCTTGCCCAACGCCCTGGACATCCTCAACCTGGCCAGCTTTGCCTGGGCACGCGGCGAGGCGATTGTTGCCGAACAGGCGCAACCGGTCTACCTGCGCGATAATGTAGCGACACCCAAGAAGCGCTGAGTGCTGTTGGTCGTATATCGCCGCTGACACTAAAACCTTTTGCGTGATCTGTGGTCCAGTTATCACACGAGCATTAGCGACGGAACCCTGATGCTGCTAAATTGCCATCATCGGTCCTGAGTGCTCATGCCATGCGTATCGACGGTTTTTCACCGCAGTCCTACCCGATCAAGCGCTCGCCGCGCAAGGCGGCGGTGCGTGACGAGGCTCTCGAAGAGGCCGAGGTGATCGAGGAGGCCGAAACAGCACCTCAGGACGCCGCCGCCCGCCGTCGCAGTGGTGGCCTGCCAGCCCGCCAGCAGGACATGATCTTCCCCCGCGCCCGTGACCGCCGCACGGCTACCGCATTGGCCAGCTACCTGAGCACCGCCGGTTTTACCGACTGGGACATGGAAGTACTGGGGCTCGACCTGTACATTTAGGGGATGAGCCCATCCCCACTGCCTTATTTTCTCGGTTGCCCGTCATGGAGCGAAAACGCCTGGCGCGACTACCTGTACCCCACCGACGCCAACAGCAGTGAAATGCTCGGCTACTACAGCCAGGTATTCAACGCTGTCGAGGGCAATACCACTTTTTACGCACGTCCCGCGCCCGGCACCATTGCGCGTTGGGCGCAGATCATGCCCGAACACTTTCGCTTCACTGCCAAGTTCCCCCGAGACATCAGCCATGAAGGCGACCTGCGCGATCAGCTGGAACCGGCGTTTGACTTTACCCGCCTGATGGCCCCGCTGGGCCAGCGCGTAGCGCCGTACTGGCTGCAGTTGCCGGCCCAGTTCAGCCCCGCACGGCTGGGCGAGCTTTGCCACTTCCTTGACGAAGTCGGAGTGCCGGTGGCAGTGGAGGTGCGCAACCAGGCCTTCTTCGCCAAGGGTGAGGAAGAGCGGCTGCTTAACCGGCTGCTGCATGATCGGGGCGTGGAGCGTATCTGCCTCGACCCGCGTGCCTTGTTCAGTTGCACCTCACGCGACCCCGCCGTGCTGCATGCGCAGGCAAAGAAGCCCAAGGTGCCGCCACGCCCGGCAGCCTTCAGCCAGCACCCGCAGGTGCGCTTCATCGGCCATCCGCAGCTGGAGGCCAACGAGGCCTTCCTTACCCCCTGGGTAGACAAGGTCGCCGCCTGGATCGACGAAGGCCGCAACCCTTACATCTTCCTGCACACCTCGGACAACCGCCTGGCCGCGGCGCTGGCCCAGCGCTTTCACCAACGCCTGATGCAGCGCTTGCCCGGCCTTGCCGCACTGCCGGAATTGCCGCGCCCCCCCGAGGTCGAACAACTGGGGCTACTCTGACCATTCCCTGACTGCCGGAGGTTGAACCATGGATGTGCAAACCCTGCGAGCCGAAGCCTTCAAGGCCCTCCACGAGCGCGACAGCGCCTTCGTCATCCCCAACCCGTGGGATGCCGGCTCGGCCAGGTTGCTGGCCAGCCTGGGCTTCGAGGCGCTGGCCACCACCAGTGCCGGCCTGGCCTTCAGCCTGGGCCGGCCGGACGCCGAGGGCGCCTTGAGCCTGGAAGATACCCTTGATAATGCCGGCGAGATCGTCGATGCCACCCCTTTGCCGGTGGCCGCCGACCTGGAGAACGGTTTTGGCGACCTGCCCGAGGATTGCGCCCGGACCATTCTGCGGGCAGCCGAAGTCGGCCTGGTGGGTGGCTCCATCGAGGATGCCACTGGTCGCAGCGATGCGCCGATCCATGATTTCGGCCTGGCGGTAGAGCGTGTGCGCGCAGCCGTGCAGGCGGCGCGCAGCCTGCCGTTCCCGTTCACCCTGTGCGCCCGGGCAGAAAACCTGCTGAACGGGCGCATGGACCTGGATGACACCATCCTGCGCCTGCAGGCCTACGCCGAAGCAGGCGCTGACGTCCTCTACGCACCCGGGCTGCGTACGGTCGAGGAAATCCGCGCGGTGGTGCAGGCCGTCGCGCCGCGGCCCGTCAATGTACTGATGGGCATGGCTGGCGTATCGCTGAGCGTCAACCAGTTGCAGGACCTGGGCGTGCGTCGCATCAGTGTCGGCTCGTCGCTGGCGCGTGCGGCCCTCGGGGCGTTGCATCGGGCCGCGCTGGAAGTTCGTGATGAGGGCACCTTCGGTTACGGCGAGCAAGCATTGCCGTTTGCCCGGCTCAACGACCTGTTCCGCCGCTGATGCGAACCGTGCTGGTGCTGCTGGCAGGTCTGCTGTTACTGGCCGGCCTGGCCTGGCATTTCGGCTGGCGCCTGCCCGCGGTGTGGAACCCTTGGGCGCCGTTGGACGTGCGCCAACCGCCCAATCTGCTGACCACTTACAAGCTGGCTCGGTTGCGTGATGACCCGGCCCTGTGCCGCCAGGCACTGGAAAGCAGCCAGCTGCGCTACCGGGCACAGGCGGACAGCCCGGCCTCGGCCAACTGTCCGCTGCAAAATGTATGGCGCATCGAAGGTGGCCAGGCGCGCCTCAGCAGCAGCTTCCTGGCCAGTTGCCCGCTGGCGGTGGCCTATGCGCTGTTCGAAAAGCATGGCTTGCAACCTGTCGCACAAAGGGTGTTGGGCCAGCCGGTGACACAGGTTGACCACCAGGGCAGCTTTGCCTGCCGCAACGTCTACCACCGTAAAGAAGGCCGCCTGAGCCAGCACGCCACGGCCAATGCCCTGGACGTCAGCGGTTTTCGCCTGCAGGACGGCCAACGCATCCTGTTGACGCGTGACTGGCAGGCGGGCGGGAAGAAGGCGCAATTCCTGCGCGAAGTGCAGCAGGCGGCTTGCGAGCGCTTCAGCACGGTACTGGGGCCGGACTACAACGACGCGCACCACAACCACTTCCATCTGGACATGGGGCGTTGGCAGGTCTGTCGTTAGTTTCAGGCGTAGGCGCGCACGTTGTTCAGCACCACCGGGCGTGCCCAGTGGATGTCGAACTCCAGCTCGTTCTGTTGCTTGGCCAGTGTAGGGGCGTCGAACGGCTCGGGGGCCGGGTCCAGCAGGTTGGTCTCGAACTCGGCGATCGGCAGGAACAGCGAGCGCGGAGCAGGGCCGGGGCCGGGTTCGGCAATCGGGTGACCTTGGCTCATCACCACCGGGCGCAGCCAGCTGTTGCTGATATCGAGCTGGCGCTGCTGCTCGATCAGTTCGACCGTGCTGAACGGCTCGGGGGCAGGCGGCAGCAGGTTGGCTTCGAGTTCTGCCTTGGGCAGGAACAGGGGCTCGGGCGGTGCCACGATGGTGTCATGCACCGGGCAGGCACGCTGGGCGTCGATGAGGGCCAGTGCACGGGCGCCGCCGATCGGCTCGCCGCTGCTCTGGTCGTATTGCACGAACGACTGGCTGACGCTGTCTACCGGCTCTTCCTGCTGCTCGGCCATGGCCCGGGCAAAGAAATCCTGCCACAGGTGGCTGACGCCCCCGAGTGCCTGGGTGTTGTGCTGACTGTAGTTGCCGACAGGCGACAAATAGGTCAAGCCGATGGGAAGAGTATCTGACATGGCAGTCGCGCGCGTTGTGCTCTGGCAGAATAGCGGGATATTGCCTGTATCGGCCGTGGCGGTCGATACATGAGGGCTGGGTTCAATTTCTAGGTGTGAATGATGGAAGAGCAGGGCACAGGTATTCGGGTCGAGGCGCTGTCGGCTGAATTCGAGGCGCAGGCCGCCGCATGGGCCGAGCGCCTGGCGCTGCCGCTGCAGGACGAGGCTGCCGGGTTTGCCGTGCAGGTGGGCGTTGATGGTTTGCAGATCCAGCAACTGGGCCCACAGGCGCCGGGACCGGTGCGGGTGGACTTCGTCGAGGGCCAGGCCGCGCACCGGCGCCAGTTTGGTGGTGGCAACGGGCAGATGATCGCCAAGGCAGTGGGTATCGCCCAGGGCGTGCGGCCGCAGGTGCTGGATGCCACGGCGGGGCTGGGCAAGGATGCGTTCGTGCTGGCCAGCCTGGGCTGCCAGCTGACCCTGATCGAGCGCCAGCCGCTGATTGCCGCGCTGCTGGAGGATGGCTTGTCGCGGGCACGACTGGATGAAGAGGTGGGGCCAATTGTCGGGCGCATGCGCCTGCTGACCGGCAACGCCATCGAACGCATGCGCGCCTGGGAAGGCGAGGCGCCGCAGGTGATCTACCTCGACCCGATGTTCCCGCACCGCGACAAGAGCGCGCTGGTAAAAAAGGAAATGCGCGTGTTCCGGCCCTTGGTCGGTGATGACCTGGACGCCCCGGCCCTGCTCGAGGCCGCCCTTGCGCTGGCCAGCCACCGGGTGGTGGTGAAGCGCCCGCGCAAGGCGCCGATTATCGACGGGCCGAAGCCGAGCCATAGCCTGGAGGGCAAATCGAGCCGGTATGACATTTATCCGAAGAAGGCGTTGAAGGCCTAGGCTTCGCGCAGGCGTCGCAAGCGTTCTTGCATATCCTCTAGTAGTAGCTCTTCCGGTATCCCTGCAAATGATTGTTGTGCCGGAGGGGCTAGTAGCTCTTCAGCAAGGCGGCTCGTAGGGCCCTGCCAAATGGGGATGTCGCCTAGCAACGTTTGAGTCAATTCTTGCGAGTATGTGTAGCGACCGTTAGATGTATTTTTTTCAAGCGCTAGATATTCTGTATATTCCGTGTTGTGTTTTATAAGATCGTTTTCAACCCTTTTCCCATAGGCACCGTTTCTATCCATTTTGCTATTGAGTCGATCCATCGAACGTTTGTTGCGTTTTTCAAGCGATTTGCCCAGTGCCTTATATTCATTGGCCGAAAATGCCGGGTCTGCATTTTTCAATCTCGGAGCCAGCACATCATATGAATAGCCGCGCATTAACCGTTTTATGAAACTCCTGCCGCTTGGGTCGGTTCGGTTTATGGGATCATTGCCGCAGTAGGCATAGGCATTGAGCCCACCTTTGCCAAACGGCGATAAGCGGTCTGCACTGTGAAAACGCATCAAGCCCGGATTGAACAGGCGATGACCGTTACCCAGCAGGTAACCGATGGCTGAGGGTACCCAGGTTTGCCCGGTAAAGCGGGACAGTAACAGGTGATTAACGGGTGAGTTGTCACTGCCATAAGGGCTATAGGCAATGGCCGTCTGGCTTTCTGCATGGGTGGTCACTGTCGACGCTTGGGCATCGGTGGCCAGAAGCTGTGATTGCGCGGTTTGGCTGGTGGTTTCGCACAAATTCTGCTGGTTGGCGCTGACAACTGTGAAATGTGCATTGCTCGCGTGCACTGTCGATAGTTTGTTGCCCTTGTAAAAGAGCTTGAGAGCTTGCGATGCCATGGTGGTTGCGCTCATGTGTGGAGACTACATGTGAGCCTGTCAGGTAATAGCCTGGTTGAATACTGGCAAAAATGTCAGGCTCGGCGCATTCAGTGTGGGAGCCGCGCTTGCCGGCGATGGGCTGCGTAGCGGCCCCAGAGTCCTCAAGCCAATCACAGTTCGTCAGAATGGTGCGCCTGTATGGGGGCTGCTTCGCAGCCCATCGCCGGCAAGCGCGGCTCCCACAAGGGCCGTGTTTACGAGTTGCTCCATGTTGGGCAACCTTGTAGCGCGAAGAGGCCCGCACAGGCCTCCAGATATCAGGGCCGGAACGCCCGCAAGAACACCCCGACCACCTCGCGCACATGCGCCTCGGCCTCCTCACCCTCCAGTGGCCCCGCACACCCCAGCAACAACCGGTAATCCGGGGCGCCCTTGACCAGGCAGAAGAAGTGCTCCGCCGCGCGCAGCGGGTTGTCGATGCGCAGCAGCCCGCGCTCATGCGCCCCGCGCAGCAGTGCTTCCATCCCTGACAGCACACGCTTGGGCCCGGCTTCGTAGAAGTACTCGCCAAAGCTCGGGTCGAGGCTGCCCTGGGCCATGATCAGGCGGCTGAGCTTGACCGCTTCGTCACTGCTGATCAGCGCCTGGAAGCCACGGGCAATGGTCAGCAGCACCTCTTCCACTGGCGCCCCTTCGGGGTACTCGAACAGCAGGTCGGGCAGCTGGATCTGGCAGGTGGCCATGACCGCCGAGCCGAACAGCGTCTGCTTGTCGGTGAAGTGGCTGTAGACGGTGAGCTTTGAAACACCTGCCGCCGCAGCGACCGCATCCATGCTGGTGTTGGCGTAGCCAAGGCTGAGGAACAGTGCCTTGGCGGCTTCGAGAATCGCCTCGCGCTTGGCCAGGTCCTTGGGCCGGCCCGGTCCGATGGGTGCGTCGTTGGACATTGTTTTCTGCATCTGGTTGAAGAGTCGCCCATCTTAACGGGTCAGGTGCCATTCGGGCGAACCTGCAAGGCTCGAGCCCTTCCTTGCAAAAACCGCCGCGCACCCTTCCCGGCTCCGACTGCCTGATTTAATATACTTGCCAGTATAAATATTCGATGTGCTCTCCGGGAAAGGATTCATCATGTTGCGCCATGCCTTGTCCATCGCTTTGTCCGCTGCTGCCGCGCTGTTGCTGGCGGCGTGCGGCCAGGAAGCCGCACCACCTGCTGCGCCGCGTCCGGCGCTGGTGGTGCAGCCGCAGCCAGCCGAAGCCGCTGCCGACAGTTACCCCGGCGAAGTGCGTGCGCGCTTCGAGCCGGAACTGGCTTTCCGCATTGGCGGCAAGGTCAGCAAACGCCTGGTCGAGGAGGGGCAGCGGGTCAAGGCCGACCAGCCGCTGGCCGAACTGGACCCGCAGGATGTGCGCCTGCAGCTGGAAGCCAACCGTGCCCAGCTGGCGGCCGCCGAGGCCAACCTGTCGCTGGTGCGCGCCGAGCGCGATCGCTACCAGAAGCTGCTGGACCGGCAAATGGTCAGCCGTTCCCAGTTCGATAACGCCGAAAACCTCTACCGCGCCGGCCTGGCGCGGCTGAAACAGGCCAAGGCCGAGTTCGACGTGGCTGGCAACCAGGCCGAATACGCTGTGCTGCGCGCACCGCAAGCCGGGGTGATCGCCAAGCGCCAGGTCGAAGTGGGGCAGGTGGTCGCAGCCGGGCAGACCGTGTTCACCCTGGCCGCCGATGGCGAGCGGGAAGTGGCCATCGGCCTGCCGGAGCAGCAGTTCGCCCGCTTCGCCGTGGGGCAGCCGGTGAGCGTGGAACTGTGGTCGCACCCGCAAGAGCGCTTCCAGGGGCGGATCCGCGAGCTGTCACCGGCCGCCGACCCGCGTTCGCGCACTTTCGCTGCCCGCATTGCCTTTACCTCGGCCGCCACGCCGGCAGAGCTGGGCCAGAGCGCCCGGGTGTTCATCGCCCACGAAGGGGTGATCCCGCTGGCGGTGCCCCTGTCGGCAGTCACTGCGGAAAACGGCCAGGCCTACGTCTGGCGGGTCAACAAGGACAGCCGCCTGGAGCGGGCAGTGGTGCGCCTGGGGGCCTACGGCACCGACAGCGTACCCGTGCTCGAAGGCCTCGCCCCCGGCGACTGGGTCGTCGCCGCGGGAGGCCATGTATTGCGCGAGGGCCAGGAGATACGCCCCGTGGACCGTACCAACCGCGTAGTGAACCTGACGGCCAAGGAGTAAGTCCCGATGGGTTTCAACCTTTCTGCCTGGGCGCTGCGCAACCGCCAGATCGTCCTGTTCCTGATGATCCTGCTGGCGGCCATTGGCGCCATGTCCTACACCAAGCTCGGCCAGAGCGAGGACCCGCCGTTCACCTTCAAGGCCATGGTCATCCGTACCCTGTGGCCGGGTGCCAGCGCCGAGGAAGTGTCGCGCCAGGTTACCGAGCGCATCGAGAAGAAGCTGATGGAAACCGGCGAGTACGAGCGGATCGTCTCGTTCTCTCGCCCTGGCGAATCGCAGGTCACCTTCATGGCCCGCGACTCGCTGCATTCCAAGGATATCCCCGAGCTGTGGTACCAGATCCGCAAGAAAGTCGCGGACATCCGCCATACCTTGCCGCCGGAAATCCAGGGCCCGTTCTTCAATGACGAGTTCGGCACCACCTTCGGCAATATCTATGCGCTGACCGGTGAAGGCTTCGACTACGCGGTGCTCAAGGACTATGCCGACCGTATCCAGATCCAGCTGCAGCGGGTCAAGGACGTGGGCAAGGTCGAGCTGATCGGCCTGCAGGACGAGAAAATCTGGATCGAGCTGTCCAACCTCAAGCTGGCCACCCTCGGCGTGCCGCTGGAGGCCGTACAGCAGGCCCTGCAGGAACAGAATGCGGTCAGCACCGCCGGCTTCTTCGAAACGCCCAGCGAGCGCCTGCAACTGCGGGTGAGCGGGCGCTTCGACAGCGTCGAGCAGATTCGCCAGTTCCCCATTCGCGTCGGTGACCGCACTTTCCGTATCGGTGATGTGGCCGAGGTGCACCGCGGCTTCAACGACCCGCCCGCACCGCGCATGCGCTTCATGGGCGAGGATGCCATCGGCCTGGCGGTGTCGATGAAGGACGGCGGTGACATCCTGGTGTTGGGCAAGGCCCTGGAAAGCGAGTTCGAACGCCTGGCACGCAGCCTGCCGGCCGGCATGGAGCTGCGCAAGGTCTCGGACCAGCCGGCGGCGGTCAAGGCGGGTGTGGGCGAATTCGTCCAGGTGCTGGTCGAAGCGCTGGTCATCGTGTTGCTGGTGAGCTTCTTCTCCCTGGGCCTGCGTACTGGTCTGGTGGTGGCGCTGGCCATCCCGCTGGTGCTGGCCATGACTTTCGCCGCCATGCACTACTTCGGCATCGGCCTGCACAAGATCTCCCTTGGTGCGCTGGTGCTGGCCCTGGGCTTGCTGGTGGATGATGCGATCATTGCCGTGGAGATGATGGCGATCAAGATGGAGCAGGGCTACGACCGCCTCAAGGCGGCCAGCTACGCCTGGAGCAGCACCGCCTTCCCGATGCTCACCGGCACCCTGATCACGGCGGCGGGCTTCCTGCCCATTGCCACGGCAGCCTCCAGCACGGGCGAATACACCCGTTCGATCTTCCAGGTGGTGACCATCGCCCTGCTGACCTCCTGGGTGGCCGCCGTGGTATTCGTGCCTTACCTGGGCGAGCGCCTGCTGCCGGACCTGGCCAGGCTGCATGCCGCCCGCCATGGCAAGGACGGCCACGCGCCAGACCCTTACGCCACACCGTTCTACCAGCGTGTGCGGCGTGTGGTGGAGTGGTGCGTGCGGCGGCGCAAGACGGTGATCCTGCTGACCATCGCCGCCTTTGTCGGCAGCATCCTGCTGTTCCGTTTCGTGCCCCAGCAGTTCTTCCCGGCCTCCGGGCGCCCGGAGCTGATGGTCGACCTGAAACTGGCCGAAGGTGCCTCGCTGGCCAACACCGCCGAGCGGGTCAGGCAACTGGAGGCGTTGCTCAAGCAGCAGGACGGCATCGACAACTACGTGGCCTACGTGGGCACCGGTTCGCCGCGTTTCTACCTGCCGCTGGACCAGCAGCTGCCGGCAGCCAGCTTCGCCCAGTTCGTGGTGTTGGCCAAGTCGATGGAGGACCGCGAGCGCTTGCGCAGCTGGCTGATCAGCACCATGGACCAGCAGTTCCCCGACCTGCGCGCCCGGGTCACCCGCCTGGAAAACGGCCCGCCGGTGGGTTACCCGGTGCAGTTCCGGGTAACTGGCGAGCACATCGAGAAGGCCCGGGCGCTGGCCCGCGAAGTCGCCGACAAGGTGCGCCAGAACCCGCATGTGGTGAACGTGCACCTGGACTGGGAAGAGCCAAGCAAGGCGGTGTTCCTCGAGATCGACCAGGACCGTGCCCGCGCCCTCGGCGTGAGTACCGCGCACCTGTCGAGCTTCCTGCAAAGCTCGCTGACCGGCACCACGGTCAGCCAGTACCGCGAGGACAACGAGCTGATCGAGATCCTGCTGCGCGGCACCCGGCAGGAACGCAGCGAGCTGGGTAACCTCGGCAGCCTGGCACTGCCGACCGACAACGGCCAGAGTGTGGCGCTGTCGCAGGTGGCGACCCTGGAGTACGGCTTCGAGGAAGGCATCATCTGGCACCGCAACCGCTTGCCGACGGTGACCGTGCGCGCCGATATCTACGACAAGGAGCAGCCGGCCACGCTGGTGAAACAGATCGAGCCGACCCTGCGGGAGATTCGCGCCAAGCTGCCGGATGGCTACCTGTTGGAAGTGGGCGGCACGGTGGAGGACTCCGAGCGCGGGCAGAAGTCGGTGAATGCCGGCATGCCGTTGTTCGTGGTGGTGGTGCTGAGCCTGCTGATGATCCAGCTGCGCAGCTTCTCGCGCACGGTGATGGTGTTCCTCACCGCGCCGCTGGGACTGATTGGCGTGACCCTGTTCCTGCTGGTGTTCCGCCAGCCGTTCGGCTTTGTCGCCATGCTCGGCACCATTGCCCTGGCGGGGATGATCATGCGCAACTCGGTAATTTTGGTAGACCAGATCGAGCAGGACATTGCGGCGGGTATGGAGCGCTGGCAGGCGATCATCGAAGCTACGGTGCGGCGCTTCCGGCCGATCGTGCTGACCGCGCTGGCGGCGGTGCTGGCGATGATTCCGTTGTCGCGTAGCGTATTCTACGGGCCGATGGCGGTGGCGATCATGGGGGGGTTGATCGTGGCCACGGTGCTGACCTTGCTGTTCCTGCCGGCGTTGTATGCCGCCTGGTTCAGGGTCAAGAAGGGCTGAACCTCGCAGGGGAGGGCTGCGCCCTCCTATCGCCGGCAAGCCAGCTCCCACCCCGACCGCGCTGAATTCAAGCCATGCGCAGTACCTGTGGGAGCGGGCAAGCCCGCGAAACAGGCGACGCGGTGGATGGCACGGGCTTCGCCCGTGTTCGCGGGCTTGCCCGCTCCCACAGGGGACGGCGCAATCCCGAGGTTCACGCTGTACCTGTGGGAGCTGGCTTGACGTGGCGACGAACCGCGTCGATGGGCTGCAAAGCAGCCCCCAGGGCCATCACAGGGCGCCGAAGACCTTCTTGGCCAGGCTGGTAGCCGCTTCAGCCGGGTTCTGGCGAATGCTCTGTTCCTGCTTGGCAATCATCTCGAACAGGCCATCCAGCGCCTTCTCGGTCACGTAGTTCTCGATATTGGCGTCATCCTTGACCAGCCCAAGGCCTTTGGCCTGGGCAGCGAAGGCATTGTACTGCTGGGCCACGCCAACCTTGTCGGTAGCCTGCTTGACGATCGGCAGGAACCTGGCGCGGATCTGCTCGCGGCTGCTCTTGTCAAGGTACTGGGTGGCCGAGTCGTCGCCGCCGCTGAGGATGCCCTTGGCATCGGTCACGCTCATGTTCTTCACGGCATCCACCAGAATCGCCTGGGCCTGCGGCACGGCAGCCTCGGCGGCCTTGTTCATGCTGGTTTCCAGGGCCTCGACCTGTTCACCTTTGCCGAACATCTTCATCGCCTTGGCGGCCTTGCCCAGGTTGCCAGGCAGTTCGATGCGCACGTCCGGGTTGTTGCTGAAGCCGCCCGGGGTGCTCAGTTGCTTGACGGCCAGTTGCGCGCCTTGGGTCAGGGCATCTTTCAGGCCGCCGGTGGCGTCTTTCTGGGTCAGGTCGCCCAGCGACAGGGCCAGGGCGCTGGCCGACAGCAGCAGGCCGGCACACAGGGTGGTGAAGCGCAGGGAGGTGCGGATCATGAAGCGTTCCTTGTAAACAGATGAATACGGGTATCAGCGGACCGGATCGACCTTGATCCGCACGGGCTGCGGGTCACTGCCGTCGAGCATGACGCCGTGGTGTTCGGTGTTGATGAACAGCAGCTTGCCGTCCAGCTCGATGCGTGCGCTTACCGCATAACGGTGGCCGGGCTTGACCTGGGCCGGGTCGTAGGTGAGGTGGAATGGCAGGGGTACGTTGCCTTTGACCGGGCCGGCCTGGCGGGCCAGGGTCACCGCCGGGGCGTCCATCAGCGAGACGTCCTGCAGTTCCACGCTGAGCGTAGCGGCAGGTGGCAGGGCGCTGCGCTGCAGGTAGAAGACTTCGCCATCCAGGCTGGCCTGGCTGGACGGGGTGTGGCTGGAACAGGCTGCGAGCAAGGATGCGCAACACAGCATAAAGAGCTTTTTCATGGTATCTCCGAAGTCCTTGGCGTTGGCTTGTGGCCAACCCCAGGGACTTTAGCGGATTTTCCCGGCTGATAAAGCCTCAGAGGGTGGAAGTTTCCAGCCCGTCCTCACGGTGCAATGCCACCTGGCGGATCGACAGGCGCAGTTCCGCCGACAGCACACGCTTGGCCACGCCTTCTGCCAGTTCGCCGAGCTTGTCGTGATAACCCAGCTTGCCTTGCGCGTCGGCATGCAGCACACCTTGCTCGACCAAGGTCTGGATGAAGTGGCGGAACAGGGTCTTGTCGAAGAACTCCGGGGCGTTCAGGCCATGCAGGATCGACAGGCGCTGAGCCATCATCACGCACAGGTCTTCCAGTTCTTCGGCACTGAGGCTGTTCTGCCCGCTGTTCAGCAACAGCGAGGTAGCCATGTAGAAACGCTGCAGGGTCTGGGTGATGGTGCGGGCGAGCAGGGTCAGCAACACGAACTGCCGCGAGCTGGGCGCCGGGCGAATGTAAGTGTCGTTGTCCTGGCGCAGCAGCCCTTGCCCGACCAGCGCGGCGAGCCACTGGTCGATCACCGCATCCAGTTGGTCCGGCGTCCAGCGCAGGAACAGTTCGGCCTGCAGGTAAGGGTACAAGGCATGCACATACTGGCCCAGCAGTTCGCGGCTCATGCGCGAGCTGCTGAGGAAGAAGCTGGCCAGCAGTGCCGGCAGGGCAAAGATGTGCAGCACGTTGTTGCGGTAATAGGTCATCAGTACCGCGTTGCCTTCATCCAGGTACAGGATGCGGCCCAGGGCGTCCTTCTGCTCGGCGACCAGGTTCATGCCACGCACGTGTTCGATCAGCGCCTGGCCGTCGCCTTCGGGCAGGGTGGTGTGCGGCGAGTAGGGCACCTGGCGCAGCAAGGCCAGGTACAGGTCCAGTACGCGGGTCAGGGCGCGTTCGTCCAGGGCCAGGCGGCTGGTCGACAGCAGCGCCAGCGCTACCAGGTTGACTGGGTTGATCGCGGCTGCCTCGTTGAGGTGGCGGGCAACGGTTTCGCCCAGGCGGCTGGTGGCGGCGTTGAGCCAGGCCGGGCGGTACTGCGGGCCGTGGTCCTGTTCACGCCAGCCGGGCTGTTGCTGGTCGAGGAAGCCGGCCAGGCGGATCGGTTCGCCGAAGTTGACGTACACCTGGCCAAAGCGCTGCTTGAGCGCGCCGAACACCTTGAAGATATCGAAGATCGACTCTTTCTTTTTGCTGGCACCGCGCAGTTCGCCCAGGTAGGTGCGGCCTTCGAGCACGCGCTCGTAGCCGATGTACACCGGTACGAACACGATCGGCGTGCGTGACGAGCGCAGGAAGCTGCGCAAGGTAATGGCCAGCATCCCGGTGCGCGGCTGCAGCATGCGCCCGGTGCGCGAACGGCCGCCTTCGACGAAGTACTCGACCGGGAAGCCTTTGGTGTACAGGGTGTGCAGGTATTCGTTGAACACCGCGGTGTACAGCGGGTTGCCCTTGAACGTGCGGCGCATGAAGAACGCACCGCCACGGCGCAGCAGGTTACCCACCAGCGGCATGTTGAGGTTGATGCCTGCGGCCACGTGCGGCGGGGTCAGGCCGTTGCGGAACAGCAGGTACGACAGCAGCAGGTAGTCGATGTGGCTGCGGTGGCACGGTACGTAGATCACTTCGTGCCCGGGGGCGATGCCCTGCACCTGCTCGATATGGTTGACCTTGATGCCGTCGTAGATCTTGTTCCAGAACCAGCTCAGCACCACTTCGAGGAAGCGGATGGCAGTGTAGGTGTAGTCCGAGGCAATCTCGTTGCCATAGCGCAGCGCCTGGGCTTCGGCCTTGGCCAGCGGCAAGTTTTCGCGCTGCGCCTCCTCGACGATGGCCTGGCGCACCTGGGGCGCGTGGATCAGCCCCTTGACCAGGTTGCGCCGGTGCGAGATGTCGGGGCCGATGACGGCGGTCTTGAGGTTGCGAAAGTGCACGCGCATCAGGCGCTGGGCCATGCGCACTGTGCGCTCGTGGCCTTTGTTGTGCTGGACCAGTTCGCGCAGGTGAATGGGCGCGGAGAACTGTACCCGGGTCTTGCGCCCCAGGATCAATACGGTGAGCAGCCGGCGCAGGCGCCCGGTAACCGCCCAGCTGTCCGCGAACAGCAGCTTCCACGGGCTGGACTCACTGGCCGGGGTCTGGCCCCAGAACACGCTGACCGGAATGATCTGCGCATCTTCTTCGGCATGTTGGCTGACGGCGGCGACCAGGCGCTCCAGGGTGGGCGGGGCGCCGCGCTTGTCATGGCGGCCGAGCCAGTCCGGGTCCGGGGTCAGGTAGAAGAAGGCGGCCGGTTCCTGCAGCGGGCCAACCGCCACCGGCAGCACCGGGCGCGGCAGGCCCGCCTTGGTGCATTCATGGTCGAGCACGGCCAGGTCGGTAAGCGCGGGCGTGGGCAGGGCATAGAACACCGGGCGGCTGCGGTCGAGCTTGAGGGTGAGGGAGGACTGGTTGATGGTCTCGGAGCGCACCCACAGGTACAACAGGCGACGCAGGGCGCCGAAGATCAGGCGGCGCAGGGGGGAACGGGTCATGGCGTGTGTGCCCTGGGTGTGATGTTCAGATGGGTATCCAGCCAATTAGTCTGCCGTATCCGCGCAAGTTCAGCAAAAATCGCCGAACGGCGCGACGGTCATCAAATTTTTTTGTTCTGTGTCATATACTCGGCCTGCCACTTGCAAGATATTGCGCAAGCGGCGTCGACACAGGGAGCAGACCCCTGTGTCTACAAGGCGATCTTCACAATAAAAATCCGGAGTAGTTCAGATGTCGTCTCGTGAGACTGGGAATGTAAAGTGGTTCAACGATGCCAAGGGTTATGGCTTCATTCAGCGCGAAGGTGGTGCGGATGTATTCGTCCACTATCGGGCGATCCGCGGTGAGGGGCATCGTACCCTGGTCGAAGGACAGCGGGTGGAATACGCCTGCGTGCAGGGCCAGAAAGGCCTGCAAGCCGAAGACGTAGTGGGCCTCTGAGCCTCATGCTGTAAGGCTTGTTGTGGGAGCTGGCTTGCCGGCGATCACCGGCGAAGCCGGTGCCAGGCACCGTGTTGCCTGCATCGCCGGCAAGCCGGGCTCCCACAAAGAATGCACTGCATTCAGGTGCGCCAGGTGATTTCCTCTTCACCGTCGGCGCTGATGCGGACCCAGCGGTCGGCATCTTCTTCTCCATCTTCCTCCACCCAGCCACCTGGCGCGCAGCGCACTTCCACACCCAGTGCGGCAAATGCGGCGCGGGCGCAGGCAACGTCATCGGCCCACGGCGTCTGGTCGCTTTCCAGGTACAGGCTGTTCCATTTCCCTACAGCCTTGGGTAGCCAAGTGACCGGAATGTTACCGGCCTGGCATTTGAAGGTATGGCCTTTCTGCTTCCATTCGCTGCACGGGCCGATCGCCTGGGCGAGCCACTCGGCAATCTGCTTGTGGTCGACGTCGGTGTCCTTCAGGTAGATCTCGATATCAGGTTGGCGCATAAGGGCTCCGGGTGTGCTCAGTCTTGGCGCACGAAATAGTCATAACGCATGGAAACCGTGACCTCGAACGGCTCGGGCTGGTCGATCACCCGGGCACGCTTTTCGGCACTGGCGCGCCAGCCGTGCGGGGTCATGGCCAGCAGGTCGGCACGGGCCTTGGGCGCGGCCAGGCTCAGGCGGAACTCCAGGGTTTCGCTGTGGGCATGGACCATGCCTTCGGGGACCAGGGCCAGGTGTTTGTCGTCGGCGTAAGGGCGTACTTCATCGTAGAGCACTTCGCGCAGCTCCATCAGGTGGCCGCTGGTGGGGCCGACCCGCATCAGGCCGCCGCCGGGGCTGAGCAGGCGCTTGGCCTCGGCCCAGTCCAGCGGGCTGAACACGCTGGCGATGAACTGGCAGCTGGCGTCGGCCAGCGGCACACGGGCCATGCTGGCGACCATCCAGGTGACATCGGGCGCGCGGCGGCAGGCACGCTTGACCGCCTCGCGGGAGATGTCCAGGGCGTAACCGTCGGCAGCTGGCAAGGCCTGGGCGATCTGCGCGGTGTAGTAGCCCTCGCCACAGCCGATGTCCAGCCAGGCCCCGGGCTGGCGCTCGGCGGCCAGCGCGGCCAGGCGGCGCGCCACCGGCGCGTAGTGGCCGGCGTCGAGGAAATCGCGGCGGGCCTCGACCATGGCCTGGTTGTCACCCGGGTCGCGGCTGTTCTTGTGCTGCACCGGCAGCAGGTTCAGGTAACCCTGGCGGGCGCGGTCGAAGCGGTGGCCGGCCGGGCACACCACACCGTTGTCGAGCCGGCTCAGTGGTGCCTGGCAAAGAGGGCAGGCGAGCATCAGGCGAGCAACCGGACCAGGGTCTGGTAGTAGATTTCGGTCAGCAGGTCGAGGTCGCTGGCCAGGATCCGCTCATCCACCTGGTGGATGGTGGCGTTGACCGGGCCGAGCTCGACCACCTGGGTGCCCATGGTGGCGATGAAACGGCCATCGGAGGTACCGCCGCTGGTGGACGGCTGGGTGTCGCGGCCGGTAACGCCCTTGATGCTGGCCGAGACGGCATCCAGCAACTCGCCCGGTTCGGTGAGGAACGGCAGGCCCGACAGCGCCCAGTCGATCGACCAGTCCAGTTCATGCTTGTCGAGGATCGACGACACCCGTGCCTGAAGGCCTTCGACGGTCGACTCGGTGGAGAAGCGGAAGTTGAACAGTGCCGTCAGCTCGCCCGGGACCACGTTGGTGGCGCCG
>Ga0209676_1000501_pt1 | contig 62489 bp, 57 predicted proteins | sample AraplaCvi_mLB_r2_FD_184282 | JGI IMG/M metagenome (GOLD analysis project Ga0209676, IMG submission 184282) | Arabidopsis root microbial communities from North Carolina, USA - plate scrape MF_Cvi_mLB_r2 (SPAdes) (version 2) | ecosystem: Host-associated > Plants > Roots > Endosphere | place: USA... | reverse complement strand
CGGTCTTGTTGACCTCGAAACCGGAGTAGCTGCCGTCGGTGCCGGCGCCGCCGACGCGCCAGGCGTTCTCGGTCATCATCACCGGGTCGTCGCCCTTGACCTTGCCGGCAGCCATTTCGGCAGCGATGACGTAACTGGTCATCACCTTGGTGATGCTGGCCGGTTCCAGGCGCTTGTCGTAGTTCTCGCCCGCCAGGACGTTGCCGCTGGCGGCGTCCATCAGCACCCACGCGCTGGCGTTGATGCTCGGCGGCGGCGGGACCGGCAGCGATTCGCTGGCGGCCGGCAGCTGCGTGCGCGGCGTCGGGGTGGGCGTGGTCTGGGCGATGGCGAGACCGGCCACCAGGGTCGTGGTGGCCGCCAGGACGGCAGCTCTGGCGAGAGCGGGGACTTTCATTTTGGAAACGGCTCCGGGTGCCGGCGCGGACCGGCGATTGGCGAGTGTGGGACGAATTCTAGTCGCGGACGCGCTGCGGCTGGCCGAATCCCAGACCTGCAATGCGCTGCGCAAGTTCCGTGGCCTGTGCGGCCTGCAGCGGTCCGACGCGCAGGCGCCATACGGTCTGGCCGTTGGAGTTGGCGTCGCTGATCCGGGCGCCGTCGATCCCGGCGGCCTGGAGGCGGCCCAGGGCGCGGTCGGCGTTGGCGCGGGCGGTGAAGCTGGCGACCTGGAAGACGACGTTGTCGCCACCGACCTCGACCTTCGGGGCCGGCAAGGGTACGGCCACGACCGGCGGCTTCGCCGCGCTGGCCGCCGCGACGGCCTGGGCGAACTTGCCGGACTGGCTGGCGATGGTGGAAGCGACCGGGGCCGGCTTGCCGGTGGCGATGCGCACGCCTGGCGGGAGGATGTCGCGCGTGGAAGGTGCCGGCGGAAGCTCGGCGGCGCCGGCGGTCGCGACCGGGATCGCGGCGACCAGGCGGTCCATCGCGCTCGGCGGCCTCGCGGGCGTCGGAGCCGGCGCGACCGCGACCGGCGCCTTCGGCGGTGCGGCCGGTTCGGGCTTCGCGGCGTAGACCGGCGCGTCGTCGCCCGGCGTCAGCGCGCGCACTTCGACATTACCGGTACCGCGCGCGGTGATGCCCAGCTTCACCGCCGCGGCGTAACTGAGGTCGATCACGCGGCCGTCGTGGAACGGGCCGCGATCGTTGACGCGCACCACCACCGACTTGCCGTTGTCCAGGTTGGTGACGCGCGCGAAGCTCGGCAGCGGCAGCGTCTTGTGCGCGGCGGTGAAGGCGTACATGTCGTAAACCTCCAGGTTGGACGTGCGCCGGCCGTGGAACTTCTGCCCGTAGTACGACGCCGTGCCGCGCTCGACATAGCCCTTCGGGTTGTCGAGCACCTTGTAGGTCTTGCCGAGCACCGCGTAGCTGGGGCGATTGCCCACGGCCGAACGCGGCTCGTTGGTGACTTCGGGTTCGGGAATCGCGTCGACGTCGGGGATGTAGTCCGGCGTGCTGTCCTTCACGCCCGGCTTGTAGAGGCCGCCGGCGGTGTAATGGCCGCGCGTGCTCGGATCTTCCTGCGCGGGCGCGTACGGCGATTTCTTCTTTCCGCCGGCCAAGGGCGCGTGATGCACGCCGCCGCGATCGGGCATCGCCACCGCCTGCGAACCGGACTTCTTCGGCGAACTCGCGCAGGCCGCGAGGGTGAGCACCGCCGCCGCCAGGAGCGACCGGGCAGCGACGACGCGCAGGGCGGCCATCGACGTCATGCGGACGGTTGCCCGCTGGGCGCGACCGCGACACCCGCATCGCCGCGGCCGGCGATCGCCTGGCTCAGCTCGTACACCGCCATCGCGTAGTGCTTGGAGATGTTGTAACGGGTGATCGCATAGAAATTGCGGAAGCCGAACCAGTATTCCGGACCGCTCGTGCCGTCGAGCATCACCACCGTGGCGTGCTCGCCGGCGGGCGTGACCGGCGTGAGCGGACGGAAGCCGCGCTTGGCCAGCTCGTCCATCGTGTACAGCGGATCCAGGCTTTCGGGCTCGATCGGCTGTGCGTTGGCGGCCGCGTTGGCGCGCACGGTCACCGGACCGCCGCGCTCCCAGCCGCCCTTCTTCGCGAAATAGTTGGCGATGGAGGCGAAGACGTCGTCGAGGTTGTTGAACAGGTCGCGCTTGCCGTCGCCGTTGCCGTCCACCGCGAACTCGCGGTAGCTCGACGGCATGAACTGACCCCAGCCCATCGCGCCGGCATAGCTGCCCTTGAGCGTCGTGATGTCGAAGCCGGTTTCCTTGCCCAGCGCGAACAGCTGCGCCAGTTCGCCGCGGAAGAACGCTTCGCGGCGGTTCTCGCGATCGAGCTTGGCCGGATCGCCGCTGCGCGGATACGCGAAGGCGAGCGTGTAGAGCGCATCGAGCACGGAATACGAACCGGTGTTGCGGCCGTAGTTGGTTTCCACGCCAATGATCGAGACGATCACTTCAGCCGGGACGCCGTACTTCGCCTCGGCGCGTGCGAGTTCGTCGCGATGCTCGGCGAGGAACGCGCGGCCGCCGTCGATGCGCGACTGGGTGATGAAGATCGGGCGGTAATCGCGCCACGGCTTGGCTTCGGCCGGCTTGGACATCGCGGCGACGATGCTGTCGCGGATCTGCGCCTTTGCGAGCACCGATTCGATGTACGCCGGATCGATGCCGTACTGCGCGGCGGTCTCGCGCACGAAGGTGGCGCGCGCGACGTCCAGCGGCTGCTGCACCACGGGCTCCGGCAATGCCGGCGTGCCCGGCACGTGTCGCGGCTTCGCGGCGTGGGCAGCGGGAGCGGATGCGGTCGGGGACTGCGGCGCGGGCGCCTGGGTCTGGGTGGCACAACCGGCCAACGCGGCAAGAATCGCGCTGATCGCGGCGCTACGAGTGAGGTGGCGTCGGGTCATCGCCGCGAGGGTAGCACGCACTTCGTGAGGCAAAAACCGCGTGTTCAGGCTCGACGGGGGCAACAGTCAGGTTCGCTTGGAATCCTGGCGGCCGCTGCAGCGGCGGCATCGAAACGGCCTCGACACCGCGTTGCGATCGTTGAGAAAAAGGATCGCGATTCGCGCAGGCCGGAGTGCGCGCAACTGTCAGCGCGCGTACACCGGCCGATGCGCGCGCACCGCCATCACCACGCCCAGGCCCGCGAGCAACGACACCGCAGAGGTGCCGCCGTAGCTCAGCAGCGGCATCGGCACGCCGACCACCGGCAGCAGGCCGGAAATCATCCCGCCGTTGACGATCACGTACACGCAGAACGACAGGCCCAGCGCGCCCGCGATCAGGCGGGAATAGCCGTCGCGCGCTTCCGAGGCGATCCACAGGCAGCGGCCGATCACGAACAGGTACAGCGCCAGCACCGTGCCGACGCCGATCCAGCCGAATTCTTCGCTGAGCACGGCGAAGATGAAGTCGGTGGTGTGCTCGGGCAGGTAGTTCAGGTGCGACTGCGAGCCCTGTCCCCAGCCCTTGCCGGTGAGCCCGCCGGCGCCGATGGCGATCTTGGACTGGATGATGTTCCAGCCGGTGCCCAGCGGGTCGGATTCGGGATTGAGGAAGGTGAGGATGCGGTCCTTCTGGTATGGCCGCAGCAGCCAGAACCAGGCGACGGGCGCGACCGCGGCGACGGCGCCGAAGGCCATGCCGAACCACCACCACGGCAACCCCGCCAGGTACAGCGCGAACGCGCCGCTGGTCGCCACCAGCATCGCGGTGCCGAAGTCCGGCTGCAGCAGGATCAGGCCGGTGGGCGCGGCGATCAGCAGCGCGGCGACCAGCACGGTGCGGAAACGCGGCGGCAGCGACTGGCGATCCAGGTACCAGGCCACCATCATCGGCAGGCTGAGCTTGAGCAGCTCGGCCGGCTGCACGTAGACCACGCCGAGGTTGATCCAGTGCCGGCCGTGCTTGCCCGTACCGATCAGCAATACCAGCAGCAACGGGATCAGCGATGCGCCGAACACGATGGGCGTCCAGTTGCGCAGCTGGTTCGGCGGCACGCGCGAAAGCGCCCACATCACGCCCAGGCCGGCGACGAAGAACGCGCCCTGGCGCACGACCATGCCGACGTTGTGGTCGGCGGCGCTGTGCAGCACGGCCAGGCCGATCACCATCAGCGCCAGCAACGCGCCCAGCAGCGGCAGGTCGAGCGTGCGCGTGAAGCGCACCAGCAGGTCGAACAGCCAGCGCAGGATCTGCCTCACCGGGTGGGCTCCTGCGGGGGCGGCGAAGTTTGCTCTTCCCTTCTCCCGCTAGCGGGAGAAGGTGCCCGAAGGGCGGATGAGGGCGAGGTGGCCGATGGCGTGGGAGCCGTGGGAACGCCCGGCACCGCCGCCGCTTCGCCACCGCTCACCCCAACCCCTTTCCCAGCGGGCGAAGCGCCAGCAGCCGGCCCCGGCAGGATCGACGCCACCGGCCCGCCCTGCGTCGCGGCGACCGCCACGACCGGCGCCGCATGCGGCTGGTCGGGGCGCTTGTACTTGGGATCGGTCGGCACCGGCTCGGGCATCTTGCCCAGCAGCCACGCGTCGAAGACCTTGCGCGCGATGGGCGCGGCGGTGCTGCCGCCGAAACCGCCGTGTTCGACCGAGATGGCGATCACGATCGTCGGGTTGTCGGCCGGCGCGTAGCCCACGAACAACGCCTGGTGGCGCAGGTTGTACGGCAGCGAATGCGGATCGAAGCTGACGTTGCCCTTGCGGCTGATCTTCTGCGCGGTGCCGGTCTTGCCGGCCATCATGTAAGGCGCACCGATCGCCATCGCGCGACCGGTGCCGCCGGCGCCATGGATGGTCTGGATCATGCCTTCCTGCACCGCGCGCAGATTGCTCGCGCTATCGGTGATGCGCGACGGCGTGGGCTGCTGCAACGGCAACCACGGCGTGTCGTAGCCATCGCGGCGTTCGGCCACCAGATGCGGACGCACCAGATTGCCGCCGTTCGCGATCGCCGCCGTGCCGCGCACCAGCTGCAGCGTCGTTGCGATCCAGTAGCCCTGGCCGATGCCGGCGTTGACCGTCTCGCCCGCGTACCACGGCTCCTTGCTGCGCTTGCGCTTCCATTCGGGCGACGGCACCACGCCCTTGTTCTCGCCGGCCAGGTCGATGCCGGTCTTGTCGCCGAATCCATACTTGCGCATGTACTCGTCGAAGCGCTCGATACCCATGTCGTAGGCGAGCTTGTAGTAATAGAAATTCACCGACGCGGCGATCGACTTGCGCAGGTCCGTCCAGCCGGCGCCGCCGTGGGCATCGCGCCAGCCGCGCTTCTGGCCGGGGATGTAGAACGTGCCGGTGGAAAACACCTTGTACTCGGGCGTGCGCAGGCCGCTATCGAGGCCGGCCAGGCCGATCAGCGGCTTCACCGTCGAACCCGGCGGGCCGCCGCCGAGCACGTTGCGGTTGAACAGCGGGCGCGAGGGGTTGTCCATCAGCGCGCGGTAGTCGGCATTGGAGATGCCGTTGACGAACAGGTTGGTGTCGTAGCCCGGCAGGCTGACCATGGCGAGGATCTCGCCGGTGCGCGGATCCATCGCGATGGCCGAACCGTCCATGTCGCCGAAGGCGGTCACCATCGCCTGCTGCAGGTCCAGGTCGATGCTCAGACGCAGGTCCGCGCCCGGCGTGGCCGGGACGTGGCCGACCTGCCGCATCGGGCGGCCATCGACGTTGGTTTCGATCTGCTCGTAGCCGACCTTGCCGCGCAGCGCTTCCTCGTAGTAGCGCTCCAGCCCGGTCTTGCCGATGTGCGTGAGCGCGGCGCCGCCTTCGCCCAGTTCCTTCAGGTCCTCGGCATCGATGCGGCCGACGTAGCCGATCACATGCGACAGCAGTTCGCCGTAGGGATAACGCCGGTTGAGGTAAGGCACCAGGTCCACGCCCGGATAACGCCAGCGATCGACCGCGAAGCGCGCAGCCTCTTCCTCGCTCACGCGCAGCTTCAGCGTGATCGGCTTGTAGCCGCGGGTGGCGCGGCGCTCGTCGTCGAAGCGGGCGATGTCCTCCGGCGTCAGCGCGATGATCCTGGCCAGCGACGGCAACCAGGTGTCGTTCGCGCCGGCTTCGAACGGCGTCACTTCGATGCGGTAGGCCGGGACGTTGTCGGCCAGCACGCGGCCCTTGCGGTCCAGGATCAGCCCGCGACCCGGCACGACCGGACGCAGCTTCACGCGGTTGGCTTCCGAGCGCGTGGCGTAGTCGTCGTGCTCCCACACCTGCAGGCGGAAGTACCAGAACCCCAACCCGCCCAGCGCGAAGAGCACGCAGAGGAAGGCGAAGGCGGAGCGCAGTCGGAACTGGTTGGCTTCGGCGGCGCTGTTCTTCAGGACGCGGCGGCGCGGGGCCATCTCAGCGCGCCCTCCAGCGACCGTGGCGGAGCGAATCCAGCGCCACGTAGGCCAGCGGCCACAGCAGCATGCCGGTTGCCGGCGACACCCACTGCAGCGGATGCAAAGGCGCGACGCCGACGGCGATGTGGATCGCCGCGGTGACGATGCAGTCGTTGAGCAGCAGGCCACCGATCGCCAGCGCCTGCTGCGATACCGGGAAGAAGCGCAGCCGCGCGCGGAAACGCTGCAGGATGTAGGCCATCACCACCAGCCGCAGCGCCTGTTCGCCCAGCAGGCTGCCCGTGACCAGGTCGCCCAGCAAGCCGATGATGAAGGCCAGGCCCAGGCCGACATGGTCGGGGTCTTCGATGACCCAGTACGCCAGCACCAGCGCCAGCCAGTACGGGCGCAGCGGCTGCACGGCCGGCGGCAGCGGCATCAGCATGAGCAGCAGCGCGACCAGGATGCTGATCGGCAACACCCATTGCGGGCGGGTGCGCGTCATCGGCGGGCCTCCGGCTGCGTGGGCGTGGGCGGCGTCGTGGACGGCGCGCGGGGTTTGGGTGCGGCGGCGGGCGATTGCGACGGCTTTGTCACGGCCGGAGCGGTGCCGCGTGCGGCGTTGGCGGGCACCGCGTTCGCGGGTGTCGCATTGGCCGGCGTGGTGACATTGCCGTTCGCGGCAGGCGCGCCGATGGCGTTCATGGCGCCCTGCGCTGCGGGCGTGGCGCCGGTTGTCGGAATCGTCGCGGCACCCGCTGCGCCCGGTGTCGCGCCAGCCGCCGCCGGATCCATCGGCGCGAACGCCGTCGCGGCCGGCAGCGGATTGGGCATCGACAGCAGCACCAGCACCTCGCGGCCACGATCCAGCTGCGCGGCGGGCGTCACTTCGCCGACCAGGAACGCGCGGCTGTCGTCGGGCTTGAGCGAGGCGATCTTGCCCACCGGGAAGCCCGGCGCGAAACGGCCGCCGAGGCCCGAGGTGACCAGCACGTCGCCGACCTTCACGTCGCTGGACAGCGGAACGCTGGTCAGGCGCAGCTTGTCGCTGCGGCCTTCGCCGTAGACGACCAGCCGCACGCCGTTGCGCGCCACGGCCACCGGCACCGCGTGCGAGGGATCGGTCAGCAGCAGCACGTTGGCGTACATCGGGGTGACGGCGATGACCTGGCCTAGCAGGCCGTTGGCGTCGATCACGTTCTGCCCCACCTGCACGCGTTCGCGCGTGCCGGCGTTGAGGACCAGCCGCTGCCGCGCGGGATCCAGGTCGATGTCGAGGACGGGTGCGAGCACCACGTCGAGGTTGTTCGTCTGCGCCGCATCGAGCAGGCCGCGCAGTCGCGCGTTGTCTGCGGCCAGCGTGGCCAGTCGCGCCATGCGGGCCTGATTGAGCATCAGGTCGTTGCGCAGGCGGCGGTTCTCGGCGGTGAGCTGGGTGAGCGTGCCGGCGTCCTCGCGGACGCGATCGACCACCTGCCCCGGCCAGCCGGCGACCATCCACAGCGGCTGCACCAGCAACGTCACCTGCCGGCGGCCCTGGGCCAGCCAGCCGCCGCGATGGTCGAGCACGATCAGCACCACCGCCAGCGCCAGATAGGCGAGCAGCTTGAGCGTGCCGGCCACGTCACCGGGGCGTGCGGAAGTCGGTGGGCCGGCGTAAGTAGGCATGAAAGCCGGGATTCGGGATTAGAGATTCGGGATTCGTAACAGCGGCCAGATCAACCGCCCTGAAACTGACGCACGCAATCCGGGTGGGGCTTCGAATTCCGAATCCCCATTCCCGAATCCCGTTTCCACATCATTCCGGCGCGAAGAACTCGTTGCCGTGCATGTCGACCAGCTCCAGCGCGCGGCCACCGCCGCGTGCGACGCAGGTCAGCGGGTCGTCCGCCACCTGCACGTGCAGGCCGGTTTCCTCGCTGATCAGGCGGTCCAGGTCGCGCAGCAGCGCGCCGCCACCGGTCAGGACGATGCCGCGCTCGGCGACGTCGGCGCACAGTTCCGGCGGGGTCTGCTCCAGCGCCAGCTTGATCGCCGAAACGATGCCGGCCAGCGGCTCGCGAAGGGCTTCGAGCACTTCGTTGGAGTTGATGGTGATCATCTTCGGCACGCCCTCGGCGAGGTTGCGGCCGGAGACTTCCACGGTCGCCGCCTTCTGCTGCGGGTAGGCGCAGCCGATCTCGAGCTTGATGCGCTCGGCGGTGGCTTCACCGATCAGGGTGCCGTAGGTGCGGCGGACGTAGCTGATGATCGACTCGTCGAAGCGGTCGCCGCCGATACGGACGGAGGCCGAGTAGACGATGCCGTTCAGCGCGATGACCGCCACCTCCGTGGTGCCGCCGCCGATGTCCACCACCATTGAGCCGCGGGCCTCGGTCACCGGCATGCCGGCGCCGATGGCGGCCGCCATCGGCTCCTCGATCAGGTAGACCTCGCGGGCGCCGGCTTCTTCGGCCGATTCCTTGATCGCGCGGCGCTCGACCTGGGTCGAGCCGCAGGGCACGCACACCAGCACGCGGGGGCTGGGACGCAGGAAGCGCGACTTGTGCACCTTGCGGATGAAGTGCTTGAGCATCTCTTCCGTATAGGTGAAGTCGGCGATGACGCCGTCCTTCATCGGTCGGATGGTCGTGATGTGGCCCGGGGTGCGCCCGAGCATCATCTTGGCCTCGCTGCCCACGGCCGCCACGGTGCGGTTGCCGCCGATCAGGCGGTCCTGGCGCACGGCCACCACCGACGGCTCATTCAGGACGATGCCCTGGCCGCGCACGTAGATAAGGGTGTTCGCCGTGCCCAGATCGATGGACAGGTCGTTGGAAAACATGCCGCGAAACTTCTTGAACATCTAGGATTCGACCGTCGAAAGGTGGGTGCGGGAGGCGCGCGCGAGGGGTCCGCTAGCCTAACAACCGCCCCCCTGTCGAGCAAGGAAAATACCTGCATTTCCGGGCACTTCGTGCCCTCCCCGGTCACGTTTCGGAACAGTCCGAGTCCGGCCGGGGGCGGCGGTTCAGGCTGGGGCGGCTGGTTCCGGGCGCCCCCAGCGGCTACCCTAGCGCCCGCGCGGCACTGGGCCGGCGCTCCGCGACTTCACGCATCCGCCGCCACAGCCCCTGCGGGCCGGCTTTTCGACTTTGGGAATTTCGATGTCTGCACTGATCTGCGGCTCGCTGGCCTTCGACACCATCATGGTGTTCCCGGACCAGTTCAAGAACCACATCCTGCCGGACAAGGTGCACATCCTGAATGTGTCCTTCCTGGTGCCGCGGATGCGCCGCGAGTTCGGTGGCTGCGCCGGCAACATCGCCTACAACCTGAAGCTGCTGGGCGGCGATCCGATCCCGATGGCCACCGTCGGCCAGGATTTCGGCCCGTACCGCGAGCACTTCGAGCAGCAGGGCATCAACCTGTCGCAGGTGAAGGAGATCGAGGAGCTGTTCACGCCGCAGGCCTTCATCACCACCGACCACGACAACAACCAGATCACCGCGTTCCACCCGGGCGCGATGATGCGTTCGTACGAGAACCACGTACGCGACGTCCCGGGCGTGACGTTCGGCATCGTCAGCCCCGACGGCCGCGAGGGCATGCTGCAGAACGCGCAGGAATTCGCCGACGCGGGCATTGCCTTCATCTTCGATCCCGGCCAGGCCATGCCGCTGTTCAACGGCGAGGAACTGCGCAACTTCATCGAGCTGGCCGACTACGTCACCGTCAACGACTACGAATCCAACCTGCTGCAGGAACGCACCGGCTGGAGCGAGAACGACATCGTCAAGCGCGTGAAGGCGTACATCACCACGCGCGGCCCGCACGGTTCGCAGATCCACACGCCCGAGAAGACCATCGACGTCCCGCCGGCGCACGAGCGCCGCGTGACCGATCCGACCGGTTGCGGCGACGCGTTCCGCGCCGGCCTGATCTACGGCATCGAGAAGGGCTACGACTGGCTCACCATCGGCCGCATGGGCAACCTGATGGGCGCGCTGAAGGTCGAGCATCCGGGCACGCAGAACCAGCGCTTCGACTTCGACGAGTTCAACGAGCAGTTCAAGCAGCAGTTCGGTTACGCGCTGTAAGCGAACCGCAACGGCGGGAACCGGGAACGGGGAACAGGGAACGAAGGCGTCCGGCAACATCCGGGCGACACGCACCCATTGTTCCCCGTTCCCTGTTCCCGCCTTTTTGTTCCCGCTCCATCGAACGTCACATCATGTGCGCCAGCCACAGCATTTCCGGCGCGGCGAGGCGTTCGAACTCCGCGTACGGCATGCGCACCACTTCGGTGTGGTTGCCTGCGTTGAACGCGATTTCCTCCTGGTGCGCCAGGCGCGAGTCGATGTAGACCGGCATTCCATACAGATGCCCGAACGGCGGCATCGCGCCGGGTTCGCAGTCGGGGAACGCGTCGCGGAACTCGGTTTCTTCTGCCAGTTCCACCGGGATGCCGCCGAGCGCGAGCGACAGGCGATACAGATCGGCGCGGTACGTCGCCGGCATCACCACCATGGCGAGGCGGCCGTCGGCCTTGAGCATCACCGTCTTGGCGAAGTGGTTGGGCTCAACGCGCACCGCAGATGCAGTCTCGTGCGCGGTGACCGTGCGCGCGTGTGTGAGCGTCGTGTAGGGCGCGTGCCCGTTGTCCAGCAGGTTGTGCAGGCGTGGGGAGAGCATGGCGTCCTCCACCCGATATGCCATGCGCCTGCGTTCCGTTCGCGACCGCGTGGCTTTGCTGACCGGCACGCGCCTTCCGTGTGCGTGTCGCCTGATGCTCGGCATGTGCCGGCATCGGAGTCGAGCTTACGAACGTCGTGCGTAAGGCGGTGTGCAGAGCGCCTGGCGCTTCGCCGGCGCACACCCCGCTGATCGAGCCCCTCTCCCGCGCGCCGGAGAGGGGTTGGGGTGAGGGCGAAGCGCAATCACGCACATCGGATGCCGCCCCTCATCCGCCTGCCGGCACCTTCGCCCGCAAGCGGGAAAAGGGCTTCATCCGGAGCACTCGGATTGATCAGGCGCTCAATTCCACTTGGGCATCTTCGAAGGATCCAGCCCACCCACCTCGAACACCGCCGTGCGCGTGCCGCCGGCCTTCACGGGGAATTCGATGGCGATGACCTTCGCGGACTTCACCGTCTTCCACAGCATCTTCTCGTCCTCGATGAACATCGCGATCGCCTCGTCGGTCTTCGGGCGGCTCGCGTCCACCGGTTTCGGCGCGGCATCGTCGACCTTCAGCTTCACCTTGCAACCGCCGTAACAGTCGAAATCGCCTTTTTCCAGCACGAGGTAGCTGCTGCGGCCCCAGTCGGGGCGATCGCGGAAGATCAGCTGCACCGGGCGCGGGCCGCTGCCGTCGGTGTCGACGTATTCCTTGGCGTAGATCGACGCCGACACCTGCTCGCCCTTCTCCACCGGCTGCGTCTGGTACGTCCACAACGCGGCGGTGCGGCGCTGTTCGCGCGCCTGCGCGGCCTTTTCCTTCACTTCGTTGTAGCGCGTCTCGATGCGTCCAAACGCCGCGCTGGCCGGATACTTCGCCGACAGCACATCGCCGTGCGCACGCGCGAGTTCCCAGTTCTGCTTGCCGTATTCGGCTTCGAACGCCTTCGCCATTTCGTCGGCGGCCTGTTCCTGCGCGGTCGCCTGCGCGGCGGCTTCGGCCTTCGGGTCGCTCGCCGGCTGGCATGCGGCGAGTGCGCCCGCGAGCACGACGATGGCGGAGCATTTGGTTGCAGCGTGTTTCATCGTTGCCTTCCTCGTTCGATCAGTTCGACCACGGCATTGGCGACCGCTTCGGGCTTTTCCAGTATCGACATGTGGCCGCAACCTTCCAGCATCACGCGCCGCGCCTGCGGGATGCGTTGCGCGTACAGCGCCAACGCGCTGGCGTCGATCACCGCGTCCTGGCGGCACCATAGCAGCAGCGCGGGCTGCCGGATGCGCGCGGCGTCCTCGCCCGGGAGGAAGCGCTCGTCGCCGCGACCGATTCGGTCGAGCACGGATTGTTCGAACGCGGCGTCCTGCGTTCGTCGCGCGATGTAGATGCGGTCGGCGGGCCAGGGGATCACCGGCTTCGCGGCATCGTCGTAGAACACGGTGGCGAGATAGCGCTGGAGCGAGGCTTCGTCGTACACCGCGAACGGGTTCTTTCCAGCCAGCACGTCGATGCCGAAACGGTTGTCGGCGAAGCGCACGCCAGCCGCATCGATGAGACCGATGCGCGCAACGCGTCCGGGGTGCCGCGCCGCGGTGAGTGCGGCAACGCCGCCGCCCATCGAGTGGCCCAGCAGCACGACGCCCCCGTTCGGCGATACCGCACGGATGAAGCGCGCGACGCGCTCGCTTTGTGCGAGGAAACCGTAATCGGCACCGTCGATGCGGTTGGACTCGCCCCAGCCCGGAAGATCGGGCGCGATGACGCGATAGCGTTCGCGCAACAGACGAGCGACGGGAAACCAGTTTTCCTTGCTGCCGGTGAACCCGTGCAGCATGACGATGGTCGGCGCATCGCGCGGTGCGTCGTTGCTGTAGGCGTAGACCCAGTGGTCATCGCCGATCTGCACGCTTGCCTTCGACAGGCCCGCGGCGATGCGCTGGCGGGTGAAATCACCGCTGATGAGCGCGTAAGGGTTGCGCCAGAGAAAAGCGCCTGCGAGGAGGACGAGTGCGAGGAGCACGGCGGTTGCGACACGAAGCGCGCGCGAACGCGTGACGGTCATGCCCTCGCCCCGTGGCTGCGCTTGCGCGTAGTTGCGGTCATGTCGTCGCATCGCATGTCCGGCCCTCACCCCAACCCCTCTCCCGCGAGCGGGAGAGGGGCTTCGACAGCGCGCGCTTACGACTTCGGCTGCTTCGCCTTGGCGATCGTCTGTTCCACCGACTGCGTCGTGATCGGGTGGTAGCCCGCACGCGCCTTGGCGAAGGTGTCTTCGGCGAGCTTGAGGCCTTCCGGCGTTTTCACCAGTTCCGCGTAGGTCGGCATGATCAGCTTGCGGCGACCGACGCGCGCGATGAACTCCGCCGCAGCCGCATTGGCCTGCGTGTAGCCGCTACGCACGGCCAGCGGATACCAGCGCTGCGCGATCTCGCCGTTCGGCGTGCCGGTGAAATGGAACGCGGCGTCGAGTGCGGCCAGCTGCTCGGGCTTGAGCGTTTGCGGCATGCCGTCGATGAAGTGCACCCATTCCTGCGTGCTCCACTTCGCCGTTGCGGCCGATGCAGGCAGCGTGCCGCTGTCGAGCCACGCCTTGCGCGCGGCATCCACCGCGTCGAAGCGCGGCGACACGGTCTTGGGCGCGGAGTCCGGCACGCCCGGCTCGTAGATCCACTGGTCCAGTTCGGCTTCCGTCACCTTGCCCGGGTGCTTCGCCAGCAGGTTCTGCTTCGCGTACTCGACGAACGTGGTGGTCGGGATCGACTGGAACGCGAAGTGGTTGAAGTATTCCTTCAGGAACGGATCGAAAACGTCGCGCCCATAGCGCTCTTCAAGGAACTGCAGGAACCACGCGCCCTTGGTGTAATTGGTCGAAGCGCTCGAGTCGTCCGGATCGGCCAGCGTGCCCGGGCGCAGCGCCAGCACCTGCTTCTTCGGATCGATTTCCTTGTACTCGACCGCCAGCTCGTTGCGTGCGATCACCTTCTCCATGTCGGCCGCTTCCTTGCCGTACAGGTCCTCGACGATGCGGTTCTCCACGTAGCTGGTGAAGCCTTCGTTGAGCCAGCTGTCGTTCGGCGTGGCGAACGTCACCAGGTTGCCCGACCAGCTGTGCGCCAGTTCATGCGCGACCAGCGACACCAGCGACTTGTCGCCCACGATCACCGTCGGCGTGGCGAAGGTCAGGCGCGGGTTCTCCATGCCGCCGTACGGGAACGACGGCGGCAGCACGAGGATGTCGTAGCGGCCCCAGCGATACGGGCCGTACAGGCGTTCGGCCGTCTGCATCATCTTGTCGGTGTCGGCGAATTCGTCGGCCGCCTTCTTCACCATGCCCGGCTCGGCCCACACGCCGGCACGTTCGCTGATGGGCTGGAACACCAGGTCGCCTGCGGCGATCGCCAGCAGGTACGACGGGATCTTTTGCGGCATCTTGAACGTGTAGTCGCCGTCGCGCGCAGCCTTGGGATCGTTGTCGGCGCTCATCAGCACCATCGCGTCCTTCGGAGCGGTCACGTGCGCGGTGTAGGTGAAACGCACGCTCGGCGTGTCCTGCAGCGGCACCCACGAGCGTGCGTGGATCTGCTGCGACTGGCTGAACATGAAGGGCGACTTCTTGCCCTGCGTCATCTCCGGCGTCATCCACTGCAGGCCCGACGCTTCCGGCGAGGTGTGGTACGTCACGCGGATGCGCGGGTTGCGCGCCGGCGACTCGATGGTCAACTTGCTGCCGAGCCTGGCGTCCTTGTCGGCCAGCGCGAACTTCAGGTCTTCCCACTTGCCGTCGCTGCGTTCGCCGACGACCTTCTCGATGGTGAGGTCGCGCGTGTCCAGCACCAGTTGCGTGGCGTTCTTGTCGAGCCACTCCAGCGTGTAGGTCGCGCTGCCGGCGAGCTGCCTGGCGTCGAAGTCGACCTTCAGCTCCAGCGCGAGGTCGCCGATGCGGACCTTGTCGGGCTGCGCGAAGGAGTATTCGTCCACGACGGCGGCGGTCTTCTGGTCGGCGGTGGTCACGGCGGCGGTGTCCTTCGCGGCGGTGCCGGCGGGCGGCGCGGCGTCGCGGGAACAGCCGGCGGCGAGGGCGGCGGCGAGGCACAGGGTCAGCATCGAATAACGCATGGGAGAACCGGATGTGGCGGGTGAGCGGGCGAGTGTAGCGCGGCTGGCCGACCCTCCTCACGCCGCGCCGATGCACGGCCGCCTACCCTCCCCGGACCGTCGCCCGGAGCCCGTATTGAACCGCCGCGCCTTCGATACCGCCTTCCGGCGCGCCCTTGTCGCCCTGCTGCTGGGCAGCCTCGCCGCCTGCGCCGCATCGATCCCGCAGCGCGCCGCCGCCCCGACGACGACCCGCCTCCACGCGCCCGCCGAAACGCCCGATCGCGCAATGCCGGCGTTGTTCGCCGCGGTGCAGCAGGCGTCGCTGTTCGACGACCAGAAGACTTTCGCCGACGCGCGCCCGCTGCGCGATCCGGCCGATATCGGAGCCGACTTCCTCGCGCAACGCGACGCCGCAAGGTTCGACCTTGCGGCCTTCGTGCAGGCGAATTTCGAGGTACCCGCGCAGGTCGCCACCTCGCAGGTGCAGGTCGGCCGCACGCTCGCGGCGCACATCGACGGATTGTGGCCGCACCTCACGCGCACCGATCCCGCGCCGTTGCCGGACGACAGCCGGCTCGCCCAGCCCCATCCGTACGTCGTGCCGGGCGGTCGCTTTGGCGAGATGTATTACTGGGATTCGTACTTCACGATGCTCGGCCTGATCGAAAGCGGCGAGCGCCAACGCGCACGCGACATGCTCGCCAACTTCGCCGCGCAGATCGACACCTACGGCCACATCCCGAACGGCGCGCGCACGTACTACCTCAGTCGTTCGCAACCGCCGTTCTTCTCGCACATGGTCGAGCTGGTAGCGCGCGGCGATGGCGACACGGTGTATCGCCGCTATCTTCCGCAGCTGCGTCGCGAGCATGCGTACTGGATGCAGGGCGCGCAGTCGCTCGCGCCGGGCCAGGCGTCGCGACGCGTCGTGCGCCTTGCCGACGGCAGCGTGCTGAATCGCTACTGGGACGACCGCGACACGCCGCGTCCGGAAGCGTGGCTGCACGACATGCGCACCGCCGCGAGCATGCCGGACCGTCCGCCGACCGAAGTCTTCCGCGAACTGCGCGCCGGCGCGGAAAGTGGCTGGGATTATTCGAGTCGCTGGCTTGCCGACAGGCACACGCTCGGCACGATCCGTACCACCGCCTTCTTGCCGGTCGACCTCAACAGCCTGATCCACCACCTTGAAGCGGTCATCGCGCTGGGCTGCCGCAAGGATGCGCAGCCCGATTGCGTGCGCGAATTCGACGAGCGCGCTTCGCAACGTGCCGAGGCAATCGGGAAATACCTGTGGAATGCCGGCGGCTTCTACGCCGATTACGACTGGCAGCGTCGGCAAACCAGCGCGCAGGTGACGGCGGCGGCGTTGTATCCCCTGTTCGTCGGCATTGCGTCGCCGCAACGCGCGAAACTCACCGCGATCACGGTGCGCACTCAGCTGCTCAGGCCTGGTGGAATGCTCACCACGACGCTCCGCACCGGCCAGCAATGGGACGCGCCGAACGCATGGGCGCCGTTGCAGTGGGTCGCGGCGGAGGGCCTGAGCCGCTACGACGAGGATGCGCTGGCGAAGGACATCGCGACGAACTTCCTCGGCGAGGTGCAACGCGTGTTCGACGAGCGACACAAGCTCGTCGAGAAGTACGACGCGACGGGCGCGGCGCATGGCGGCGGCGGGGAGTACCCGCTGCAGGACGGGTTCGGCTGGACGAACGGCGTGGTGCGGGCACTGCTCGCGCGGTATCCACAACCGCCCTGATCGTCACGGCGGCGAGGCGGTTTGCCGCTTATCGAGCATCCGTACGTTGCAGGCCGCGGTCCCGGCTTTCGCCGGGATGACGGCGAATGTCAGACCTTGTAGCCGGCATGGATCGCCACGATGCCGGCCGACAGGTTGCGATAGTCGCAGCGCGCGAAGCCGGCGGCCTGCATCATCGCCTTCAGTTCGTCCTGCGGCGGATGCTTGCGGATGCTTTCGGCCAGGTACTGGTAGCTGTCGGCGTCGTTGGCGAACAGCTTGCCCAGGCGCGGCAGCACCTTGAACGAATGGAAGTCGTAGATCGGCTTGAACCACTCGGCTTTGACTTCCGAGAACTCCAGCACGCGCGCCTGCCCGCCGACCTTCAGCACGCGATGCATCTCGCGCAGGGCGGCATCCTTGTCGGTGACGTTGCGCAGGCCGAAGGCGATGGTCACCAGGTCGAAGCTCGCGTCCGGGAACGGCAGCTTCTCGGCGTTCATCTGCACGTAGTCGAAGCCGGCGACCTTGCCCATGTCGGTCATGCGGTCGCGGCCGGTGCGCAGCATCGCGCCGTTGATGTCGCCCAGCACGATGCCGCCCGCATCGCCCACGCGATCGCGCAGCAGCAGCGCGATGTCGCCGGTGCCGCCGGCGAGGTCGAGCACGCGGTCGCCGCGCTTGACCTGGCTGGTGCCGACGAAATAGCGCTTCCACACGCGGTGGACGCCCATCGACATCAGGTCGTTCATCAGGTCGTAGTTGCTCGCGACGGACGAAAAGACCTGGCCGACGAGCTTCTGCTTCTCCCCGGTGGGGACGTCGCGGAAACCGAAGTGGGTCGTGCCGGATGTGGCGTCTGGCTTCTGGCGGGGATCGTTCATGCGGCGATTATCGCACCCCGTGCGAGAATTCACCGCCGCTGGCCGGGCCTTACGCCCTTCTTCACGCCCACGCCGCGCCAGGAGGACGACCGCGCCGATGAGCCGTTACGCGCCGCGCGAGTGGGCCGAGCACGAACGCCCGAAGCTTCCGGGCTCGCCCTCCACCCCACTGCATCCGCCGCGCCGCCGGGTCGCCTTCGCCCTGGTGGGGTTCATCGTGGCGATCACCGGTGGCCTGGGCAATGCGCTGGTCACGGCCAACCTGCTCAACCTGCAGGGCGCGCTGGGCGCGACGGCGGCCGAGGTGCAGTGGCTGCCCGCGGCCTACGTGATGACCAACGTCTCGGTGAACCTGATCCTGGTGAAGTTCCGCCAGCAGTTCGGGCTTCGCGCCTTCACCGAGGTCTTCCTGGGGCTGTACGCGCTGGTCGCCTTCGCGCACCTGTTCGTGCACGGGCTGGAATCGGCCATCGCGGTGCGCGCGGCGCACGGAATCGCCGGCGCGGCGCTGAGCACGCTCGGCCTGTACTACATGATGCAGGCCTTCAGCGCCGAGCACCGCCTGCGCGGGCTGGTGGTCGGCATCGGCGTGGCGCAGCTGGCGACGCCGCTGGCGCGCATCTTCTCCGCCGAGCTGCTCGAGTTCGGCGAATGGCGCGGGTTGTACCTGTTCGAACTGGGGCTGGCGCTCATCGCGCTGGGCGGCGTGCTGATGCTGCGGCTGCCGCCGAGCGATCGCATGAAGGTGTTCGAGAAGACCGACTTCCTTACCTTCGCCCTGTTCGCGCCGGGCATGGCGCTGCTGTGCGCGGTGCTGTCGCTGGGGCGCATCGACTGGTGGTTCGATGCGCAATGGATCGGCTGGGCCCTGGCCGGCGCGATTGTGCTGCTCACCGGTGCCATCGCGGTGGAGCATTTCCGCGCCAATCCGCTGATCAACACACGCTGGCTCGCCAGCGGCACGATGGTGCGGCTGGGCGTGTCGGTGCTGCTGATCCGCTTCGCGCTGTCGGAACAGAGCACTGGCGCTGTGGGCTTCATGCAGGCGCTGGGGCTGACCAACGACCAGATGCACGGGCTTTTCGCGATGTCCGCGCTCGGCTGCGCGCTGGGCATCCTCGCCAGCGCGCTCACCCTCGTTCCGGGGCGGATGATCGTTCCCTCGTCGATCGCGCTGGCATGCATCGCGACCGGGGCGCTGCTGGATGCGCATTCCACCAGCCTCACGCGCCCGGAGCAGATGCTCTTCAGCCAGTTCCTGATCGGCTTCGGCAGCACCTATTTCCTCGGTCCCGCCATGGTGCTGGGCATGGGCCAGGTGATCGCGCAGCCGCGCAACCTCATCACGTTCGTGGTGCTGTTCGGCATGGCGCAGAACCTGGGCGGCCTGGTCGGCACGGCGACGCTGGGCACCTTCCAGACCGTGCGCGAGAAGTACCACTCCAGCCAGCTGGTCGAACACCTCTCGCTGCAGGACCCGCTAGTCGCCGCGCGCGTGCAGGCCGGCGCTTCGGCCTACGCGCCGGTCCTGTCCGATCCCGTCGCTCGCAACGCGATGGGCGTGCGGGCGCTGGGCTCGGCGGCTTCACGCGAGGCCAACGTGCTGGCCTACAACGATGTGTTCATGCTGATCGCCGCCATCGCGCTGCTGACCATGGTGTGGATGCTCATCCATCGCCTGCGCCTGCTCAAGCGCGACCGCGCGCTCGCCCGCGCCGCCTCTTCCCCCGCCCCCCTCCCGACGCCCACTCCATGAACTCCCCCGCTCCTCCCGACCCCGCCGCAACTGCCCAGGCCGCCGCCCGCAAGCGCAGGCGGCGCTGGCAGATGGCCGCCTTCGCCGGCGTCGCACTGGCCGGCGTGCTGGTCGTGCTTTACGCGTGGCGCCTGCCGCCGTTCCGCAGCCCGATCCAGACCACCGAGAACGCGGCCGTCCACGGGCAGGTGACGATCATCGCGCCGCAGCTGGCCGGCTACGTCACCCAGGTGGCGGTGCAGGATTTCCAGCACGTGAAGCAGGGCCAGCTGCTGGTGCAGATCGACGATCGCATCTATCGGCAGCGGCTGGAGCAGGCACAGGCGAAGCTCCAGAGCGAGCAGGCCGCGCTGGCCAACGCCGCGCAACAGCAGGCCAGTGCGGCGGCGGGCATCGCACAGAGCGAAGCGGCGGTGCGCAACGCGCAGGCGCTGCACAGGAAGGCCGAAGCCGACCTGGCGCGCATCGAGCCGCTGGCGCGCCAGCGCCTGCTCTCGCAGGCCGATCGCGACCAGGCGCAAGCGGCGAGCACGCAGGCGCTGGCGGGCGTATCCGAAGCGCAGGCGGGGCTGGAGATCGCGCGCCAGAACGCGCGCAGCGTCACGGTCAACATCGGCGTGCTCGAAGCGGCGGTGGCGAGCGCGCAGGCGGCGATCCGGCTGGCGCAGATCGACCTGGACAACACCCGCATCCTCGCGCCGCGCGACGGCCAGCTCGGCCAGGTCGCGGTGCGCGTGGGCGCATACGTCAACGTCGGCGCACAGCTCATGGGGCTGGTGCCCGAACGCTTGTGGGTGGTCGCGAACATGAAGGAAACGCAGATGCAGTACGTGCGCATCGGCCAGCCGGCGACATTCGCCGTCGACGCGCTCGGCGGCGCGCGCCTGAGCGGGCGCGTGGAAGAAATCTCGCCGGCGACCGGCTCGGAGTTCGCCGTGCTGCCGGCCGACAACGCGACCGGCAACTTCGTGAAGATCGCCCAGCGCATCCCGGTGAAGATCGCCATCGACGCCGACCAGCCGCTCAAGGCGCGGCTGCACCCGGGCATGTCGGTGGAAGTGCGCATCGACACCTCCAGCGCGCCGCGGGATGCGCGCCGCTGAACCGCGCTGGCATCATGCACGCATGACAGACCATGACCCCGTGCTGCGCTGGCAGGCGCGCACGTTCGCGCAGCTCGACGCCGCCACGCTCTACGCGCTGCTGAAGCTGCGCTCGGAGGTGTTCGTCGTCGAGCAGCAATGCGTGTACCTGGACCCCGACGGCAAGGACGCGCATCCGGATGTCGTGCACCTCATCGGCCGCGCCGACGACGGTGCCATCGCCGCCTGCCTGCGCATCCTGCCGGCGGGCCTGAGCTACCCGCAGGTGAGCTTCGGCCGCGTGCTCACCGCACCGGCGTATCGCGGACGCGGCGTGGGCGATGCGCTCGTGCGCATCGCGCTTGCGGAAATCGAGCGACGCTGGCCCGGCAGCGACGTGCAGATCGGCGCGCAGGCGCATCTTGAGCACTACTACGCGCGCCACGGATTCGTGCGCAATTCCGAAACCTACCTCGACGACGGCATCCCGCACATCGACATGCTGCGCGCCGCTGGAGCTTCCACATGATCGACACGCCCGACTACCGCGCCCTGCTCGCCACCGCCGTCGAAGAGGCCCGCAAGGGGCTGGCCGAAGGCGGCATCCCGATCGGCGCGGCGCTCTACCACGAGGACGGCCGACTGCTCGGCTGCGGCCACAACCGTCGCATCCAGGAGAACGACCCGTCGGTGCACGGCGAAACCGACGCCTTCCGCAAGGCCGGCCGCCAGCGCCGTTACCGCGACACGATCATGGTCACCACCCTCGCGCCGTGCTGGTACTGCAGCGGGCTGGTGCGCCAGTTCAACATCGGCACGGTGGTGGTGGGCGAATCGGTGAACTTCCGCGGCGGCATCGACTGGCTGCGCGAGAACGGCGTGAAGGTGATCGACCTGGAAGACGCGCAGTGCATCGGGATGCTGCGCGATTACATCTCGTCGAACCCGGAGGTGTGGAACGAGGACATCGGCGAGGATTGAACCGCGCCGGCCCGCGTTGCGCTGTCCGGAAACGAAAACGGGAGGCGCGCTGCGCCTCCCACAACCAATTTATATAACGCCCGGGGGCTTGCGGCAAGCCGCCACGCGTGGCGCAGCATCGCCGGCCTGTCGAGACGACAGCCCACCGGAGCGATGCAGATGGACGATTCGCAGACCTACTACCACGGCACCAAGGCCGACCTCGCCATCGGCGCGATGATCGAACCCGGCCGCGCCTCCAACTACGGCAAGCGCAACGCAGCGAAGTTCGTGTACCTGAGCGCGACGCTCGATGCGGCGACCTGGGGCGCCGAACTCGCGGTCGGCGAAGGGCGCGGCCGCATCTACATCGTCGAGCCGACCGGCCCGATCGAAGACGACCCGAACCTCACCGACAAGCGCTTCCCCGGCAATCCCACGAAGTCGTACCGCTCTTCGCATCCGTTCCGCGTGGTGGGCGAAGTGGACGAGTGGGAAGGCCACCCGCCCGAGCGTCTCAGGCAAATGCACGAGCACCTGGACAAGCTCAGGCAGGCCGGGATCGAGGCGATCGAGGACTGAGGACCCTGCGCGTCACCGGCGGCCGCTCCCGGGCCGCCGGTCGGCCGCTTGCCCTAGCGAGTCACGTCCATCGCCGGCTTCTTCCACGAATGATCCACCACCTCTGCCTTCGGGCTGTAATTGCGCAGCACGACGTAGAACGGGCCCGCAGGCGCGGGCAGCCAGTTGGCTTCCTTGTCCTTGCCGGGCGAGGCGTTCTGCACGTACAGCGCGATCGAACCGTCCGCATCGCGCTTGAGCGAGGCGAGCATCGGCGAGTTGATGAGGTAGCGGTTGAGCGGGTTGTCGACCAGCAGCTTGGTCTTGCCGTCGTACAGCGTCATCGACCAGAACGCGTCGGTCGGCGGCAAGCCGTTCTTCGGGAAGCGCAGCACGTAGTCGTGCTTGCTGGCGTCCAGCGGTTCACCCTTCGCGTCGACGTAGTACGCCTGGTAGTCGGCTTCGGACGCCGAGTTGCCGTAGATGCCCTGCTTCGCGCCGGCGAAGCGGTACAGCGCGTTGCCCTTCAGGTGCGCTCGCGTGCCGAAAAGGTCCGAACTGGAGACCTGGTCGGTCGTCACCTTGGTGGCGACGAAGTTCTCCAGCTCCTTGTTGGCATCGCCGATGCCGTCCAGCAACGCCTGCCGCATCGCCGGCGACAGCGCGCTCTCGTCGAACGGCTTGCCGGGCACCACGCCGATCTTCGCCAGCCGATCGCGCAGCGACGCCTCGTCGGCGTTCATCGGCGCATACGGCAGCAGGAAGGCCAGGTACGAGAAGAAGCCGACGTCGTTGGCCTTCGTCGCGTCGTACGGCGGGAACTGCACGGCCGGCGCGGCGGGCGGTGCGGGCGTGCCGGCGAACGCGCTCAGCGGCTGCAGCTTGTACTGCGCCTGCAGGCGCTTGACGTTGTCCAGGTCCTTCGGGTCGAACAGCTGCGTGCGCACCAGGCCGTAGGCGAAGGGCGTTTCCGAACGGAACACCTTGTCGATGCCCTTGGGCGTCTCGCCGTTCCAGTCGGGCCCCGCGATGAGGAAGTGGCCCGCCTTGCCCTGCGTCACCGAGTGGTTGATGTAGTCGAAGTTGAACGTGTACAGGTCGATCAGCTGCACGGAGAAATAGCGCTTGTCGCCCATCGCCGGGATCGACAGCACCTGCGGCTCGGCGCGCAGGTCCATCCACAGGAACGAGTACGGCGTGTCGGAGTTCGGCGTGATGATCGCCGTGTCCTTCGGCGTGGCGACGTTGGCCAGGCTGCCCACTTGGTTCAGCGGCGCGTGGAAGTTGGGCCCGCCCTTGTCGATCGCCTGCTGGTAGAGCGTCTTGTAGTTCTCCACCAGCGGGAAGCCCCAGATGTAGGCGTCCCTGGCAGTGGCGCGCGCTTCGGCGATGGCGGGATCCTCCGTCGCGCCGGGCGTCGCCGCCGGCGTGGATGTCGCAGTGGCGGGCTCGGTCGGTGCCTGCCGGTTGCAGGCGGAAAGCATCACGCACAGCACGGCGGTGGCGAACATCGGTGCGATCACGCGCTTCATCGACATGCTCCGTTTGGTGGCGAGGCGGTCAGGAGGCAGGGACGGCTTCGGGGAACTTCCACCTGCCATCGAGGATCTCGGCGCGCGGGCGATACAGCCGCACGATGTAGTTCCAACCCGGCGTGATCGGCAGGCAATTGGGCACCTGCCCGTCGCAGCCGCCGAACTGGATGCGCACGGAACCGTCGTCGGCCCGCTTCGCGGTGAGGTTGTTCACCGAGTACGCATTGAGCGTGTTGGGATCGAAAAACCCCTTGGCGTTGTAGACGGTGACCGACCAGAAGCCGTCGACCGGCACGTCCTTCACGTCGAGGTGGTAGACGGTCTGCCCGTCGTTCTTCGGCGGCACGACGTTGAGGTAGGTCGCATCCTTCGCGGGGTTGCCGCCCCACGCCGTGGCGACACCGATCAGACGACGCACGGGGTCCACGTCCTTCCTGCTGCCGAACATCCCGTTTTTGTCGGGCAGCGTGTCGCCAAGCACGGTCAGTGCATCGGTGAGCTTGCCAAGGCTGACGGTGTCCCACTTCGGGATCTCGAATGTGCCCGGCCCGCCGGGCTGGCTCACCTTCACCTGGTCCTGCAACGCGTGCACGGCCTTCACGTCGTCCGGGCTGTTCGGATCGACCAGGACGCGCAGCGCCGCCAACGCATAGCGCGTGCCGATGTCCTGCTTGCGCAGCGTGTAGGTGCCGGGCTTGTAGGCGACCAGGTGCGTGTACTGGTCTTCATCGAACACCTGCATCGACATGAAGCGCTTGCCCGGATCCGGCAGCGTGATCGTCACCGGTCCGGCGTCCAGGTCGAACACCGCGGGCGAGTAGAGCGTGTCGCGGTTCTGGCGGATGACGATCTGGTGGTCCAGCGGGGTGAGTTCGCGGAAGTGGTGGAACTTGCCGAAGCCGCCGTCCTTGAGCGCGCCGGCGAAGGCAAGATCGGTCGCCGCGCGGCCGAAGTTGTCGGCCGTCACGGGTACCGCGTCCGGTGCGGGAGTCGCGGCGGCCGGGGGCGTTGCGGGCGTCGGCGCGGCGCTCGACTCGGCCGGCGGAGCAGGCGCCTGCGCGGCCGGCGAAGCCGGGGGCGCCTGCTCGCGATTGCATCCGGCGAGCACGATTGTTGCGAACAGCACGGTGGCGACAGCAGTACGCATTGCGCTTCTCCGCTCCAGGCCGAACTGCGCAAATGCGCCCGCGCGCGTCGAGGAGGCGTGAAGGCGGCCGGCCCGATGCCGGCGCGCCCCCACGACGGCCGCACCCGTTCGCAGGTGGGAGGTTTCCGGCACCTGCGCCTTGCGTCAGGTCGGCAACGCCCAGCACAGCACTTCGCCGTCTTCGGCATCGAGTCTCCGGCCGACGACCGCGAACCCGTTGCGCTGGAGCACGCGCTGCGAGGCGAGGTTGTCGACCGACGTCTCGGCCGTCAGCCGAAGCACGCGTGGATCGCTGCGTGCCCATCGCACCGTCGCGGCGATGGCGCGCGTCGCGATGCCCCGGCCGTGGTGGCCGCGCGCGACGCCGTAGCCGATGTCCACATCGCCCTGCGAAGGCGGCCGGGTGATGGAACACAGACCGGCGATCTGTCCGTCGTCGTCGAACCACCACCACGCCGCGGGGACGAAGCGTGATTGGATGGACGCGGCGAGGTCGGCCAGCATCGCGAGGACGTCGGGCGGCGCGATGGACGCATCGGGATCGAAGGACGGCGACGCATCGGACACGTCGCGGGCGGCGAGTGCGCGGATCGCGCTCGCGGTGGCAGGTTGGATCATGGAAGTCTCGACTTGAAGGCGCCCTTGCGGGCGTGGGCCGGTCGAGGCGGGCGGCGGTCGTCGCTCAGGCCCGCGCTGCGCGCATGCCCGCCCGTCGAACGCCCGCCGACGCCGCCGGCGCGGTTGCGTGATCGTCGACGGTGGACAAAGGCCTGACTCCGCGGCCCGCATGGCGGGGGCCGTGCGTGCATTCTCGCAGGTCCGCGCGGCGCGCCCTTGGCGGGGTCTGGCCGTTGCGGGCTTCAACCCCATGCCCGTGCCCCGCATCACATGAATGGCCCCACCTCCGCCACTGGCCCGCGGCCGTCGCCTTCGTCAGGATTGCGCACCATGCACGCCCATACCGGTTTCGAAACCCGCCATGACGCCCGCGACGTTCTGCGAACGCACCGGCATGACGGCGCGTACGCGGCGCTGGTCATCGACGGCAGCCATGTCGAGACCAGCGCCGACGGCCCGGTCGACTGCGTGCCCGGCACGCTGGTGCTGCATCCGCGCTGGCACGCGCACGGCAACCGCTTCGGCAGCGTCGGCGCGAAAGTAGTGAACCTGGACCTGGGCGGCGAACTCGCCGGCGATGGGCTGCGGGTGTTGCGCGTGCACGATGCGAAGGACGCCCTGGCCGTGTTCACGCGCGCGCCGCATCGGCTGCCGGAACTCATCGCCGCATGCGCCGCCGCACCCACACCGACGCTGCAGCCGTGGCAGCGCGCGTTCCTGCGCGAACTGGAACACGGCGGGCAGGACATCGCCGTGCTTGCGCGGACGGCCGGTGTTTCGCTCGCCCATGCTTCACGCACTTTCGTGAAGTCGCACGGCATGGCGCCGCAGCTGCTGCGCCGCGAACTGCGTTGCCGCCGCGCCCTGCGCCTGCTTGGCGACGGGCTGCCGCTGGTAGAAATCGCCGCCGCCAGCGGGTTCGCCGACCAGGCCCACCTGACGCGCACGCTGCGCGCCGCGACGGGCGCCCCGCCCTCGCTGCTGCGTCGACAGGTCAAATCCGTTCAAGACGCCGCCCCCGCCCCCGCGATGCAATGAGCGCGAAGGCGGCCGCCGGCCGTCGCCGAATGGATTCCCCCATGAATGCCCACAGCGCGTCGCGCAACCGCACGACCTTCCGCATCGCCCCGCTGGTGTTCGCGCTGACCGCCGCGGTGTCGGCGGTGCAGGCCGCGCCACCCGCATCCACGCCGGCGGCCACCGCCGCCATCGCCGAATCGACCAACGCCATCCTGCAGGGCGACAGCCAGCGCGCGGTGCAGGCGTTGCGCGCGTCGCCGGCCAACGGCTTCGTCGAGAAGGACGCGGTGTATCGCGCCTGCATGCTCGCCCGTCACGCAGACGCGCCGGTGTTCGCCACCGACGCGATCGCCGACGAGTTCGCCCGTGGCGTGCTGCACGACTACCAGGACTACTGGTGGCACGCGATGAAGGCGCCGCAGCAGCGCGCGCAGCTGGAAGCCGGACTGCTTGCGACGCTGCGCAAGCGCATCGGGCCCGATGCGGACGATGCCAGGGACATGGACGCGCTGGAGCCGATCCTGCAGGGCCAGCTGCTCGCGCACGGGTATCGCGCGCAGCTCGGCCGCACGCTGCCGCTGCGCGAGCTGATGATGTGGCGCAAGCAGGAAACGCGGCCATGGAAGGTCGACCTGCCGGAAGGTCCGTATACGGTGAAGGTGGAACTGCTCGAGGATTGGGTGAGCCGCGGGTGGACGTCGTACGGCCGCTGCGAACGCGGTTCCGCCGGCGGCTGGGCGACGGCCGAGGCGCTGTACGCGGTGGTGCCCAGCTACACCGAAGGCCTGGACAGCGAGGCGTTCCGCGTGGTGTTCCTCGGCCACGAAACGCAGCACTTCGCCGACCAGAACGCATTCCCGGGCCTGGCGTCGTGGGAACTGGAATACCGCGCCAAGCTCGTCGAACTGGCGCAGGCGCGCGAGGTGAGCGCAAAGCGCCTGGGCTCGTTCATCACTGCGCAGGGCGACGACCCGGATTCACCGCACACCTACGCGAACAAGCGCGTGGTCGCCGACCTCACCGCGCGGCTGGGTGCCTCGCCGGACAAGGTGAGCATCGAGCGCCTGCAACAGGCCGCGCGCGATCAGCTCGTCGAGGACACCGCACGTCGCAAGGCCGCGACGGCGAACGCGGCGCCTGTCGCCCGCTGACGCGGCTGTGGCATGGTGGCGGCCCGCCCACACGGTAGCCGCCCCCATGTCCGAACACACCGCCTCGATCCGCTGGACCCGCAACGGCCAGCCCTTCGACTACGAACGCTATCCGCGCGACCACGACGTGCGTTTCGAACGTGGACAGCGCCTCACCGGTTCGGCGGCACCGGCGTACTTCGGCAGTGCGCAGGGCGTGGATCCGGAGGAAATGCTGGTCGCCGCCCTGTCGTCGTGCCACATGCTGACGCTGCTGGCGATCGCGGCGAAGAAGGGCCTCACGATCGACACCTACGAGGACGATGCGGTTGGCACGCTCGGCAAGAACGCCGAAGGGCGCGCGGCCGTGACGCATGTGACGCTGCGGCCGAAGATTGCCTTCGCCGGCGATGCGCCGGACGCGGCCTCGTTGGAGAAGCTGCACGAATCCGCGCACCGGAACTGCTTCATTGCCAGCTCGGTGAAGACGGAAGTGAAAGTCGAGCCGCGCTGAGCGAACGGATCTCGACGCAGCCCGGGGGAGGCCGAAGGCCGCACCCGGGACAACGGCTCCGCAGACAGCATCCCGGGTGCGCTTCGCTTACCCGGGCTACGGAATTGCGCAAGCGATGTGTGCGGCCTGTCTTACAGGATGTACCGGCTCAGGTCCGGATCCTGCACCAGCTCGCCCAGGTGTGAATCGACGTAGGCACTGTCGATCTTCACCGACTGCCCGTCGCGATCCGGCGCCTCGTAGCTCAGCACATCGAGCAGGCGTTCCAGCACCGTGTGCAGGCGGCGCGCGCCGATGTTCTCCTGCCGCTCGTTCACCTGCGCGGCGATTTCCGCCAGTCGATCCACGGCGTCCTTCGTGAATTCAAGTCCCACGCCCTCGGTGCGCAGCAGTTCGACGTACTGCGTCGTCAGCGCGGCCTTGGGTTCGGTGAGGATGCGCACGAAGTCGTCCTTGCTAAGCGCCGACAGCTCCACGCGGATCGGGAAACGACCCTGCAGTTCGGGGATCAGGTCGCTCGGCTTGGCCAGATGGAACGCGCCGGACGCGATGAACAGGATGTGGTCGGTCTTCACCGGGCCGTACTTCGTGCTCACGGTCGAGCCCTCCACCAGCGGCAGCAGGTCGCGTTGCACGCCTTCGCGGCTGACGTCGCCGCCGGTCACGCCCGCCTCGGAGCGCTTGGCGACCTTGTCGATCTCGTCGATGAAGACGATGCCGTGCTGCTCGCAGGCTTCGATCGCCGCTTCGCGCACGTCGTCCTCGTTGACGAGCTTTCCGGCCTCTTCTTCGGTGAGCTGCACGCGCGCGGTGCGGATGGGCAGCGTCTTCTTGTGCGTCTTCGCGCCGGCGACCTGCGAGAACATCTGCCGCAGCTGCTGGCCCATTTCCTCCATGCCGGGCGGGGCCATGATGTCGACGCCGACGTTCACCGCGGTTTCGATCTCGATCTCGCGATCGTCCAGCGAACCGGTACGCAGCTGCTTGCGCAGCTTGGCGCGCGTTTCATTTTCCTGCGACGAGGGTTCGTCCTTCGCTTCCTCGGCGGCGTTGAAGCCGAACACGGTCGGCGCGCCCTGGCGGCGCGGCAGGAGCGCGTCGAGGATGCGCTCCTCCGCGCGTTCCTCGGCCTGCGTGCGCACGCGCTGCTTGGCCTGTTCGCGGTACAGCTTCACGGCGGTGTCGGCGAGGTCGCGCACGATCTGCTCGACATCCTTGCCGACGTAGCCGACTTCGGTGAAGCGCGTGGCTTCCACCTTCACGAACGGCGCGTTGGCGAGCGTGGCGAGGCGGCGTGCGATCTCGGTCTTGCCCACGCCGGTCGGGCCGATCATCAGGATGTTCTTGGGCATCACCTCGTTGCGCAGGTCGGCCGGCAGCTGCATGCGGCGCCAGCGGTTGCGCAGGGCGATGGCGACGGCACGCTTGGCCGAATGCTGGCCGACGATGTGTCGGTCCAGCTCCTGCACGATCTCGCGCGGCGTCATGGTGGCGTTGGATGTGTCGGACTTGATGGGCATGGGGGTTGGAATCCGGGAACGGGGAACAGGGAACGAAGAGCGGGAATGAAGCGGTACGGGAAAAGGCCATGGAACGCGGGCTTTCCCCGTTCCCTGTTCCCCGTTCCCGCTCTCAGAGCTCTTCGACCACCACGTTGCGGTTGGTGTAGATGCACACGTCGCCGGCGATGTTGATCGCCTCGGTGGCAATGGTGCGCGCGTCGAGCTGCGTGTGCGCGATCAGCGCGCGTGCCGCGGACAATGCGTACATGCCGCCGGAACCGATGGCGATGATGCCGTCCTCCGGCTCGATGACATCGCCGGTGCCGCTGATGATCAGCGAGGTTTCCCTGTCGGCGACGGCGAGCAGCGCTTCGAGCTTGCCCAGGCGGCGTTCGGTGCGCCAATCCTTGGCGAGCTCGACGGCGGCGCGCGTGAGCTGGCCGTGCTTCTCGAGCTTGGCTTCGAACAGTTCGAACAGCGTGAAGGCATCGGCGGCGGCGCCGGCGAAACCGGCCAGCACCTGGCCGTCGCGGCCGAGGCGTCGCACCTTGCGTGCGTTGGCCTTCATCACCGTGTTGCCGAGGGTGACCTGGCCGTCGCCGGCAACGGCGACGTGGCCGTCGCGGCGAACCGAGACGATGGTCGTGGCGTGGAAAACGTTGGGGTTCTGACTCGGGTCCATGCAACCTCCGGGGGATTTCCCATCGGTGGGGGCATGGACGGGCCGGTTCAAGCCGGCGGCATTGTTCGAGCGGTTCGATGCGCATGCGTGAAGGCGCATGCACGCAACGGAATACTTACAACAGCGCCATGCGCGGATTGTCCGGCGAGGGCTCGATGCCCCACTCCTCATACCAGTGTTCGCCCTGCGTTTCGGCCGGATGCATGACGCGCCCGGAGCCGTTGCCGCAGGCCAGCGACTGGGCCGGGCAGTAGCGGTCGCAGCCCCAGCAGATGCGCTCGGGATGCTTGGGATTCAGGGGGAAGTTCTTCGCCATGGCCGGGTCTCCAGCAGGTGCTTGCCCGTGCAAGCAAATCTACCGGGGAAGTTGCGGCGGAAATTTGAGACGAATCAGAAAATGCGCTGGACCCGCTCCACGCGGCCTCGCGAGGGCGCCGAATCGGGAAAGCGTTCAGCCTTCGCCGGTCTTGCGACGGGCGCGCGGGTGCGCGGCGTCGTACACCTTCGCCAGGTGCTGGTAATCCAGGTGCGTGTAGATCTGGGTCGTGGCGATGTCGGCATGGCCGAGCAACTCCTGCACGCCGCGCAGGTCGCCCGACGATTCCAGGATGTGGCTGGCGAAGGAGTGCCGCAGCAAGTGCGGATGCACGCGTTTGAACAACCCCTGCTGTTGCGCGAGATGGCGCATGCGCAGCTGCACTGCGCGCGGCGTGATCGGCCCGCCGCCGCGACCGGGGAACACGTGCGCGTCGTTCGCCGCGCCGGTGGATGCGCGCCATTCGCCCAACGCCGCGCGCGCGTGCGAACCCAGCGGCACGCTGCGCTGCTTGTTGCCCTTGCCGATCACGTTCACCAGCGCGTCCGCGAGGTCGAGATCGCGCCAGCGCAGCGCGCACAGCTCCGACAGTCGCAGGCCCGAGGAATAGAACAGCTCCAGCAGCGCGCGATCGCGCAGCCCCAGCGGCGCATCGGTCGGCACCTCGACCAGTGCCTTGGCTTCATCCGGATCGAGCACCTGCGGCAACTTGCGCGGCGCCTTCGGCGAACGGATCGACGCGGCGGGGCTGGAGGCGATGCGGCCCTGCTTCACCAGCCATGCGTAGAAGCTTCGGCACGCCGAAAGCCGGCGTTGCAGGCTCTTGGGCGACAGTCCGCGACGGTGTTCGGCGGCGACGAAGCCGCGCACCTGCTCGACATGCAATGCGGCAACGTCGATGCCTTCATGCTGCGCCCATTGCGCCAGCGAAGTCAGGTCGCGGCGGTACGCATCGAGCGTGTGCGCGGACATGCGGCGCTCGACCCGCAGGTTGGCGAGGTAATCCTCGATGTCGGCGACGGGCATCGATCCGGGGTTCTGGTGCGCGTTCATCACGACTCGCCCTCACCCCGCCCCTCTCCCGCACGCGGGAGAAGGGGAACCGCCGCGCGTGGCCGCCAGTGCATCAGCCCTCGAAACGCTTCAACGCCGTCGCGAGCGATTCGCCCATCATCCGCAGGAACAGCGTGCCCATGCCGGGGAAGAAACGGTTCGTGTCGCGACTGCCAACGGCGATCAGGCCCACGCCCGGCAGCGGCAGCAACGCCGTGGATTGCACGTCCTCGGCGCGCATGCCGTACAGCAGCGCGTGCTTTTCCGGCTGCAGGCGGCCGCACAGCGGTTCGCCATCGGCGAGGCAATCGCGGAACGGTTGCAGGCGCGCATCGTCCTGCGCGATCACCTGCAACCATTCGGTATCGTCCAGGCCGGCGACGGGATGGAACACCACCAGGCGCACCAGGTCGCCGTTGAAATCCTCGGCGAGCGTCGCGGCCATCGCGCGCAGCGTGTCGGCGGGGGTCTTCTGGCGCATCAGCGCCAGCGTGAGCTGGTGCGTGCGCACCGACAGGCGCTCGTTCTCCTGCGCGTTGGCGAACAGGTCCTGCAGGCGACGAGACAGCTCGCGGTTCTTGTCGCGCAGCACTTCCAGCTGGTAGCTGGCGAGCGAGGCAGCCGAACCTTCCTCGCGCGGAACCACCAGGCTGACTGCGAGATCGGGAAACTGCTGCAGGAAACGCGGATGCCTGCGCAGGAACGCTGCGACTTCATGGGCCCCGAGCTTCTCCTGGGTTTCATTCATGGTTCCACTCCCCTTCGAACACGAATGCAGTCGGACCGGACATCGTCAGCGGCGCATCGTCGGCCGGCCACACGATGCGCAGCTCGCCGCCGGGCAGCGCGACGGTCACGTCGCGATCCACGCGTCCGCGCCGCATCAGCACCGCCGCGGCCGCGCAGGCGCCGCTGCCGCAGGCCAGTGTTTCGCCGACGCCGCGCTCGTACACGCGCAGGCGGATGCGGTCGCGCGATTGCACCTGCGCGAAGCCCACGTTCACCGACTCCGGAAACGCCGGATGCGCCTGCAGCATCGGCGCGACGGTTTCGACCGGCGCGTGGTCGATGTCGTCCACTTCGATCACCGCGTGCGGGTTGCCCATCGACACCGCGCCGAAGGTGAACACCGCATCGTTGTGGTACAGCACGTATTCGTCCTGCGCGCCTTCGAAGCCGTGCAGCGGGATGCTGTTCGGCGCGAAGCGCGGCAGGCCCATTTCGATGCGGAAACGGCCACCCTCCAGGCGCGTGACCGCATGCGCGCCGACCGGGCTGTCGAGCACGAATTCATCGCCCAGCGATTCGCCGCGTGCCTGCGCATCGCGCACGACCCAAGCCGCGATGCAGCGCGCGCCGTTGCCGCATTGCTGCGAGGACGAACCGTCGGCGTTCCAGATGCGATAGGCCGCCGTGGCCTCGCCATCGCCGGACTCGACGGTCAGGATCTGGTCGCAGCCCACGCCGGTATGGCGATCGGCAAGCGAGCGGCACAGCGCGGCGCTGGGCTCGGGCGCGTCGCCGCGCAGATCGAGCACGACGAAGTCGTTGCCCGCGCCATGCATCTTCGTGAAGCGCAACGTCATGGTCGCGGTCCGTTACGGCGTGTCGGATTCGGTGTTTTCGGGCGGATCGGTGTCGCCCTCGTCCTTCAGGTCCGTGTCGGCGTTGGTGTCGCCGGCCTTCGGTGCCTGGTCGAGCGAGTCGCTGGCGTCGCCGATCTGCTGCGCATCCTGCGCGGGCGGCGCGCCGGAAGGCATCACGACCTGCGACACGTTCTTAGGCGGCAGGATCAGCGGGCCCTTGTTGCCGCAGGCCGACAGCAGCAGCGGCAGGGCAAGGGAAAGGGCGGCAGCGGAAAGTCGGACGGGATTCATGCCCGAAGTGTAGCCCGCGATGGGGCGTCAGACACCCGGCGGAGAGGGTGGTTCAGGCCGGCGCCAGAGCCATATCGCGACGAGGGTCATGATCGCGGTCCCTGTGGCGGCCATCCACCAGCGCGGCGCGGTGAGGAACATGATCACCGCGCAGGCGGCCATCATCGACACCGCCAGCCGCTTGGCGCGACGCGACACGGCGCCGTGCGCCTGCCAGTCGCGGATCATCGGGCCGAACTGCGGATGCGCGAGCAGGCGGTCGTGAAGCTTCCGCGAACCGCGCGCAGCCGCGAAGGCCGACAGCAGCACGAAGGGAACGGTGGGCAGACCCGGAACCACGATGCCGATGATCCCCAGCGCAAGACTGGCGTAGGCGAGCAGCCACCAGGCCCAGCGGAAGCGGGTCTTGGGGAGCTGGGGCGGACTTGGGGGTGCAGTCACGGGGAAATCATAGAAGGCGGGCGATCGAGAGTGCGGGCACTACCGTGCTCCCATCCTCACCCCTCTCCCGGCGGGAGAGGGGCTTCAAAGCATCGCCTACTTCGCGGCCGCGGGCGCCGAAACGCTTGCCAGTCCCAGCCGCTCGAGCATGAACGCATACATCTCCGACAGCTCGCGGTATCGGCGGAAGCGGCCCGACTTGCCGCCGTGGCCCGCATCCATGTTGGTGCGGAACACGATCGGCGCCTGGCCCTGGTCGAGATCGCGCAGACGGGCGACGTACTTCGCCGGCTCCCAGTACTGCACCTGCGAATCCCACAGGCCCGTGCCGACGAACATCGCCGGATACGCCTGCCTGGAGAGATTGTCGTAAGGCGAGTACGACAGCATGTATTCGTAGTACTCCTTCTTCTCCGGATTGCCCCACTCGTCGTACTCGTTGGTCGTGAGCGGGATGGTCGGATCGAGCATCGTCGTCACAACGTCCACGAACGGCACCTGCGACAGGATCACGGCGTACCTGTCCGGCGCCATGTTGGAGATGGCGCCCATCAGCAGCCCGCCGGCGCTGCCGCCGTAGGCCGCGACACGATCCTTCGCCGCGTAGCCCTGCTTCACCAGGTCGTCGGTGACGTCGATGAAGTCGGTGAAGGTGTTCTTCTTGTGGAACAGCTTGCCGTCGTCGTACCACTTGCGGCCCATTTCCTGGCCGCCGCGGATGTGCGCGATCGCATACACCATGCCGCGATCGAGCAGGCTCACGACGGGGCCGTTGAAGCGCGGATCGGTCGAGGAACCGTAGCTGCCGTAGGCGTACTGCAGCATCGCGGCCTTGCCGTTCTTCTCGAAGCCCTTCTTGTAAACCAGCGACACCGGCACCTTCACGCCGTCGCGCGCGGTCGCCCAGACGCGTTCGGTGACGTACTTCTCCGGGTCGTAGCCGATGACCGGTTCGCGCTTGAGCAGCTTGCGCTCGCCGGTGAGCACGTTGGTTTCGTATGTCGTGCCCGGCGTGGTCAGCGAGGTATAGCTGTAGCGCAGCCACGGCGTGTCGTGTTCGGAATTGGTCGACAGGCCCATCGAATACGCCGGCTCATCGGCCTTCACGTACTCCTCGGTGCCATCGACCTTCAGTACGCGCAGGCGTTCCAGCGCGTCGGAACGTTCGGCGATGGTGGTGAAGCCGTCGAACAGTTCGAAACCTTCGATGAACACGTCGTCGCGATGCGGCACCCACTCCTTCCATTGCTTGCGCGAAGTCGCATCCGACGGCGCCGTCATCAGCTTGAAGTTCGACGCGCCGCCTTCGTTGGTGCGGATGACCCAGCGGTCGCCGAGATGGTCGGCCTGGTATTCCACGTCGCGTTCGCGCGGCGCGAGCACGACGAATTTCTCCGGGTTGTTCGCCGGTGCGCAGCGCATCTCGCTGGACACCGTGCTCTCCACCCCGATGCAGATGAACTTGTCGTCGCGCGATCGATCCACGCCCATGTAGAAGCTGTCGTCCTTCTCTTCGTACACCAGCACGTCCTTCGAGGACGGCGTGCCGAGCACGTGCTTCTTCACGCGCACGGTGAGCAGCGTTTCCGGGTCGTTCTCGACGTAGAACAGGGTCTTGTTGTCGTCCGCCCAGACCAGGTTCGGCGAAACGCCCGTGATCTGGTCGCTGTAGACCTCGCCCGTTTCCAGGTTCTTGAAGCGGATGACGTACTGGCGACGGCCCACCGCGTCCTCGGCCCAGGCGAGGATTTTGTTGTCCTGGCTGACTTCCCAGTCGCCGACGTTGAAGTAGTCCTTGCCGGCGGCCATGACGTTCACGTCGAGCAGTACCTGCTCGGCGGCGTCCATGGAACCGGCGCGGCGCGCATAGACGGGATAGTCCTGGCCGGTTTCGAAGCGGCTGTAGTACCAGTGGCCGCGCTCGCGATACGGAACGGAGCTGTCGTCCTGCTTGATGCGGCCGACGATCTCCTCGTACAGCTTGTTCTCCAGCGGCTTCAGCGGCGCCATCACCGCATCGACGTAGGCGTTCTCGGCGTTGAGGTACGCCAGCATCTCGGGATTCTTGCGGTCGTCGTCGCGCAGCCAGTAGTACTCGTCGTTGCGCTGCGCGCCAAACGGCGCCTTCACGACGTGCGGCTTCTTCGCCGCATCGGGCGGGGTGGCGGTGGCGGCGAGGGTCGGGGCGGTCGTGCTCATCAGTAGGGCCGAAAGCAGAAGGTGGGTCGTGTTCATGGATGGGGTCCGGTTGCGCGTTGGACAACTGATGGACTTCTTCTCCCTCCCCTGCGAATGCTGGGGAGGGTTGGGGAGGGGTGAAGTGCACTGCGATCGCGCTTGATGGCGCTCACCCCACCCCCTCCCAACCTCCCCCTGCATTCGCAGGGGGAGGGGCAAAAGCTGCGTTACTTGCCGCTCAATTCATTCCACAAAAACGTGAACGCCAGCGCGCTCATGTGCGCCGCCTGGGCATTGTTGGCCGAACCGCCGTGGCCGCCCTCGATGTTCTCGTAGTAGCGCACGTCCTTGCCGGCGTCCAGCATCTTCGCGGCCATCTTGCGCGCATGGCCCGGGTGCACGCGGTCGTCGCGCGTGGAGGTCATGAACAGAGCCGGCGGGTACGTGCGTTTGGCGTCGAACAGGTGGTACGGCGAGAAGGTGCGGATGTAGTCCCAGTCGGCCGTGTCCGGATCGCCGTATTCGGCCATCCACGACGCGCCCGCCAGCAGGTGGCTGTAGCGCTTCATGTCCAGCAGCGGCACCTGCACGACGACGGCGCCGAACAGGTCCGGATACTGCGTGAGCATGTTGCCGGTGAGCAGGCCGCCGTTGCTGCCGCCCTGGATGCCCAGGTGCGGGGTCGAGGTCACCTTGCGCGCGATCAGGTCCTGCGCGACCGCCGCGAAGTCCTCGTAGGCCTTGTGGCGATTGGCCTTCAGCGCGGCCTGGTGCCAGCGCGGGCCGTACTCGCCGCCGCCGCGGATGTTGGCGACCGCGTACACGCCGCCCTTCTCCAGCCAGCCCTTGCCGACGCTGCCCGAATACGCCGGCGTCAGCGAGATCTCGAAGCCGCCGTAGCCGTACAACAGCGTCGGCGCGGTGCCGTCGAGCTTCAGGTCCTTCGGACGCACCAGGAAGTACGGCACGCGCGTGCCGTCCTTCGACATCGCGAAGTGCTGTTCGATGACGTTTTTCGACGCATCGAAGAACACCGGCATCGTCTTGAGCATTTCGGGCGTCTTGCCGATCTGCGCGAGCGACAGCGTCGTCGGCGTCAGGTAGTCGGTGGCGGTGAGCCACACGGCGTCGCTTTCGTCCGGATCGACGGCCGAAACGCCGAGCGTGCCGAACGTCGGCGCGCCGGTGAATTCCGCGCGCGTCCATTCGCCCGACGCCTTCGGCGTGAGCACGCTCAGGCGGTTCTTCACATCGTCGAGCACGTTCAGCACCAGGTGCGACTTCGTCCAGGTGTAGCTGGAGAGCGACGTGCGTTCGGTGGGCGTGAACAGCGCGGTGAACTCGCGCTTGCCGGCCATGAAGGCGTCGAAGTTCGTGGCGATCAGGCTGCCGGCCGGCCATGTCTTTCCGCCGGCCTCGTACGGTTCGCGCAGCTCGAGCAGCAGCCATTCGCGATGCGGGGACTTGTTGGCCGAATTGAGCGCGTCGATCTTCGCCAGCTTCCCGTCGGCACCACGCAGGTGAAGCTCATCGTTGTAGAACGCCAGCGTGCGGCTGACGAAATCGCGCTCGAAGCCCGGCGTGTGGTCGCGCAACGCGGCGATGTACATGTCGTTCGGCTTGCCTTCGTACACCACGCGCGCCTGCTCGATGGGCGTGCCCCGCTTCCATTCCTTGACGATGCGCGGATAACCGGAGCTGGTCATCGAGCCCGCACCAAAATCGGTGTAGACGTAGACGGTGTCGCGGTCGATCCAGCCGAGCGCGCCCTTGGCTTCATCGCGGAAGAAGCCGTCCTTCACCCAGGACTTCGTGGACAGGTCGAACTCGCGCGTGACGTCGGCATCGGCGCCGCCGCGCGAGAGCGCGATCAGGCAGCGCGAATAGTCCGGGCGCAGGCAATCCACGCCGTGCCACACCCAGTTCTCGCCCTCGGCCTGGTTCAGCGCGTCCAGGTCGATGATCGTTTCCCACTGCGGTTTGTCCTTGCGGTATTCGGCCAGCGTCGTGCGGCGCCACAGGCCGCGCTCGTGCTGCTTGTCCTTCCAGAAGTTGTAGTAGTACTCGCCGATCTTCTCCACGCCCGGGATCTTCGCGTCGGAATCGAGGATGGCGCGGATTTCGGTCTGCAACTGCGCGAAATCCGGCGAGGCGGCGAGTTCGGCCTCTGACTTCGCGTTGTGCGCCTTGACCCAGTCGAGAGAGCGCTCGGCGGTGACGTCTTCGAGCCAGGCGTAGGAATCGGCGGACACGGCGGGGGACTCCTTGGGGGCGGCGCCGGCGAGGGACGCGGCCGCCAGGCCTGCGGAGAACATCAGGCTCTGGCAGGCAGTCGACAGCTTCGACATCGGCGCTCCGGGTACGTGAAGGGACCCGGAACGCTAGCACAGCGCACCCCCGCTGCCCGCGTGTCGGATGGCCTGCGGACGAGGTCGCCGGAGGGGTACGACGAGGCTCCGGAATGGGTTCGCGCGGGTATCGCGGCACCCTGCCGTTACCTGCGCGAACCTGGCGCACCATCGTCACGAAGGCGGTGCACTACCCGCGCGAACCCACCGCGGCACCTGCGGGCACCTGCGCCATGACCCTCGCGCACCCTGCGCGGTACTCGTCCGAACCCCGCGCACTGTCCGTCCGAACCTGCCCGGACATGCCGACCTTGCCCATTCGCGCCCGCTCAGGCCGCCTGCGTGTGCCGGCGCCGCAGGATCGTCGGACGGCGGCGGCGCGCCTGCGCGCCTGCGCGGCGGCGTGCGCGGACCGGTGCGCCCTCGCCGGATTCGCGCGCCGGCAGGCGGAAACGGTGCAGCGCCCACCACGCGCACAGCGGCATCGCGACCAGCCACAGCGGCATCCAGCCGAAGGTCGGGCTGAAACCGCGCGCGGCCGGCAGCAGCGCGACGACCACCGCGCCGATGGCGACGGCATGGCGCAGAGCGGTTTCGAGGCCGGAATGGGTGTCGTGACGGGTCTGCATGGCGGGTCTCCGTTGGATGGAGCCAGCCTGCGGGCGGGGCATCTCAGAGGCTGCGACGGGTCCTGTCGCGACTCCGCTCCAAGGGTCCGCAGCCGTCCATGGCGGCACGCAACAGGCTTCGGATCGCCTGCCCGGCCATCCATGGCCGGGCGTTCGGCCGGCCACGCGGCAATGCCGCGTAAGCGGCCCGCCTCACCTCATCGCTCGTAATTGCTCAGCGCCAGCTGCAGCAGGGCGCGGGCCTGTTCGCGCAGCACCGGCGGCTCGACGATCTCCGCGTCGCTGCCGTAATGCATCACGTCCATCAGCAGTTCGCGGCCGGCGCTGTAGGGCACCTTCAGCTCGTAGCGGCCGTCGGGCAGGAAGCGCCCCTGCTGCTGCGAATGCCAGTGCTCGTCCGCCACCCAGCGCGCGGCCTTCGGCGTGAACACGATCGTCGCCCAGCCCTTCGGCGTGCCGGAGAAGATGCCGTAGCTGGACGCCAGGTGCTTGTCGAGTTCCTCGTCGGGCACGTCGCGCGCGGCGGTCTCCGACAGTTTCGCCGCGCTGATGCGGTCCACCGCGAAGCTGCGCAGCGCCTCGCGGTTGTGGTCCCAGGCGTCGAGGTACCAGTTCTCGCGGTAATGCGTCAGCCGCTGCGGCGACACCGTGCGGCGCGTCTGCTCGTCGGTGGAGCGTGCGCGGTATTCGAAACTCAGCTGCTTGCGATCGAGCACCGCCGTGGCGACGGTGCGGAACGAAGTTTCATCGAGGCGACGCGTGCGATGCGGGATCACGCGCACGCGTTCGACCGGCACGCGACGGCCGCCGGCGTGTTCGTCCAGCAGCTTCTCGATGCGGTGCTGCAATGGCGCCAGCGCGTTCGACAGCACGCCGCCGCCACTGCGGACGAGCAATTGCTGCGCGGCCAGCAGCGAGTGCAGCTCCTCGGAACTGAGCCACAGGCCCGGCAGTTCGAAGCGCTCGCCTTCGCTGTGGTCGTAGCGGAAACCCGCCTCGCCATTGCCGACCACCGGCGCCATCAGGTAGTCGCGCAGGTACGCCAGGTCGCGATAGACCGTGGCGCGCGAGCATTCCAGGTCCTCCTGGAGCCGCTGCACCGTGACCGGATAGCGCGCGGCGCTGAGGATGCGGTGCAGGGCGTGGATGCGTTCGATGCGTTCCATGGCTCGCGGTCGAGGAAGCGGAGGGAAAGGATGGCACCGCGCCATGTCGGCCGCCAGCGCGTCGAGCTAACTCCCGTTTAACCGGGCGACCACGATACTGCGGGTTCGATGTCAGGGGGTGTGATGGAGTCGACGCAGGGATTGCGATGGGACGTCGTGCTGGCGGGATCGGTGGCGTTCGCCACCACGACGGGCATGTTCGTCGGCCTGGCGGTGATGATGCGGCCGATCATTATCCCGATACCGCCTTCTCGCACCGACATGCAGGTGGTGTGGATCGCCCCACCGCCCCCGCATGCGCCGCAGCGTGCGCGGATGCCCGCCAGGCCGCATGATCCGGCGCGCACCGCGTCGCGGGCGCAACCGCGCACGCCTGTCGCGACGCCATCGAACACGGCGGATGACGCAGCGCCACCTGCAGGGCCTGGACGCCCACTTTCCGCGATTTACCTGGACCAGGTCCGCGCCACCGCGGAGCCGGCGGCTCCGGGCGCCGATCCGCTCGCCGACCGTCGCGCACGCTTGCCGGGCGAAGGCGGCGGGCGATTCCGCATGCGCGAGGCGACCAGCGTCGCGAGCATCGTGAACGGCATCGGACGCATGTTCGGCGGACGCGATCCTGACGAACCGTGCCGCGAGAATCGCAGGAACATCGGCGAACTGGCGCTGGACGGCGACAGCGCCGCATTGCAGCAACAGCTGGATTACGAACATCGCCTGTGTCGCCCCTAGCGCCACGCAGGCACAATGACGGGATGCGCCAGCCCGAGCCCGCCATCGACACCTCGCCCAGCATCGGCGACGAGGTCAAGACCACCACCTGCTACATGTGCGCATGCCGCTGCGGCATCAAGGTGTGGCTGAAGGACGGGCAGATCCGTTACATCCAGGGCAATCCGGACCATCCGGTGAACCAGGGCGTGCTGTGCGCCAAGGGTTCGGCCGGGATCATGCAGCACTACTCGCCCGCACGGCTCGACAAGCCGCTGCTGCGCGTGGGAGAGCGCGGTTCGGGCGAGTTCCGCGAGATCGAATGGGACGAGGCGCTCGACATCGCGACCTCGTGGCTCAAGCCGATCCGCGAACGCAATCCCGACGAACTGGCCTTCTTCACCGGCCGCGACCAGTCGCAGGCGCTCACCGGCTGGTGGGCGCAGCAGTTCGGCACGGTGAACTACGCCGCGCACGGCGGTTTCTGCTCGGTGAACATGGCCGCCGGCGGCCTGTATTCGGTGGGCGGCAGCTTCTGGGAATTCGGCGAACCCGACTGGGACCACACGCAATACCTGATGCTGTGGGGCGTGGCCGAAGACCACGACTCCAACCCGATCAAGCTGGGCCTGGGCAAGCTGAAGGCGCGCGGGGCGAAGATCGTCGCAATCAATCCTGTGCGCTCGGGGTACGGCGCCATCGCCGACGAATGGATCGGCATCCGCCCCGGCACCGACGGCCTGTTCGCCTTCGCGCTGATCCACGAACTGCTGAACGCCGACCGCATCGACCTGGACTACCTGGTGCGCTACACCAACGCGCACTGGCTCGTCATCGACGATCCGGGCGGCGCGGAAGACGGCCTGTTCGCGCGCGATCTGGAAGGCCATCCGCTGTGCGCGATCGACTCGCACCGTTTCGCCAACGCGAACGACACCGGCATCGCGCCGCGCGTGGTGGGCGAATACACGCTGCGCGACGGCCGCCGCGCGGTGCCGGCGTTCCACCTCATCGCGCAGCGCTACCTCGATCCGCAGTATTCGCCCGATGCGGTGAGCGCCCGTTGCGGCATTCCCGCCGACACCATCCGCCGCATCGCGCGCGAGCTGGCCGACGCCGCGTTCGATCGCGCGTTCACGCTGCCCATCGCGTGGACCGATGCGTGGGGCCGCGAACACGACTCGATGCAGGGCCGTCCGGTGTCGATGCATGCCATGCGCGGCATCAGCGCGCACAGCAACGGCTTCCACACCTGCCGCGCGCTGCACCTGCTGCAGATGCTGCTGGGCGCGGTCGATGCGCCGGGTTCGTTCCGCTACCAGCCTCCGTTCCCCAAGCCACTGCCGCCGCCGAACCGGCCCGGCAAGGCGCGCCAGGCCAACGGCGTGCTCGACGCTGCCCCGCTGGGGTTCGTGCACGGGCCGGAAGACCTCGTCGTCGATGAGGCCGGCCATCCGCGCCGCATCGACCATGCGTTTTCGTGGGCGTACCCGCTGTCGGCGCACGGGATGATGCACACCGTCATCCGCAACGCATGGGCGGGCGATCCCTACCCCATCGATACGCTCATGATGTTCATGGCGAACATGAGCTGGAATTCGTCGATGAACACCGCGCAGACCATCGCGTGGCTCACCGACAAGCGCGAGGACGGCGACTACCGCATCCCGCGCATCATCTACGCCGATGCGTACGCCTCGGAAATGGTCGCCTACGCCGACCTCGTGCTGCCCGATACGACGTACCTGGAGCGCTTCGACGCGATCAGCCTGCTGGACCGGCCGATCTCCGACGCCGACGGCGCGGCGGACGCGATCCGTCACCCGGTGCTGGATGCGGCTAAGCAGCGCGAGGGCCGCGACGTGCGCGGCTTCCAGTCGGTGCTGATCGACCTCGGCGCGCGATTGGGCCTGCCGGGCCTGACGAACGCGGACGGCACGGCGAAGTACCGCGATTACGCCGATTACATCGTCCGCCACGAACGCGCGCCGGGCGTGGGCCTGCTCGCAGGCTGGCGCGGCGCGCATGGCGAGGTCGAGGCGAAGGGGCAGCCCAATCCCGAGCAGTTGCAGCGCTACATCGACAACGGCGGCTTCTGGCGCAGCGAAATTCCCGAAGATGCGCGCTACTTCAAGATGGCCAACCGCGGCTATCTGGACTGGGCGCAGCGCATGGGTTTCCTCGGCCATGCCGATCCGATCGTGCTGCAGGTGTACTCGGAAACGCTGCAGAAGTTCCGCCTCGCCGCACGGGGACACGGCACGGTGCAGCCGCCGGACGAACACCGCGAGCGCGTGGCGACGTATTTCGATCCGCTGCCGATGTGGTACGAGCCGTTCGAGGGCGAACAGACCACGCGCGAGGAATTCCCGCTCAGCGCCGTCACGCAGCGCCCGATGTTCATGTACCACGCGTGGGGCTCGCAGAATGCGTGGCTGCGGCAGATCGCCACGCGCAACTGGCTGTACCTGCATCCGGACACCGCGTCGCGCCACGGCATCGGGGACGAGGACTGGATCGAAGTCACCTCGCACCACGGCACCATCACCGTGCAGGCGAAGTTCGCCGCGAACGTGCAGCCCGACACGGTGTGGACGTGGAACGCCATCGGCAAGCGACGCGGTGCGTGGAAGCTCGGCAAGGACGCGCCGGAAGGCCGCGAGGGTTTCCTGCTGAACCACCTGATTTCCGACATCACCCCGCGCGGCGATTACGCCAATGCCGATCCGGTCACCGGTCAGGCCGCATGGTTCGACCTGCGCGTGCGCATCACGCGTGCGGCATCGGCCGACACCGGCGTGGTGAAGGCCAGTTCGCCGCAGTTCCCGCCCATCGCGATGGGCGAGGCCGGCGACGCGCCGCTACGGTATGGCGCGCAGTTCCGCGACAAGCGCAAGGCCGGGGGAAGCGCGCCATGAAATCCGTCCGCCTCCTCGCCGGCTGGCTGTGCATCGTGCTCGGCTTCACGGTGATGATCCTGATCAGCTTCGGCGTGTTCGACCCGATCGCGCCGGCCGAAACGACGAGTTCGATCATCCCCGTGCTCGTCGGCATGCTGCCGAGCGTGAGCTTCGGCATCGCCCTGTTCGCGATCGGCGTCTGGCTGATCAGCACCCGCAAACGCTGAAAGAACCCGAAATGACCGACCTGCCGCCGCCGTCGAAGAAGAAGCTCGGGCTCGTCATCGACCTGGACACCTGCGTGGGCTGCCACGCCTGCGCCGTGAGCTGCAAGGAGTGGAACGCCGGCGGTTTCGCCGCGCCGCTCACCGACGAGCAGCCGTACGGCAAGGACCCGTCGGGCGTCTGGTTCAACCGCGTGCACAGTTACGAGGTCGCGGCCACGCAAGGTTGCGCGTCGAGCGCGAAGCCGCAGCCCGCGCAGACTTTGCACTTCCCGCGTTCGTGCCTGCATTGCGAAACACCGGCCTGCGTGACCGTGTGCCCCACCGGCGCCAGCTACAAGCGCGCCGAGGACGGCATCGTGCTGGTCGATGAAGACAAGTGCATCGGCTGCAAGCTGTGTTCGTGGGCCTGCCCGTACGGCGCGCGCGAGTACAGCGAGGTCGAAGGCGTGATGAAGAAATGCACGCTGTGCGTGGACCGCATCTACAACGAGAACCTCGCCGAATCCGAACGGCAGCCGGCCTGCGTGCAGGCCTGTCCGACGCGCGCCCGCCATTTCGGCGATCTCGGCGATCCGGAATCCAAGGTATCGAAGCTCGTGGCCGAACGCGGCGGCGTCGACCTGCTGCCGCAGCTGGGCTACCAGCCGGTGAACAAGTACCTGCCGCCTCGCCCGCGTCGCACGGGCGAGGCGACCGCCGCCGCGCCGGCGCAGGACGAAACCCTCGACACCGCCGCGCTGCCGCCGATGCTGCGCTGGCTCGACCGCGTACTCAGCCGCTGAGTCCCCTCGCATGCATCCTGCGTTTTCCGTCATCGCCTTCACCACGCTCTCCGGCGCCGGCTACGGCCTGCTGTTGTGGGCCGGTGGCCTGATCCTGCTGCCCGCCCTCCAGGGGCGCGCGCCCGCGAGTGGCGCGACGGTGCTGCTGTGGGGGTTGCTGCTGGTGCTGGGCCTGGTGCTGACGACGGTCGGGCTGCTCAGCTCGATGCTGCACCTGGGCAAGCCCGGCCGCGCGTGGCGTGCGTTTTCGCAGTGGCGCACCTCGTGGCTCTCGCGCGAAGGCGTATTCGCCATGCTCACGGCGCTGGTCGTGCTCGCGATGCTGGCGGTGCTCGGCATCGGGATCGCCGGCGCATTGCCGCAATCGCTGTGGATCGCGATGCCCGTGCTGGCGGCGATCATGGTGTTGCTCTCGCTGTGCACGATCGCCAGCACCGCGATGATCTACGCCTGCCTCAAGCCCATCCCCGCATGGCGCCACCCGCTGGTGGTGCCGGGCTATTTCGTCTTCGCCCTCCTCAGCGGCTGGCTGGTGCTGATGGCGCTGGTGAACTGGGCCTCCCTCTCGGACGAGGCGCTGGGCGTGATCCTGCTGGTGACCTTCGCGCTGGCGATCGTCGCGGCCGCGCTGAAGCTCGTGTACTGGCATCGCATCGACCATCAGTCCCTTGGCGCCACACGCGGCGATGCCGTCGGCCTGCCGGGCCGCGAGGTGGACGTCTTCGAACGCCCGAACACGCAGGCGAACTACATCAACCGCGAAATGGGCCATGTGCTGGCGCGCAAGCACGCGCGGCCGTTGCGGGCGATCGCGCTGCTGCTGTTCGCGCTGGCGCCGATGGCGGCGGCGTGGCTCGCGTGGGCGAATCCCGATCTGGCGGGCCCCGTGTTCACGCTGGGCGCCGTGCTGACGCTGGCGGGAGTGCTGGTCGAACGCTGGCTGTTTTTTGCCCAGGCCCGGCACGTGGTCACGCTTTACTACTGAAGTCCCTGAACGGGAACGGTTTTCCGGACGCGTCCGATTTGCCTGTAATCGCTTTCACCTGCACCATGGCGACTTCCCAGTTGCCCATTCACGACGATGCTCGGTGTGCTCGGGCTCGCCCTGCTCGGCGGCCCCTTCGTGACATTGCCGCTGCCGGTTTCCCCCGGCGACCCGACGCTGATGGCCATCGCGAGCGATCCGGCGCAGATGCGGCTGTACTGCTTTTCCACGCGCTGCGGCGACGAGGAATGGCAGGTCGCGATGTCCGCGCCGCTGCCGGCGGAGTCCAACGGCGACGCGCGCCATCGTCCGCTGCGCCTGCCCGGCAGCCAGAGCTACACCGCGCTGAGCGCACCGGCCACGCCGCGCGACAGCAAGGGGTCGTATTCCAACGACTTCCGCATCGGCGCGCGCTACGGCATGCAGGTGATGCGCGACGGGCCGACGCAGCTTGGCCTCACCCTCGGCGCCGGCTATCGCCTGGCGCCGCTCTACGACGATGGCATCAACACGCCCGGTCCCGTGCTGCGGGGCGAACTCAATCTCGGCCAGAAGGTCGGGGAACGCGCGACGTGGACGCAGCGCGTGCAGTTCGAGAGCGGCCGCGGCGAGGCATTCGTGAAGCAGTCGGTGAGTTTCGACGTGAACCTCGCGCCGAACTGGACGCTGGAAAGCGACTTCGCCATCCGCCACGACACGCAGAGTGGCGGCGGCAAGGAAACCGCCGAGAGCAAGATCGAGGTGCGTCGCCGCTTCTGAACGTCGCGTCCGGGTGTCGACTTTCCGGGACGCATGCGCCGGCAATCAGCCGGCGCCGAAGGCCGCCAGCAACAGCACGACCAGCGCGGTCGCGGCCAGCAATGCATGCGTGATCACCAGCCACGGCGGCAGCAGGCGCTGGCGCCACTTGTACGCCAGGCTCATCACCGCGCCGCCGCCAGCCGCGAGCAGGAACAGCACCGCCGCGACCTGCACCGTCGACGGGACTGGCTGCGTGCACAGCGCGTAGATGGTCAGCGTCAGGCCCGACGCGGCCAGCAGACCGTGCAGCATCGCCAGCCAGGCGGGCGGGTTGTGACGGGTCGAGAACCGGATGACCGCCATCAGCAGGCCGCCCAACGCCGCGATGACGAACAGGATCGAAGCAGTCTGGAGCATGCACGGCGCCTGTTCTGAACTCCGTCCAGCCTAGGCCTCGTCCGGTGAGCCAGCCGTGTCGGCGGCGTCGATGCGGTGTCACGACCGCAACGCGGCACCGCAACCGCAGCGGGGTTCGTTCGTCAGTGCGAAGCCGCGATCAGATCGCCCGCGCCCTGCGCCAGCAACCTGTCGGCGATTTCGATGCCCAGCGCATCGGGCGCGTCGCCGCGGCCCTGGCCATCGGCGCGAACGATCACGCCGTCCCCCGCCGACCCGACCAGCCCCGACAGATACAGATGCTCGCCCTGCAAACGCGCGAACGCCGCCACCGGAACATGGCAGCTGCCGTGCAGCGCGCGGTTCATCGCGCGCTCGGCCTCGGCGCACGTGCGCGTATCGGCGTCGTCCAGGCGTGCGCACAGCGCCCGGGTGGCCTCGTCGTCCTCGCGGCATTCGATCGCCACCGCGCCCTGTGCCGGCGCCGGCAACCAGGCAGGCGCCTGCAGGCGGTCGCGGATGCGGTCGTCGAAGCCCAGTCGCTGCAGCCCCGCGCAGGCCAGCACGATCGCGTCGTACTCGCCGGCATCCAGCTTCGCCAGGCGCGTGTTGACGTTGCCGCGCAGGTCGGCCAGTTGCAGGTCCGGGCGCACCGCGCGCAACTGCGCCTGGCGGCGCAGCGACGAGGTGCCCACGCGCGCGCCCTGCGGCAGCGCCGCGATGTTCGCGAAGCGGTTGCTGACGAATGCATCGGCGTAATCGGCGCGCGCCAGGATCGCCGGCAGCGCGAAACCCGGCTCCAGCTCCATCGGCACATCCTTGAGCGAATGCACGGCGCAGTCGGCCTCGCCGCGCAGCATCGCCAGCTCCAATTCCTTCAGGAACAGGCCCTTGCCGCCAATGGCCGCCAGCGAGCGGTCCAGCACTTCGTCGCCGCGGGTGCTCATGGGCACCAGTTCCACCGTCAGGCCGGGATGCGCTTGGCGCAGTCGGTCGGCGACGTGCTCGCTCTGCCACAGGGCGAGCGGACTTTTGCGGGTGGCGATGCGGAGCGTCTTCATCGCCGCATTATCGTTGTTGTGGCCCGGGTAAGCGAAGCGCACCCGGAACCGGCGGCGTCACAGGTGCTTCAGGGTTTCCTTCAGCCCCGCCACGCAGCGCCGGCTGACTTCCAGCGGCGCCTTGCCATGCCGCAGCACGGCCTGCACGTGGCCGTCGGGCGCGCGGCGCAGTTCGACGATCTCGTGCCGCGCCACCAGGCAATTGCGGTGGATGCGCACGAAACGTTCGCCGAACTCGTCTTCCAGCGACTTCAGCGATTCCTCGATGAGGTCCTCGCCGCGCGCATGGTGCACGACGACGTACTTCTCCTCCGCGTGGAGGTAGTGCACGTCCTCGATCGGGATCAGCCGCAGGCTGCCGCGCAGGCGCGCGCACAGGTGGCTGCGGCGCTGCCCGACGGGCCCGGCGCCGTTGTCGCCGCCCTTCTCGCGGCCGGCGGCGAAGGTGCGCACGCGCTCCAGCGCGGCGGCCAGGCGCTCGGCGCGCACGGGCTTGACCAGGTAGTCGATCGCCTCGGCCTCGAACGCCGACAACGCATGCGCGTCGTACGCGGTGCAGAACACCACCGCCGGGCGCGGATCGAACGCGGCCAGGTGACGCGCGGCTTCCAGGCCGTCGATGCCGGGCATTGCGATATCCAGCAGCACCAGGTCCGGACGATGCTCGGCGCAGGCGTGCAGCGCATGCTGGCCGTCGGCCGCCTCGGCGACGACTTCGACGCCGCGCTGCTCGGCCAGCAGGCCGCGCAGGCGCTCGCGCGCTAGCGGTTCGTCATCGGCGATCACTACCCTCATCGGCGCCTCCATCCCCCAGGCCGGCACAGCCGTATGGGGGGAGGATAGCCCCGGGCGGGGCCGGCTACCAATCGTCGGCAGCCCCTACCCGGCAAAGCGCCGGGAAAGCCAGTCGCCCAGGTCGCGGATCTCCTCCGCGCACACCTGATGGGCCATCGGGTAGTCGTGCCATTCCAGGTCGAACCCCATGGCCCTCATCGCCTGGGAACTGCGCAGGCCGATGGCCGCCGGCACCACCGGGTCGAACTGGCCGTGCGCCATGAACAACGGCTGCGATGTCGCCGCGGCCTGCAGCGCGGCGGCTGCCTGCGAAGGTGCCTCGGGCAGGTAGGTCGACAGGCCGGCCAGGCCGGCCAGCGGCACGCGCCGGCGCAGGCCCGCCGACAGCGTGATCGCGCCGCCCTGCGAGAAGCCCACCAGCACGATGCGTTCGGCCGGAATGCCGCGTTCGTTCTCGCGCGCGATCAGCGCCTCGACCTGCGCGACGGACTCGGCGACACCGGCTTCGTCGGCCCGGCTCTTCCCCGCATCGGTGTGCAGCGCGTCGAAATCGAAATGCACGATGTCGTACCAGGCGCGCATGCGCATGCCGTTGTTGATCGTCACCGGCCGCACGGGCGCGTGCGGGAACACGAAGCGCAGCGACGGCCAGTCGCGGCGGACCAGTTCGGGCACGATCGGTGCGAAATCGTGGCCATCGGCGCCCAGGCCGTGCAGCCAGAGCACGGTCCACGCCGGGGACGGGCCGGTTTCGAATTCGACGGTTTCCAGCAGCGGGGCGGTGGTGTTCATGCCCGCATTGTCGCCGCTGGGCGACGGCGCGCCAATCAGCTGCTCGGTTCGGGTGGCAGCTGGAACATCAAGGTACGCGTGGTGCTCACGCGACGCGGCGTCGGTTCGAACTGCCAGCGCGCGGCAGCAGCGAGTGCGGCCTGCTCGAACAGACCTTCCGGTTGCGCCGACACGGCGTGCACGTCGGTGACGCTGCCGTCGGGCTGGATCGTGAAGGCGACCTGCACGCGGCCTTCGATGCGGCGGTTGCGTGCGGCCAGCGGATACCGCGGGGCGGCATCGCGAAGCAGGCGCGGCAAGGCGGAGGGTGTGGATTCCGTGCGCGCGAGCGGTGTCGGCGGTGCGGTTTCCTTGGGCGCCGCGGGCTCCGGCGGCGGCGGCGCGGCGATGGTCGCCGCCGGTGGCGATGCCGGCGACGTCGCAGCGGGCGGCACGGCGCGCGCGAGCGTGGGTGACGCCGCCGGTGCCGGAGCGATGGGTGGAGGGGCTACCGACTTTGCGGTTTCGGCAACGCGCGCGCCTTCCTCGCGGTCGGCGCGCTCCTGCGCCACGCGCAGCGATTCGCGCAATCGCGGCAGTGCGGGCGCGTGCGCATCCATTCGCGCGAGCAGGCCGATGAGGCGCCGCGCTTCGTCCAGTTGCTGCTGGCCCAGCGCCTGCTCGGTAGCGATCAGCACGTACGGCTGCAGTTCGGCCAGCGCTGCGGCGACACCCGCATCGGGTTCGCGTTCGCGCAGGGCAAGGTAGTACTCCACCGCGTTGTTGCCGGCGGGCGTGTGCAGGCGCTGTTCGCGCAATGCCGCCTCCGCACGCGCGCGCAGCGGGCGGGTTTCCATCTGCTCGGGCACGGGCTCCGGCAGCGCCGCATCCACGCCGGCCGAAACATCCTGCGCCGCGGGCGCACGCGCGCCCTCGCATCCGGCCAGCGCCACCACCAGCAATCCCGCACCCGCCAGACCGGCCCACCGCATTGCGAATCCCCCGAAAAAGCCGGCACAGGCTAGGCAGTTCATGTGACGGCAATGCGGCAATGCGGCGGCCGCGGGGTCCCGCAATTGTGTATCGCCACGTCCGGCACGTACCCTTGCCCGCATGCTTCGCCTGCGCGCCCTCGTGATCGTCCAGTGCCTGATGCTCGGCCTGTTGCTGGCCGGGCTGGCGATCAAGCCTGCGCTGGCGGCGAGCGAGGAAATGCACGACCTGGTCGCACACGCCACGCTGTCCGGCGACGGCAATGCGCACGACGCGTCGTCCGACGACGCCTCCGGCAACGACGCAGGCGGCGGCCAGCCGCACGACGACGGCCACGCCCACCTGACCCATTGCTGCGGCCACCAGGCTGCCGTGCCGGCCGGCACGTATTTCGAACTGCGCGTGCCGCACGAGGCCTCGCCGCTGGAACGCGAGCGCATCGACTTCGCGCCCGCGCCCCGCACCGCACCGTTCCGTCCTCCGATCGCGGCCTGACGTCGCCGCCGGCCCGCGCCGGCGTTCCGTCCGCCCTTTCTCCGGAGACATTCCATGTCCGTTCGACCCGCGGCTCTGGCCGCGCTGGTCGTCGCGCTCGTTGCGGCCCTGCCCGCACGCGCCGACGACCGCCTCACGCTGGACGATGCATTCGCACGCGTCGCCAGCGCCCATCCCGATCTACGTCTCTACGTTCCACGCGCGCAGGCCGCACAGGCGCAACGCGACGAGGCCGCGCAGCGCCCCGCCTTCACCGCGGGCGCCACGCTCGAAAACGCCCTCGGCACGGGCGATTACGGCGCGCTCGATTCGGCCGAAGCGACCCTGACGCTGGCCTCCGTGCTCGAGCGCGGCGGCAAGCGCGAGGCCCGGATGGCGCTCGCCCAGGGCCGCATCGATTCGCTGGCCGTGCAACGCGAAACCACCCGCCTGGACCTGCTGGCCGACACCGCGCGCCGGTACCTGGCCGTCGTGGCCGCGCAGCGCGGCGCCGACATCGCACGGGCCGACATCGAACAGCGCCGTCGCGCCGTCGCCGCCGCACGCGAACGCCTGACCGCCGGCGGCGCGCCGGAGTCGGTCGTGCTCACCGCGCAGGCCGCGCAGGCGAAGGCCGAGCTTGACCTGCGCCGCGCCGAGCAGACCGCCGTCGCTGCCCGGCAGCACCTTGCCGCGCTGTGGGGGCAACGCGAGCCGCGCTTCGAGCTGGCCGCAAGCGATCCGCTGGCCCTGCCCGCCATCGCCGATTTCGACGTGCTCGCCGGTGAGCTGCAACGCACGCCCGAACTGCGCGCGTTCGCCGACCGCCGCCGCATCGCGCAAGCGCGCCTGCGCCTGGCCGAATCGCAGCGCAGCGCCGACGTCGACTGGCAAATCGGTGCGCGTTGGCTCAACGCAAGCGACGACGTCGCGCTGGTTGCGAGTGCGTCGATCCCGCTGGGTGCATCGCGCCGCGCGGAACCGGGCATTCGAGTCGCCCAGTCCGAGTTGTCGGAGCTGGAGATCGAACGCGAATCGCAGGACCTTGGGTTGTATTCGACGCTGGTCGAAGCGCACGGGCGGTATCGCGTGGCGCAACTGGAAGTGTTGCGCCTGGGCGACGACGTGCTGCCGCGCCTGGCCCGCGCCGAAACCGCCGCCGAACGCGCGTGGCGCGCAGGTGCGACGACGTACCTGGAATGGTCGCAACTGCAATCCGAACGCACTGCGATGCGTCGCCAGCAACTCGACGCCGCGCTCGACGCGCAGCGGGCCCTCATCGAAATCCAGCGACTGACCGGCGATGCGCTCGTGCAGCCGGCACGCCCCAGGGAAACGGGAGTCACACCGTGAAGATCCGACTGATCGCTGCATTCATCGCGCTGGCACTGGCCGGCTGCGGAAACTCCGGCACCACCGGCGAAGCCGGCCAGGATCACGCCGCCGAAGGCGCACACGACGAAGCCGAGGCGCGCGGCGAGCACGGCGGCCGTCTGTTGAAGCAGGACGGCATCACCGTCGAACTCGCCATCGCCGAGGACGGCACGCCGCCGACGTACGAAGCCTGGCTGTACCGCGATGGCAAACCCTTGTCTGCGAAGGCCGGTGAGGTCGACGTCGCACTCACGCGCATGGGCGGCGCACGCGAGACGCACGCCTTGCGCGTGCGCAATGACGGCCGGTTGATGGCCGACTCCGTCGTCGCCGAGCCGCATTCCTTCGACGTCGCCGTCACCGCGCGCGTCGACGGCCGCACGTTGCGCTGGAGCTACCCCAGTTACGAAGGGCGCACCGTCATCGCCGCCGATGTCGCGCGCCAGTCGGGCATCCGCGTGGCGAAGGCCGGCCCGGGCGTGATCAACGACGAGCACGAAGTCCAGGGCCTGCTCACGCCCGTCGAAGGCCGCGTCGCCAGCGCGATGGCGCGCTTCCCCGGGCCGATCCGCACGTTGCGCGCCAACGTCGGCGACACCGTGCGCGCGGGGCAGCCGCTGGCCACCATCGAAAGCAACATGAGCCTGACGACGTACACCATCGCAGCGCCGATCTCGGGCGTGGTGCTGTCGCGCAATGCAGCGCTGGGCGCAGTCGCCGGTGAAGGCGCGCCGCTGTTCGAGATCGCCGACCTGTCGAAGCTGTGGGTCGACCTGCACGTGTTCGGCGCCGACGCGACGCACCTGCGCGCGGGCGTGCCGGTCACGGTCACGCGGATGAGCGATGGCATGCAGGCGCAGACCACGCTGGAACGCGTGCTGCCCGGCACCGCCACCGCCAGCCAGAGCACGGTCGCGCGCGCGACGCTCGACAACGCCGACGGCCTGTGGCGTCCGGGCTCGGCCGTGAGCGTGAAGGTGACCGTTGCGCGCCAGCCCGTGGCGATGGCGGTGCCGTTGTCCGCGCTGCAGACCTTCCGCGACTGGGACGTCGTGTTCGTGCGCGTCGGCGATACCTACGAGGTCCGGCCGCTCGAACTGGGCCGGCGCGATGCCACGCAGGTCGAGGTGCTTTTCGGGCTTCGCGCAGGCGATGCCGTCGTCGTCGAGCAAAGCTACCTGGTGAAGGCGGACATCGAGAAGTCGGGGGCCACGCATGACCACTGACCGCCTCGGCATGCTCGAAAGACTCATCGCGTTCGCGATCCGCCATCGCTGGCTGATGATGGTGTTGACGGCGGGATTGATCGCGGTGGGGGTGTGGAGTTTCCAGCGCCTGCCCATCGACGCCACGCCCGACATCACCAACGTGCAGGTGCAGATCAACACCGAAGCCCCGGGCTATTCGCCACTGGAATCCGAACAGCGCGTCACCTACCCCATCGAGACCGCGCTGGCCGGGTTGCCGAGGCTGGACTACACGCGCTCGCTGTCGCGCTATGGGCTGTCGCAGGTGACCGTCGTGTTCAAGGACGGCACCGACCTGTTCTTCGCGCGCCAGCAGGTGGCCGAACGGTTGCAGCAGGTGAAATCGCAACTTCCGCAAGGACTGGAGCCGGAACTGGGCCCCATCGCGACGGGGCTGGGCGAGATCTTCATGTACACCGTGGAAGCCGACCCCGCCGCGCGCAAGCGCGACGGCACGCCGTGGACCTCGACCGACCTGCGCACGTTGCAGGATTGGGTCGTGCGCCCGCAGCTGCGCAACACGCCCGGCGTCACCGAGGTCAACACCATCGGCGGTTACGCGCGGCAGGTGCACATCACGCCCGATCCCGCGCGACTGGTCGCGCTGGGCTTCGGCCTGCGCGACGTGGTCGCCGCGGTGGCGGCGAACAATCGCAACGTCGGCGCCGGCTACATCGAACGCAACGGGCAGCAGTTCCTGGTGCGCGTGCCGGGGCAGGTGGCGGACCTGGAAGCCATCGGCAACATCGTGCTCGATCGTCGCGACGGCGTGCCGATCCACGTCCACGACGTGGCGCAGGTCAGCGAAGGGCCCGAACTGCGCAACGGTGCGGCGACGCAGGACGGACGCGAAGTGGTGCTCGGCACCGTGTTCATGCTGGTCGGCGCGAACAGCCGCGATGTCGCGCAGGCCGCGGCGGCGAAGGTGGAGGCGGCCAACGCCAGCCTGCCGGCCGGCGTGAAGGCGCACGCGGTGTACGACCGCACCGCGCTGGTGGACCGCACCATCGCCACGGTCACGAAGAACCTCGTCGAAGGCGCGCTGCTGGTCGTGGTCGTGTTGTTCCTGCTGCTGGGCAACCTGCGCGCGGCACTGATCACCGCGGCGGTGATCCCGCTGTCGATGCTGTTCACGATGACCGGAATGGTGCGCGGCGGCGTGTCGGGCAACCTGATGAGCCTGGGTGCGCTCGATTTCGGCCTGATCGTCGACGGCGCGGTGATCATTGTGGAGAACTGCCTGCGCCGCTTCGGACAGGCGCAGCTCGCACTGGCGCGCGAACTCACCGACGAGGAACGCTTCGACCTCACGGCATCGGCGACGGCGGAAGTGATCCGCCCCAGCCTGTTTGGCCTCGGCATCATCACGGCGGTGTACCTGCCGATCTTCGCCCTCACCGGAATCGAGGGAAAGATGTTCCACCCGATGGCGATCACGGTGGTCCTGGCGTTGACCGGCGCGATGCTGTTGTCGCTGACGTTCGTGCCGGCGGCGATCGCGCTGTGCCTGCGCGGCCGCGTGGCGGAGAAGGAAAGCCGCATCATCGAATGGGCGCAGCGCCGGTACCGTCCGGCGCTGGCGTGGTCGCTGTCGCATCGCGCGGTCGTCGTCGGCGCCGCGGTGGCGTTGCTTGCAGGCTGCGCGCTGCTCGCCACGCGGCTGGGCACGGAGTTCATCCCCAGCCTGGATGAAGGCGACGTCACCGTGCACGCGATGCGCATCCCCGGAACCAGCCTGAGCCAGGCCGTGACCATGCAGGCGCAGTTGGAACGCAGCTTCAAGACGTTGCCGGAAGTGCAGCGCGTCTTCAGCAAGATCGGCACGGCGGAGATCGCCAACGACCCGATGCCGCCGTCGGTCACCGATACCTACGTGATGCTGGAGCCGCGCGACGCCTGGCCCGATCCGCGCAAGCCCAGGGCGCAACTGCTCGCCGAACTCGAAGCCGTCGCGCAGCGCCTGCCGGGCAATAACTACGAGTTCACCCAACCCATCCAGATGCGCATGAACGAGCTGATCTCCGGCGTTCGCGCGGACGTGGCGGTGAAGGTGTACGGCGATGATCTGGACACGCTGGTGCGCGTGGCGCGCGAGGTCGAAGCCGTGATGGGCACGGTGCCGGGCGCGGCCGACGTGAAGAGCGAGCAGGCCACGGGCCTGCCGCTGCTTTCGATCGCTCCCGACCGCCGGGCACTGGCCGGCTACGGGCTCAACCCGGGCGACGTGCAGGACACGGTGGCGACCGCGATCGGCGGCGAAGTGGCCGGGCAACTGTTCGAAGGCGATCGCCGTTTCGACATCGTCGTGCGCCTGCCTGAAGCGTTGCGTTCGGATCCCGCGCGACTGGCGGACCTGCCGATCCCGTTGCGCGAGGACGCCAACATGGATGAGTCCAGCCGCGACGCGACGTGGGCGTCGGGCGCGCCGCGCACGGTGCCGCTGCGCGAAGTGGCGAAGATCGAAACCGTGCTTGGTCCCAACCAGGTCAATCGCGAGGACGGCAAGCGTCGCGTGGTGGTCACGGCGAACGTGCGCGGGCGCGATCTGGGCGGCTTCGTCGATGAGCTGCGCACGCGCCTGCAGCGCGAAGTGACGCTGCCGCCGGGTTACTGGCTGGGCTACGGCGGCACATTCGAGCAGCTGATCTCTGCCAGCCAGCGCCTGGCGGTGGTGGTGCCGGTGACGCTCGTGGTGATCCTGGCGCTGCTGTTCTGGGCGTTCGGTTCGGCGAAGGATGCCGCGCTGGTGTTCAGCGGCGTGCCGCTGGCATTGACCGGCGGCGTGATCGCGCTCGCGTTGCGCGGGATTCCATTGTCGATCTCGGCCGGCGTCGGTTTCATCGCGCTGTCGGGCGTGGCGGTGCTCAACGGACTGGTGCTGGTGAGCTTCATCCGGCGCCTGCGCGAGGACGGCGCGCCGTTGCGCGAGGCCATCCTCGAAGGCGCGCTCGGTCGCCTTCGCCCGGTGCTGATGACGGCGCTGGTCGCGTCGCTGGGCTTCGTGCCGATGGCCTTGAACGTCGGCGCGGGTTCTGAAGTGCAGCGGCCGCTGGCGACGGTCGTGATCGGCGGCATCGTGTCCTCGACGCTGCTCACGCTGCTGGTGTTGCCGGCGTTGTACGCCTGGGCGCACCGTCGCAAGGCATAGCGACCCGCCGTGTTCCAACCCGGGCGGGGCGAGGCCGCGCCCGGGTTGTTTCGCCTCAGCCGCGCTTCGGTGCCTCGGGGCACGGCGCGCCGGCGTCCATCCACGTGCGGAACGCGCGCACGAACTCGTCGTGCGGCACCGGCACGGGCACGCGGTTTCCGCCCGGCGCCCAGCCCCACAGCACCAGCTTGTCTTCGGCGACGTGCTTGAACATCGCCTCCATGTCGCGATCGCCGTTGCGCTTGCGGTCCTGGATCATCGAACACAACTCGTGTGCCGGAACGCCGATCCACGCCATCTTCTGCTCCGGCGGCGGCAGCGCCCAATGCGGCGCGCCCGGCGGCGCGTTGGGGCCGTAGCTTGCGGGCAGGTTCGCTTCGCCGTGGCACGCCGCGCACGGAAGACCCACCGCACCCTCGCCTTTCGGCCCGCGCACGACGTTCATCATGTGCGGCGTCTGCGCGTCGAACTGCAGCGGCGCATCGCCCGGAATGTGGCAGTTGCTGCAACGCGGATGCTGGAAGACCTTCTCGACGGTCGCGAACGCCGTGAGCGCCTGCGCCTTCTGGGCGGGATCCACCTTCGGCGCGCACGCGGCCAGCATCAGCAGGGAAACGAGTGAGACACAACGCAAGACCCGCATGGCGTTCTCCTCAGGCGGCCTGGACGGGCAGGCGCAACGGCAGCTCGCGCAGCCGCTGTCCGGTAAGCGCGAAGATCGCGTTGGCCACGGCCGGCGCGATCGGCGGGGTGCCGGGTTCGCCGGCGCCGCCCATCTTTTCGGTACTGGGCACGATGTGCACGTCGATCTGCGGCATCTCGTCCATGCGCAGCACGCGGTAGTCGTGGAAGTTCGATTCCTGCACGCGCCCGTCCTTGAAGCTCAGCGCGCTGTGCAGCGCCGCGCCCAGGCCGAAGGCGATGCCCGATTCCATCTGCGCGCGAACGCCTTCGGGATTGACCGCGACGCCGCAGTCGATCGCGCACACCACGCGGTGCACGCGCACGGGATGGCGCAGGCCCGGATTCGGATCGACGGAGATTTCCGCCACCTGCGCGATGAAGCTGCCGAAGGATTCGTGCACGGCTACGCCACGCGCGCGTCCCTGCGGTAGCGGCGAACCCCAGCCGGCCTTCTCCGCGGCCAGGTTCAGCGCGGCCAGGTGGCGCGGGTGCTGTGCAAGCAACGCGCGCCGGTACTCGACCGGATCCTGCTTCGCCGCGTGCGCGAGTTCGTCGATGAGGCTTTCCATGACGAAACCGTTGTAGCTGTGCCCGACCGAGCGCCACCACAGCACGGGAATTCCCGTGCGCGGCGAGTGCAGTTCGACGCGATGGTCCGGAAGGTCGGCGATGTACGGCGAATCGACCACGCCTTCGACCGACGTCCCATCGATGCCGCCCTTCACCATCGCCGCCTCGAAAGGCGATCCGATCAGGATCGACTGCCCCACCAGCACGTGATGCCACGCCACCGGCTTTCCCGCGTCGTCCAGTGCGATGCGTGCCTGCTGCACGTACATCGGTCGGTAGTAGCCGCCGCGGATATCGTCTTCGCGCGTCCAGACGGTCTTCACCGGCTTGCCGGCGGCCTTCGCGACCTCGACGGCCTCGCTGACGAAGTCCGACGTCGGCGTCGCGCGACGGCCGAACGCACCGCCGAGGAAGGTCGTGTGGATGTTCACCTTCTCCGGGCCGATGCCCAGGATCTTCGAGGCGACCTGCTGGTCCAGCGTCTGGAACTGCGTGCCGGTCCAGATGTCGCACACGCCGTTCTCGAACTTCACCGTCGCGTTGAGCGGTTCCATCGGTGCGTGTGCGAGATAGGGCACGTGGTACTGCGCTTCCAGCGTGCGCGTGGCCTTCGTGAGCGCGGCTTTCGCATCGCCGGCCTGCTTGGCGAGCACGCCGTCGGTGAGTGCCAGCGTGCGGAACTGGTCGCGCAACGCGGCCGTATCGAGCGCGGCGTTGGGGCCCGCGTCCCATTCGACCTTCAACGCGTCGCGGCCGAGTTTGGCCGCCCAGTAGTGGTCGGCAATCACCGCCACGCCGCTGGGCACCTGCACCACGTTGCGCACACCCGGCACGGCCTTGGCGGCGGTCGCATCGAAGGATTTCACCGAGCCGCCGAACACCGGCGCACGCGCGACGAGCGCCGTGAGCAGGCCGTCGAACTGCACGTCCATGCCGAACTGCGCGCGGCCGGTGATCTTCTCCGGCGTGTCGAGCCGTTTGGTCGGGTGGCCGATGAGCTTCCAGTCCTTGGGATCCTTCAAGGCGACTTTCGCCGGCGCCTTCAGCGTGGAGGCCTGCACGGCGAGTTCGCCGTAACGCGCGCGCTGGTCGCCTGCGATTGCGGTGCCGTTCTCGATGCGCACCTGTGCGGGCGGCACGTTGAACTTCTGGGCGGCCGCAGCGACGAGCAGCGCGCGCGCGGTCGCGCCGGCCTGGCGGTAACGGTCGAATTCGGACCAGGTCGTGGTCGAACCACCGGTCATCTGCATGCCGAAGGCGGTGTGCGCGAAGGGCGGCGCTGCGGGTGCGTGTTCGACGCGAATGCGCGTCCAGTCGGCGTCGAGTTCCTCCGCGACCAGCATCGCCAGCGTCGTCCAGATGCCCTGCCCCATTTCCGAATGCGCGAGCAGGACGGTGACGCTGTCGTCGGGGGCGATGCGCAGGTAGGCGTTGGGTTCAAGGCCGGTGGATGCGACGGCGGCAGCCTCGGGCGCGGCCTGCGCGAAGCGGCGCGCGCCGGGGACGACGAAGGCGACGACGAGGCCGGCGCCCATGGTGGCGGTAGCTTTGAGGAAGCGGCGGCGGGCGGGTTGGATCCGTGCGTTCATCGGTTTGCTCCGCGGTGTTGCGTTTTCCCTTCTCCCTGAGGGAGAAGGTGCGTCGACATTCGCTTTCGGAGCCGTCCATGGCGAGGCGCACCGGGCTTCGGATCGCCCTGCCCGGCCATCCATGGCCGTGCGTTCGGCAGGTCACGCGGCGGTGCCGCGTAAGCGACCTGCCTCACCCTCACCCCAACCCCTCTCCCGGTGGGAGAGGGGCTCAAGTCCGGGGTTCGAATCAGGCCTTTCCAAGCTCCGCCGCCCGATGCACCGCCGCGCGGATGCGCTGGTACGTGCCGCAGCGGCAGATGTTCCCGGACAGGGCCTGGTCGATGTCGGCATCGTTCGGCGCCGGCACCTTCGCCAGCAGCGCGGCGGCGGACATGATCTGGCCCGACTGGCAGTAGCCGCACTGCACCACATCCAGCTCGGTCCAGGCGCGCTGCACCGGGTGCATGCCGTCCTTCGACAGGCCTTCGATCGTCGTGACGGGTTTGCCTTCCACCGTGGACACCGGCGTGACGCACGCGCGGCGCGGGGCGCCGTCGACATGCACCGTGCACGCGCCGCATTGCGCGATGCCGCAGCCGAACTTGGTGCCGGTGAGGTGGAGCAGGTCTCGCAGCACCCACAGCAGGGGCATGTCCGGCGGGGCGTCGATGTCGTGCTCGGTGCCGTTCACTAGCAGCTTCATGGGATCCCTCGCGGCGGCTGGGCGACCAAGTCCCACCTTGGGCTGGAACGGCGGAACGGACCGCTACAGTAGACCCCCGCCGCCGTCGGGATCGCTAGCCCGTTCGTCGCCGATCCTTGCCCGATTCTCCGGCGTCGCGTCGCGGTGTCTCGTGGCTCCCGTACTCTGCCGATCACGCTCCCGCGCCGGTGCACCGCAGATCCTCTTGCCCATGGACCTTTCGCGAATCCCCGCCAGCGTGACGGCTTTTCCCACGGCGCTGCCTGCCGGTGGGGCCCGTGCCGTGCTGGATGCATCGGTGGCCGCCTTGCGCGGCGACGTTCCCGCCACGCTCGCGATCGTGCTGGAAACCAGCGGCTCGACCTATGTGCGCGCCGGCGCGATGGCATTGTTCGATGGCGAAGGTGCGCAGGTCGGCTGGCTCAGCGGCGGTTGCCTGGAACCGGAAATCGCCCAGCGCGCGGAGGCGGCCGCAAGCGCGATGCAGCTGGATTTCATGGAGATCGATACGCGCTTCGACGAGGACCTGCTGTCGGGCTCGGCGGTGGGATGTCGCGGACGGCTGCGCATCGCGCTGCTTCCGCTGGCGGCACTGGACGACTGGCCTTCGCTCGTCGCCGCCTGGCGCGAGGGCGAAGCACTGCGCTTGAGCATCGCACTTGACGGCACGGTTGAGCTCGCCTGCGGCAAGCATTCGATGACGTACCGTTTCCCCGCGCGAACGGCCGCCTGGCCCGACGCGCAATCGCACTGGTGCGTGAGCGTACCGCCCGCGCCGTCGGTGCTCGTGTTCGGCGCGGGGCCGGAAACGCCATACGTGTTGCCGCTGCTGCGCGCCCTTGGCGCGACCACGACGCTGGTCGAGCGCCGCCCGCGCTGGAGCGCCGCCGGCGCGCTGGCCGACCACGCGTTCGAGGTCACGCCGACGCAGGCGCTGGCCGGGCCGACGCGCCGGCACAAGGTCGCGCTGGTGATGCACCACAACTTCGAACTCGACCGCGAGGCGCTGCACGTGCTGGCGGCCACCCCGATCGGCTTCATCGGCCTGCTCGGCCCGGTACGCCGTCGCGACGACCTGTTCCGCGTCCTGCCCGCCGATGCGCGCGAGGCGCTGCTGCCGCGCCTGCATTCGCCCGTGGGGCTGCACCTGGGCGGCAGCGGGCCGGAGGCGATCGCGCTGAGCATCGCCGCGCAGTTGCAGCGCCTGCTGCACGGCACGCCGGCATGAGGCACCACACGGCCATCGTCCTGGCAGCCGGCGGTAGCACGCGCCTGGGCCGGCCGAAGCAGTTGCTCACGCGCGACGGCGAGGCGCTGGTGCATCGCGCGGTTCGACTGGCGGCCGCGACGCATCCCTCGCGGCTGGTGGTCGTGACCGGCGCGTACGCGTCGCAGGTGGCCGCGGCATTGCAGGTGATCGCCGTCGATCTGCGGCTGGAAGAAGTCGACAATCCCGACTGGGCGCACGGCCTGCCCACGAGCCTGGCGGCTGCGGCGGACGCGCTGCGCGACATCGATGCGCCCGCGCTGATCCTGGTGTGCGATCAGCCTGCCTTGCAGGAACATCACCTGCGCGAACTGCTCGATGGCGCCGCACACTCGCACACCGGCTGCGCGGCGACGCGGCATGGCGATCGCCTGGGCGTTCCGGCCGTGGTCAGCGCGCGATTGCTGCACGGCGCAAGCGATCTGCGCGGCGACGTCGGCCTCGGCGCACGACTGAGCGCACTGGATGGCGTGTGGAGGCTGGAGGCGCCGGAGCTTGAGCTGGACCTGGACACGCCGAGGGATGTGACGCAGGCGATCGCGCGGGGCTGGCTGGACGCCGCGCATCCGCACGACTGAGCCGCCAGGGAGGCGCCGTTGCGGCACGTTCCGCACGAAACCCGGAACGAATAAGGGCAGGAACCAGAGGCGGAAGCGGCATCGCCGTCTCCCACCGCTCGTTCCTGCCCTTACCCGTCGTTACTGCATCAACGAGATGCGGCGGCTTGCGCGCGCCGCATCCCGCGCGGTCATCAGGCCGCAGCGTCCTTCAGCTTCTTCAGCGGACGGACCTTGACCTTCACCGTGGCCGGCTTGGCAGCGAACCACTGCTCTTCCTTGGTGAACGGGTTGATGCCCTTGCGCTTCGGCTTGGCCGCAACGCTGACGG